>Ga0228698_1001300_pt1 | contig 12629 bp, 11 predicted proteins | sample McNCre117_Aug_MG_FD_178015 | JGI IMG/M metagenome (GOLD analysis project Ga0228698, IMG submission 178015) | Freshwater microbial communities from McNutts Creek, Athens, Georgia, United States - 1-17_Aug_MG | ecosystem: Environmental > Aquatic > Freshwater > Creek | place: USA: Georgia...
GCAATACAAGGCTGTTGTATCCAAAATCAATGCACTGGAGCCGCAATTTGAGGGCTTGAGTGATGAGGCTCTGAAGGCCAAAACGCAAGAGTTCAAGGATCGCGTTGCCAAGGGCGAAAGCCTTGACGCCATTCTTCCTGAGGCATTTGCCGTGGTGCGTGAGGGCTCCAAGCGCATCATGAAGATGCGTCATTTCGATGTGCAAATGCTGGGTGGCATGGCTTTGCACTACGGCAAGATTTCTGAAATGCGGACCGGCGAAGGTAAAACGTTGACGGCCACCCTGCCGGTTTACCTGAACGCACTCAGTGGCAAAGGCGTGCACGTGGTCACAGTGAACGACTACCTGGCGAGTCGTGATGCGCGCTGGATGGGGCGCCTGTATAACTTCTTGGGGCTGAGCGTGGGGATCAATTTGCCACAAGCACCACGGGATGAAAAGCAGCAAGCCTATGCGTCCGACATCACTTATGGCACCAACAACGAGTACGGTTTCGATTACCTGCGTGACAACATGGTGTACGAGGTCGCTGATCGGGTACAGCGTGGTTTGAACTACGCCATCGTCGACGAGGTGGATTCCATTTTGATCGACGAGGCCCGTACACCATTGATCATCAGTGGCCAAGCCGAAGACCATACCGAGCTTTATATTGCCATCAACAAGGCCATCCCTCGTTTGACCAAGCAAGAAGGGGAGGCTGATCCGCATACTGGGCAGGGCATCACCAAGCCCGGCGACTTTACCTTGGATGAAAAAAGCCACCAGGTATTCTTGACCGAGCAAGGGCATGAAGCGGCCGAGGCGATATTCGCTGAATTGGGTTTGATCCCTGCGGGTTCTTCGCTGTACGACCCCGCTAACATCACGTTGATGCATCACCTGTATGCGGCACTGCGGGCAAATCACCTTTATCACCGGGATCAGCATTACGTCGTGCAAAACGGTGAGATCGTCATCGTGGACGAGTTCACGGGTCGTTTGATGACAGGCCGTCGCTGGAGTGATGGTTTGCATCAAGCGGTGGAAGCTAAAGAGGGTGTGCAGATTCAGGCTGAGAATCAAACACTGGCCTCTATCACTTTCCAGAACTACTTCCGTCTGTACAACAAGCTGGCTGGTATGACCGGTACGGCGGATACGGAAGCCTACGAATTTCAGGAAATTTACGGGCTGGAAACCGTCGTTATTCCACCGAACCGCATCAGCCGTCGTGACGATCAGCTTGACCGTGTGTACAAAACTACGCGCGAAAAGTACGAGGCGGCCATCAAGGACATCCGCGAATGCTATGAGCGGGGACAGCCGGTATTGGTCGGAACGACATCAATCGAAAACTCCGAAATCATTGCTCAGTTGCTGGAGAAAGAAAATCTCCCGCACCAAGTGCTCAACGCCAAGCAACATGCCCGTGAGGCAGACATCGTGGCGCAAGCGGGTCGCGCCAAGATGATCACGATTGCCACCAACATGGCCGGTCGTGGAACCGACATTGTGTTGGGTGGCAATATGGATAAGGCCATCGAGGCGGTGGAAGCCGACGAGTCGCTGGACGAAGCCAGCAAACAAGCGCACATTCAAGAATTGCGTGCGCAATGGCAGAAAGACCACGAGGCCATCAAAGCCTTGGGTGGTTTGCGCATCATTGCCACAGAACGCCACGAGTCACGCCGTATCGACAACCAGTTGCGTGGACGCTCCGGCCGCCAGGGTGACCCGGGTTCATCCCGCTTCTACCTGAGCCTGGATGATTCCTTGATGCGTATTTTTGCCGGTGACCGTGTGAAATCCATCATGGATCGCCTGAAGATGCCCGATGGTGAAGCCATCGAGGCGGGCATTGTGACCCGCAGCATTGAAAGTGCGCAACGCAAGGTAGAGGCCCGCAATTTCGACATGCGCAAGCAATTGTTGGAGTACGACGACGTATCTAACGACCAGCGCAAGGTGATTTACCAGCAACGCAACGCGATTCTGGATGCTTCCGACTTGACCGCTCAGATCACCGGCTTGCGCGAAGGTGCGGTCAGTGATGTGGTCCGCCAGTACGTGCCCGAAGAGTCTGTGGAAGAGCAGTGGGATATCCCGGTTCTCCAAAAAGCATTGGCCGATGACTGGCAGCTCGAAATTGATTTGCAGAAGCGTGTCGCGGAGTCCAGCTCCATTACGGATGAGGAAATCGTGGAAGCCGTTACTACGGCGGCCAATGCGGCGTTTGAAGCCAAGGTGCAACTCGTGGGGCAAGAGAACTTCACCCAGTTCGAGCGCATGGTGTTACTGCAAAGTTTGGATTCCCATTGGCGCGATCACCTGAGCGCTTTGGACTATTTGCGTCAGGGTATTCACCTGCGCGGCTATGCCCAGAAACAGCCTAAGCAAGAATACAAGCGCGAAGCATTTGAGCTGTTTGGTCAGTTGCTGGACTCGGTAAAAAACGACGTGACCAAAATACTGATGACCGTCAAGATTCAGTCCAACGAGCAATTGAACCAAGCGGCCGATGCCATTGAATCCAAAGGCGAGTCGATTGCCAACGTCACCTACACAGCCCCGACGGAAAGCGGTGAGGTTGAAACCACGGTGGATTCCAGCACCGTAGCACCTTCCGCATCTGACGTGCCCCGGGTTGGTCGCAATGATCCCTGCCCGTGCGGGAGCGGGAAAAAATACAAGCACTGCCACGGAAAGCTTAGTTGAGGCAAAAATCCTTTTAAAATCAACAACTTACAAAATTGCTCTTTGCTAACAATGGTTTTACAATTGTTATGCAAATGGAGCAAAAATGGCAGTTGTTGAGCAAAAGTTAAGCGACGATTACAAGGAGGAACTTGAGGACGGCAAAGTGCTCTTGTTTCTTCGTAGTGGCATTTTTCAAGCTCGCTTATACAAAGGCGATAGGGCGTACATTTACAAAAGCTTGAAAACACGCAAGCTTGATGACGCCCGCAAGCTTGCACTTCGATTTCTGCACGAAGTGGAATACAAACAAGCAGAAGGCTTGCCAGTGCAACAGCGCACGTTTGGTGTTGTACTTGGTGAGTACGTTGCGTACCGCAAGCAACAGTACACACAGGCACAAACTGCGCCAGTTAACGCATCGCGCAAAGGTCAAATTAGCATTCACATGCTGCGCCAAATACAGCGTGTTTCAAAGTTCTTAAACGAGTACTGTGGAAACAAGCCCGTAGACAAAATAGACAACAGCGTGTTGGCGGACTACATAGCGTGGCGTAAAAGCTATTACCACCGCATGCCAGCAGAGCAAGTGCCGCGTAACGCTAAGCTGAATCCCGCAGACAAAACACTTGAGTGGGAAACAACACTGTTAAAGACAGTGTTGAAGTGGGCGCATGACAAGGGCTACAGGGGGGCAAAGCAACTGCCAACCTGGCGCTTTAAGACTGAAAATAAAGTCGTACGCCCCACTTTCACAGTACCAGAATACAAACGCATTTATGAACGGCTACGCGCATGGATACGCGAAGCAAAGAGTGATGAGCGCCAATACACACGTGAGTTAGTGCGTGACTACGTCTTGTTTTTGGCGAACAGCGGCATGCGTGTTGGCGAAGCAAACAACCTAAAAGAAACGGACGTAGAAGAATTTACAGACGAGCGTGGACGTAAGAACTACATGCTGCACGTTAAAGGCAAGACGGGTAAACGTGTAGTGATTCCGCGTACAAATGCAGTGCGTTACATCAACCGTGTGTTAGAGCGAAATAAGCTTCGTAAAGCTGAGCTGGCAGACGGTAAGGAGCGACAAGTACGTACGCCTAAGCGCACAAGAAGCGAAGATAAGAGTGGCTGGTTGTTCAGCATGTACGACGGCAACAAGGTGATAACGCTAATTGACCAGTTCGATACAGTTCTTGCATCCATCAACCTTAGCATGAACAGATATGGCGAAAAATACTCTCTGTACAGCCTGCGGCACTTTTATGCAGTAATGGCACTGCGCAAGAACATGTCTGTCTACTCCATTGCAGCAAACATGGGAACGAGCGTGCAGATCATTCAGCAGTACTACGGTAAGCAAGCGACGCCACTAGCTATGGCAACGGTGTTGGGCGGTTAGTAGAGAGTTGGGTGTTGGGATGCTTGCATGTGTTGGTTGGCACAACTCAAGTGCTGCAACGCGCAGTAACTACCAATGTGAGAAATTCGTTAGTTTTTGAAAAATTTGATTAAAGCAATTTGCGTGATATATTGCGCGAATGAGAGCACTACGGTGGTGGTGGCCCTCTTAAATTGCGTTGTTTGCTAACGAATGAGTCGTGTGCAAGCGCAACGCTGAACATTGCTAACGCGCAAGGGAAGGTCATCACATGCAAAACGTAAAAATTAGTACGCGCTTGGCGGCTGCCTTTGCAGTCGTCTTAGTTCTCATGTTCATGTTGCTGCTGCTGAGTGTTATGAAAATCAACTCTATGCAACATAACTTAGACAATGTAGTAAATGAAAACGAAGTGAGGATCAAGTTGGCAAGCAACATGATTTCCTCAGTGCAAAACGTTAGTCGCCTTGTGCGTGACATCGCCCTTCAACATGACAAAGGGACGGCAGAAGCAGAGTACAAAGAACTGAAAGCAGAGCGAGCAAACTACGACGCCAACTCAAATTTGCTGGCAAAGCACGTAGTGACGCAGCAGGGCAAGGCTTTGTTTGAAAAAATAAATGCAACGAAATTGTTGGCGCGGGAAAGTAATGACAAAGCAATTGAACTCGCACTTGCTGGCCGTGCAGAGCAAGCAACAGAGGTATTGCTTGGTGATACGCGAACGAGAGTTGTTCAATGGCAAGGCTTGTTAGAAGAATTTCAAGCTCTACAAGAGCAGCGGAATAAAGAAAGCGTGTTGGCTGCAAAGGATGGAACACAGCTCGCTAAATTAGAGATGTATGCCATTGGTGCTGCTGCTCTTGTGCTGAGCATACTTTTGGCAACTTGGATTGTGCGCAGCATTACAAAGCCACTGCAATTTGCAATCAAAGTGACAGAGCGCGTTGCTGATGGAGATTTAGAAACAGAAATTCGAAGCGACAGAAGTGATGAACTAGGTGAGTTGCTTAAAGCGATGCACGTAATGCAAGAGCGCTTAACAGATGTTGTTTCAACTGTGCGTATTGGTGCAAATGCGGTAGCAAGCGAAAGCAGTGATATTGCTGTAGACAACACTGACTTGTCTGCACGTACGGAAGGACAAGCGAGTGCACTGGAGCAAACTGCAGCAGCTATGGAAGAAGTGACAGCTGCAGTACATCGCAATGCCAAAAGTGCAAGTGAGGCAAACGAAATTGCAAAACAAGCATCAACTGTTGCCTACAAAGGCGGTGAGGTGGTAGCTGAGGTTGTTGAGACAATGAAGACGATTAACGATTCGTCCCGCAAAATTAGCGACATTGTCAGCTTGATTGACAGCATCGCTTTTCAAACGAACATATTGGCTTTGAATGCTGCAGTTGAAGCAGCACGTGCTGGCGAGCAGGGCAAAGGCTTTGCTGTAGTCGCGCTAGAAGTGCGCAACTTAGCCGCACGCAGTGCTGGAGCAGCAAAGGAAATTAAATCCCTCATCAATGCAAGCGTTGAACGAGTGGAGATTGGTGCAGAGCTTGCTGATCGTGCGGGCAACACAATGCGGGAAGTGGTTAGTAATATTGATTTAGTAAACGCATACATGGAACGCATTAGTAAAGAGAGCGCAGAACAGAGTATGGCTGTCTCACAAGTTAAAGAAGCAATAACACAACTTGATGATGTGACACAAAAGAATGCAACCCTCGTGCAAAGCATAACTGGTGCAGCGAATGGATTGAAAACGCAAGCCAATAATTTGGTTAAGAGTGTAGATGTATTTAGGATAAAGCAGAAATTTGAGAATGATCGTGCTTATTTGCTAGATTAAAATTCTCCAAAAAAAAGCCCACTATGAAGATAGTGGGCTTTTTGTTAATGGTTGCTGCATTTAGTCTTTAGAGCGTTTTTCTGCGTCAAACAGTACACCTATCCAAGCATTAAAACTTTCAATAGAGCGCGTGCGTTTTTCATTGCATCTGCTGCACCTGCACTTTAGTCTGTGTAAACCAATTGCCTTCTCCTGTAGTTTTTGTTCACGTTGCAATGCTGCTTGTTTTGCTTTGCTCATGCTGCAACTTTCTTCTTTTTCTGGCTTGCGGGCTTCGTCTTAACCTTCTTGCGCATCGCCGCATTTGCAGCCATCAACGTCTGCAAGGCAGTGTCACAGTCGCCACGCTCTACCATTTCACAAGCTGTGTCAAACGCTGACAGCATCTGTGCGCGGTTCAGTCCATCAACATAGGTGCTACCGCCTAGCACGTTTGGCAACGGCCTTACGCCGTATTTAATAGCGAACTGAAATGTGTTGCCTACTTGTTTATAGTTGGCCAGTACATCCTCATTACTCTTGCCTTCAAACACTGCTTTGTTCGTTGTGAGATTTGCCAGTACTTTCTTCCGCACATCTTCAACGCTCACTTGCCTGCGTACATAAACGACCTTTGGCTTGTCGCTAAAGGTAATGCTAGCGTCTTGTTTAAGTTGTTCGAAAAAGTTAATTTGCTTAGTCATAATATTTCCTTTCTAGTTAAATTAAGCTGTTAGGCGACTGTCTGCGTTGCAACGACGTTCCCACCTGGCGCACATGCGATTCCAGTTTTGCATTGGAATGTCAAAAACAACATACGGTTTTGATGCGAGAGAAACACGAGCATGTGTGTCGCAAACCTTGCCACCAATATGTTTGTGCTCCATTACAAGACGAATTGGAAGGTGGCATATCAGCGGACTATTTTTAGTATTACGTCGAATTTGCTTCTGCGTAGCACTATCCAAATCTGCTAGGTTGCTTTCATACTCCTCTCGCAAAAAACTCATAGCTGTCTTTCCATCCTTTGCGCTACGGTTGTAGTTGCGCTTAGTTCCTTCCATCATTGCTTCCAAAATATCCATGCCAGTGGCCATAACGTAGTCCATAAAAACCCCTTTTAAAAAATGAATTGAATTGCAAGCTTTATGCTTGCGAATAACTAACACACGTGTACAGCTGCATGTAGTGGTGCTACAGCAGACTTAAATTGATAATTAAATTGTTAATGAGCATTAGGCGAACTGCGCGATGGCAGTAAGCACTGATTACAGTAAAGTGGAGTTGGTGTGTGGTTAATAATGATTGCAGGTGGCGGATTAGGCTTATGTAGAACTTAATTGCGTTATGCATATTTGCTTTCGTTTTTTGTTTCCATGCATGTAGTATCTCAAAATGCAGATGGTTCTGATATGATTGTTTTATTCGATGCAATTAGATTGTTAAAACTATGAGAGTCTTTTTTAAAGCTTCATATCCGTTGTTTGGCAAAGCCACAAAGCCTTTATCAACTAGCTATCAACAGCGCAGCCCGTACTATTGGTGGTGGGAGTTTTTGAGACGTAACGATGCCTATTTGGCGTGCTGTGCAGACGATGGACAAGGCGCACTGTCTGCGTTGTATGCAGACTTTGGTGATGTGCGCGATAGCAGCTTTAAGGCGTGGTGGTCTGCAGGGGAGCGTGGTGCAGTGCTATTTGGTGAACAACCACTGCCAGAACGAGTGCAGGAGTTAAATAGTCCAGCAGATTGGGATAGTGCTTGGACGAAAGACAGAGTGATGGTTATTGCTGTGCCATTAGCTATTAGCAAGCGCCGCATGCAAGGCTATTTTGCTAAATTGCTTGCTACTAGACATAGCGGCAAGAGAGGGCGTAAGGCACTTAGTGACAGCGAGGCGAGTACCGCACGTTACCCTATGCATCGCAGTGTTTCTATCGAAACCTTACGTATTCAATTGGCTGTTTATGACGCAGTTACAGCTAACAAAGTAGCTGTTAAAAAGAAAACACTTGCGCAGATTGGAAAAGACTTGAATCTTGTTAAGTCAGCTATGCCACTAGCTGCGGATGATTTACGCGAAGCTGCATATAAGCGCAGTGTTATGGCTGCAACAGTCAGCAGGTACTTTAAGGATGCATCGTTAATTGTTGCTAACACTGCTAAGGGGCAGTTTCCAAATAGTAAGCAAAGCTGATAATCAGCCTATTAATTCCACAGCATTACGCATCATGTCGTCGCTTGCGTCCACATAGACTGCAGTTGTCGCCAAGTTTTTGTGCCCCATTAATCGCATTAGCACGCGCAAGCTGGTTCCCTTTGCGGCAATCACAGTAGCGTACGTCCTGCGCCCACTGTGACTGCTTGCACCATTAATGCCAGCATCTTTGTATAGCCAGTAAAAAAACTGCACCATACCAGCCGCGCTAAATGCTTTGCGGCCAGCAGTAATGAACAGCGGCTGCGTCTTGTCATCTACACGTCGCATATCCAAATAGCGCTGCAGCTCCGTTTGCAGCTTGACGTTCAAGTACACAGTGCGCGGGTGTCGCCCTTTAGTCATTTCCGCAGTTAAGCGAACTTCGCTGCGCACAGTACCGTCTTCGTTCAAAACATCAGCGATGCGTAAGCAGCTGATTTCCTTTGCACGCATGCCGCTGTACAGGCTGGTGAGAAACATGGTGCGATTGCGCAGCGCAAAATTGCGCGCAGCAATGTATTCAAGTACTTTGGTGATTTCGCTTTGCGTAAGTGATTTAGCTTGGGACATTTATTGACTTCCTGTAGTTAGTATTTAACGTAACTACAGTGTGTTTTCTTAAGTAGCCTTTGTCTACCTAATAAAAACCTACGCCAATGCACAATATGTTTGGCGTTTAGTTAATAAAAGTGCTGTTTTCTTATGCTCAGTAAGATCACGCATTAAATCAACGCTACAGCACGTTTTGTGCTGTGCCAAGTGTGTTGCTATTGCGTTTGTGCACGCGCAGCGTGTAGCGCGTTTTAAGCAGGGTGCTGTTGCGCGTAGTACTAAAGCAGTAGCAGCGCTATGCGCTTACTCGTCCTCTTGTGCTTCGCGCTTGTGTTCGCGCAGCAAGTCTTCCATCATCAGCGTGCGCCGTCTGCGTTGTTCGTACTGCGCATTCGTCTCACCTGTGTAGTCCGTAGCTGTAAAGCCTGTGTTGCCAGTTACTGCAACGACTGATTGATAGCCAACTGCATCGCGCTCTGCTTCTTGCGTGTGCTGTCTGTGCTCTGCCTCTGCACTTTCCCAATCAGCAGTAAACATGCTGTGATCGTCACGCGCATGTATTGGCATAATTTTTTCCTGTTCAAAATCAAGCAGTTCAAACACAGTGCGCAATTCTGTTTTCAAGTCCAGTGCTACATGCGCAGGTAGCGGCTGTTGTAAGTACATGCAGTCATGCACAGGCAACTGCATAACGAATGCACTTGGCATTTTGTCGATCACCATATCCAGCGCCATGCGTTCGCAAGCTTGGTAGAGCCACGCTAGCTTTTGATTTTTTGTGCGCTTGGTTTGTGTTTTGGGACTGATGTTGTTGTACGTGTGAGCGCCAACGCTAAAGCAGTCACCTTTAAACAATTCGTTCGCCAATATCGTTTTGCACACATCGCTAAAAGCTTCGCGTATTGCCACAAATTCCGCATTCGCTATCAACTTCGCATAAGCGTCTTTGCCAAGCAACTTGTTGATGCTGTTGTACGGGTTGTCGCTAACTTTTGCGCCAAAGCCAATAGCCGTAAAAACCGTTTTAATCCTGTCTTCGCTTACGCCAACTTCTTTTGCAATGCGCTTGCGCACTGTGCTGCGATGTTTGACGTAGTGTTTAAGTGCTTCGACTTTTAGCTGTGGATTGATGGCAAGTGCAAGCGACGTAAGTATTGCGTAGCTGCTAGCTTTAAAGTCAATGCGTGTGCACGGTCCCAATGCTGCGTGCCGCACCTCCTTCGCAATGCGTTGCAAGCTAAGTCCGTACCCTTGCACCCGTCCGCTGTCTATCTCTTCCCAGTACTCTTTAACGATGTAGCTGCCGTCAGCTTGTGCGATCGCACGCTGCTTGAGGCTGGTTGCTGCATTCAAGTTGCGTAATAGCTTGGCAATGTATTTGTCGCCTGTCGCGCCGTTTAGCGTTTCCCTCGTCGCCTTAATGTACGAATCCAGCGTAGCCATATTGATAGCCACGCTGTAGTTAGCTTTCTGTTCCAAGCTATCCAAGTAGTCGCTTGTGTGCACGAAGTCCGTATTTGCCAGTTCTATAAAAATGTCTTTCCTGTATTTGGGATTCAGCGTGATTTTGCTAACGCGATTGGCAGTGCTATTGCCCTTGTAAGTCACCAGCACCAGCGACGTGTTCGCGCTTTGCTGCATCAGCGTGTACACCCGCACACGGCTTCCGTTCACAGCAACTTGCGCGCAAGCTTTGTTAACCAAGTCAGCAGCAAATTCAAGTTCACCACTTTCAATGTCTTCACTTGTCGCCGCTGCGTACTGTCGTGCCAGTTCTGCAATCACTGCATCCACGTACTTATTTACGCAGTTGGTGACTTGGTACGGCTTTAAATTTGGCTGCAGCGCTGCGAGTTGTTTTTGTAGTTCGTCTCTCATGTCTCTGTCCTTTTTATGTGCAGGGAAGTAGCTTTGTTCAATCAAGCATTCCCAAGCCAATTCACCCCATGTCTCGTCACTGCTTTCAAGTTCTTTCTATCCTACAAGTGCGTGCGTTTTTAGGGTAATAAATGCACGTATTAGGCAAAGTAATGCGTGCATAAAGTACTTATCTAGCTTGCAAGCACGCCAAATATTTCCTTTGCACCAATTTGGTGCATTTATTGAATGTTTTGCGGCTGTGATTGCTTGAATAAATAGCTGTAACGAGGGAACAAACATGCGTTACAGAGAGATAAAGCCAGCCAAAACAGCAGACATAACGAAGATTTCACAGCAGCAATTGGCAGCAAGGGATGCTGCGGCATTGGCTGTAAAGAGTGACGCAGAGTTGCATGGACGTGTGCAACGCCAACTGGCAGTAGACATTGCTAAGAATGCGCAGCAAACAATCAAGCCATCAAGTTTTGACAAGGCAATGGCGTTTAGGCAGTTTTGCATTGCAAAGAATGCAGCGAACGCAGACGCAGAGCGCCAGGTTGCAAAAGCTAAAGCATGGGTTGAAAAGGGTGGTGCAGGCGATAGCGCTGCGTGAGTGCGCCAATGTCTGTATGAAATAGACACTGGTAACCAGACGCGCTGTGCGGGTTCAGGTTGCTCATTCGTGCAGCCTGAAAATACATTTGTCTGTGCTTTAACAACATTTGAAAGGTAAGCACATGGCAACCGCAACAGCACTCTCGTCCCTTAAGTTCACAACTGCAAAGAAGTCCAGCCAACTGTCACCCGTACAGTCACGCCGCAACAAGATCATTGCCAAGTTGGAAGAACAAATTGCGTTGGCAACTGCGCAAGCAGAAGGGCGTGTGTATGCGCCAGCCAAATTTAAGACAGTGACAGACGCAAGCGGTGAACGGCGCAGCGTTGAAACTACTAAGCGCGTGAAGCAGTGGTGGTTTGCAGCGGCAGACGGCAAGTTGGCGTTGACCGTGCGCTACGGTGCAAAGGTGTTGGAGTTGGTGAAGGGTAAGAACGCTGTAGACGTTGGCAGCGCTGCGCAGTTGGTACCCGTGCTAACGCTGTTGAAGCAAGCTGCGCAGGATGGTGAGTTGGATGCGGCTATCGAAGCGGCTGGTGCTGCTTTGCGTAAAGGCTTTAAGAACACTTGATTGCTATAAACTCAGTGCAGTACATACAAAAATAAAGAGTAAGAATCAAATGCATTGTTTTGCAAATGTTATGCACTCTATTTTTTGATAAAAAAACCTATATAAATCAAAGAACTTAATGCTTTCCGTAGCAATACAAGCAGTGCCACGGCAAACTCTCTTGAAAGTACCTCTATGCCAGTGAATCTTCCTATTCCCGTAGCCTCCTCCCTGCGCGCTGTGAATGGCGTGCGTATCGGGGTGGTGGAGGCCGGCATCCGTAAAGTAGGTCGCAAAGACCTGACAGTGATGCTTTTCGATGACGGCTGCAGCGTGGGTGGGGTGTTCACCACCAACCGCTTTTGCGCAGCGCCTGTGCAAATTTGCCGTAGCCACTTGGCTGCGGGCGGAGCTATTCGCGCGGTGGTTATCAATACGGGCAATGCCAATGCCGGCACCGGTGCAGATGGTTTGGCACGTGCTACCCAAAGCTGCGTAGCCTTGGCGAGCCGTCTGGGTCTCCAGGCAGCGCAAGTCCTGCCGTTTTCTACCGGCGTCATCATGGAGCAACTGCCGGTGGATCGCATTGAAGCGGGCTTGGATGCCGCGATTGCGGATGCCCAGGCCGATCATTGGCTCAAAGCTGCTGAAGGCATCATGACCACCGACACCCAGCCTAAGGCTTACAGCGCCCAGGTGGAGATTGAGGGGCGAACCGTTACGGTCACAGGTATCAGCAAGGGCGCGGGCATGATCCGCCCCAACATGGCCACCATGCTTGGCTTTATTGCGACCGATGCCTGTGTGGACCAGCTTGTGATGGCAGCCTTGGCACGGGAATTGGCCGAAGGCTCCTTCAACCGTGTGACGGTGGATGGTGATACATCGACCAACGACTCCTTGTTGGTGATTGCCACCAACAAGGCCGGGCACACCCCCATCACCGACCTGCAATCTCCCGCAGCCCG
>Ga0228698_1001301_pt1 | contig 12625 bp, 11 predicted proteins | sample McNCre117_Aug_MG_FD_178015 | JGI IMG/M metagenome (GOLD analysis project Ga0228698, IMG submission 178015) | Freshwater microbial communities from McNutts Creek, Athens, Georgia, United States - 1-17_Aug_MG | ecosystem: Environmental > Aquatic > Freshwater > Creek | place: USA: Georgia...
TGGTCTGCGAAACTGTCGCGCTGGCGGATCAGGTGGCTCACCGTGCCGTCTACCAATATCTCTGCGGCTTTGGGCCGTGAGTTGTAGTTGCTGGACATGCTCATGCAGTACGCACCGGCAGACAGCACGGCCAGCTTGTCGCCCGCTTTCACCTGCAGGGCGCGGTCGTGGCCAATCCAGTCTCCGCTTTCGCACACCGGGCCCACCACATCGAACACGTCTGTGCCTACCGCAGCTACCTCCGCTTGCTGCAGCGGGACGATAGTGTGAAAGGCCTGGTACATCGCAGGGCGGGGCAGGTCGTTCATCGCGGCGTCCACGATGCAGAAGTTCTTTTGCTCGCCGGGCTTCATGTAGAGCACCTCGGTCACACACACGCCCGCGTTGCCCACCAGGGAGCGGCCCGGCTCAATCATCAGCTGGCGCTGGCCGAAGCCACGGGCATCCAGCTTGGCTAGCAGTTTGTGCCACAAGGCATCGGCGGCAGGGGGCGTATCGCCGTTGTAGTTGATGCCCAGTCCACCGCCGAAGTCGATGTGGTGGATGGGGATGCCCGCTGCCTCGATGGACTCGACCAAGTCCAACATGCGGTCCATGGCGTCCAGGTAGGGTGTTTCTTCGGTGATTTGGGAGCCGATGTGGCAGTCAATGCCCACCACTTGCAGACCGGGCAGGGCGGCTGCACGTTGGTACGTCATGAGGGTGCGTTCATGCGCAATCCCGAACTTGTTGCCCTTGAGACCGGTGGAGATGTAGGGGTGGGTTTTGGGGTCCACATTCGGGTTCACGCGGATGCTGATGGGCGCGCGCTTGCCTAAACCCAGTGCGACTTCGTTCAGTACGTCGATTTCAGCCTCGCTTTCCACGTTGAAGCAGCCGATGCCCACTTCCAGTGCGCGGGCCATTTCCGCCCGCGTTTTGCCCACGCCGGAGAAGATGACTTTGTCCGCTTGCGCTCCGGCAGCCAACACTCGGGCCAGTTCGCCTTCGGACACGATGTCGAAGCCGCAGCCGGCCTGCGCAAACAGTTGCAGAATGGCCAGCGAGGAGTTGGCCTTCATGGCATAGCAAATGCGGGCGTTGCGCCCCGCAAAACCACGCTGGTAGGCGGCCAGCGCGTCCAGCATGGAGGCCTTGGAGTACACAAAAAGCGGGGTGCCATGGGCGGAGGCCAGTGCGTCAAGCGCGCAGCCTTCCACCTGGAGTTGCGCGTTGGCGTAATGGATATGGGGTTGGCCGGGGAGAAGAGGTGCGCTCATGGGGTCGTAGGGGCTGTGTCTTTGACGAGGGGTTGGGAGGACGGGCTGCTGGACGGCGCTACTTTGGCGGGAACCTTGGGCAGGTAAAGCGGCCCGGTCTGGCCGCAAGCGCCCAGAGACAGCACACACATCAGTGGAATCAGGCCACTGACTAAAATTCGCGATCGATTCAACATAGTGAAATTGTAATGACGGACCCCGAATTCATGAGCCTGGCCGAATCTTTGTTGGGCGCCATCGAGCTGGCGTGTGACCGGATCAATGACGAGTCGGATGCCGATATCGACAACCAACGCGTAGGCGGCATGGTGACACTGACGTTTGCCAACCGGTCTCAAATCATTGTGAACTTGCAGAAACCCCTGCATGAAATTTGGATGGCCGCCAAATCCGGTGGCTACCACTACAAGTGGTCCGGTATCGCATGGCAAGACACCAAAGGGCAGGGCGAGTTTTTTGCGGCCTTGAGCACCAATGCCAGCCAGCAAGCCGGCATGGCACTGGTGTTCGCTGCGGCTTAGTTTTTAAAGAGATCGATAATTTTTTTCTTTTCATCTGCAGCCGCCGGCGCGTCTGCAGGTGTCTCCGGTTTCTCGCTCAGTCCGAGATTGCTCACGCCGGCTCCGTGGGTGAATTCTTCGTAAAACCACTCGTTGCCGAGTTTGACAACGCCTTCGGGCGCTGAAGGCTCTGCCACCGGGACGCCCTTGAGCGCGGTTTCCATGAAGCTGATCCACACGGGCAAGCTCAGGCCGCCGCCGGTTTCGCGGTCGCCCAACTTGCGTGGTGTGTCGTAGCCGATCCAGGTGATGGCGGTCAGGGTGGGTTGGTAGCCGGCGAACCATGCGTCCATCGAGTCGTTGGTCGTACCGGTTTTGCCATAGACATCCGGGCGCTTCAAGGTTGCCTGTGCCCGCGCCGCTGTACCCGAGCGCGTGACTTCTTGCAGCAAGCTGCTCATCATGAAGGCGTTCCGTTCGTCAATGGCGCGCTCGCTGTCCGCCAAGTTCGGTGGCTGGGTTTCCACCAGCACCTTGCCGCGTTGCTCACTGACTTTGGAAATCAACCATGGGTTGACTCGGTAGCCCCCATTGGCAAATACCGAGTACGCCGTGGCCATTTGCATGGGCGTGACCGTGCCCGCGCCCAAGGCCATGGTCAGGTAGGGGGGGTGCTTTTCGGCCTCGAAGCCGAATCGCGTGATCCAGTCTTGCGCATATTGCGTGCCGATGGAGTTCAGCACCCGGATGGAAATCATGTTTTTCGACTTCGCCAGACCGCGTCGCAGCGTCATGGGACCTTCAAACGTGCCATCGTAGTTTTTGGGCTCCCAAGGTTGTCCGCCCGTGACACCGGCGTCAAAAAACAGCGGGGCATCGTTGACCACGGTGGCCGGCGTAAAACCTTTCTCCAGCGCTGCGGAGTAAATAAAGGGCTTGAAGCTGGAGCCCGGTTGGCGCCATGCCTGGGTCACGTGGTTGAATTTGTTTTTCGCAAAGTCGAACCCACCCACAAGTGCTTTGATAGAGCCGTCTCGCGGGTCGATCGCTACAAAAGCGGCTTCAACCTCAGGGAGTTGTGTGATTTCCCAAGTGCCTTTCCCGGTTTTGGCGACCCGGATGATTGCGCCCTTGCGTAGCTTGATGTTGGGCTGGGCTTTGTCTGACAAGCCAGATTGCGCGGGTTTGAGGCCATCTCCGGTGATGTCTACCACCTCGCCGCCTTGGCGCTGGGCCTTGATGTGTTTGCTGTCAGCCTCCAGCACCACTGCCGCCATCACATCGCCATTGTCCGGGTGGTCATCCAGTGCTTCATCAATGGCATCTTCCAAATCTTGCCCCTTCTCTGGCAGGTTCAAGAACTTCTCGGGCCCCCGATACACCTGGCGTCGCTCATAGTCCATGATGCCGCGGCGTAGGGCTTTGTATGCGGCGACTTGTTGCTCTGACTTGATGGTGGTGTAGACGCTGAGCCCGCGTGTGTAGGTTTCGTCACCGTATTGGGCGTACATCAACTGCCGCACCATCTCTGCGATGTACTCCGCATGCACACCGTTGGGGTTGGGGCCGGTTTTGATTTTCAGCACTTCTGCTTTGGCGTTCTCTGCTTCTTGTGCGGAGATAAAGCCGTTTTCCAGCATGCGATCGATGATGTACTGCTGTCGAGCCTTGGCGCGCTTGGGGTTGCTGATGGGGTTGTAGGCCGAGGGTGCCTTGGGCAATCCGGCCAGCATGGCGGCTTCAGCAATCGTGATGTCTTTCAGGGGTTTGCCGAAATAGGTTTCGGAAGCGGCCGCAAACCCGTAGGCCCGGTTGCCCAGAAAGATTTGATTCATGTAAATTTCAAGAATCTGGTCTTTGCTGAGTTGGTGCTCTAACTTGAAGGTCAGCAAAATTTCATAAATTTTGCGGGTAAAGGTTTTTTCTGATGTGAGATAGACGTTGCGCGCCACTTGCATGGTGATGGTGGAAGCACCTTGGCTTTTGACTCTCCCCACATTAGCCAGCCCGGCGCGGATGACGCCGATGTAATCCACCCCCCCGTGTTGGTAGAAGCGCGCATCCTCCACTGCCAGAATGGCGTCCGTCATGGCTTTGGGGATTTCTTGGATGGGCGTCAAATTGCGCCGCTCTTCCCCAAACTCTCCAATCAAATCTCCTTCGGCCGAGTAAATTCTCAGCGGTAATTTGGGGCGATAGTCTGACAAATCACTGATGTCGGGCAGGTTGGGAAAAGCCATCGCCAGCGCCAGCGCAACCAATGCGGCGACAGAGATCAATCCGGCAACCGTTAGCCCCGCGAGCCAGTAAAAAGTCACCAAGGCCCAATGGGTGTGAGTTTTTTGTTGGGCGGGTTGTTTGGGGGGGGTGTCTGACATGTATGGCTTTTCAGTTGAGAGCCGATTATAAAAATGGATCAATCCGGTCGACCTGGGGAGGTCGGCGCCGGCAAATCGTAGCTGAATCCTTGCGGGATTCGTCGGCTTTTGGCAACGTAAGAAATTGTCAGAAAGTGAAAAAACCTTTGCCGCTCAATACTCTTGCTGATAGCATTCAAGTGAATTCTTAAGTTTGGCCGGCACTCTTGCGGGCTTGTTTCAGGGGACTATTTTGATCTCATTGGGGTCTTTATTCAGCCGACAGCCCGCGCCCATGATCGGGTTGGACATCAGTTCATCTAGCGTGAAGCTGGTTGAGCTCGGCCGCGACAAGGCCGGCAATCTGGTTTTGGAGCGTTGCGCCATTGAGCCCTTGGAGCGTGGGTGGATATCGGACGGCAATGTCGAAAAATTTGACGAAGTCGCGGACGCTGTCCGCAGGCTGGTCAAAAAAAGCGGTTCCAAAACCAAAAACGTAGCGATGGCGCTCCCCCCTTCGGCGGTGATTACCAAAAAAATCATCTTGCCCGGTGGCATGACAGATCAAGAGCTGGAGCAGCAAGTCGAGTCGGAAGCCAACCAGTACATTCCTTTTCCTTTGGATGAAGTCAGTCTGGATTTTTGTGTGATAGGCCCGAGCGCGTCGTCTGCGGGAGATGTGGAGGTGTTGATAGCAGCATCTCGGCGAGAAAAAGTGCAGGACATTCAGGGCTTGGCAGAAGCGGCTGGTTTGACGCCGGTGATTGTCGATGTCGAGTCGTATGCATCCCGCTTAGCAGCAGGGCGCTTGATTGAGAATTTACCCAGCAAGGGCGCCGGGCTCATCGTGGCGCTATTCGAAATCGGAGCGATGACGACCAGCATGCAAGTGTTGCGCGATGACGAGGTGTTGTACGACCGGGACCAAGCCTTCGGTGGCGCACAGTTGACGCAATTGATAGTGCGGCAATATGGTTTTTCTCAAGAAGAGGCGGAAACCAAAAAGCGTAATGGTGAATTGCCAGACGATTACGAATCGACGGTGCTCAAGCCCTTTATTGACACCATGGTGCAAGAGTTGGGGCGTGCATTGCAGTTTTTCTTTACCAGCACGCCTCACAACAAGGTGGACTACATCATGTTGGCAGGTGGGTCGGCGGCGCTGCCTGGCCTGACCAATGCGGTGACCCAACACTCGACCTTTCCTTGTAGTTTGCTGAATCCGTTTGATGGCATGGAAATTGGGGATGGTGTGCGCCTGAAGCGCATGACGCGCGAAGCGCCGTCGTATTTGACGTCTTGTGGCTTGGCATTGCGGAGGTTTTCGCAATGATTTTGATTAACTTACTGCCGCATCGCGAAGCGGCACGCAAGCGCCGCAAAGATATTTTTAATATCACCCTCGGTGCATCTGTATTACTCGGCGGAGTGATTGCGGGTACTGTGTATCTTTGGTACGAAGCGGCAATTTCTCGGCAGCAAAGCAATAACCAGGTGCTGGAAACGGAAATTAAAAAGCTCGAAGGACAGATTAAGGATATCGCGGGTTTGGAGGCGGAAATTGCCGCTTTGCGAGCCCGTCAGCAGGCCGTTGAAGATTTGCAGTCGGATCGCAATTTGCCGGTGCACCTCATGACAGAGTTGACCAATCAGTTGCCTGATGGTGTCTATGTCAACAAAATGACGCAGCAAGATCAAGTGGTTAACTTGGCGGGTGTGGCGCAGTCGAATGAACGGGTTTCGGAATTGTTGCGCAATTTGGCAGGCAATACGCCTTGGTTTGCAAAGCCTGAGTTGATTGAAATCACGGCGGGTACGGCTCCGGTTTCGGCGAAAGAGCAAAAACGGGTGTACAACTTTACGATTCGCGTGAAGTTGGTGCGTGCCAGTGAGGCTGAGAAACAAGCGGCAAAACCTGCGGATGCGGCAGCGAGTGCTGCATCTGGTACGACTGCTGTTCCAGCAGCGAAATCTTAAGGCTGCAACCCATGGCTTCTAGTATCAATAAATCCATAGATTTTGCGGAGTTGCAGGAAAAGGTCGCTTCGCAATTCAGGAACCTCGACCCCAAAGATCCATCACTTTGGCCCGCTGCACCCCGCTATGCGTTGTTTGCATTCGCAGCGATTGTGGTGGTCGTGTTGTTATGGTTTCTTTGGCTAACGAATTCGCAAGATGCGTTGCAGGCTGAGCAAGATAAAGAGGTCAAGCTCCGGGAAGACTATAAAACCAAGTTGACCAAGGCGGTTAATTTGGATGTATTAAAGAAACAGCGCGAACAGGTGCAGCAGTATGTGACGCAATTGGAAAAACAATTGCCGAGCAAAGCGGAGATGGATGCATTGCTGTCCGATATCAATCAAGCGGGTCTTGGCCGTAGCTTGCAATTTGAATTATTTCGTCCCGGTCAGGTGGTGGTAAAGGAGTATTACGCGGAACTGCCGATCACACTCAGGATTGCCGGCAGATACCATGATATTGGTAGCTTTGCGTCCGATATCGCTAACCTGTCCCGCATTGTGACTTTGAACAACATAAGCCTGACGCCGCGCCAAGATGGTAGCTTGAGCTTGGACGCTACAGCCAAAACGTTTCGCTACCTGGATTCGGATGAAGTACAGGCCCAGCGCAAAGCGACAGGAGCGAAAAAGTGAGCATACGCTACGGTTTACCGATACTCGCTTGCCTTGCGTTGTTGTCCGCATGCGGTGCCAGTAACGAGGATGATTTGCGGCAGTGGATGGTGGAAGAAAAGAACCAGATTCGACCCAAAGTGGCTCCTATCCCGGCGCCCAAGCAATTTATTCCAGAGGCCTATGCCATCACTGCAGCAGTGGAGCCCTTCAGCAACGTGAAGTTGACCCAAGCGCTCAAACGCGAGTCTTCACAGGCCGTGACTAACGGGGCTTTGGTAGCGCCAGAGCTTGCCCGCCGCAAGGAGCCCTTGGAGGCATTTCCTTTGGACTCCATGACGCTGGTGGGCAACTTGACGAAGTCGGGGCAACCCGTGGCCTTGGTCAAGGTGGACAACTTGCTGTACCAAGTGAAGCCAGGTAATTATTTGGGTCAAAACTATGGCAAGGTGACCCAGATCACAGAGACCCAAATAACCTTGCGCGAAATTGTCCAGGACGCTGTGGGAGAGTGGATCGAGCGTCCGGCGACTCTGGAGTTGCAAGAGAAGGCGAAGTGATAACTATGAACACACAATTTGGAATGCGCATGTTAAAAAAAATCGGGCTGGTCCTTTGCTTTCTTGCCGGGCAGTCTGTATTTGCTCAAGCCTCTATCGAGTCGGTGACTGGCTCCGTTCAAGGTGGCAACGAAGTCGTGCGGATAGACTTGTCCGAAGCGCTCAATGCCTTGCCCACAGGTTTTGCAATTCAATCACCCGCGCGAATTGCGTTGGATTTTCCAGGTGTATCCAATGCCATGGGGCGCTCGACGATTGAGGTGAATCAGGGGAATTTGAAGTCGGTGAGCGTGGTGCAAGCGGGCGAGCGTACCCGCGTGGTGTTGAATTTGAAGCAAGCGGCTTCTTACAGGGCAGAAATACAAGGTAAATCATTATTGGTCTCGTTGGATGCTGCGCAAACCGTGAACTCCAAGCCGTCCAATGCGTTTGCAGAGGCAACCGCCCGTGTTTCTGCTCCTTTGAAAGACATTGATTTCCGTCGTGCAGCAGATGGTTCGGGCCGTGTTGTCGTTACATTGCCAAACAACCAAGTGGGTGTAGATATTCGCCAACAGGGCCAGGGGTTGTTGGTTGAGTTCATGAAGTCCAGCTTGCCGGAGGGCCTGCGTCGCAAGTTGGATGTGGGTGATTTCGGCACGCCTGTGAAAACAGTCACTACCACGCAATCCGGCGATCGCGTGCGCATGGTGATTGAGCCCCAGGGCCAGTGGGAGCACAGTGCTTACCAAAGTGATGAGCAGTTTGTAGTTGAAATCAAGGAAGTCAAAACAGACCCCAAGAAGCTCACACAAGGTGTGGGGTACAACGGGCAAAAACTATCTTTGAATTTCCAAAATATTGAAGTTCGCTCTTTATTGCAGGTGATCGCAGATTTCACCAACTTCAATATCGTGACTTCTGACTCGGTATCCGGCTCTGTTACCTTGCGTTTGCAGGATGTGCCTTGGGATCAGGCCTTGGACATTATTTTGCAAGCCAAGGGCTTGGGGATGCGCAAGACCGGTAACGTGCTGTGGGTCGCCCCCAAGGATGAAATTGCGGCAAAGGAAAAACTCGATCTGGAAACCGTGGTCGCGGTCCAGAGTTTGGAGCCGCTGCGCACTCAAGCGTTTCAGATCAATTATGGAAAAGCGTCAGATATTGCAGCTGGATTAATCGCAGCAAGTTCCGGTGCAGGGCAGGGGACGACCGCGAGCCGGATTTTGAGTTCTCGTGGCAGTGTGATTTTTGAAAATCGTACCAATCAATTGTTCGTGACGGACATCCCCAGCAAGCTTGAGCAAGTCCAGCAATTGATTGCCAAGATTGACATTGCAGTACGCCAAGTGTTGATTGAGGCACGCATCGTGGAAGCCTCGGACAGCTTCGGTAAATCGTTGGGCGTCAAACTGGGCGGTGGTGGCACGGCCGCAGCCAGCGGAGACAAGCCGGGCCTGGCTTTGGGTTCCAGCTACGTGGCGGGCTCTGCGGCTACAACTTCCGGGAATTTTGTGAATTTGCCCTCCACGGGCGCTTTGGGGTCGAGCACTCCAGGTCAGTTTGCTGTGTCGATTTTTGGTGCGGGTGCGGACCGTTTCTTGAATCTCGAAATCTCTGCACTGGAAGCCGAGGGCAAGGGCAAAGTGGTGTCCAGCCCGCGTGTGGTGACGGCCGATCAAATCAAGGCTTTGATTGAACAAGGCACGGAGTTGCCTTACCAAGTGGCATCGTCCAGTGGTGCTACCTCGATTGCCTTCCGCAAGGCGAATTTGAAACTGGAAGTGTTGCCTCAGATCACCCCTGAGGGCAATATTATTTTGACGCTGGATGTCACCAAAGATACGGTTGGTCAATCAACACCGGCAGGTTTCGCCATCGACACCAAGCACGTGCAAACGCAAGTACTGGTGGAAAACGGCGGCACCGTGGTCATCGGTGGTATTTTTACTGAGAGCTCAACTGATAGCGAAACCAAGGTTCCGTTCTTCGGTGACCTGCCTGGTTTGGGTGTACTGTTCCGCAACCGCGCTAAAGAAATTACCAAGCGCGAAATGCTGGTATTTATCACCCCCAAGGTCATTGCTGACAAGGTGGTTGGCCGGTAAATCTGCCGGGTTTCTGATGGACTGCAATTGAGTATCAGCTTAGTAGGTCTTCCCGGCTCTGGGAAGACGACGGTGGGGCGCCAGCTGGCTCGCCGTTTACGTCTCCCTTTTGTGGACTCTGACCACGCGATTGAAACCCGGATCGGTTGCTCGATCCGCGAGTTTTTTGATCGTGAGGGAGAGGCGCGTTTCCGTGACATGGAGGAAGAGGTGCTGGACACCCTCTCCCTCGACCCGCATTGCGTGTTGTCGACAGGTGGTGGTGCGGTATTGCGCCCAAACAACCGAGCGAATTTGCATTCGCGGGGGCAGGTTGTTTACTTGAAGTCCACGCCGGAGGAGTTGTTCCGGCGACTCCGCCATGATGTGAGCCGCCCCTTGCTGCAAGTGGCGGACCCTTTGAGTCGTATGCGCGAGTTGTTCGCCGTGCGGGACCCGCTGTACCGGGAAACAGCGCATTTTGTGCTGGAGACCGGTCGGCCGTCGGTGGCGACCTTGGTCAACATGATCGTCATGCAGTTGGAGTTGGCGGGCGCTGTGCCTGCGCAAAACTAGCCCGTTACTGCACAGCGCGTTGGGTGCGGCATGCTGTGAGGCCCTAAACTCGGGGGCTATGAGTACACAGGCACACCAAACCGTTCACATCTCGCTGGAAGATCGCAGCTATTCGATTCTTGTCGGCGATGCATTGTTTGACTCCGCTGCGACCTATTCCGGCTTGCCTACAGGTTCCACGGCGCTGGTGGTGAGCAACACCACCGTCGCCCCGATGTACGCGCAGCGCTTGCAAGCAGCATTGCGCGGCCAATACCGTACCGTGCTTTCTCTGGAGTTGCCGGATGGTGAGTCCTTCAAGCACTGGCAGACGTTGAACCTTATTTTTGATGCACTCCTTGCCAACCACTGCGACCGCAAGACAGTGTTGTTCGCCTTGGGTGGCGGCGTGGTCGGCGATATGACGGGCTTCGCCGCTGCGAGCTACATGCGGGGCGTGCCATTTGTGCAAGTTCCTACCACCTTGCTGGCGCAGGTGGATTCCTCGGTGGGTGGCAAAACCGGCATCAACCACCCACTAGGTAAAAACATGGTAGGGGCGTTTTACCAACCTCAGTTGGTGGTGTGTGATTTGGGGGTCTTGAAGTCTTTGTCTGCGCGCGAGGTGAGTGCCGGCTTGGCCGAGGTAATCAAGTACGGCCCCATCGCTGACATGGAGTTTTTGAGTTGGATCGAGTCCAACATCCAGCGCTTGGTCGCATTGGATACCGATGCTTTGGCCCATGCAGTCAAGCGCAGTTGCGAGTTGAAGGCGTGGGTGGTGGGGCAGGACGAGCGGGAGTCCGGCCTGCGTGCCATTTTGAATTTTGGTCATACCTTTGGCCACGCCATTGAGGCCGGGCTGGGCTACGGCGAGTGGTTGCACGGGGAGGCTGTGGGCTGCGGCATGGTGATGGCCGCTGAGCTGTCCCGACGGCTGGGCTTGGTGGACGAGGCATTCGTAAACCGCCTGACGCGCCTGATTGTGGCAGCGGGCTTGCCGGTGAAAGGCCCCAGGCTGGATGCCGGTGACAACGCTGGTCGTTATTTGGAGTTGATGCGTCTGGACAAAAAGTCGGACGCCGGTGAAATCCGTTTCGTGTTGATCGATGGCCCTGGTCGTGCCGTAGTGCGGGCGGCGCCAGATGCGGTGGTGCGCGAAGCCATTGACGCATGCTGCAGTTGATTGCTATTAAATTTATAGCTGCTGGCGCATATTCTGTAAGCGCTAGCAACACTTTTTATGCATGAACTCCAACCCTATGCCTGCCAGCCTGGGCAGAGCCGCGGTCGCCGCTACCCGGAGCCGGAGGCGCCGACCCGCACGCCGTTTCAGCGGGACCGGGACCGCATCGTCCACTCCACCGCTTTCCGGCGCTTGGTCTACAAAACGCAGGTATTCATCAACCACGAAGGCGACCTGTTTCGCACCCGGTTGACGCACTCGCTGGAGGTCGCGCAACTGGGGCGCTCGATGGCGCGCACCCTGGGCTTGAATGAAGATGTGGTGGAGACCATTGCCTTGGCGCACGACCTGGGCCATACGCCCTTCGGCCATGCCGGGCAGGACGCGTTGCATGAATGCATGGCGGACCACGGTGGTTTTGAGCACAACCTGCAGAGCCTGCGGGTGGTCGATCACTTGGAGGCACGTTATCCAGCCTTTGATGGCCTGAACCTGTGCTTTGAGTCCCGCGAGGGCATTCTCAAGCATTGTTCCAAAACCAATGCCGCCTTGCTGGAGCAAGCGGAGTCCGGCTATGCCGGAGCTTCTGGCGGCGTGGCGCGCCGGTTTTTGGAAGGGGGGCAACCCAGCCTGGAAGCGCAGTTGTGCAATCTGGCAGACGAAATTGCCTACAACTGCCACGATATTGATGACGGCGTGCGCTCCGGCTTGTTGGGTTGGGAGCAGATGCTGTCCGTCCCCTTGTTTGCCGACTACGCCCGCCGCGCCGAGCAGGCGCGTCCCGTGCTGGCGCAGCCCCACCAGCAACGCCGCTGGCTGTACGAAACCATACGCCTGATGCTGAGCGACATGGTGTACGACGTGATGCGCGCCAGCGCAGCGCAGATTACGGTGCACTCTCCAGCAAGTCTGGATGACATCCGGCGCGCACCGCCTCTCATGGTCTTCAGTGCGGACATGCGAGCCCGCTCGCGGGAGCTCAAGCATTTCCTCTTTCACCAGCTATATCGCCATCCGCAGGTGATGGACACCATGGACCGGGCCAAGCAAGTGGTTCGCGACCTGTTTGCTATCTATGTGGCAGACCCGTCCGAAATGGGGCAGGACGACGTCGAGTCCGGTGCCACGCCACTCCATCGCCGGGTGAGCGACCATATTGCCGGCATGACGGACCGCTTTGCCCTGCGCGAGCATGAGCGCTTGACCGGAGCGAGGCTGTTCCATGTCTAACGCCCCAAAAACCGCCCGGTTGTTTGCCGGTGAGACGAAAGACGCAGTGCTTGCGCGCACCCGCCGCTGGCTGGAGCGCGCGGTGATCGGATTGAATCTGTGCCCGTTTGCCAAGTCGGTGCATGTGAAGCAGCAGATTCACTACGTGGTGAGCGCTGCTACTGAACCTGCCGATGTGCTGGAGGTCTTGCAGGAGGAGCTGCAAGCCTTGGCAAGTGCCGACCCCCAGGTGCGCGACACCACGCTGCTGGTGCTGCCGGTGGCCTTTATGGAGTTCGT
>Ga0228698_1001303_pt1 | contig 12592 bp, 31 predicted proteins | sample McNCre117_Aug_MG_FD_178015 | JGI IMG/M metagenome (GOLD analysis project Ga0228698, IMG submission 178015) | Freshwater microbial communities from McNutts Creek, Athens, Georgia, United States - 1-17_Aug_MG | ecosystem: Environmental > Aquatic > Freshwater > Creek | place: USA: Georgia...
GTCGGGCGAGCCCCTACCTAGAAACGGCGTCTGACCTGCGGTTTCTCTTGACCGGGCTGTTCCATGTCGGTGGCAGGCCAGCCTTGGCCCTGTACCTCTTTGTTTCTCCCGGAAATGCGGAACGGCCCGCACCGGGAGATGCGAGCCGTTCCTAACCCCGTGGATCAGACGGGGTTGCCTATGGGTTTACCCGAACCAGTTGCGCGATGGGTGGGTGGGGGGGGGGGGGGGGGTGCGGTCACCGCGGGCTTGGTTGCACACGAGGTGTGCCGCTTCGAGGTGCTCGGTCTCTCCACTGCCCTGGCTGCGTGGCTTCACGTGGTCGGCGCTGAACGACCACGGGTGGGGGTAGCGCAGCGTGTAGTCGATGGGGCGGTGGCACAGCCAGCAGTCGCGTTGCTCGGCGCGCAGCTTGAGGCGGGCCTTGCGGTAGGCGTTGCTGCGTGCGCTGTGCTGGCTCATGCCCTCGTCAGTGCGAGCCGCAGGTCGAGCAGCTTGTCGACGTACGCCCAGTAGCGCACAGCGGCAGCGTGGGCTAGGGCTTCGTCGATCTGCTCGAGCGTCTCGGGTACGGGCTGGAAGCCGAGTGCCCGGTCGGGGTGGATGGCGTTGGGGTCCATGCCACACCTCCGAACGCGCGAACGCCCCGTGCAGGGGTGTCCTGTTCGGGGCGTTGTTGGGCGCGGGTACAACTCGCGCGCTATGCGCCCAGCATACGGGAGGGGTGCGACACCGGCAACCCGGTGTCAACCCGACTGGCGAAGCATCCGCAGGCGCCACACTTGCCCGAGGTCGTAGCGGTTGCCCTGCCTCTCGTGCTTCACCTCACCCTTGGCAGCCCAGCGCTGCAGGGTGCGCTTGCTGACGTTGACGATCTGCACAATCTCCTCCGGCGTCCGCATGATGCTCTGCGTCTCGTCGTGCAGGCACAGCAGCTTGAGGCGGTTGGTCGTCCACGTCGTCCCGCAGCGGCGGCAGTAGATGTCGTCCTTGGGTTGCCCTGGGATCAGGTAGATGTGGTTGTGGCACATGCGCCCGTCGGCGTCGGGGTGCGGCGCTGGACAGAGCAGGCGCTTGCCGCCTTCGCCCGGTTCGCGCAGCGGGTCGAGCCGCTCGAGGTGGTGGCGCGCGTCAAGCAGTTCCTCGGACATCTCCTGCACGGGGAAGTCCGGAGTCTCGGCGATCCGGGCAAGGTTGGCCCTGAGGAACGCCACGCAACCCGCAACGGTGACGGGTGCCGTGATGGGGCCACCCTTGGCGAGTGCGGCGTTCCTCGACAGGCTCGCGGGGCCATACGGGGACAGCTGGAAATGCTCCCTGCAGAGGCGTTCCCACGATTCCAGTAGCGGCAGCACGTCGTTCGCCATCGCCGCGTCGAGGCTCGCGATATCCAGAGGCGGCTTGGACCCCGGCACGGAGCGCCCGCCGTTGCTGCGCCCGGCTCGCGGCTGCAGCCAGTTCGACGCCCATGACACGAGCTCGACGATGCGCTCGAGGTCGCCGTCGATACGGTCCAAACAGCCGCGGCAGACGGTCCACCCGTCGGCGTGGTCGCGGCGCTGGCAGACGACGCAGGTCGTGTCGGTCATCGGCGGAACCACCCCTTGATGCGCTGCCAGCGTGAAGGCTCGCGGAATCGCACGTCGTAGGCGTTGAACCCGAACGACACGGGGTCCATTTGTGCCGCCTCGAACCGCTCGCGCATCTCCCGCACCGACTCGGGCGTCAGTTGGACGTAACTTGTCAGGATGCCGCGCGGCTTCCGCTTGGGCGGGTTCTGCCGGGCCTTATCCAGTCGTCGGCTCACGGTCGGCCTCCTCGCCGGCAGATGGGGCAGCGTCCGACCTCGAAGCCGTGGTCGTCGAGCTGCGGGTTGAGCGCGTCGGCCACGGTGGGCAGCGGTTGCGCGCCAGGGTGTCCGGCCCACGGGATCGTGCGACCCCGGTTCGGGCTGACGGTGGTCGGGTCGGCTGCTGCCGTGATGTGCGCCATCGCGACGACGCGGAACGGTCGGTCGTCGCTGTTGACGGCTGCCACGACGTCGGCGAGGCGCCAGTCGGGTCGCATGGCACCGATGACGGCGGCTAGTCGCGCTCTTGGTGCCCGTTCGGCGTCCAGTGCCATACCCAGGCTGGAAGGGGTCTTGTCCTCTCTATCTCTCTCTCTGTCTCCCCCTCTCCGGGTGGACGTCTTCGATGCGTCCAGCGGACGTCCCGCGGACGGTCCTGCGGACGTTTCGGTCATGGCGTCTCCCCTTCCTGTGCTCGCTGCTGCAGCCGGTACTCCCGTTTGCGGGCCGCGTCACGCTTCCGACGTGCAAGGACGGTTTCGAACTCGCCTTGCCACTTGTCCCAGGCGGTGTAGGCCCAGCCCTGCGGCACGCACGTCCAGAACCCGGCGTTGACGAGTTCTTCGGCGACTTTTCGCGGCCCGAGTTGCGGCAAATCTTCACGCGGAATCAGTCCGTGAGTGACGTTCAATCCGCAGTAGGCGAGGCCTCGCAGGAATGCGAGTTCAGCGGCGTCGGACACTCCGGCGAGGCGCATGTCGGTGCGGTAGCGCACGGACAGCTTGACGAAGTCCTCGGCGCTCACGGCGCCCCCTGTGTAACGAGGTCGAACGGGCCAGCCACAGAGACGACGTGCTCGGCGGCGGCTTCCAGTGCCTTCATCACGCGCACGGATGCCGGCTCGCCGCGGGTTGCGTGGAGCGACCCGAGTGCGTGCGACTCACCTGACCCGGTTGCGTACTCGCCCGTGACTCTCCGCAGGTACGAGTAGTTGGACTGGATCTCGTAGCAGCGCCCGGCGACCGCTACGAGGAAGTACCCTCCGCGCGCGACGCCCGAGTTGACCTCGTCCCAACCGTGGCTCTGAAACGCCTCGCGGATGGCGAGCATGAGGTCGGTTGCGACCCACCTGTCGACGTCCCAGGTGAGTTTGTGCGCGGGTACGACCAGGCCGTGTTGGAGTATCTGACCCATGCGGAACGACGACGTGTATCCGATGAGCAGCGGCCCATTGGTGAACGTCTTGGGCGAGCCGACGATTCCGATGGTGTGCCCGTTGGAACCGGCGCGGTCTGATCCCATGTAGACGACGCCGTCTTCCTCGATGGCGACGATGCAGGTCATTCGCTCGCCTCCTGCGCGGCCCTCGCGACGTCCCGGAAGTGCAGCGACAGATCCGCCGCGGCTTGGCTGATGCGCTCCCGTTCGGGTCCGGTGTGACCGCAGGAGCAGGCGCCGAACCACTCGCGGCGTTCGCTGTCGATGGGCACGGTGCGCCCGACGTGTTCCTCGGTCATGCGGCGTCGTCACCTCCGAACAGGGTGGGCTGGATGGGCTTGGTGAGCCGCTGCACGATGAGCGGCAGGTAGTCGGCCTCGCGCTCGATCGCGATGCAGCGGAAGCCCTCGATGACGCAAGCCTCGGCGGTGGTGCCGCTGCCGGCGAACGGCTCGAGGACGACGCCACCGGGCGGGGTGACGAGGCGCACGAGCCAGCGCATGAGGTCGAGCGGCTTGACGGTGGGGTGCGCGATGCCGTCCTCGCGTGGGCGCTCGGCGGTGGGGGCCTTGGCGACGTAGAAGAACCGGGACGCGCCGCCCGTGTCGCCGTAGGGCACGGCGTAGGTGCCGTCGTAGCCGTCGACGAACCCGCTGCTTCCCTTGCGCCCCGCTGCGCCCGCGGTGGTGACCCCCGACTGCCGGTCGAGCTCCGCGGCCTGCGACTCGTCGAGCACGACGTTGGCGGGCCAGCGGCCGGGCGGGTCGTAGTTGGCGCGTGGCACCATCGAGTAGTCGCCGTACACCTCGTTGCCACCCGACCCGGTGCCGAAGTCGGCGTGGCGGTTCTTGCCCTTCGACTCGGCCTCGTCGGCGTCGTTGCGGAACCCGATGCGCGTCGCGTCGATGTTGAGCGCCCCGGTGCCCCACGCCAGCACGTTCGCCGCGACGGTGCCCGTGAGGGTCTTCCGTGCGACGACGACGGGCTCGAACGCTGGCTTGAGCGCGGTGCCCCAGCCTTGCCAGGTGCGGGCGTCGTCGGTAACCGCGTCCCGGACCTGTGGCGACCACCCGTCGACACCGAAGCCGCTCGCGTGTATCGCGTCCGACGATCTGAGCCGCCGCTGTGGGTGCTCACGCTCCCGCTCCGCGCCCGCCGCCCGGTCAATGGCCTTCGACACGTCCAACGACTTCGGGAACCCGGAGCCGTACAGCCACGCGATCGAGTCCCGCACCTCGAACCCGGCGTCCTCGATGGCGCAGGCGAGGCGGTGCCACGTCCGGGTGCCGCCGAACGCGAGCAGGTGTCCGCCTGGCTTGAGGACGCGCAGACATTCGGTCGCCCACTGCTCGCACCACGCGCCGAAGTCGCGCATGTCAGCGGCTGGGTCACGGTCCCACTGTGGCTTCGCGCAGGCGCATCTGTTTGCGCCGCGCTGACGTCCACCGCACGCGCGGCAGTTGGCGTTACGTCCGTCGCGGTGTGATGGCAGTGTCAGGTTGTCCTCGCGCCCGTCGAAGCCGACTGACTGTGACGGTGAGACCGCCCACGGGCGGTCCCAATCCTTTCCCATGAACTCCAACCCGTACGGAGGATCGGTCACGACGGCGTCCACGCTCGAGTCGGGCAGCTCGCGCAGCACGTCGAGGCAGTCCCCGTGGTACAGCGTGACCGCGTCGTCGGTGTAGTACGGCTCGGTCACGACGCCTCCCACAGCGCGTACAGCGCCTTGGTGTTGAGCCGCGTCATGCGCGCGATCTCATTGCGCGGCACTCCGCGACGGTCCATGAGCACGGCAGCGGCCTTGCGTTCCGCCGGCGTCAGCTCGCGCCAGTCGCAGCGCCCCTGAACGAACCGCTCGACGAGCACCTCGTCGACTTCGACGGGTGTCAGCGGCTCGATGGCGAGCAGCGCCTCAACGGTGACCCGTGAACCGTGCGTCGGCCCGTTGAGGAACTTCCACAGCGTGGTCGGCTTCTTGCCGATCTCCTCAGCGATGGCGCGTTGCGTCCACCCGGACGCCATGAGCGCGGCGACGTGTTCGCGTACGGGGCCGAGCGGGACGCGCAGCGGTACGACAGGGTGACCATCGCGTCCGGCGCCGGTGCGCAGGCGGTAGGCCTTCTTCCACCGCATGACGGCACGTCGGCAGTCGTCGCAACGGCACGGCATGTTCAGGTAGCAGTTCGTGGTGCCGTGGTTCACGCGGCACGCTCCTGCACGAGCCGCGTGCGTTCGCGTGGCGCGAGCCCACCCCAGCAGCCGAACTTCTCCCCGTTGGTGATGGCGTAGTCGAGACACTCGACGCGCACGGGGCACGTCTTGCAGATGGACTTGGCGTAGAGGTACTCGCCGTGGTTGTCGGCTTCGGCGGTCGGGAACCACGCCTCGGGATTGCCGGACGTGGCGCAGGCGGCGTCGGCGAACCACGGCTGGGCGTGCCCGAACAGGTCGGCGAGAGTTCTCATGGCGTCTCCGGGTCGTATTCGGGGAGGTAGCCAGCGGCGATCAGCAGCTTCACGAACTGCGAGCCGGACATGGCGACGTACCAGTCGGCGGGTGATCCCTTGCCGCGTCGCTTGATCCATGCGACGCCGACCTGGGCGCGGGCGTTGAGGGCTTCCATCTCGGCCTCGTCCACGAACTCGGCGAGGTCGATGTGCGCGTGGGACTTGACCTCGATGCAGACATCGACGATGCCGGCGATGTCGCCGCGGTCGTACTTGCCGGACGGTGCGCGGCGCTCGACGGCGGGGTTCCAGTTGCGGAGGTACTCGACGACAGCAGTCTCGGCGCGTGTTCCCTTGGCGCGGTTGGCGCTCATGCGTGCACCCCTTCGTGCTCGTCGTCGGGTAGGTGCCACTCGCCGCACCACTCGCACTCGACGGGCTTGCCGTTCGGGTACAGGCACCAGTCGCAGTCGCACGAGTCCCAGCGGCGTGCGGGGCTGGCCTTGGCGCGCATCCGTGACACCTGGATGAGCCACGCGACGTCAAGCGATCCGCCGTAGACGATGTCGAACGACTCGAGCGCCTCGGCCTCGCTGATGTGGGACGCAGTGTCCGCGGTCAACTCGTCGTAGATCGGGCTGTCGTCGCCGAACATCTCGGCGTACAGGGCGTCGTAGATCGGGGTCACGACGCACCCCGAGCGATACGGGCAGCGAGGCGCAGTCCAGCGTCTCGACCGCTGTTGTAGGTCGGCTCGTGGTGGTCCTGGCCGATGAACTCGGCCTCGATGTCCTGCGCGATGCGCTTCCGCACGTGGGATCCATGCTCGGCGAGGTACGCCGCGAACTCGACGGCGGTGAGGCGCACCATGTAGTGCTCCGCGTCGTAGGCGTCCAGAGCAGTGACAGCACGCCGGGCGGCACGCTCACTGTCCCACTCCGCGAAGGCGTCGTAGTCGTCGGCGAGCGCCTGCGCTACGGCTTCGATGCGGTCCTGGTCGGTCATGCGCCCTCCCGGTAGTAGGCGTAGGCGGCGTCGGCGTAGTGGCTCGGCGCGACGTTGCCGCGGCAGTGGGCTTCGTGGTCGGCGGGGTTGGTGCAGCCGCCGCAGTAGGCGAGCGGTGTGCCGGTGCGGATGGCGTCGGCGTAGCGGCTGGCTGCGGTGGGGTTGCAGCAGCGGTCCCACGCGGACGGTGGCTCGCTCATGCGGCAGCCCTCACCGCGTCGAGCAGGAAGCCACCGATGTACCGCGTGTAAGCAGGAGGGATCGACAGCACGAGCTTCGACCACGGCATCCAGTCGATACCCATCGCGGCCTGCCCTTCCTCGAGCGTGCGCGCGGTGCGACCACCCGATGGGATGTCGTCGCCCTTGCTGCCGTACACGCCGACGGGTCGGCCTTGGCCGGCGTGGTCGCAGTCGAGGGCGGGGATGAGAACGTTGGACTCGAACAGTCGGTGCCGGCGCACGGCGAGGCCGAACGACGAGCCGCACAGGGTGACGGGGTCGTGCAGCGGTGCACCGGGGACGTTCTCGATGACGTACGGCAGTCCGGTGGCGCGCAGCAGCTTGCGGGTCGGCTCGACGAGGTCGAGGGTGCTGGCCTGCTTGCCTTGGGCGCGGGCGAGGTTGCCGGTGATCGAGTACGCCTGACACGGCGGGCTGGCGTGGATGGCGTAGACGTCGGGCATGTGTCGCCACCGCTCGCCGAGGGTTGCCACATCGCGCAGCACCTCGAGCGCGTCCGCTTGGATGAACTCGTACGGGTAGTGCTTCTGCGGTGCGATGTCGACGCCGATCACGTCCCAGCCGGCATCGTGGTAGCCGCGAGCTGCGCCACCGGCGCCCGAGAACAGATCGAGCAGTAGCGGCCTCACCACCGCCACCCGTTTCCGCCGAGTACGCGGTCGATGAGCCGCGCGGCGCACCAGAGCGCGGTCGACACAACGGGGTACACGCGGCGGGTCATGTCGGGATCACCGTCGGCGGCTCGAAGCGGCGGGCGAGGTCCTGCCACGCATGAGCGCCGCAGCAGTAGTCGCCGACTCGCTCGCCGTCCTCGGTGACCCGGATCCAGCCGACGCGGTTGATGCGCGCGAAGCTCGCATCCGCCCACGCGTCGCAGCCCGGCAGGTCGCAGTGGATCGCGCGGCTCATCGGTGCTCCACGCAGGTTTGCGGTTGGGCTTTGCCGCGGGATGCGGCAGCGCAGCGACGGCACGTCATGACGCACCGCCCGCGTTTGCCCCAGTTGAAAAGTGGTGGACACGAGCAGCGCCGCCTCGCGACCAGACGAGAAGGCAGAGGCCGAACGGGGGCCGGTCACCCTTGGCGGGCGCGACCCATCCGGGCCGGTCGAAGCGGCGGCGCCCGCGCAGGAAGTGGACGCGAAGGAATGGGCCGCCGCGGTGGGGCTCGACCTCGTCCTGCCACCACGCCTGCTCGGTGCGGTTCGCGGGCAGCAGCATCGCGATGACCTCGACGTCGCGGCGACAGGACTCCACCCACGCCTTTTCGACCCAGGCCGCAACGTTGCTGTAGGGCGGGTTGCACCAAACGCGTCCGTGCCAGGGCTTGTCGAGTCCGTCTGCCTCGACCCCGTACCATCGCGGGGCTTTTGCGTTGTCGGCGCTGGCGGCCACGTCGAGGTCGAACGCTTCGACGCCCGCGAGTCGGGCGCACTCTGCAAACGTCTCCGGAGTCGTGCGGCGGTCATCCACGTCGTCGAGGGGGCCACGCCTGGCGATTTGCTGCGGGTGGTTCTGCGCCCGGTGTCCGGCGATCGTCATCGCGCGACCTCCGACCCGTCTAGAGCCCGCACGGTGGCGCAGGGGTACGGCTCGTCGCACCTGTCGCAGACCGTCTGCTCAGCGTGGCCGTACTCGCGCTTGACGTGCAGCGCCCGCACGCGGTCCAGCGCGGCACGGGCCTCGTCTTTCTCAGCGATCACCACCGCGAGCGTCACGTCCTGAATGGCTAGCTCCGAGCGCAAGCCGTCTACCGTTCGCTCAGCCGCGTCGGCGCGGGCCTTCTCGACCATGTAGGCATGAACATCCCTGGCGTGCGTCCGCTCCATCCGGTCGGCGCGGGCCGTCTCGGCGTCGAGGGCGTCGAGGAGGCGCACGAGGATTCCGGGGAGCAGAGTGACGTAGCCATTTCCCTTGGCGGCATCGGCAGCATCCCGCAGCGCCTTGCGCTCGTCCGCGTTCACCGCCCACCTCCGAGGCATCCGACGAGCAGGCACAGCAGCAGCACGACGACGGCGACAGCGGTGCCGCGTGGCGTGAGCGTGATGGGCGGGCGACCGCCTGCGGACTTGGTCACGACGACTCCTCCAACCCGAGCAACTGGACGAGGTGCGCGGTTTGCGCGTCCCGTGCGGCGTCCCGTGCGGCGGCCCCTGCGGCGTCCCATGCGGCGTCCCCTGCGGCGTCCCATGCGGCGTCCCATGCGGCGGCCCGTGCGGCGGCCCGTGCGGCGGCCAACTCCTGCGGAGTTGCCCGCCCATCCGCGAACGCCCGCGCCACCTCAATCGTGTTCGCACACGTCGCCCGGTACGGCTCCGGGATCAGGTGCAGCACCTGATCCGCGCACCAGCACGCGAACTCCCGCGCCGTGCGCTCATTCCACGCATCCACGCGACGCACCAGCCGCGCCGACTCGAACACGACCTTGTCGCCCGCATCCACGGACGCGCCGCGACCGTCGGCAATCCACAGTTCGTCCGACGCCCACGTCAGCAGGTGCGGCACCGTGGTCAGGTGGTAGCCGCGCTCACATGCGGCGATGTTGTCGATGCGGTCGGTCCACTTGCCGGGGCGCTTGCCCGACGGCGCGGGCCACACGAAGCCGTTGTTGGCGTGGGTGGGGCGGCGCCCGGTGCGGGTGAACTTGTAGTACGTCGTCACGACGACTCACCCCGCAGCCACGCGACGTCGGCGTTACGCGCGGTCTCCCAACCGCCGTAGAACCCGTGGGTGTAGTTGGTGCCGCCCTTCTCTGGCAGCGGTCGCCGCTCCAACTCGTCCGCGATGATGGCGAGCACGTCGTCGGCGTGGTTGAGGTCGCTGGCGTAGGCGTCGGAACGGCTGATGATCGCGGCCACCTTCTCCCGCAGGGTTGGCGGCTTCGCCGTCAGGCTGCGGATGATGACGTCGGCGCGGCGAGTGCCCGCGCACTCGGGATGCCCGAGGTGCTCGTGGCCGAGGTGCGCGCACATGATGTCCGCGATGGCCTCACGCACGGCGTCAGCCGGGATCGTCACGTCGCCGCTCATCGGTCCCCCTCCGGGTCCAGTGCCGCCGACAGACGCCGATACGCGCGCATCTCCTCGTCGTCGACCACGCGCGCGCCACGCCACAGCGCGACGAACGTGATGACGGCGGCGACGAGCCAGAGGGCGGCGAGCGCCAGGGCGAGCAGGGCGACGAACCATGCGGTCGCTGACCAGTTCATTCCGCACCCGCCAGAAGCTCCCGGACGTATGCCTCGACGATCTCCGGGCGGATGCGCCCACAGTCGGCGATGGGCAGTCCGCGTCCCTGCGCCCACAAGCGAACGTCGCGCATCGACTTGCCAGCCTGACGAATCGTCGCCGCGGCAGCGTCGTAGCGTGCGCGGCGTCGTCGCGTCTCAGCCATGTGCTCGCTTTGGCGGTCGCCCATCGCCCTCAATCCTTCGTTCACGATGTCTCCCTAAGTCGTTGTGCCGGGACGCTGCGGAGCGCCGCGAGGACGCCGGGCAGGTCGCGGGCGGGGATCTGGTGGACGAACGTGATGCGCCGCCCGCACATGTTGGTGAGGACGTAGCGCCAGTCGGCTTCGTCGATGCCGGCGGCGGTCAGGGCCGTCTCGACAGCGACCGTCTCGCGCATGGTGAGGCTCACGAGAAGTCCACCTCGCCCCACTCCTGGAAGCGGACCTCCATGCGGCGCTCGACGGCGTGACGCAGTGCGTCGATCTCGGTGGCGAAGACGGCCACCGCAGAGCGGTCGGAGTAGTAGGCGATCCACACGCCGATGACGAGGCTCACGACGCCGCCTTGAGCGCGTCGATGACGGCGGACGCCTCGGCCTTCGTCAGCTCGGCACGCGACGTCACGTCACGCCCGACGATGGACGACACGACCGCCAACGCCTGCTCGCGGGACTGCCCGCGCAGCAGCGCGCCCAGCGCCTTGAGTTGCGCGTCAGACGGTGCGCCGTTCGGCTCGTTCAGCGGCTTGGAGAAGACCGGCGGCGGGGCGCCTTCCCCTGCAGCCCCGCCGCCGGAGCGTGCCTGACGCTCGTCGTGGGCGATGGTGTCGAAGATGTCCTCCTTCGCCCACAGATCCAGCGCCACCCCGAACCGCATGGCGGCGTTGCGGATCGCGTCGCCGATGCGCTGCTTCGGGTCCGGCCCGTCGCCGTAGCCGAGACGGCTGACACCGCCGACGGTGAGGCGAATCCACAGCCCGCCCTTGGCGTCGTAGCGCGGCAGCCCGACCTCGTCGAACGCCAGCGGCTCCCACGTCCACTCGGGGTCGACCTCGAGCAGCCGCGACGTGACGGCGGCGTGCCCGACGTAGTCGAGCGTGGTGCCACCCTTGGGCAGCTTGCCGATGGCCGACTTGGGGAACGGCTCGCGCAGCGCCTTCTGCTGCTCGGGCTTCACGACGACACCTCCGGCACGAGGGCGAGGCAGGCGCCGAAGTCGCGGTGCCCGAACCCGGGGCGCAGCGGGTCGCCGCAGGTGCAGCGCCGGCGCCCGACCGCCTCGTCGTCGTCGGCCTGCAGCATCTCCGACAGCGCGATCAGGTGCAGCTCGACGGCGCGGCGGCTGGCGTAGCGCACGATGGCGTTGGGGCCGACGCGCAGGCGCCCGAGTTCCGTGGACGTGTACAGCGTGTGGTCGTCGATGTACAGCGTCGTGTAGGTGCCGACCTCCTCGGCCCAGCGCGAGGTCGTCTCGTCATGCCACGTCACGACTCCTCCTCGGGCTGTCCGGTGATGACGACGAGGAACTCCCAGCAGTCGAGCACCCTGTGCTGCTTGAGCAGGGTGATGAGGTCGTCGGGGTCGGCGGCTCCGGTGAGGCAGTCGCGCAGGAAGTCGCGGTCGATGTAGACCTCGGGTGCGTCGTTCACGGCGTTCGTCTCCTTGACGTCGTGTCGAGTCGAAGGGCCGACGGGGCGGGCGCGGGTGACTCAGGCCGCGACGCCCGCCCCGTCGACTTAGGCCGCTGCGTCGGGGGTACGCGCGGCGCGGGTGGGGCAGTCCATGAGGGCTGCCACGGTGTCGGCGAGGTCGTCGGGGATCTCGGGGAAGTCGGCGGCGTTCATGCCGACTCCATTGCGGCCCACACGGCGTCGGCCCACTCATTGGCCGCGCTTGCCCGGACCTTGCCCCGCTTGTTGAACGTCGGCTGCAACGTCCAGATGGCGTCGCGCTCAAGCTCGAGCGCCTCGGCCTTGCTGAATGGGCCGAACACGTCGACCCGGTCCATGAGTTCGAACCACTCGCTGCTGCGCGCGTGGCTAGCGAGGCGCTGTGGCGGGTTCCAGGTGCAACCGACGTAGAGGATTTCGTCGGCGCGGTAGGTGATGTAGACGTAGTGCGGCTTGGCCTTCTTGCCGAACACCACGGCAACCTCAGCGCCCGACATCAGGCGACGTCCCTGTTGGGCGTGGGCACGAGGCGCGGGTTCAGGTAGACGTGGTCGGCACCCTCAAGCTCGTAGAACTCGATGAGTGCCGCGGCCAGTCGGGGACCGGGACGGTCCGCGCCGATCTCGACGGCGTTGATGGTGCCCTCGGCGTACTTCTTGCCAGTGAGGACCTGTACGCCCTCGACTACCTGCCTGAGGGTGTAGCCGTGAGCGCGACGCAGATGACCGAGGCCGACGAGCGGCGGAGTGACGCGGTTCTGTGGGGCCTTCATGGGGCCTATCTTGGACCTAACTAGGTCCTACCTGTCAAGTATTCTGCATTGTCGCAGGTCAGAGCGGCGTGTCGCTGCCTGCCGTGGCGAATATCGAACGTGTAGTTAGGGAACTAGGTTTGTGTTAGGAAGCACCTAGGACGCACCATCGGGGCATGGCTAGAACAATCCTCACGGTCTCGGCGGAGTTCGCCGAGCTGATCCGTGGCATCAACGAAGAC
>Ga0228698_1001304_pt1 | contig 12591 bp, 8 predicted proteins | sample McNCre117_Aug_MG_FD_178015 | JGI IMG/M metagenome (GOLD analysis project Ga0228698, IMG submission 178015) | Freshwater microbial communities from McNutts Creek, Athens, Georgia, United States - 1-17_Aug_MG | ecosystem: Environmental > Aquatic > Freshwater > Creek | place: USA: Georgia...
CTCGGGTGAGGTGAAGTGGGGTCGCGTCAACGGCTTGACGCTGATGCTGCCGCACGGCTACGAAGGTCAGGGCCCCGAGCACAGCTCGGCCCGCCTGGAGCGCTTCATGCAGCTGGCGGCTGATACCAACATGCAGATCGCCCAGCCGACCACCGCCAGCCAGATCTTCCACCTGCTGCGCCGTCAGATGGTCCGCCCGCTGCGCAAGCCGCTGGTGATCTTCACGCCCAAGTCGCTGCTGCGCAACAAGGACGCCACCTCGCCGGTCAACGAGTTCACCAAGGGTGAGTTCCGCACCGTGATCAGCGAACAGAACGCTGCGATCGAGGCTGCCAAGGTCAAGCGCATCATCGTCTGCTCGGGCAAGGTGTATTACGACCTGGTCAAGAAGCGCGACGAGAAGCGCAACGATGTCGCCGTCATCCGCGTCGAGCAGCTCTATCCGTTCCCGCACAAGGCCTTTGCCGCGGAACTGAAGAAGTACCCGAACGTCACCGACATCGTCTGGTGCCAGGACGAGCCGCAGAACCAGGGGGCCTGGTTCTTCGTGCAGCACCAGATCCACGAGAACATGCTCGAAGGTCAGAAGCTCGGCTATGCCGGCCGTCCTGCCTCGGCCTCGCCGGCTGTCGGCTATGCCCACCTGCACCAGGATCAGCAAAAGGCGCTGCTGGATCAGGCCTTCGCCAAGCTCAAGGGCTTTGTCCTGACCAAGTAATGACCCGCTGACCTGCCACCGCTTCCATCCGGGCCGGACCGTCCGGATGTCGAGGCTCGGGCAGGCAGGTCATCACGCACCGAACACGAGAACCATCATGGCAATTGTTGAAGTCAAAGTTCCGCAGCTTTCCGAATCCGTGGCCGAAGCCACCCTGCTGCAGTGGAAGAAGAAGCCCGGTGAAGCCGTGGCGATCGATGAAATTCTGATCGAAATCGAGACCGACAAGGTCGTGCTCGAAGTGCCGGCACCGGCCGCTGGCGTGCTGGCGGCCCATGTCGTCGGCGACGGTGGCACCGTGGTTTCCGATCAGCTGATCGCCCAGATCGATACCGAAGGCAAGGCGGGTGCCGTCGCTGCTCCGGCAGCGGTTGCACCGGCCCCGGCCGCCGCTACACCTGCCGCCCCGGCTGCTGCCGGTGGCTCCAAGGGCGATGTGGCCATGCCGGCTGCGGCCAAGCTGTTGGCGGACAACGGTCTGGCCGTCGGCGACGTCGCTGGCTCGGGCAAGGATGGCCGTGTCACCAAGGGCGATGTGCTGGCTGCTGTGGCTGGTGGCGCCAAGCCGGCTGCTGCGCCGGTGCCGGCTCCGGTCGCTGCTCCGGTCAACCCGGCCGTGGCCAAGCCGCTGCCCAGCGTCTCGGCCCCGGCGCTGCCGACCCAGAATCTGGCCGATCGCCCCGAGCAGCGCGTGCCGATGAGCCGTCTGCGCGCCCGCATCGCCGAGCGCCTGGTGCAGTCGCAGTCGACCAACGCCATCCTGACCACCTTCAACGAAGTCAACATGGCTCCGGTCATGGAAATGCGCAAGCGCTTCCAGGACAAGTTCGAGAAGGAACACGGCGTCAAGATCGGTTTCATGAGCTTCTTCGTCAAGGCAGCCGTGCACGCCCTGAAGAAGTACCCGATCCTGAACTCGTCGGTCGACGGCAATGACATCGTTTACCACGGCTACTTCGACATCGGCATCGCGGTCGGTTCGCCGCGCGGTCTGGTGGTGCCGATCCTGCGCAACGCCGATCAGATGAGCTTTGCCGACATCGAAAAGAAGATTGCCGAATTCGGTCAGAAGGCCAAGGACGGCAAGCTCGGCCTCGAAGACCTGTCGGGTGGCACCTTCTCGATCTCCAACGGTGGCACTTTCGGCTCGATGCTGTCGACCCCGATCATCAACCCGCCGCAGTCGGCCATCCTGGGTGTTCACGCCACCAAGGATCGCGCCGTGGTGGAAAACGGCCAAGTGGTCGTTCGTCCGATCAACTATCTGGCGATGTCCTACGACCACCGCATCATCGACGGCCGCGAAGCCGTGCTGGGTCTGGTGGCGATGAAGGAAGCGCTGGAAGATCCGGCCCGCCTGCTGTTCAACATCTGAGCCACTGCGCTGAGATGAGCTGATGAAACGCCCCTTCGGGGGCGTTTTGCCACCTTTTGCAAGATTTCAGGAATTCAAGATGTCCAAGCAATTTGATGTCGTCGTTATCGGCGGCGGCCCCGGCGGCTACATCGCGGCGATCCGTGCCGCACAACTCGGCTTCAACGTCGCCTGCATCGACGAGTGGAAGAACGCCTTGGGCGGCCCGGCTCCGGGCGGCACCTGCACCAACGTCGGTTGTATCCCCTCGAAGGCCCTGCTGCAGTCCTCCGAGCACTTCGAGCACGCTGCGCATCACTTCGGTGATCACGGCATCACGCTCGACAATCTGCAGATCGACGTTGCCAGGATGGTCGGCCGCAAGAATGCCGTCGTGAAGCAGAACAACGACGGCATCCTCTACCTGCTGAAGAAGAACAAGGTCAGCTTCTTCCACGGCCGCGGCTCGTTCGCCAAGGCGGTCGAGGGCGGCTACGAGATCGCTGTTGCCGGTGCCGCCAACGAGGTGCTGACGGCCAAGCAGGTCATTGTTGCCACCGGCTCCAACGCCCGTGCGCTGCCGGGTGCACCGTTCGACGAGGACAAGATCCTGTCGAATGACGGCGCGCTGCGTATTCAAGCCGTGCCCAAGAAGCTCGGCGTGATCGGCTCGGGCGTGATCGGCCTGGAAATGGGTTCGGTCTGGCGCCGTCTGGGCGCTGAAGTCACGATCCTCGAGGCCATGCCGACCTTCCTGGCTGCCGCCGATGAAGGCGTGGCCAAGGAAGCGCTCAAGGCTTTCACCAAGCAGGGGCTGAAGTTCGAGTTCGGTGTCAAGATCGCATCGGTCGACGCAGCCGGTGAAGGCGTGGTCGTGTCTTATGCCAATGCCAAGGGCGAGGACGTCACGCTGGCGGTCGACAAACTGATCGTCTCGATCGGCCGCACCGCCAACACCATCGGCCTCAACCCCGAAGCCGTCGGCCTGCAGCTCGACGAGCGCGGCCTGATCGTGGTCGACGCCGAGTGCAAGACCAACCTGCCGGGCGTCTGGGCCGTCGGCGACGTGGTGCGCGGCCCGATGCTGGCGCACAAGGCCGAGGAAGAGGGCGTGGCGGTCGCCGAGCGCATCGCCGGCCAGCACGGCCATGTCAACTTCGCGACCATTCCATGGGTGATCTACACCAGCCCGGAAATCGCCTGGGTCGGCCGCACCGAGCAGCAGCTCAAGGCCGACGGCGTGGCCTACAAGGCCGGCCAGTTCCCGTTCCTGGCCAACGGACGGGCCCGTGCGCTGGGCGACACCACTGGTTTCGTCAAGTTCCTGGCCGACGCCAAGACCGACGAGATTCTGGGTGTGCACATCGTTGGCCCGATGGCCTCGGAGCTGATCGCTGAAGCCGTGGTCGCGATGGAGTTCAAGGCCTCGGCCGAAGACATCGCGCGCATCTGCCACGCGCACCCGAGCTTGAGCGAAGCCACCAAGGAAGCCGCTCTGGCGGTGGACAAGCGCACGCTGAACTTCTGATTCAGCGCGTTGCAGACTTCGGTCGACCACAAAAAAAGGGGGCCCTCGGGCCCCCTTTGCTTTGGAATGTCAGGATCTGACCGGGGTCAGAACATCAGCTTGAACGTGAGCCGGGCGGTGCGGCCGTTGATCGAACGAGCGACGTACTGCGGGTTGGTGCCCAGATTGTTCTGTCCTTCGGCCTCGGTGTAGCCGATGGTGTCGAACAGGTTGTTGACACCGAAGGACACGATCGCGTTCTTCTGCGCTTCCCAGTTGGCGTAGGCATTGACCACGGTGTACGCCGGCAGCACGACCTGGTTGTCGTCCTGAGCGTAGGACTGGGTGGTGCCGATGATGGCAGCGCCGAATTCGACGCTATCCATGCTGTACGACGGGGCGATCTGATAGATCAGATTGGCCTGACGACGCGGAACGTTGCCGTCATTGCCGCCCGAAGTGATGCGGGCATTGGTCAGTGTGGCGCCGCCCGCAATGCGGAACTCACCCAGCGAGTAGGCCATTTCGGCTTCCAGACCCTTGGACTCGTAGGCATTCTTCTTGACTGTCTGCGAGGTGACTTCGTAGCCAGCGCCTTCCTTGGTGCGAGCCAGGAAGGCGGTCAGGAAGCTGGAGAAGCCGGCCTTGCGGTACTTCACCCCGGCTTCGAACTGATCGACTTCGTTGACCGGATAGGGGTCGAGACCTGCCGCAGCGCGGGTATCCCAGATGGTTCGGTCCGGCGACTTCCAGGACACGCCATGGCTGACGCGGGCGAAGGAGGCCAGATTGCGGCTGTGCTCGTAGTTCGCACCCAGCGAGTAGGAGTTGGCCGACGAGGAGAAGCTGACCTTGTCGACGCCGGGTTTCCAGTTGCCGGTGGTGGTGTCGCCGAAGCGCTGCCAGCCGGTGCCTTCCTGGCTATCGTGGCGGATGCTGGCGTCGATCGACAGCGGGCCGTTCTCCCAGGTTGCCGCTGCGTAGGGCGCCAGGGCGGTAACCCGCACATCGATCGCGCGGAAGCAACAACCGCCCCAGGTGGTGGTGGCATCGGCCACCGGTTGCGTAGTCGGGTTGCCGGCGTTGTCGTACAGCACGGCGCCGTTACCGGTCAGGCCGATGTTGTAGCGATTCCAGTACCAGGTCTGGGCAATGTTTTGCACGCCGCTGAACAAGCCGCCGGTCACGGTCAGCTTCTGGTTCTTGTCGAGCTGCATTTCCTTCTGGGCGCGCAGGTCGTTGAAGACATTGCCCATGTCGTCGAGACTGGTGTTGAACAGGTGCGCCGAGAACACCGGATCGGTGCCGGTATAGCCCGCCGGCTGCGATCCGGCCGGGAACACACCGGTGAAGCGTCCACCGATCGAGGTCTTGCGGAACTTGTCGGTGACCGTCCAGCCGTTGGCCAGCTTGAACTGACCTTCCACGCCGACCGAATCCACCTGAACGTGCAGGCCATCTGCCGGGTTGGTGACCACCTTGTTGCCATTGCGGTCGACCACCGTGTCGATCGGGAAGTTCGAGTTGATGAAATAGGCGCTACGCGGATCGACACCCGGGATCTGGGTGATCGTGTTGCCGTTCAGGCCGACCGGCACCGGCAGATAGGTCGGGGTGCGGTCGTCGAGGTGCTTGAGATTGAGCCGCAGATAGCCGTTATCGAATTCCTTGGTGATTGCCGCCTTGATCTGGCCGCCGTTCTCTGCGGTCAGATCGGTGTTGCGGGGGCCTTGACCCATACGCTGGAAACCGCCGACATGGGCATAGAGTCGGTCGCCGATCGCCCCGCCCCAGTCGAAGTCGAGACGCTCCTCGCGATGGCCGATACCGAAGCTGACGCCGACGGCGCCGCCCGGCTCCTTGCCGGTCTTGGAGCGGAAGTTGACGATCGCACCCGGCGAATTGGTCGATAGCGTCGAGGCTGAGCCACCGCGAATCGCGTCGAGGGCGTTGACCGAGTAATCCGCCCTCAGGAACTGGTCGGCCGTGGCGAAGGACATGTCGCCGAACAGCACCACCGGCAGGCCGTCTTCCTGCAATTGCACGTAGCGGCCGCCCCCGTCTGACATCGGCAGACCCCGCACGCCGAGGTTGGCATTGCCTTCACCGCCGGACGATTCAGCACGCACCCCCGGAACGGAGCGCAGCACTTCGGCCGCGCTGGTCGCTGCCGAGTTCTGGATCTGTTCGGCACCGAGCGTGCTGACCGAGACGCTTTGCTTCATCTTGCTGCGGGCGGTCGAAGTGCCGGTCACGACGATGGCATCGAGCTTCAGTCCGTCGGCAGGGGCGGGTGTTGCTGCCGGTGTTGCAGCGGGCTCTGCCGTCGGGGCTGTGCCCGTTGCAGTGGGGGCGGGGGTCTCCGGGGTGGACTGCGCGTAGGCCGTTCCGATCTGGGCGATCGCGACCAGTGCGGCCGCCGTGATGCGATGCAGTGTCAGGGGGTGCGTAGTGGGCATGGAAGTCTCCGGTCTGCTCGGTGGGCGTGAACCAGACTCCGCCACGCGGTAGGAATCTGGCGAATTTTCTTCAAGCGATGCAATCGATTGCCTTTGCTTTTTTTATCGTTTGAAGAATTCCGTATCCATTATTCTTTGCAATCGATTGCAAGTGGATCAAGGAAAACCAGTAGGCGTCAGAAAGGCCATCGTCCCGGTCGGTTGGGAACCCTCGGTGCGAATGGCGAAGTCGCCGCGGGCCAGATCGGCGTGGAGGCTGACCCGGTCGGAACCGTGGCTCCAGACCAGTTCCAGCCAGGCGTCGCCCCGGCGGCTCCAGCTGAAGTCGCCATCAAAGGCCGGATGCCGGTTGCGCAGGCGGATTAGCTCGATCAGGTCGCGAACCACCGGTCGCTGCAGTGCCTGCTCGATCTCGGCCGGGGTGTAGTGATGACGGTTGATGTCGCGGCCAACTCCGGTGCGGGACAGCAGTTCCATGTCATTGGCGCCGGCCAGCAGACCGACGTAATAGACCTGAGGCACGCCGGGCAAAAAGAACTGAATCGCCCGCGCCAGCAGGTAGGCCCGGTCGTTGCGACCCAGGGCGTCGTAGTAGGTGCAGTTGACCTGATACAGGTCGAGATTGGAGGCTGCCGCTCCGGTGGCCTGCCGACTTTGGCCTCCGCAGGCGGCATGGATGCGCTCGACCAGCTCGTCGAGTTCATGATCCGGCACCAGGCCGGGTGACGCCTTGCGGTCAGCGCTGTCGGCACCAATGTCGATGATGCCGATGCCGTCGTGGGTGTCGAGCACGGTGATGGCGTTGTGCGGCCGGCAGTCGATCCAGCGGGCCAGACCCTCGGCGGTGCCGAAGGACAGCGCATGAAGGATCAGCGGCGGCAGGGCAAAGTCATAGACCCAGTCCACCTCCCGGGCAATCTCGATCTGGCGTTGGAAGTAGGAGTGAACCTCCACCAGCACTTCCAGGCCCAGTGTCTTGGCCTTCCGGGCAAAGCGGCCGATGAACTCGAAAGTGTCCTGGGTCATGAAGCTGCTGCTGCCGGCGCGCTTGATGGCGTAGCCCACCGCGTCGAGCCGCACCATCGTTACGCCGGAATCGGCCAGCTGCTGCAGGATCGCCTGCAGGTAGGCCTGACCCTGCGGGTGCTCGACGTCGATGTCGATCTGCTTCGGGGTGAAGGTGGTCCAGAGAATGCGGCGCTCGCCGTTGCGCAGCGTCATCGGTGTCAGCGGCAGGCCGGGGCGGGGCCGGTAGATCCGCAGCAGATCGGCTTCGTGGGCCCCCTCGGGAAAAACACGGTCCAGGGTCAGAAACAGGCCATCGTGCGGGGAGTTGGCCCCTCGGGTCGAGTAGTCGATGAACTGCGGCGAGTCGGCCGACATGTGGTTGACGATGACGTCGGCCATCACCGGCAGCGTCTCGGACAGCTGCTTGAGCGTGCCCCAGTCGCCCAGTCGCGGGTCGACCTGCAGGTGATCGATCGGGTCGAAGCCGGCGTCGGCGCCGTCGATCGGGAAGAAGAAAGGCAGCAGGTGGATGCCGCCAACGACCCCCTTCAAGGGGCCGCCCAGGAGTTGCTGAAGATTGTCGATGCCTCCGCCACCGAGGCGATCGACGTAGGTGATGAGCTGGACCTGATTGTTCATGGCGGTCACTGGGTTGAAAGACGGCGGCCGGAGGCATCGAACTGATGCAGTCCTCCGGCGTGAGGGGCGATATGGAGCTGCTGGCCGGGCTGCAGGTCGCAGCGCCCGCCTGGCAGGCGCATGCACAGCGGTAGATCGCCGGCGCTCAGGTAGACCAGGGTGGTGTCGCCCAGATGTTCGATCACATCGACACGAACCGGCCAGCCCTGGCCGGGGGCAGCCAGCCCGAGCGACTCGGGCCGCACGCCCAGCAAGGCGGTCTGCGCGGCGTGTTCGGGCTGCCAGACCGATGGGCTCGCACCACCAGCCGGGATCAGATTCATGCGAGGTGAGCCGAGAAACTGGCCGACGAAGGTGTTGGCCGGGGTTTCGTAGAGCGCCATCGGCGGGCCGACCTGCTCGACGTGACCTCCGTTGAAGACGGCAATGCGGTCGCCCATCGTCATCGCTTCAGTCTGATCGTGGGTGACGTAGATCATCGTCGTGCCCAGTTCGCGATGCAGTCGGGTCAGCTCGATGCGCATCTGCACCCGCAGGTTGGCATCCAGATTCGACAGCGGCTCGTCGAACAGGAAGACCGCCGGCTTGCGCACGATCGCCCGGCCGATCGCCACGCGCTGGCGCTGCCCGCCCGAGAGCTGCCGTGGCAGCTGATCGAGCAGATGACTGATCTGCAGAATCTCCGCGGCGCGACCGACCCGCGATTCGATCTCGGCCCGGGCCAGTTTGGCGATGCGCAGCCCGAAGCGCATGTTGTCGCCCACGGACATGTGCGGGTACAGCGCGTAGCTCTGGAACACCATCGCTACGCCGCGTTCGGCTGGTGGCAGATGGGTGGCGTCGGTGTCACCGATCAGCAGACGGCCCTGCGAGATCTCTTCGAGTCCGGCGATCATGCGCAGCAGGGTGGACTTGCCGCAGCCGGACGGGCCGACGAAGACCATGAACTCGCCGTCCTCGATCGACAGATCGATGCCCCGGATGATGTCCGGGCCGCTGTCGTAGCGCTTGCGGAGGGCTTCGAGGGTCACACGGGCCATGGGCGGTCTCCGGACGGGGGAATCGGGAAGGCTGGGGGGAAAGCAGGCATGTCGGTCAGCCCTTGATGGCGCTGGAGATCACGCTGCGAACAAACCAGCGCTGAAAGACGAGGAAGACCAGCAGCGTCGGCAGGGTGGCCAGCAGGGCGAACGCCATCACGTCGCCCCACTGGCGGGGAAACTGTCCGAAGAAGGTCTGCATCGCCAGGGGCAGGGTGGCGTGCTCGTCGCCACGTACCACCATCACCGGCCACAGCAGATCGCCCCAGCGCGCCAGGAACTGCAGTACCGCCACGGTGGCGATCACCGGTTTGGACAGTGGCAGCACGATGCTCCAGTAGATGCGCCAGGGCCCGGCCCCGTCCATCTGCGCGGCCTCCTCCAGATCCTTGGGCAGGGCGACAAAGAATTGATAGAACAGGTAGACCGAGAAAGCGTTGGCCACGAAGGGCAGCACCTGGACGTGATAGCTGTCGAGCCAGCCCTGCACCCACTGACCCTCGCTGAACCAGGGCAGCTGATTGACCAGCAGCAACAGCGGTACGGCGATGGCCTCGAAGGGAATCACGATCAGAGCGACGATGGCGCCGAGCACCCAGCGCCGTCCGGGGAAGCGGAAGCGGGCCAGGGCGTAGGCCAGCATGCTGTTGACCAGCAGCCCGAGCAGCACGGTCAGGCCGACCACGCCGACCGAGTTCCAGAACGCCAGATCGAAGCGGGTGCGATCGGCCACGTCGCGGAAGTTCTGCAGCGACAGCTCGCCGACTGGCAAAAAGGCCCGCAGTGTGCCCATGTCCCGCAGCAGTTGCATCTCGTCGCCCTTGAAGGCCGACACGCCCATGAACAGCAGCGGGAACAGGAAGAACAGGACCAGCAGCGCATGCAGCAGGTAGGGGGCGATCTGCGGGCGTTTCATGCGGCTCCTCCCTCTTCGCGAATGATCAGCCGCTGGATCATCGAGATCGCCAGCACGATCCCGAAGAACACCACCGACAGCGCCGAGGCGTAGCCGATGCTGCCGTTGCGCAGCCCCTCGTGGACCATCAGCATGACCAGCGTACGGAAGCTATCGACCGGGGCGGCTGCCCCGCTGCTGGCGATGATCTGTACCTGCGTGAACAGCTGGAAGGCGTAGATCGTGGTGGTGACGACGACGAAGATCGTGGTGTTGCGCAGCAGCGGCAGGGTGATCCAGCGGAACTGCTGCCAGGGGCGGGCGCCTTCGAGCGTGGCCGCTTCATAGAGATCGACCGGAATCGCCTGCAGGCCGGCCAGGAATACCAGCATCTGGAAGCCCACCCCCTGCCAGATCGACAGCAGCATCACCGCAGGCATCACCAGCGCCGGGTCGCGCAGCCAGTCCTGCGGACCGATCGAGCCGAAGCTCAGCACGCCGATCAGCCGGTTGATCACGCCCTGATCGGGGCTGTACATCAGCGACCAGATCACGGCGACCACCGACATCGTGGTCGCCACCGGCATGAAGTAGACGGTTCGAAACAGATGACTGCCGCGCAGCTTGCGGTTGACCAGCAGGGCCAGTCCCAGCGCCAGCGCGGTCTGCAGCGGTACCACCACGCCGACGAAGCGCAGGTTGTTGCCCAGTGCCGCCCAGAAGCTGTCGTCCTCCCAGAGGCGCAGATAGTTGTCCCAGCCGACGATTTCGGTGGGCAGGGCTGCGTGGGTCAGCAGCCGCTGGTCGGTGAAGGACAACACGGCGGCCATCCCGAAGGGCACCGCCATGAACAGCGTCAGCAGCAGCAAGCCTGGGGCGGCGAACAGCCACGGCGTCCAGCGGAGACGGCGTGCGTTCGGGGTGGAACGGGAGGTCGACATGGGTCTGAGTCAGCGCAGGGCCGGATAGCCCTTGTTGTCCTTGATGGCCTGATCGATGCGGCGCGCGGCGCGGTCGAGTTCCTTTTTCGGATCGGAGCCGGCCAGCACGTTGTTGACCGCTTCCGAAAAAGCGGTCGTGATCACCGGATAGGCCGGGGTGGCGGGGCGGACCAGGGCCACGCCTTGCTGGATCTGTTCGGCATAGATCGCCAGCGGCCCGCCGGCGCTGTAGTTGCGGTTGCGCGCCAGCGCGGTCCGGGTGCCCGGAATGGCCCCATTGGCCTGCGTGACCCGACCGATTTCCTCGGGGGACATCAGATGGGCGAGCACCGCGGCGGCTTCGCGCGGCGCCTTGCAGTCCGCCGAAATGCCGAAGTTCCAAGAGCCAGCCCCAGTGACGGCCCGGGTGCCGAACTTCGGCATCGGAATCAATACCAGGTCGTCTCCGAGCGCCTTGCGGTAGTCGGCATGGACCCAGTGGCCGACGTAGGACAGGGCCGAGCGGCCCTGGATGAAGTCGCTGTCGTCGCGGGTGGCCGGGTTGATCCAGCCGGAGCGGGCCCAGCCCTGCAGCAGACTCAGGGCCTTGACGGCCTCCGGGCCGTTGAGACTGCCCTGCGCCGTCTTCAGGCTCTGACGGTCGATCAGATCGCCGCCCAGACTCTGCACGATCGGTGAGAAGCCGTAGGTAAACCACTCTCCCATGCCGTAGTTGAGCTTCATGTCGAGCGGAAACGCCACCCCGGCCGCCTTGAGCTTGCGCAGCACGTCCTCGAACTCAGCCAGGGTCCAGGCCTCGCCAACCTGCGTCGGAATGCGGGCACCGATCTTTTTGAGCCATTTGCGCTGTCCCCACAGCGCCAGCCCCGAGTCGAACTGCCCCAGGCTGTAGATTTGCTGGTTGTAGGTGCCTTGCCGACGCAGCGAGGGCAGCATCTCTGTCTCGGCAATCCTTTTCAGCTCCGGGAAGCCGTCGAGCGCGATGATCTTCTGCGTCCAGGCGTAGTTGTAGACATTGGGGCCGTCGAAATCGAGCAGGCAGGGCAGCTTGTGCGCCAGCGCCGCGGCGTTGACCTGGTCGTTGTAGCTGCCTTCGGGCAGCCGGACCAGGTCGATGCGAACGTCCTTGTGCGACTGATTGAAGGCGGCGACCGCCTCGCTGTAGGCCTTGGCTTCCGGGCCGGCCCCGGCGTGGACCCACATCGACACGACGGTCTGTGCGCAGGCGGTGCCGACCGAGCCCAGCAGGGCTGCGGCGACCAGGGCCAGGCGGGAAAGGCGCAGGGCGGAACGGGAACGGTGGGCTGAACGTGACATCGATGACTCCTGGGGCTTGGGCGGCAGATCGGGCAGAGCCGCGGTCATTCGACCTTGAACTCGAAGTCCTGCACGGCGACGATCTCAGCCGCACCGGACACGCATTGATACTGCTGCAGCGCGGCCCGCACGGCCTGATGGAACACCTTCGGGCCGGACAGGATCGTCACGTCGACGACCCGGCCGCTGCGGATGCGGACCTCGGCGCGCACCTTGCCGCTGATGCCTTCGTCCAGCGCGCGTTCGGGAATCGCCGGGGCGACCTGCTTCGGGCAGGCCACCGCGATGTCCTGCCGCACCGGGCCAGCCGGTACGGTCGGCGCCGCTGGAGGCGGCGGGGCCACGGGTTGCGTGCTTTGCACCGCCGTGATCGCGGGCGCCGGGGTCTGGATGGGCGGCGGGGGCACATCCGGGGGGGGCACGAAGGCTGGCGGGGGCGGCGTGTCGAGCTTCGGCGGCTCGGGAAGTTTCTCGATTTTGGGCGGTGGCGGCGGAGGCTCGGGCAGCTTGACTTCCTGCACGATGGTCGCTTCGAGCGGCCGCTTGACGATTTCGACGGCCTGCCGCGCCAGCCCACTGACCAGCAGATAGCCAATGGCGAGATGGGCGACCACCATGGCGGTGATGCCGGCCGGACTGAAACGGCGTCCGGGCCGGAAGGCCCGGCGGCCGGGACCCCGCAGCAGTTCGGCCGACGAGGGGGCTGCAGAGGC
>Ga0228698_1001305_pt1 | contig 12584 bp, 6 predicted proteins | sample McNCre117_Aug_MG_FD_178015 | JGI IMG/M metagenome (GOLD analysis project Ga0228698, IMG submission 178015) | Freshwater microbial communities from McNutts Creek, Athens, Georgia, United States - 1-17_Aug_MG | ecosystem: Environmental > Aquatic > Freshwater > Creek | place: USA: Georgia...
GTGCGGCCGCTGCAGCCGCGCCTGCAGCAGCCAGCGCTGCCCGGCCCGGACCTGCGGCGGCGCGCTGTCCGCCACGTCGCCAGTCTCGTCGGCCCGGCCCGGCGCGCGACGCCACCAGCCCAGCTGCACGACGGGCGGCAGCCGCACCGGACGGCCCTGCCAGTTGGCTGCCTCCAGCTCGAACTCGAACTGCACGCCGCGCTCGCTGTCGCGCGGCAGGCCCGTGACCTGCCCGAGCAAGGTGATCTCCTGCCCTTCGAGCGCCTCGGGCAGCGCCTGGGCCTGGCGCTCCAGCGCGCGCCAGCCGGTCAGGCCCGCGAGCAGCGCGGCGGCAGCCAGCAGCGCCACGGCAGCCCGCCCGCTGCCGTCAGGAAGGCGGCGCGCTGCCAGCAACGACAAGCCGCCGAACGCCAGCAGGGCCTGACAGGCCCCGGGCGGCCACAGCGCCGCCTGCTGCAACTGCAGCGCCACGCCTGCGACCGCGCCCAGCAGCGCTGCCAGCAGCAAGGTTCAGCCCCGGACTGAGATTCGATCGAAGGTCACGGATTTCATCCAGACTGGCTCGCTATTTGCTAGGCTCACTGGCCTGGATGCCAAGAAATTGCAGCAATCCACCGTTTTCCCCCTGATCCGTTATCGAGAAAGTCACAGATGGCGATCCATGTAGCCCTGAACCACGTCACCCACTACCGTTACGACCGCATGATCAAGCTCGGTCCGCAGGTCGTGCGGCTGCGTCCGGCCCCGCACAGCCGCACCAAAGTGCTGTCGTATTCGCAGACGATAGAGCCGGCCGGCCATTTCATCAACTGGCAGCAGGATCCGTTCGCGAACTACCAAGCCCGGCTGGTCTTTCCCGAGCCGATGCGCGAGTTCAAGGTCACGATCGACCTGGTGGTCGAGATGGCGGTCCACAATCCGTTCGACTTCTTCCTCGAACCGAGCGCCGAGACCGCGCCCTTCGCCTATGCCAAGGGCCTGCAGGCCGAGCTTGCGCCGTATCTGGTCAAGTCCGAGCCGACGCCACTGCTGCAGGCCTACCTCGACCGCATCGACCGCGCCGAGCAGCGCACCATCGATTTCCTGGTCGGCATCAACCAGCAGCTGCAGCACGACATCTCGTACACGATCCGGCTCGAACCCGGCGTGCAAACGCCCGAGCAGACGCTGGAAAAGCGCAGCGGCTCGTGCCGTGACACCGGCTGGCTGCTGGTGCAGCTGCTGCGCCACCTGGGGCTGGCCGCACGCTTCGTCTCGGGCTACCTGATCCAGCTCGCGCCCGACGTCAAGGCGGTCGATGGCCCGAGCGGCCCCGAAGCCGACTTCACCGACCTGCACGCCTGGTGCGAGGTGTTCCTGCCCGGTGCCGGCTGGATCGGGCTCGATCCGACCTCGGGCCTGCTGGCCGGCGAAGGCCATATCCCGCTGGCCTGCACGCCTGAACCCTCCAGCGCCGCGCCGATCGATGGTGCGCTCGATGAATGCGAGGTCGAGTTCGAGCACCGGATGCAAGTGACCCGCATCCACGAGTCGCCGCGCGTGACCAAGCCCTACAGCGACGAGCAGTGGGCCGCCATCCTGGAACTCGGCGAACAGGTGGACCGCGACCTGGTTGCCGGCGACGTGCGCCTGACCATGGGCGGCGAACCGACCTATGTCGCGACCCGCGACCGCGACGCCGCCGAATGGAACACCGACGCGCTCGGCCCCACCAAGCGCAACTACGCGACCGAGCTGCTGCACCGGCTGCGCCAGCACTACGGCGCGGGCGGCTTCGCGCATTTCGGCCAGGGCAAGTGGTATCCCGGCGAGCAGCTGCCGCGCTGGGCGCTGTCGCTGTGCTGGCGCGCCGACGGCGAGCCGGTCTGGCACGATCCGGCCCTGTTCGCCGACGAGCGCGACCCGGCCCGCTACAGCGCCGAGGACGCGCAGCGCCTGACCGAGACGCTGGCGCGCAAGCTCGGCCTGGACACCGACTTCATCACGCCCGGCTACGAGGACACCTGGTACTTCCTGTGGCGCGAGCGCAAGCTGCCGCTCAACGTCGATCCCTTCGATTCCAAGCTCGGCGACGAGATGGAGCGCGTGCGACTGCGCCGCGTCTTCGGCCAGGGGCTCGACGCCACGGTCGGCTATGTGCTGCCGCTGCAGGTCAGCGATGAGACAAGCCTGGACGAACCACGCTGGAGCAGCGGCCCCTGGTTCCTGCGCGACGAGCGCATGTACCTGATCCCGGGCGACTCGCCGATGGGCTACCGACTGCCGCTGGACTCGCTGCCCTGGGTGTCGCCGTCGGACTATCCTTACCACATCGAGCAGGACCCGCAGGCCCCGCGCGACGCCCTGCCCACTGGCGCCAGCCTGCTGGGCCAGTACGCGCCGCACCAGTTCGGCGGTGGCTTCGCCGAAGGCGGCGTGGTATCGCTGCAGGCCAGCCCCTACCCGCCGCACGCGGCCTGGGGCGAGCCAGGCACCGGGATTGGGCATGACGATAAGATTCACCAACATGGAGATATTCGCACCAGTGAAGTGCATGCCGACTCCAGCCGCCTCCCAGCACGCGGTGAATCGGCCCACTGGCTCACGCGCACCGCGCTGTGCGTCGAGGCACGTGACCCGCAGCGCGCCAACGGTCCCAAGGCTGAAGCCCGCCACGGCGGCGCGAGCAGCCACCTGTACGTCTTCATGCCGCCGATGGCACGGCTGGAGGACTACCTCGACCTGCTGGCGGCGGTCGAGGCCAGCGCCGCCGAACTCGGCGTCAAGATCGTGCTCGAAGGCTATCCGCCGCCGCGCGATCCGCGCCTGAAGATGCTGCAGGTCACGCCCGACCCGGGCGTGATCGAGGTCAACATCCATCCGTCATCGACCTTCGGCGAGCTGGTCGAGCGCACCGAGTTCCTGTACGAGACTGCGCACCAGCTCCACCTGTGCGCCGAGAAGTTCATGACCGACGGTCGCCACACCGGCACCGGCGGTGGCAACCATTTCGTGCTCGGCGGCGCGACGCCGGCCGACTCGCCCTTCCTGCGCCGGCCCGAGCTACTGGCCAGCCTGGTCGCCTACTGGCACAACCACCCCTCGCTGTCCTACCTGTTCAGCGGCCAGTTCATCGGCCCGACCAGCCAGGCGCCGCGCGTGGACGAGGCGCGCAACGACCAGCTCTACGAGCTGGAGATCGCGCTGCAGCAGATCACCAACAGCCGCGAGCTGCACGGCGAATCGATGCCGCCGTGGCTGGTGGACCGCACGCTGCGCAACATCCTGATCGACGCCACCGGCAACACCCATCGCAGCGAGTTCTGCATCGACAAGCTCTATTCGCCCGACAGCAGCACCGGCCGCCTCGGCCTGCTGGAGCTGCGCGCCTTCGAGATGCCGCCGCACGCACGCATGAGCATCGCGCAGCAGCTGCTGCTGCGCGCGCTGGTGGCGCGCTTCTGGCAGCAGCCCTACACGGCCCGGCTCACGCGCTGGGGCACCGAGCTGCACGACCGCTTCCTGCTGCCGGGCTTCGTGCGCATGGACTTCGACGACGTGCTCGACGACCTGAACACCTGCGGCTATGCCTTCGACAAGGCCTGGTTCGATCCGCATTTCGAGTTCCGCTTCCCCGCCGTCGGCCAGCTTGCCGCGCGCGGCATCGAACTGACGCTGCGCGGCGCGCTCGAACCCTGGCATGTCATGGGCGAGGAAAACACGTCGGGCGGCACCGCGCGCTATGTCGATTCGTCGCTGGAACGGATCGAAGTCCACGTCAAGGGCTGGAACGACAACCGCTACCTGATCACGGTCAACGGCCGCGCGCTGCCGCTGCACAACACCGGCACCGTCGGCGACTACGTAGCCGGCGTGCGCTACAAGGCCTGGAACCCGCCGTCATCGCTGCATCCGACCATAGGCGTACATGCGCCGCTGGTGTTCGATGTCATCGACACCTGGACCCAGCGCTCGCTCGGCGGCTGCCAGTACCATGTCGCGCACCCGGGCGGACGCAACTACGACACCTTCCCGGTCAACTCCTACGAGGCCGAAAGCCGCCGCCTGGCGCGCTTCTTCCAGATGGGACACACGCCGGGCACGGTCACGGCCCAGCCCGCCACACCAGACCGGGAGTTCCCGTTCACGCTCGATCTGCGGCGCTGAATCCGGGCCGATCAAGGCGGAAGGCCAAGGCGGCCCGGGCATACTATGCCTCTCACCGCCCCAACCTCCCAGACCCGATTTTCGTGAACGATCCGATCTTGTCCAGCTCCGAGCCCCGCGATCCGCTGGAGCTGGCCTGCGCGCTTGCCAGGCCGGCCGCGCCCGGCCACCTCGATGAACTGAGCGCAGCCACCGGCCCGCTGGACCAGCCCGACGCGCTGGCGCCCTGCTGGCGCCAGTTTTTCGAACACCTCGGCCACGAGGGCTTCGCCGAACTCGACCGCCGCGAGCACGCGGTCGCGCGCCAGCTGCGCGACAACGGCGTCAGCTACAACGTCTATGCTGACCAGGACAGCCTGCAGCGTCCCTGGTCGCTCGACCTCTTTCCGCTGATCGTGCCGCCCGGGCAATGGGCCGCGATCGAGGCCGGCGTGCTGCAGCGCACCCGGCTGCTGAACCAGATCCTGGCCGACATCTACGGCCCGCGCCAGTTGCTGCACGAAGGCCTGCTGCCGCCAGCCCTGGTCCAGGGCCATCCGGGCTATCTGCGCGCGATGCAGGGCAGCCGCCCGCCCGGCGACACCTGGCTGCATCTGGTCGCATTCGATCTCGCCCACGGCCCCGACGGCAACTGGCAGGTGGTGTCGCAGCGCACCCAGTCGCCCTCCGGACTCGGTTATCTGCTGGAAAACCGGCTCACGATCTCGCGCCAGTTCCCGGCCGCCTTCAGCGCGATGAAGGTCCAGCGCCTGGCCGCGAGCTACCGCGCGCTGATGCAGGGCCTGCGGGCCTTGAGTCCGCGCGGCGCCGACGCCCGCATCGCGCTGCTCACGCCCGGCCCCTACAACGAAACCTATTTCGAGCACGCCTACCTCGCGCGCTACCTGGGCCTGAGCCTGGTCGAAGGCAACGACCTGACCGTGCGCGACCAACGCTGCTACCTCAAGACGCTGCACGGACTGGAGCCGATCGACGTGCTGCTCAAGCGCCTCGACGACGACTGGCTCGATCCGCTCGAACTGCGCGCCGACTCCGCGCTCGGCGTACCAGGCCTGCTGCAGGCAGTGCGCGCCGGCAAGCTGCTGCTGGCCAACGCCCCGGGTTCGGCGCCGCTCGAATCGACCGCCCTGCTCGGCTTCCTGCCCGCGATCTGCGAACGCCTGCTGGGTGAACCGCTGCTACTGCCCTCGCTGCCGACCTGGTGGTGCGGCGAGGCCGCCAGCCTCGAAGATGGCCTGGGCCGCCTGCCCGAAAGCGTGATCAAGCGCAGCTATCCCAAGGCCCGCAACGAAGCCGAGATCGGCCCGACGCTCGACGCGGCGGCCATTGCCCGCCTGAGCGAGCGCATCCGCCGTCAGCCCGACCAGTTCACGCTGCAGTCCTACCTGCCGCTGTCGCAGCAGCCGACCTGGCGCGGCCGCGAGATCATTCCGCGCCCCGCAATGCTGCGGGTGTTCGCGCTGTGCGACGGCCCACACTCCTGGCGCGTGTTGCCCGGCGGCCTGGTGCGCATCGCCCCGGCTGGTCAGGTGATCGCCTCGATGCAGCGCGGTGGCAGCAGCGCCGACTGCTGGGTCCAGACCGAGGGCGAAGTCGATCACACCAGCCTGCTGACCGATCCGCACGACGCCCAGGCGCACGCGCAGCAAAAGCGCATCGTCTCCAGCCGCTCGGCCGAGAACCTGTTCTGGCTTGGCCGCTACACCGAACGGGCCGACAACACGCTGCGGCTGGCACGCCTGACCTTGCGCCTGCTGCAGGGCGAACAGCTGAATCACCCGGCGCTGCTGACCTGGCTGCAGGCGGCGGCCCGGCACCAGAGCCTGATCACCACCCCGTCGTTCGGGCCTGAAGATGCCATGTCGGGTTTCGGACGCGAGCTGATCGCCCAGCTCGGCGCGGACTCGGGCAGCTGCAGCGTCGGCCACAACCTGCGCGCGCTGCGCCAGGCCGCCGGCCAGGTCCGCGAACGCCTGTCGCGCGACCTGCGCGCGCTGATCGAGCGCGTCGATGATGAATTCTCGGCCCGTCACGCGGCCTTGCGGGCCGGGGCCGGCTTCTCGGCCCAACAGGCGCTCGACGCCCTCGACGAAGCCAGCGGCCTGCTGACCGCGATCACCGGCGAGCAGACCGACCGCATGGTGCGCGATGACGGCTGGCGCATGCTCAGCATCGGCCGCCAGATCGAGCGCCTGCACACCCTGGCCGGCACGCTGGCGCTGGCCATGCAAAGCGGCTGCCTGCGCGACGACGGCGGCTTCGAAGCCGTGCTGGCGCTGTTTGACAGCTCGATCACCTTCCATTTCCAGTACCAGCAGCGCCGTGACCGCATCGCCCTGCTCGACGTGCTGATCATCAACCGCGACAACCCGCGCGCCCTGGGCTGGGTGCTCTCGACGTTGCGCTCGCGCCTGGCCAAGCTGCCGCGCTCGATGCAGGACGGCAGCGGCCTGCTCGACCTGCTGCCCGACCCGGACGAATGGACCCTGGACAGCCTGGGCGAGCAGCCGCTGCTGCCGCTGATGGGCCAGCTCGAACACGCCATGGTGAGCTTGTCGGATCAGCTGTCGCTGCGCTACTTCAGCCACGCCGACCGCATCAACACCAGTCTGATGACCTGACCCATGCTGCTGCGCATCGTTCACCACACCCGCTACCGTTACCAGGCGCCGGTGCTGCTGGCGCAGCATCTGGCCCACCTGCGCCCGCTCGACCGCACCGGCCAGCGCGTGCTGCAGCACCAGCTCGCCGTCAGCCCGGAACCGGCACAATTGCAGCAGGGCGCGGACGCCTTCGGCAACTGGCGCACCTTCTTCTCGCTGCAAAGCGCGCACGAGGCGCTCGACGTCAGCGCCGACAGCCTGGTCCAGACCACGGCCCCAGCCGGGCCGCCCGACTCATCGCCCTGGGAAGCGGTGCGCGCCGGCTTCCGCTACCACGCTGGCGCGCGCTACGAGCCCGCCAGCGAATTCGTCTTTCCCTCGCCCTACATACCGCTGGACGCGGCCTTCGCCGAGTTCGCGCGCCCGCTGTTCACACCCGGACGCCCGCTGCTCGACGCCTGCCGCGCCCTGAATCAGAAGATCCACACCGAGCTGAAATACGAGAGCGCGAGCACCGAGGTCAACACGCCCGCGCTCGAAGCGCTGGCCCAGGGCCGGGGCGTGTGCCAGGACTTCGCCCACATCATGATCGCCTGCCTGCGCACGCTCGGACTGGCGGCGCGCTACGTCAGCGGCTATCTGCTGACCCAGCCGCCGCCGGGCCGGCCACGCCTGATCGGCGCCGACGCCTCCCATGCCTGGGTCTCGGTCTGGTGCGACGGCGCCTGGCACGACTTCGACCCGACCAACGACCGCTGCGGCCACCCGAGCCCGGGCGAGGACTACGTGACGCTGACGCTGGGACGCGACTTCGGCGACGTCTCGCCGCTGCGCGGCGTGATCCAGGGTGGCGGCGCCCACCGCCTGCTGGTCGAGGTCACGGTGGCTCCCCCCGACGAGTACGAGCGCCTCGTGATCCCGGGCGCGCCCGCCGCGCCGGCCCCCTGACTAGAATGCCGGGCTTGTCCACCCCCAGACGGAGAGTCCTCATGAGCGTCTACGCCCAACTGCAAGCCCTGAACATCACCCTGCCCCCGGTCGCCGTGCCGGCCGCGTCCTACCTGCCCTATGTCCAGAGCGGCAAGCTCGTGTTCCTGAGCGGCCACATCGCCAAGCAGGACGGCAAGCCCTGGGTCGGCCAGCTCGGCCTGACCATGAACACCGAGCAGGGCCAAGCCGCCGCACGCGCGATCGCGATTGACCTGATGGGCACACTGGAGCACGCCTGCCGCGCCGCCGGCACCGACCTCGACGGCATCCAGCGCATCGTCAAGGTCATGAGTCTGGTCAACTCGACCTCGACCTTCACCGAACAGCATCTGGTCACCAACGGCTGTTCCGAACTGCTGGGCCAGGTCTTCGGTGCGGCCGGCACGCACGCGCGCAGCGCCTTCGGCGTGGCCCAGATCCCGCTCGGCGCCTGCGTCGAGATCGAACTGATCGCCGAACTGGCCTGATCCGGTCCGGGTGGATGATCTGCACCAAGGTCGAACATCCACCTGATCAGAAATACCAATCTGGTGCAATTGCGAGCCATTTCTCACAAACCTGGCACATTTCATGCTTGAGTTTGGTGCAAAGGTGGTGAAACCCCGATTTCACGCCTTGAATCTCAACGTTATTCACCAAAGTCAAGCATGGACGCACTAAAACAGGGCACAGACGCCCTTTTCATACTGCTCGGCGGCATCATGGTGCTGGCGATGCACGCCGGCTTCGCCTTTCTTGAACTCGGCACGGTCCGCAGCAAGAACCAGGTCAACGCGCTGGTCAAGATTCTGGTCGATTTCTCGGTTTCGACCGTGGTCTATTTCCTGGTCGGCTACAGCGTTGCCTACGGCACCGGCTTCCTGGTCGGCGCCGCCGAACTGGCGCAGAAGAACGGCTACGAGCTGGTCAAGTTCTTCTTCCTGCTGACCTTCGCAGCCGCGATTCCGGCCATCATCTCGGGCGGCATCGCCGAGCGCTCCAAGTTCTGGCCCCAGCTGCTGGCCACCGCCGTGATCGTCGGCCTGGTCTATCCCCTGTTCGAAGGCGTGGTCTGGAACCAGAAGTTCGGCATCCAGGCCTGGATCAAGGCCACGGCCGGCGAGGAATTCCACGACTTCGCCGGCTCGGTCGTGGTGCATGCCGTCGGCGGCTGGATCGCGCTCGGCGCGGTGCTGCTGCTGGGCGCGCGCTCCAACCGCTACCGCAAGGACGGCGCCATGAGCGCGCATCCGCCGTCCAACATCCCGTTCCTGGCGCTGGGCGCCTGGATCCTGATCGTCGGCTGGTTCGGCTTCAACGTCATGAGCGCGCAGACCGTGGACAAGATCTCCGGCCTGGTCGCGGTCAACTCGCTGATGGCCATGGTCGGCGGCACGCTGGCCGCACTGGTCGCCGGCAAGAACGACCCCGGCTTCGTCCACAACGGCCCGCTCGCCGGCCTGGTCGCAGTCTGCGCCGGTTCCGATCTGATGCACCCGATTGGTGCACTGGTGGTCGGCGCTGTCGCCGGGGCCCTGTTCGTCTACATGTTCACGCTGACGCAGAACAAGTGGAAGATCGACGACGTGCTCGGCGTCTGGCCGCTGCACGGCCTGTGCGGCACCTGGGGTGGCATCGCCGCCGGCATCTTCGGCCTGCAGTCGCTCGGCGGCATGGGCGGCGTCAGTTTTGGCGCCCAGCTGATCGGCACCGCCATGGGTGTGGCCTGGGCCCTGGTCGGTGGCTTCGTGGTCTATGGCGTCATCCGCGCGATCTTCGGCCTGCGCCTGAGCCAGGAAGAGGAATTCGACGGCGCCGACCTCAGCATCCACAACATCCGCGCCACCCCGGAGCGCGAGAGCAACTGGTAAGCCGGTCTCCGCTCCCACCCGGAATGCCGCCCACCGAGGCGGCATTTCTGTTTCCACGCCGCGCTCACCCCCGCAGGAACACCGGAACCCCATACCTCGAAATTCCGAGAAAACACCCGTTCAATGCAACAGAGTAGATTACCGCTCTCTGGACACCTAAAACCCAATCGATACAATCGGCAACAATATTGATGTACATCAGGATAAGCGGGACCAAGGGAGGAGACGATGATCCAAGTATTCCTGATCAGCGATTACCAGCTGCTAAGACAGGGCCTCACCACCCTGCTGACATCCGAGGCCGAGCGTTTCACCCTCGTCGGGACGGCTGACAGCCTGGCCCCCGATCCCCCGGCCTGGAACAGCAGGGTGCCCGATGTCGTGCTGCTGGACCTCGAAACCGACCCGGACCAGATCCTGTCCTGTCTGCGGCAATGGCGCGCCCGCCACAACCTCAAGGTTTTGCTGCTGAGCCGGCACGACCAGCCGGCACTGCAGGACAGGGCCGTGCTGGCCGGCGCACACGGCGTCATCAGTCACCATGCCGCCCCCGACCTGCTGCTCAACGCGATCGAGAAAGTCCAGCAAGGCCAGATCTGGCTCGGGCGCGAATCGACGGCGCGCCTGATCAACTCCCTGCCCAGCGGACCCGTCGGCGTCAACCCGGCCAGCCAGGCGCTGGCACGCCTGACGCCGCGCGAGCAGCGCATCCTGGCGACCGTGCTGCGCCACGGCGGCGAATCAGCACGCGAAATCGCGGTACGCCTGCACATCAGCGAAAGCACGCTGCGCAATCACCTGACCTCGATCTACGAGAAATGCGGCGTCAACAACCGCTCCGGCCTGGTCGCACATGCGCTGCGCAACGGGCTGGCCGATCTGCTGGTTGCCTGAACACGGCCTCGACCGCAAGGCTTTTGCACAGACACCGCTCGCACCGACCCGTCGGGCGACGGCCGGAAGGCCTGCCGCCGCCATCCTCATCCGGGGTTGTGGCAACCCAGTCCCTTCAAAATTATCAAAAACAGGATATTCAGACCAGCAAAAGAGGACATCCGCCTATTAATTACTAAAACACAAATGGTTAAAAACTCAGGGTGACCGACCCGAGGTCTCGTGCTGAACCCGGCACACAGTCCTCCATCCTGAACAGATGCGCCAGAGCTTCGGAGCGGCACGAATCAGCACCAAACGCTAGGGAGTCCGCCATCATGCCAGTCATCACATCGCGCATCATCGCATCCAAAACCAGCACGCTGTCCACAACGTCAAGCCACCCGACCGATCTGTCGGCCCCGCTCTATAGCGGCAGCACGCCCCCTGCGACATCAACGCCATCAAGCAATGCAGCCACCGCTGCAATCAATAACCCAACACCGGCCTCGGACCTGCTTGGCGTAAGCGCCACAGCCAATACGACAACCACGTCCAGTGTCAGCAAGGTCTATCAGCACTGGGCTGACGGTGATCCCACCACTGGCAGCATCGCTGAGTGGAACAACAACATCCTGTCGGCCAACAAGTCCGAATATAGCGAGGGCGAGGTGATTCCTCACGCCTTTTTTTACGTAGCCAGCAACAAAATTCCACTCGTAAAGGACCAGAACTATTCATTTACGGTCACCTACGATTATTACCAATCGACCACCAATGCAGGTGGATTCACGTATATGACGACATACAACACAAGTCGTCATCCCACCGTGCCAAACGACACTGCTGCCGACAGCGTTGACAACAATCAGAATGGCGGAGGTATGAACGGCAGTTTCTATTCGCTCTATGCCGATGTCACCAGCGTCAGCGCCGTCACCTACACCGGCACCGGCACGAAAGACGGCAACGTCACGATTACATTCAAATATACGGGCAACACCACCAGCAGCGGTTATGCCGAGATCTTGTACGGGCTGATGATCGCAAAACCTGGTGATATCGTGAACCATCCCGACTCACTGGGTGCCCATGCTTGGACTGGAGGTTCGCTGCAGACGACGGTGGCTGTTGGCAACAGTGGTGCCACGTCGATCCAGCTGTCACCAGATGCCATCATTTGGGATCCGAAGATTCATCTAGAGAAAGATGGTGTTTTCCATGATGAAAATGGCGACGGCAATGCCGACGTCGGCGAGCTGATCAACTACACCTTCGTCATCACCAATCCCGGAAACTCCACGCTGAGCAACGTCACCGTCACCGACCCCAAGGTCACCGTCACCGACGGCCCCGTCGCCACCCTGGCCTCCGGAGCCAGCGTCACGCTGCACGGCAGCTACACCGTCACCCAGGCCGACATCGACGCCGGCACCGTCCACAACCTGGCCACCGCCACCGGCACCAGCCCGACCGGTCTGGTCAGCGACGACGACACCGCCGACGTCGCCCTGGCCCAGGCCCCGAAGATCCACCTCGAGAAGGACGGCGCCTTCCTCGACACCAACCAAGACGGCAACGCCGACGTCGGCGAGACCATCGGCTACACCTTCGTCGTCACTAACACCGGCAACACCACGCTCAACAACGTCACCGTCACCGACCCCAAGGTCACCGTGACCGATGGCCCCATCGCCACCCTGGCTCCCAATGCCAGCACCACGCTGCACGGCAGCTACACCGTCACCCAGGCCGACATCGACGCCGGCACCGTCCACAACCTGGCCACCGCCACCGGCACCAGCCCGACGGGCACGGCCAGCGACGACGACACCGCCGATGTCGCCCTGGCCCAGGCCCCGGCCCTCCAGCTCGAGAAAGACGGCGCCTTCCTCGACACCAACCAAGACGGCAACGCCGACGTCGGCGAGACCATCCACTACACCTTCGTCGTCACCAACACCGGCAACACCACGCTCAACAACGTCACCGTCACCGACCCCAAGGTCACCGTGACCGACGGCCCCGTCGCCACCCTGGCTCCCAGTGCCAGCACCACGCTGCACGGCAGCTACACCGTCACCCAGGCCGACATCGACGCCGGCACCGTCCACAACCTGGC
>Ga0228698_1001306_pt1 | contig 12581 bp, 10 predicted proteins | sample McNCre117_Aug_MG_FD_178015 | JGI IMG/M metagenome (GOLD analysis project Ga0228698, IMG submission 178015) | Freshwater microbial communities from McNutts Creek, Athens, Georgia, United States - 1-17_Aug_MG | ecosystem: Environmental > Aquatic > Freshwater > Creek | place: USA: Georgia...
GAACCGCCTGGAGTTCTGGCGCTACAGCATGGTGTGCGCGGGGTATGCCAAATTTCTCGCCGGTGAATGCAAGGTGGACGAGCAGCAAGCCTGGCTCACCGCCATGATGCTGCGCCTGGGTGAACTGGTGATTGCCCTGCACAGCCCGGACGTGATTCCGTCCATCGAAAAAGCGCCGTGTGCTCCCGGTGAGCGCTGGCAGCGTGAACGCGACCAAATCGGCTACGACGAAGGCCAGATCACCGGCGAAGTGACCCGCCGCTGGGATTTCCCGGATGAAGTGGTCCACGCGCTGGGCAATTGCGCCGACGCACTGGCTGCGGTGAACGAGTCGCGCCTGTGTGCCGTGGTGCACTTGGCCGCCCTCTGGGCCGACCGCTCCGGCGACTTGGCCCAAGTGCAGGCCGCGGTGCGGGCATCGTCGCCCACCGTGCTCAATTACTTGGGGCTGGATGCCGAATCGCTGGCCGACAAGGTGCCGGACCCTGAGCTGTTCAGCGACATTTCCTCGCTGACCTGACCCGCTGCCACGAGGACCTGCACTTAGTAGCGGCGCCACTCCCCGAATGCTGGCCCCTCTTGGGGCCAATCTTTTGCCTGCAGCACCTGCCTGTGCCCTTGGGATAGCAACTGCACCGCACGTGCCACACCGGCGTGGCTGATCCATACCGTATCCAAGCTAGCGGCGTGTTGGCTGTGCTGCTGGTAGTCGCCCCACGCCGCAGCAATACGCTGCATGAACTGCTGCACCGACTCCCCGCCGCCAAACGGGTGGTGGGCAAAATCGTCCGTCCAGGCTTGCATCAGCGCCTGCGGGATGGACGCCCACGCTTGGCCCTCGTGGGTGCCGAAATCCATTTCCATTAGCCGGGCATCCGGCACGCAATTGGTGGCCAAATCGGGCCGTAGCCCGCATAGCGTCTGCGCAAGCAGCTCACATCTTTGTAGCGGGGAGTAAAGCACACGAGCTCGCTCCGGCAGCACTTCCGCCAGAGCAGTCGCGGCGCGCACCGTGTCGTGCGGGTCGGCGGGCACATCCAGGCGGCCATAGCAAGTGCCCTCGGCCACCAAGGGGCGGGCATGGCGCACCACCCACAGGCTCACGGAGTGGCCCCGGAGAATGCACGCATCAAGGGGCCACTCGTCACGGCCAGCCCCAGGTAAAACGCGATTTCACACACCTGCTGCGTGGCGCCCAAGCAATCGCCGGTAAAGCCTTGCAGCCGCCGAGCGAACCAGCGGTGCATCCAGCCCCAAGCCAGCAGGCTGCATGCCACGGCAATAAGCCATACGCCAGCTGAAGCCGCCACCCCCGAGGGTGCATGCGCTATCAAAAGCGTAGCTGCTTGCGCATAGACCACGAGCGCTAGCGCACTCAAACACCATACAAGTGCAACCGCCAAGGCGGCCAGGCTGATCTGGTCTGCCAACGGCTTGGACTTGGACTGCGCGGTGTCACCCACATGCGGCAATAGCCGGATGGTCAGCAGCGGCCAGGTGCGCGACACCACATGGGCCGTGAACACGCCCGCAACCATCAAGCCCGCGCTCACCGAGCCCAGCAGCGCCAGCAGCGCCACCTTGCACAGCAAAGCCAGCATGACCGCAATGGCCCCGAAGGCGCCGACACGGGAGTCTTTCATGATCTCCAGGGCGCGCTCACGTTGGAGCGAGCCCCCCAAGCCATCGGCCACATCGGCCAAACCGTCTTCATGGAAGGCGCCGGTCATCACCACGCTCCACGCGGTGCCCAAGGCGGCGACCACCAACGGTGTCACAGGACTTGCCGGCAGGCACCACCACAGCACGGCGCTGAGCCCGGCCACAGCAGCCCCCACCAGCCAGCCCACGCCGGGGAAATGCGCTGCACTGGCCCGCAGCATGGCCGGGCTGAAGCCCACCCACGCCGCCAGGCGCCCGGTGACGGGCACCCGGCTAAAAAACTGCAAAGCCAGCAGGTAGTGGCGTATGAACTGCACCATCAGCCCATGTGCCTGCTATCAGCCCACGGCCACCGGGCCATCGGCTTTTTCTGACACGCCGGCCTGCGCAAAGCTCGCCATGTCGCGCAAGATGGTGCATGCCGATTGCAGCAGCGGCCAGGCCAGCGCCGCCCCCGAGCCCTCGCCCAAGCGCAGGCCCAAATCGAGCAGACCTTGCACCCCCAGGTGTTGCAGCATGAACTCATGCCCGCGCTCACCCGAGCGGTGCGCAAACACGCAGCGCTGCAAGACCTGGGGTTGCAGGGCGTGCGCAACCACCACCGCGCTGGTGGCAATAAAACCGTCCACCACAATCACCCGGCGCTCTGCCGCCGCCTGGAACACTGCGCCCACCATGGTGGCAATCTCGAACCCACCGAAAGCTGCCAAGGCATCCAGCGGCGTGGTGGCACCGGCGTGCAAGGCCAGCACCTCGCGCAGCACCTCGGTTTTGCGTTGCACCGCCGGTGCGTCCAGCCCTGTGCCGGCGCCGGTGCACACGGCAATATCCAGCCCTGCCAGCCGCGCCAAGAGCATGGACGCCGCCGAAGTGTTGCCAATACCCATTTCCCCCAGCAGCAAGGCATTACCGGGCAAGCCCTTCACCAGCGCCATGCCATGCTGCAGAGCCTGATCGCGCTGCACCGGCGTCATGGCGGGCTGTACCGAAGAATTGGCCGTGCCCTGCTCCGCCCCCTGGGCCTTGCGCACCTGCAAGCCCGGGCGCGTGCTACCGGCGGGCAGACCGGCCAGAAAGTCGTGCTTCACGCCGCAGTCCACCACCGTGAGCGCAATGCCGTTTTGCCGGGCCAACACGCTCACGGCTGCGCCGCCGGCCAAAAAGTTTTCCACCATCTGCCAGGTGACATCGCTGGGGAATGCAGAAATACCCCGCGCGGTCAGCCCGTGGTCCCCGGCAAACACCACCATTTGCGGCTGCTCCAGCACAGGGGCGGTGCTGCCCAGCACCTGCCCGATCTTGAGCGCCACCTCCTCCAGACGGCCCAACGAGCCCAGGGGCTTGGTCTTGTTGTTAAGGGTGTGCTGCAGGGCGTCGGTGAGCGCTACATCCGAAATGTCGGAGAGTGTGGGGAGGGAGGAGGTCATGAGAATCCTTAGTCAAAAAAAATTATTGCAACAAACCCTGCAGCGCACCGGGCGCAAAGTGGTCAGAAATGAAGTCGGCCAGCCCATCAAATACGGTCTCCAGCGTAGGCACGTTGCCGCCCAGTGGGGCACCAAACAGGGCTTGCAAGACAGCCGCGTCTTCCAAGATGCCGTGCAGGTACAGGCCCAGCACATTGCCTTGGGCGTTAACCCACCCCAGGTCATTCGGCAGCACGGCACGCGCCAGGTTGCCTGCGGCAGCCATGGCGACATGCTGTGCTGTCTGGCCATGGTGAATTTCGTAGCCGGACACCGCGACGCCGGCCAAAGCAGCCCAAGGCGAAGCGAGAGACGGGTCTGCACCACCATCCAAGCGCGGGGAGGCGATGTCGGGCGGCGATTTCTGCGCATGTGGCAGCATGAGCCGCCCGGCATCGCCTTCCCGTGCGGGCGCATCCCACTCGGCCGCAAATCGGGTGCTGGTATGCCGCACCGTCTTGTCCTCTGCAAACACCGTCACCAGCGGCAACAGCCCCAAACCGGGTGCATTGCCATCAATCCCGTGCGGATCAATCAAAGCCTCGCCCAGCATCTGCAAACCACCGCAAATGCCCAACACCGCACCACCCTGCTCCGCATGACGGGCAATGGCCGCATCCAAGCCCTGCGAGCGCAACCACGCCAAATCGCCACTGGTGTGCTTGGAGCCGGGCAAGATGATCCAGTCACTGGCCTTGAGCCCCGCCAGCTCGGACGGCGAACGCACCCACTGCAGCCGCAGACCCGGAATGTTTTTAAGCGGCTGGAACTCGTCGAGGTTGCTGATGCGCGGATACGCGATGACCGCCACCGTCAGGTTCACCGCGCCCTTGCTCACGCTGCGGTCATCAAACACACCGTCTTCTTCCGGCAGGCCGTGCTGCCACCACATGGGCAACGTGGCCACGGTAGGAATACCGGTCAGGTCCTGCAACATCTGGGGGGCCGGCGCGAGCAGTGCGGCGTCGCCCCGGAACTTGTTCAGCACAAAGCCCTTGATGAGGGAGCGTTCATCCTCAGGCAACAGGGCCCAGGTCCCGTAGAGGTGGGCAAAAGCGCCCCCCCGGTCAATATCAGTCACCAGCAGGCAGCTGGCATGGCAGTGCTTGGCCACCCGCATGTTCACGATATCGCTGCTGGAGAGATTGATCTCTGCAGGGGAGCCCGCGCCTTCAATAACCACCACATCGTTATCGGCGCGCAGTGCATCCAACGCCGCCGCGATGTCGGGCCACACCTTGAGGCAGCGGCAGCGCCAGGGCATGGCACTCAGCTCCGCGCTCACCTGCCCCATCAGCACCACTTGGCTGTGTGTATCGCGCTCGGGTTTGAGCAACAGCGGGTTCATGCGCACATCCGGCACCGCATTGGAAGCCAGCGCCTGGAAGTACTGGGCCGAGCCGATTTCGGCCCCCACGCTGCGCCGCGGCTCTGCGGCGACACCGTCGTCGTCTTCCGAGAATGCCACCACTCTTGCGTTGTTGCTCATGTTCTGCGCCTTGAAGGGCGCCACTTTGAGCCCCTGGCGCGCGTAATAGCGGCACAGCGCGGTGGTGAGCCAGCTTTTGCCGGCGCCGCTGGTGGTGCCCAGCACCATGATGCATGTGGCCGTCATGGCAAGCCTTTCACCCCATCGAGCACCTGCGGCGCCGCCCAACGGATCAACACGCGAAAAATTTGCATCCTCAGTCTCCTTGTAGGGCGAAGCCCATCCACGCATCCACCGCCACGGGAGGCAACACCCCCACGCGCACCCAGCCCGGCAAACCGAAGGAGCCGGCATCCCGCAGCTGAATGCCGCGGCTGCGCAGGCTGATGCACAAAGCCGCCGTATCAACCCCTGCCGGGGGCTGAGCGCACAGGAAATTGGCCTCGCTGGGCAGAAGCGCCCAGCCGGCATCTGCCAACGCCGCCATCTGTCGGGCCTTCCAACTGCGCAGGGTGTCCAGGCTCTGCGCCACCCAGGCTTGGGTATCTGCCTGCACCCACGCGTGCAGCATGGCCACGCCATGGGCACCCACCACCCAGGAAGGCGCCAGTGCGTCCAGCGCCTCGGCCTCTGCAGCGGCATGGGCCGGCGCAATGGCATAGGCAGCCCGCACGCCGGTCAAGCCCAGCGCCTTGTTGGGCGAAAAAAGCTGCCACACCTGCGCGCGCTGCGCCGCTCCCAAGGCCGGTTGACCGCTCAGGCGCAGGGGGGCATAGGCCCCATCCAGCACCACCGGCGCGCGCGCCAACTCAGCGGGCCATCCGGTGTGGGCCTGGCCGGTCGGGCTGCCTGGGTCGCAAGCCCATACCAAGTCGGCCGTATTCACGTCATCCGCCACCTGCAAACCCCAGGCGCGTGCGGCATGGGCATAGTCGCCGTAAGCGTGGCGGGGCAGGTGCACGGTAGCCCCGCCCCGGCTGCGCACCCAGGCGGTGATGCGAAAGATGAATTCGCTGGCACTGCCGGCCAGCACGATGCGCCACGGCTCCACGGCGTGGTGCATGGCTAGGGCGGCGGTCAGGGCGGCGTAGCCCGAATCCGGGTAGCGGGTGGCGTCTGCGGCTTGCACCGCCGCCAGCGCCGTGGGGCACGGCCCACAGGCGTTGCTGTTGGTAGAAAAGTCGAAGGCTGCGGCCCCTGCCGCGTCGGGCCCGCCATGGGTGCGTGTATAGGCCATGCGCTCAGGCTCCAGACGCTATCAAAAGAAGAGCTGCCAGCGCAATCAGCACGAGCGCTAGCACGGCTTTGGAGGCAAGCCACTGGGCCAGGGCCATGTCAGCGGCCAGTGCCTCCCGCCCCTCGGGGTGCAATACATACACCCCGGGTTTGCGCAACGCCACCCCCAGCACCAGCGCCATCGCGGCCATAGGCCAACCGCTGTTGGGCGAGGGCGTGCGGGCAGCTTCTACCCGCAGGGCCGGCAGCACCGCCCGGCCCCGTCGCCCGGCGACGAGCAGTAAGAGCAGCGCCGTGATGCGCGCGGGCAGCCAACTCAACACATCGTCCGCCCGCGCTGCCCATTTGCCGGCCCAAGCCCAGTTGCGCCCCTGCGCACCTGCGGGATACAGGCCGGGGTAGCCCCACATGGCATCGGCGGTATTGGCAAAGCGGTACAACACGGCGCCGGGCAGGCCCAGCAGCACAAACCAGAACACCGGGGCCACCACCGAGTCGTTGAGGTTTTCGGCCAGCGTCTCTATGGCGCTCTCACGGACCTGGCTGGCGCTCAAGTGCTGCACATCACGGCTGACGAGCCAGCGCAGGCGCTCGCGCCCGGCGTCCAGCTCCTCTGCCAGCGCGGCCTCCACCGCCTGCACCTCGCGCTGCAACATGGTCCAGGCCAGCATGGGCTTGAGCAACAGGCCAATCACCACACCCGCCGCCCACCAGGGCAACTCCAGGGCGGCACCCAGCAGCAGCAAAAACGCTATCAAAAAGAGAGCTACTCCCGCACACCAGGAAAGCGCTGCAAGCACAAATGCCTTGGTATCGCGCACCGCGGGATCTTGCTGTGTACGCTGCTGCACCCAAGCCCCCAGCGTGCCGAGGTAGTTGCCCATCCAGACCACCGGGTGCAGACGCGCAGGCGGCTCACCGCACCAGCGGTCCACGCCGAAGGCCACCAACAGCGCCAACGCATTGCAGAGAACCCAAGTGCTGATCATGGCGGTAGCCCTTTCATTGCCAGGACAGACCGCCCCCCAAGGCGTGATTGCCGCCATACCCCAAAGCCCCCCAAGACAGCGAGCCCCCACAGCAACGCCAGCACCCGCAGCACACTCTGCGCCGGGTGTTCGTTCTCACGGTGCGGCTGTGGGGCAGCCTGGGGCTCCAGCACCAGGCCTTTGACCGCACCGGCCGCTTGATCCTGTGCAGCGGGCGCAGGCTCAGCGGATGAACGAGTGGGCGCTGTCACCGGCTGTGCTGGTTTTGGAGTCGGGCGCGCGGGCTTGGCATCCGCTGCGCCTTGTAGCTGTGCCGCAAAGCGCTGCACCAGCGGATTGCTCTCGCGCAGGCCCGTAGCCTTGAGCGACTCGGTGTAGGCCTGCACCAATTCCTGGCGGGTGGCCGCATCGGGTTGCCAGTAATTCAGGCGCACAGCATCCAGCATGCGCTCCAGCGTTTGGGCGAAAGCGGCACGGTTGTCGCCTTCCAGCCAGCGGCGTGTGCCCAGCTGGTATTGATCGCGCACATACACGTTGTGCAGGGATTGCCAGTGGTCTTGTCGCACCTCTTGCGGCGCCGTGACCTGCCAACCCCACAGGAAGTTGGCGGTCTTGAGCACCTGCAAAGTACCGCTATAGCCCTCGGCTTGCTGGGCCTTGATCCATTGCGGGTGCAGGTAGCGGGTTTGCATTTCCTTGTTGATGGCCATGGCAGCGCTGTCGGTCTTGATCTCGGTGTCGTCCCGCAAATTCTGCACATACAACGAGGGCTCACGGCCGGTGAGCTGGCGCACAGCCATGGCAATGCCCCCCAGGTACTGGAAAGGATCATCGCTGGTCAACATGCCATAGGTATTGGATGTGCGAGACAAGAGCGCCGCGTCCACCTGGGCCAACTGCCGGGCATAGGCACTCTGGCGGGCCGAGGTATCGCCCGTGGATACGCCGCCGGTGGCATCACTGGGCAGGCCGGCATGGCCCATGCGATCGATATACAGCTGGGCCATCTGTGCATCCCCGCCACCACGGTCTGCGCGAGCCCAGGTGTCGGTGGCCAGGGTGGCCTCGCTGAGCCCGGTGCCATAGCTGCCTTGTTCGTTCGAAAAGACCCGGGTGCCTGCCCAAGCGCGTGCCTCGGCTGCACTGGCCCCGTCTTTCTGGAGTTGCTGTGCCAGGGCTTGGGTATTACGGGCCACAACGTTGCCAGCGGCAGGCAGCGCTGCCACATCACGCGCGGCGGCGTCCAGCCAGCGCATCACACTGGGGAACTGGTCCCGGTAGGAGCCGGTCACGCTGAGCAACACGTCCACACGCGGGCGTTGCAGCACGGCATCCGGCACTACGTCGAGCCCGATGACGCGGCCGGAGTCGTCCCATCGGGGTTTGACACCCATGGCATACAGTGCCTGGCTCTCCATCACACCCTGATGGCGCATGGTTTCACCCGCCCACAGCGTGAATGCGATTTTTTCAGGCCATTGACCCTGGTGGGTCTGGCGGTGCTGGGCCATCCACGCATCGAACGCCGCGACGCCGGTGTCCCAGGCCTGACGGGTTGGCACGCGGCTGGGGTCGAAACCATAGAGGTTGCGCCCGGTGGGCAGGCTCTCGGGGTTGCGCACCGGGTCACCCCCGTAGCTTGCGGGCAGGTGTTTGCCATCCAGCGCGGTCAGAAAGCCCCGGATCTCCTGGTTGTCCGCCAGCGCGGCGTCCAGTTGCTGGGCCCGTTGTGCCAGTTCCAGCAGCACGGCCGGTTGCAGTACCTTGGCCTCGGCCCGGTTCGGCACCGCACTGCCGGCCAGGTGGACTGCGGCACGTGCGTCTTCCTGCCGCAGGTCCAGGCGGCTGGCGGCTTGTGCGTCTTTCAAGGCTACTTGCAGCCAACGCGCCGGGCGGGACTGCAGGAGCTTGGCGGCGTCCAGCAAAAACACCTCGTCGATGTCTTCTCCCAACGCATCCACCAAGGGCTTGCGCAAGGTCTGCAACACGGTAAGCAGGCGCCGCTCGGCGCTGGGCACTTCGCCGAAAGTGGCCAGGCCCAAGGGTTGCGCGGTCTGGGCCAGTTCGTCCAGGTAGGGGTGCAAAAGTTCCATGAATCCGGCGAAATTGGCCCGGATGCGCTCCTCGGTCCAGCCCAGGTCCCGGTGGTACTGCTGCTCGACAAACTGGGCAATCAGCCGGTTTTCCAACTCCACCTTGGTGGGGCCAGGTGCCACGGTTTCCCAGTCGTGCATCAGGTCGTGCATTTCGTGGGCTTTGGGCCTGAAACCTGCGGGCGAAAGCATGGGGGTGCTGTGGCTCACCATCACCGCCCTGCCCCGCCGCTTGGCCGTGATGGCCTCGCCCAGGTTGTCCATGATGTAAGGGTAGATATTGGGCAGGTCGCCCAAGGCAAGGAGCGGGTCGTCCTGGGCAGACAGGCCCCGCTCCTTGCCCGGAGCCCACTCCAAGGTGCCGTGGGTGCCCACGTGCACCAAAGCATGGGCGCCCAGGCGGGTGCGTATCCACAGATAGGTGGCCAGGTAGTTGTGACTGAGCGGGATGGCGGACCGGTGCCCGATCTTCTTTTGCCGCTGCAACAGGCTGTTAGCCGCCGTGAGTTCGTGGCGCAGGGGCTGGGGCATAACCACCACGTGCCCCAATTCAACGCGGGGAATAATGAACGCCACGCTCCGCCGTCCGGTACCGGGCAAGGCGTCTGCAGGCAACAGCATGGCCGCCTTCTCCGGCGGGCCCCAGTAGGCCTCGATACGGTGTTGGGTGTCTGCAGGCAGGGAGCGGAACCACTTCAGGTAGTCCCCGAGGTCCAGCGTGTCAGCCAAACCCTGCTCCAGCAATGCCGGAGCAGCTTCGGGCTGATAGAACGCCGACATGGTGGCCTGCACCTGGCGGGTCATCCAATCCACATCCGGGGCATGGGTCTCATACCCCGCCCCCTGCATGGCTTGCAGCATGTTGTGCAGGCTCTTGGGCACATTAAGAAAGGAGGCACCGAAGTTGCCTTCTCCCAAGGGGTAGTTGTAGACCAGCATGGCCACGCGGCGTTGCGCCGTTGGGGTTTGCTGCAAGCGGGCCAGGGCCGCAGCCTTGTCAGCCACAGCGTCCATCTGTGCCGGAATGGCTTGCAGGGTGCCAGTCTGTGCGTCGCGTGCTGTGATCAGCATGGCATCGGTCATGCCAGCGAGCTCGCTGGGCGTGTAGTAGTAGGCCACGTCACTCAGCGCCAGGCCGTCTTTGCTCTGCACCCATTGGGCGGCGTCGCGAGCCAGGGCAGGCATGGTCTGCAGGACTGGAATGCCGATACGCTCCAGCTCTGCCTTGCGCTCAGCAGGGTTGAACACCAGCGCCGCATTGATCAGCACATCCGCCACGCGCTGCCCCTGGGGGGTATGCGTCATCTGGAAAAACAAGTCTTTCTGCTGGCGGGGCCCGTAAAACGCATAGGCCTGCAGCCCGCGTTGCTCCAGGGTGGCGATCAGTTGATCAACCCAGGCCACATCATCCGAAGTGAACACAGCGGGATTCACCGCAATTGCTACGGTTTTGGTAGCAGCTTGGGCAATACCTGCCTGCGCCAGAGGTTTTTTTTCTTGCCACGCAGGCAGCAAGTCCGTCTGTATCTGCGACCAGGCGGGGTGGTACACCCCGGCCGCCGGCATGGGCTGGGCCGCAGCCAAGCCTTCCACGCTGCGATACCCGCCACGGCGCAAGGCGTCTACGGCACGCGCCAGGTTGGTGCTCCCCCCAAAGCGCCAGTACTCCCGCAAGCGCTGGGCCCACGCGGCATCTACCCCCTGCTGGGTCGCCAGCGGCGGCACGGCCACGGCCTGGCGACCCTGCACCTGGGCATAGTCGCCCACCAGCACATAAGGCGTACCGGCAGCCGCCACCACGTCACCAAACTTGCCGGCCACGGCCTGCGCCACGCTGCCATGGGGCGCATCAATCACCAGCAGCTGCGCGCCTGCCAAGGCGTGCTGCAAGGCTTGGGGCGTGTCCTGCTCGGCACTGAGTACCTGCAGCGGCAAGCCTCTGCGCTCTGCCTGCCCCACCAGCTTGGCCAGCCGGGCGGGTGACACCACATACGTGCTGAGCAATACCACGGGCGCCGGCTTTGCCATGGCCTCACTGCCGGATTGGGCATGCGCCAGCCCCCACCCGCTACCCAGCAGCCAGCCCAAGCAGGCCCCTACCACCAAGCGCCAGGCTGGATATGGAAGTGCAAACGGAGAGGTCGAGCGCAGAAACCGCATCAGGGCTGGGCCCCCGTCGCCGGCACATAGACCATGGTGCCGTCTTTCATGCGGAAGGCGGTGCCGGCTTTCTCGCCGTTGCCTTCGCCCGAGGCGCCGCTGGCCTTGAAGCGGGTCACTTTCTGCCCTTCTTTGGTGATAATTTCCATGTCCGGCTTGCCTTCGTTGCGGATGATGGTGACCTTGTCATTGCCAAAGGGGCTCACCGGGTTGTTGACCACGGCAATCATCAGCATGCCAATCACCACCATAAACACATCGATCAAGTTGATGGTGGAGAGCACCGGATCGTCATCGTCCTGGTCCAGGCTCTGGAGGATGGAGAAATGGCGCCGGGTCATACCGACTGATCCAGCACCAAGACCAGTTCTCGCATCAGCCAACGGCGGCGCACGGTGTACACCACAAAGCTGATGGACGCTGCAGCCAGGGCCACAATCACGCTGGCAAACGCCGGTGCTAGGCTTTGCGCCACGCCCTGGGACTCGCCCGACGCCACAGCCACCAGCGCAGGTCCCATGGGAATCATGGTGGCTATCAAGCCCAGCATGGGTGCCACCCGGCTACACAGGCGCACGCCTTCCAAGTCCTTGAGCACGGCCAACTCCATCAGATCCTGGCTCATGCCCCGGTCTACCAGCAACAAGACGCGTTCCGGGTGGCGACGGCGCTGCACCCATTCCATGCCAAACATGCCCAGCACCACGACGGCGTAAGCAAACGACAACACCACCCCAGCAGATACCGGCCACAAAAACAGCCGGGCCAACTCAAACAACAAGGTATCAAACACCATCATCACACTCCCTCAAGAACGTCCAATCACTCAGTCCTCAATCCCGCGTTGCGCCGGGATGCCGGCCTTGAACGCGTGCTTGACCATCTGGATCTCGCTCACCGTATCGGCCAGATCAATGATCTCGGGCGGGCAGCGGCGGCCGGTCAGCACCACATGCACATGGCTGGGGCGGGTTTTGAGGGTTTCCAGCACATCGTCCAGCGGCATCCAGCCGTAGATCAGCGGGTAGGTAATCTCGTCTAGGGTGACCATGAAGTAGTGGCCACTCAGGATGGCGGCCTTGGCCTTGGCCCAGCCATCGCGCGCCAACTGGGCGCTGTGCTCCAGGTCCTGGCTTTTCCAGCTGAAGCCGTCGCCCAAGCCTTCGATGGGAATGCCGATCTGCTCGAACATGCGGTGCTCGCCAAAGCGCGCGGTGGGCACCTTCATGAACTGGAAGATCTTGACCTTCTTGCCACGGCCATGCGCGCGCAAAGCTAGGCCAAAGGCCGCGGTGCTTTTGCCTTTGCCGTCGCCCGTGTTGACGATAACGATGCCGCGGCGTTCGCCTTCGGCTTTTTCGTAGGGCTTTTCGGTGGGTGGAGTTTCGATGTGCATAGCTTGGGGAGTTTTACAAAGCGCGCATTGCGCAGGCAAGAGAAGTGCCCAGAAGAGGCCGCAGCGGGCATTCTGCGCAGGTCAAGGAGGAGCCCGCAGGGCGGGGGACACGGAGCAGAAGGCCCGCTGCGGCCTCTTCTGCGATAGCAA
>Ga0228698_1001307_pt1 | contig 12574 bp, 13 predicted proteins | sample McNCre117_Aug_MG_FD_178015 | JGI IMG/M metagenome (GOLD analysis project Ga0228698, IMG submission 178015) | Freshwater microbial communities from McNutts Creek, Athens, Georgia, United States - 1-17_Aug_MG | ecosystem: Environmental > Aquatic > Freshwater > Creek | place: USA: Georgia...
TGGAAATTAACGTCTTGCCAACATGCCTCCAGTTCAACAACGCGCTGGATTCAGCACGTCAAAAGCCGGTGGCCAGGTGGGGCAGTTTGACTGGCCATAAGTGGAGCAGTTTGGGTGGCCGCCGGGGATGGCGAACCACTGCCGGTCGCAGATGCGAAGCGGCGGACTAAAGACTTGGAAGCATTTCTCCAACTGCGTGGCTATGTCGTTAAAAGTGACAGCCCGTTGATGACTCGCATAGTGAAGGCGGTGTTTGGCAATGTGGATCGGCGTCGCATCAGCACATATTCACTGGTTCTGCGAGCCGCGCAAAAAGAAGGCGTGTTAGCCAATAAGTTGGCAAGCTGGATTGAGGAGCGCGGCGGCGTGCAAGAGGTCAAGTTGTCACGCAGTGCTAACTACATTAGCCCAAAAGCAAAGGCAGCGAAAACAAAATCCACTCTCTCTTCACTGCCTAACCTTGCCATCGCTAAAGATAAGTTGGCAGAGCTTGCTGATGCTGACTTTGTTGGCGACGAATGCGTGCTACTGGCAGAGCAACAAGCTGACGGCAGCTTCCATATTAAAGCCCTCACACGCAGTGGCTCCGCTGTTAATGCTGCATTGACAGCACTCTACAGTGAACAACAAAAGAATGCAGCGTAATGACATGACAGTGCGGCAGCGCAAGCTGCTGCACTATCAAAAATCTTCTAAAAGGAATATTGAAGTGAATGATACAAAATACCAACCGCAAACCATTGTCGAAGTTGTCTTTGGAAACGACGAATCTCGTCTACTCATTGAGGATATTGTTAACGGCGTGCTACCGTTTCCGTTTGAGGGCAAGACGGGCATTCTTCTTTACGGCACATTCGGCACGGGTAAAACCACACTTGCACGCTTGCTGCCCGAATCAATTGAAATGGGTCAGACAGGGCAACCTCTAGCGTTTGATGCTGACTTCTTCGGATGCCAACAAGGACACACGAGCACAGTGATTGCTGATACGCTCAAAAAGCAAGACAAGGTGCTGTCATTCAATGCGAGCGGAAGGAACTACTACATCTTCGACGAAGTAGACAATTTAACCAAAGCTGCCCAAGCTGGCCTGAAGACAACGCTGAATAGTCCGCGTGGAACATTTATCCTCACAACCAACAATATCAGTCAGCTGGACAAGGGGGTTAAGGACAGATGTGTGCTGGTCGAAATGAACGCACCACAAGACTCGGAGTTCCTGCCGTTAGCCCGTCGCATCGCTACTGATGAGAATGTCGTTTTGAACGACACGCAACTACTGGCAGCCATATCAGGCAACAATGGCTCGTTTCGAAGTGTGATTTTTAATGTGATGCGTCTAGCCAAGCGAACAGCCTTTAAGTCCAAATCGGCGTCTAGCATTGCTGTTGCAACAATTCAGCAGGCTGCAGCGAAAAGGTAGTAAGAACCAACAAAAAAGCCCACTGTGTAAAAGCAGTGGGCTTTTTTAATTGCAGGTGTTAATTTGGATACGGATACGGCTTGTATTGTCTCTGTGCAATTATAGCGTCAAAAGCTGTTCTATTCGAAACCTTGCTCATGCCAATATAGTTGCCGTCGAATGCGTTAGAAATCAAAGTGTTTGCGGGAAGGAATGATCCGAAATAAATTCCGGTTAGATTGTTTGTGCTTGTGATGGATGCTAGAAAGCCGTAAGAGCTAATTTCGGCGATATTATTGACGCGATATATTGATGGTTTAATTATCATCATTAAATCTTTGCCGCCCATGCTGATGATTTCAAATTGAGTTGTTTCGGATTCTGCAAAGGCAGCAGGAGAACTGCAGCCAGCAGAATTGTATGACCATGCAATGACACCTTGCTTGGCAGATGAGTCATAACTCTTTATTTTGAACTCAATATTGCAATTTGCGCCAGCAAAATCTATGTGATTGGAGTTGGTCGAGTATGTTATATAATCAAATATTGATCCATTTGTTGGGCATTTCCAGTTATTGGTTTGTAGGGCGGGGCCTGTGCAATGGCCAGTGTAGCCGGAATCGGTTGAGGCATACATTACAAACTCGCCAGCATAATTTAATATGCCTGGCAACTTCGATGTAGTCGATGCTCCAACTGTTGTGTTAACAATTTGTGTCAAATCATATATTTTTGAATTGGTTGGAAATGTGGCGGTTTGCGAGCATCCATTTATTAATGTTCCGCTTGAACTTAAATCACTAGTGCATAAATTCTGAACCAAACTAGAAATTGTTTTGCCGCCAACATCTCTTTCGGTTAGGCAATATTTAATATTGACTGCTCCATTGGAGCTTTCTGGCACTATTAAGCAATTTTGACTCGCAGTCGCTTTGGTTGGGCCAGTTCCGTCAGAACCAAGTTTTAGTCTCAGAGACCAAGTGCCACCATCATAAATCCAATCCTCACCAGTTCTATATTCATCATTCCAATTATTATTGGCGTAAACCTTTATAGATTTTATAGGTGCTGTAAGTGTATTGCTGACATCGAACTGTATGCTATTTGCAGCTACAAAATTTGTATATGTTGATATGGCTGAAGTAATGCTATCTATATATCTGCCATATCCAACTTCCATTGTGACAATACCACTTCTAAGTGTCTCTGCCATTGCGGTTATGGAGCTTTGACCGGCAAGGTTGGTTGTGTTTATATTTGCTAGTTGTCCGGTTACTATGGAGGAGGTCGAAGTAGCTATCGAACTAGCAGTTGCGCTTGTGGCACCTGCAATTACAACTTGTGGTAATACATTTTTCAACACTTGATCTGCAGCGATCTGCACAATTTTCGCATCGCTAATTGCTGTGTTTGTTTTGATGGTTTCCGACGCACTTGCAATTGCTGAGGCTGTAACTTGAGCTACATTTTGTGTCGTTGTATCACCAGCAGACTTGAAGTCATAACCTAAAATCGGCTTGCTAATGCCGAGCGATGCTTTAACGCTAGTTTCTGCTTCGGCTGGGGTAATATTGCCCAGCCCTGCATTTACAACAGATGAAACCAGTGTGGTTAACGGAGTAATTGCTGACGGAGAAGAAGAGGGGGCTAGTAATGTATACGGTTTGGTTATTGGTCCAGTATCGGCGTCTACAGCTCCTACTGGCACAGTTGCAACAATCTGTAGGCCAGTCGTGCTTCCACTATAGCTAATAGAGTAAGAGCCATCTGATCCAGTTATAGCACTTGGTTCACCGCTATCGCAGACATTGTTGCTATTTAGATCCAAACAAACGGTTGCACCTTTAATATAACCATCGATCACTTTTCCAGCGAAAGTAGTAGGAGTGCCTGTAATGCCACCTGTTCCACCGACAGTGCCGTTAGCACCGCCTCCGCTTCCTCCGCCGCCGCAGGCAGTTAATATTAATGCTGATATAGCGCTTGCTGCTGCTATGTATGATGATTTAATAGTCACATCTTCCCCTTGTTTGATGCTGTGAACGGTAGACGCTTCAAATAAGTGAGCGTCGCCTCAATTTACTTTTGGCGTTTCCAGTTAATTGACGATTTGAACAAATCGACTGCTAAGCTAATCGCCAAGCAAAACATTGTCAACCTGATAACAAAAATGAAAGCAAACTTCCATTTTTCCTCGCAATCACTGTCGTAAAAAACGACGCTTCTTGCTTGCTGTTCGGCTCCAATCACAGCTGTCGCATGCTGAACGCTAATGGCTATCTTGCCGAGCGAAAACCTCTCAGCAACACCCATCGTGCTGCATACAGAACAACCAGCGTTCCAGTGAAGTCGCCCACCGCCATCACTGCAGTGTTGGTGAGGAAGTTCTGCGTTTGCCCGTGTATGACATACCAAACCTGATGCATTACTGAGCTGATGACGGAGAAGGCTGCTGCAATTTTCAGCAGTGAACTGCCAGTCAGCCCGTCCAAATTCGTCTTCAGGCTGAGAAAGTCATTGCAGAACTTTCTCGCAAGCAGAGGTGACAAACCAGACAGTAGTCCAGCGACAACAGCATTGATCCAGTCGCCGCTGTAATACTGGCCGTAGCCTACGCCAATGGAGCCGAGCACAATGCCTAATGCGCCCCACACATCGAGCACCAGCACAGCTGCCAGTCGAACCCCACTCGGCACAAAGATCCAGTTCACACCTTTTGTGAACTCAAATGAGGAGAACAGCAGGATGTTGAGTTCGAATACGAAAGCAAAAACGATTGCTGTGCAACAAGCAATAGCTATCTTTTGCAGACCGTTCACTCGCTAGCCTTCGCAAAGCAGTCGTCCAGCGTATCAAAGTATTTTTGAGCCAATGGAGTGCCAACGATGTGTTTGACGCGACTGTCCACAGGATCAGTCTCAAGTGCGATGAGGCCTTTCTTCCGCAGTGTCTTCAAGCGCCGATGAACAGTCGCCGGAGAAGTGTCCTCAAACATCTGCATAGCGCTCAAAACCGTAAGGTCCTTATCTGCCTTCCACGCGGCTGCGAATGCGTTGAGCAAGTGCTCTTCGACCGGGTCCATTGCTGGAAAGGTGGGCAAGGTCTTTACGGCCTGCATCAGGTTGAGGAACTTAAGGTAGGACACTGCGAGAGTTAAGTGCGTATAAGCGATTAATCATAATCAAATTGCAAACCAAACGCCAGTCAAAGCCGCCGTATGCGCTGCTCAATTTCCATCGCTTTGTGAGGATAGCGGGCGACTGCGAAGGTCGGCTGTAGGGCTTGCTGCACTGTCGTTCAAAACGACAATCAAGCTAGCTTGTCTGCCGCCATCGTTGCCGACAGTTTGCTGTAGTGCCTTTCCAGCATGAGCACCGATGTCCCCATCTGCCGTGCCAATGTGTGAATGTCAGTGCCCGCCAGCAGCTCCATAGTGGCATAGGTGTGGCGCAGGCTGTAAAGGGTGCGTTGTTGCCCGCTGCTCATGTCCTTGCTCAACTTTGCAGCTGCCAGCATTCGCATGAAAGTGCCAGCAAGCGCATAGGGCTGACTCCCATCATCAAGTGTGAAAACTTTTATGGGCAGCTTGGCTGCAAGTGTCTTTTCCAACGACATTCGCACAGCCTTCTGCCTCAGCGCTAGTCGTTCCAATGCTTCAGCCGCTCTGTGTTTGGCAATTAGCCAACGCCCGCCAGTTTTGCCGCTAACCCAAATACGCAAGTAGCGCTGCCCATCGGCTTCATACCATTCGATGTGCTGCCACAGCATGTTCATGCTTTCTTTGCCGCAGCGCATGCCGGTAGCCAGCAGTATTTCCACATAGTCCCGCAGCAGCAGCTTGATTTGCCTGCCGGTGTGCCTGTGTCCGCCTTCCACCCAATCGGGCATGAAAGCCAACAACTGCTGCACTTCGGCTGATGTAAAGCCAGGTCGTGCCTTGCTCTTCGGTCCGCGCCTGCTCAAACGAGGCACATTGACTTGAGGATTAATCCATCCATGCTCCACAGCCAAGTCAATGACACGGTTGTATGCCGCACTGTGGGTTGCAAGGGTGCTGGCGATGGGCATGTGCCCTATCTGCTCATTGCGCCAAATCTCAAACTCCCGCACCAGCTTGTTGTCGATGCTGGTTAGGTTGTATTTGCCAAAGAAGGGGATGAGATATTTGCGGATGACACGCTGGTAGTCCTTGTTCGTCATTGGACGCAACCCTTGCGCGATCTCCTGTTCCAACAGCGTCAAGCACTCATCCGCAACAGCGCCAAAGCGCCGTGTCCGTAATGGGATGCCCATCTCTTCTTTGAACTTGGCTCTGTCATAGATCTCGCCGGCTACCTTCTTTGCGAAAGCCAAGTCCTTGTATTTGGTCGTAAAGCGGTGCCAGCGCTGGTCAAAGAGTTTGAAGCGCACTTGCCAAACGCTGCTGCGTGGGCGCCGATACAGCACGACACAGCCATCACGCAGATGGTGGATGTCACCTTTTGCCGTTTTCGAGCCCACAAGGGTCAGGCTGGAGAGGGTGGGGGAGGGCGTCGGAACGCTGTCTGCACCCTCAGATTGCCAAAAGCTAGGGTAGGTAAGCTGCGTCGTTTTCACGCTGTTTTGCTCCTAAAAGCATAGCGTAAAGTCTCGCATTTACGAGGGCAACCGACGCTTTAGGTGCGTGGCGTGTGTGCAGCGAAAAACCACCGTTTTGGCATGGCAAGGGCGGCGCGAAACGGTGGGGACACTCTTTCTAAGCACAGTCCAAAAAAACGGACAAAGCTGGTGCTACAATAGAAGGCTCAGGCCCGGTAGCTCAGTCGGTAGAGCAGAGGATTGAAAATCCTTGTGTCGGTGGTTCGATTCCGCCCCAGGCCACCAGTTACTTTTTCGCCAAAGTCCGCTGGTATCCAAAAAGCCCTTTGTCTTCAACGACTTAGGGCTTTTTTTTGTCCGACGACGTCCGGAAACTTCCGGCCCAATCCGGTCACTTGTGCAGTAATTTTTTCGTTATCTCTGGTAGAAATATCAACAGGTAACGTTGTTACTGAATTTTATTAACACAAGTGGCGCATTTTGCGCGAAAGGGTTGGAATATGGGAATCAATCTCATCAAAAGTGATCGGACGATCCAGGCATTGAAACGCGGCGATGGTCGCCTGAGTGATGGCGACGGCTTGTACATCAAGCCGTTCTATGAAGGCGGCAAGAAGCACATCTGGCTGTTCGACTATTCCTTTGAAGGAAAACGTCAGACCATCAGCTTCGGACCCTATCCGGCCACCGGGCTTGAGTTGGCGCGTGAAAAGAAGCAAGAGGCTAAAGCTCTTTTGGCCCGTGGCATCAACCCCAGTACCGAACGCAAAAAGCAGAAGGCGGCTGTCCGTGAGCGGCGTGTCGCCGAAGAGCGCGCAAAAGAAGGTCTGGCCGTCGTTGGCTCCTTTGAGGAGATTGCGCGGCGTTGGTTTGAAAACAAGAAAGACGAGTGGATGCCCTCGTATCTCGACAAGGTGATTCGTCGCTTGGAACTGCACGCATTTCCTCGCTTTGGGCACCTGATGATCGAGGAGGTTCGCCCCAAGCACATCGTCGATGCTTGCCGCATCGTGGAGCAGAAAGGAACGCTTGAAACAGCCCATCGCGTTTTGAAACTGTGCTCTTTGGTGTTCGGTTTTGCCATTGGAGAGGGCAAGGACATCAGCAACCCGTGCATCGGAATGGACAAGGCCCTGAAAAAGCCGCTCGGTGGCAACTTTGCGGCGATTACCAAGCCCGATGAGCTGGCGATCCTTTTGCAGGATATCGAGAACTACTCGGGAACCCTTGTGGTCAAGAGCGCGCTGAAGTTGGCTCCGATGCTGATGGTGCGCCCCGGTGAGTTGCGCAAGGCACGCTGGGAGGAATTTGACCTCGATACGGCTCAGTGGTTCGTCCCGTCCATGAACCTTAAGCGGACTAAGGAAAACAAGCTCAAGGGTGAGCCGCATTGGGTGCCCTTGCCGACCCAAGCCGTGGAGGTTCTGGAAGAACTGTTCATGCTGACCGGCCACACGGGCTTCGTCTTTCCGTGCGAAGGAAAGCCCGGCAAGTGCATGTCGGATGCGAGTGTGAACAAAGCATTGCGCAAGATGGGGTATGGCAAAGAGGTTGTCACCGGTCATGGGTTCCGTGCGACAGCCCGAACGATGCAAGCGGAGCTTCTTGGCATTCCTGAAGCCGTCTCAGAAATGCAGTTGGCCCATACCGTGCCCGATGCGAACGGAACCTCTTACAACCGCACCCAGTGGCTCCTTGCGCGGCAAGAAATGATGCAACAGTGGGCTGACTATCTGGAGGACCTGAAGTTGGGACGCAGCAAAGTCAAGCACGCGGTTCTGCCGAATTTCAAGCCCGTCACGCAACGGTTGAACGCAACAGCCGCAAATCGTCCAGATCACCGCGCACAAGCGTAGTGAGGGCCATTCACAAGGGCGCTCTCCACGGAGCGAATGAGTGAGTAACCGGCAATCCCCCGCGCCGGTTCATGCGGGGGAAGGCGACAGCAAAGGTGCTACGAACACCAATGCTGTCTGACCACAGTCAAAGAAGGACTTTGAAAATGGCTAATACGAATGTAGCGCACACCAGCGCGTCGGGGGTCTCGTTCCCTGAAAATCTGGGCGTGGGCGTCCTGAATCTGAAAGGAATCAGGCCACTGATTCATCCAGGGCAACATCACGACCTCTCCAGCCTCAGTGAGAGCGCCAATCTGACGGTACGGCCGTGGCAGATGATGGCATGGTTAGCGACACAGGATGGCACCTTCTTCCATGGCATCTCACAGGATGCCAGCAGCGCCCGCCTGATGGCTCCTACATGCGAGGCTCTGGAGGAGTTTGCGTCCCGCATGCACATGGTGGCCGACCTGGCAGCGAAGGCTGCAAAGCGCGTCCGGCTTGCCGGAAGCGCCCATGGTGATGCTTTCAACGTGTGGTGTGAGGAAGATTCAACAGCTGTCGCTACGGGAGGTGGTGCCCATGACTAATCCCACCCTGAAGGAGCTGGCACTGAGCCTGCAACACTCGCTGGAGCACGTTGCCACCATGGGACTGCACCAACACGTCCTGCTTGAGTTGCTGAAAGGCGAGGTCCAGACAGAAGAGCAGCATGCTTTGGTTTTCTCGTTGGACTGCTGCCAGGCTGAGGAGTTTGACTGGCGGGTGAAAGCCGAGGAGCAAGTCGAAAAACTGCTGACGAAGCTGGAGCCTTCTACTCCCGAGGACCAAGCACCGCAATAGCCCTCGCCGGGTGATCTGCCTCAAAGTGCCTAGGTAGGTCACCTGGAAGTCAACTGAAATCGAGCGGCCCGTTGGGGCACCACGAGTGCCAACCAGATCGTGGTGCAAAACCGATCGGTTGCCGTCGCCATTGCCGCAAAGACCTTGCGCCATGACTGCAGGGGAGTAGTGCGTGTGGTGTACACGCCCACAGGTGAAGTGATTCTCCGAAAGCAGAACTGAAGACCTGCGGGCACAATGTACATAGGCAAGAGACAGTGAGTCCGCCACGGAACTTACGCCCTTGCTGAGGAGTGCTCCTTTGCGTCAGAAAACTTCCACACATGAGTTGTTGGGCTGGACCATTGTCGGATACGGCTTCATAGCGGTTGCACTCTCCGCGTCTGGTCGCGCGCTACTGAGCATGGTCATGCCTTTGTGGGAGTCTGAAATGGGTTGGTCGCGCAGCGCCATCTCCACGGCCGGTGCAACTGCACTCATCATCATGGCCGTAACTGCACCAGTGGCCGGTGACCTCATTGACCGCTTCGGCCCCCGCAAACTGCTGATGGCGGGGTTCATGATCTTGGGTGCAGGTCTGGCGTTCACCACTGTATCCACCACACCCTGGCAACTTATCCTGAATTTTGGGGTCATCTCCGGTGTCGGATTTGGCGTGGTTGGGGTCAGCGTGTTCTTTGCTGCGGTGGCTCCCTACTTCGTTGAGCGGCGCGGATTTGTCATGGCAGTAGTGGATTCAGGCTCCACAGTAGGACCATTACTTTTGGTGCCACTTGCGGCACTTCTTCTCACCGACTTCGGATGGCGCTTCGAGTTCAATGCGATCGCCCTGGCATGCGTCCTGATGGCACCGGTTGCCATTTACCTCCTGCCCAAGAACTCCGGCAAGCATGACGATTTACAGAGCGCTGCCCATGAGCCCATGAAGACCCGGCTGTTGGGATTGGCACGCAGTCCAACGTTCCATCTCTTGTTCTGGAGTTTTTTGCTCTGCGGTTTCACGAGCTCAGGAGTCATCGAAACCCATTTCCTGCCCTATGCAGCCATATGCGGCTTTGGCGGCGTGAAAGCGGCGGGAGCGTATGGCCTGCTGTCGGGGATCAACCTAGTCGGCATCCTGGTGGCCGGATGGCTCTCTGACCGTATGAATCGTCCGCTTCTGCTTGCCGGCATCTATGCGGTACGTTCTCTGAGCTTCATCCTGTTGATGGAGATCGGGAACGACGCCACATTGCTCTACACCTTCTCGGTCGTGTTTGGCCTTTTTGATTACGCCACGGCGCCCGTTGTGGCCAGTCTGGTGGCCTCGCATTTGGGTGTGCGCGTAATGGGACTGTCTATGGGGTTATTGAGTGCGGGCCACTCCATTGGAGCAGCGGTGGGGGCCTTTGCTGGTGGAGTGACCTTTGATGCTCTGGGAAGTTACCGCTGGCTGTGGTTGATGTCGTTTGCCATGGCAGTTGTGGCGGCGCTGATCGCAGCATTCATCAAGCGCGCGCCGCCGCGGATCGTGGATGGCATCGCGGCACCCGCCTGATCGGAAGCGCCCGACGATGGAATGCATCCCCACATCCAACCTCATCTCATGCAATGCGCGGAGTGCCGAGACCTATGCCTGAAATAGCCGAGAGCTCGGACTCGATGCGCTGGATGATTTATGGTGCCAATGGCTACACCGGCGAGCTGATTGCCCGCGAAGCGGCCAGGCGCGGCCACAAACCCCTTTTGGCAGGCCGAAACCGGGATAGTGTCGAGGCATTGGCGAAATCGCTTGAGTTGGAGGCACGGGTTTTTGACCTCGATCCCGCCTCGATAGGAGACCAGCTCAAGGGCGTTGGATTGGTACTCAATTGCGCAGGGCCGTTTTCATCAACGGCTGCACCCATGATGGAAGCCTGTCTGGCAGCAGGTGCCCACTACTTGGACATCACCGGAGAAATTGCGGTGTTCGAGCTGGCGCAGTCCTTGAACAATCGTGCAAAGGCAGCGGGCGTGGTTCTTTGCCCCGGTGTGGGGTTCGATGTCATCCCGACTGATTGTGTTGCAGCAACACTGAAAGCAGCCTTGCCCGATGCCACGCATCTCGCTCTTGGCTTCGATACGCGTTCAGACTTTTCTCCCGGCACTGCCAAAACCTCGGTGGAGGGTATGGCCCAGGGCGGCAAGATCCGCCGAGATGGGAAGATCGTGACCGTACCGCTTGCCTACGAGGTAAGACGAATTGATTTTGGTGACGGGGAAAAAGATGCAATGACCATCCCCTGGGGTGACGTATCCACCGCCTTCCACACAACCGGGATTCCGAACGTCAAGGTATTCATTCCGGGCTCGCCGGGCATGATCAAGAGCGTCAAACGAGCCAATCTCTTTAGATCACTGCTGGGCCTTAAGCTGGTACAGATGTTTCTCAAGGCACGCATCGCTAAAACCATAAAAGGGCCAAACGAAGACAAGCGCGCGAGAAAGCCAAGCTATGTCTGGGGTGAGGCTGTCAACGCGCAAGGAGTAAAGCGCACGGCCCAAATTCGGACAGCCAATGGGTACAGCCTCACCGTCACTGGGTCTCTTGCAGTGGTCGAATTTCTCATGAAGAGCCGATCACAAGGCGGGGCGTATACGCCATCAAAGTTGGTTGGTGCCGACCTCGTTGAACGATTGCCTGGCTCGGAAAAGCTGAGGGTCACATAGCCACATTTGAACCTCGGCAAAAGACCTAAAAATGGCGAACGGAAGGTATACGGCTGAACTGTTTGGTATTGTTTTGTTTGTGGCGGGTTGTCGTCGCAATCAACGTCGCACTGACGCTGAGGATTCACAGAGAATACAGAGTTAATGCAGGAAAGCGACGACTCCCTCAACTGGTTCTGGCCACGGGTTGGCCTATGGGCTGCTTTCACTCTGTGGGGGCTGGTGCTGATAAACATGGATTACCGCACTGGGGAGATAGGTGCATCCTTCCTTCATCGCCCCCTTCTCATCTTTCACGAGGCGGGCCACGTAGTGTTCCGGCCCTTCGGGCAATGGATGACGATCCTCGGTGGCACCTTGGGTCAGTTGCTTATGCCCGCGATCCTGTGCATTGCGTTGCTTCGTCAGAACAACGATCCCTACGGGGCTTCTTTTGGAATGTGGTTGCTTGGCGTTTCGCTGCTGGATGTGGCGCCCTATGCATATGACGCGTTGCATCCCCAGTTGACGTTGCTGTCAGGTACGACGGGTGAGGACGGCGGGCATGACTGGATCTATCTGCTTTCGTCCATAGGCACGCTAGGCCGGGCCCAACGCATTGGCGCGTTCATCCACGCTCTTGGGGTGATGGTTGTGTTGGCAGCAAGCGCATGGGGCGCCTGGGAACTGCGAACCCAACGGACTAAACAACAATCTTAGACAGGGGCCATGAAAAAGAAGAAGGCCAAACAGAAAAGTGCTGCCATGCGACCCGAAACTAGGAGCTACCTCAATCTGATGGGGAGTCCTGTTTGGAAGGCATTTGCGCGCGAAGACCAGATATCTAATGCCGCACAGATCTCGGTGGCACTGTCAGCGCGAAAGGCCTTGTATGCGCTCACAAATGGTCAAGGAGCGTTCGAACATCTCAAGGAACTGCTTGTGACGGCCAATGCAGGCATGTACCTTTCTGAGCAAGGATACGGGTCTGATCTGCAGGATGAAATCCAATTGGCGCTGCACGCCCTTCACAATTGTTTAGCGAGGGCCAAAAATGGTGAAGGGTTTGCATTGGGCGACTCAGAAGCGTCAGCCGTAAGTGAACTGCTGAGCATGCATGAACAGCAAATTCGACTTGCCGACCGTGCTGTGATGTCCGCCGCGATCATGGAAAGTTACAAACGCATGGCGAAGGCGCTGTAACGGTGGGTATTTAAGAGCGAAAAGCAGAACCCGCTAGGTGCCC
>Ga0228698_1001308_pt1 | contig 12572 bp, 16 predicted proteins | sample McNCre117_Aug_MG_FD_178015 | JGI IMG/M metagenome (GOLD analysis project Ga0228698, IMG submission 178015) | Freshwater microbial communities from McNutts Creek, Athens, Georgia, United States - 1-17_Aug_MG | ecosystem: Environmental > Aquatic > Freshwater > Creek | place: USA: Georgia...
TGCCGCCGTTGCCGTACTGGCCCAACCTGCGCCTTGCCGTGCCGCAAACTACGGCCGTGATGTGCCTTACCTATCTAGAGATCATGCATCCAGCCCCGCAGGACACCCCAGAGCGCCTTGTAAGCCTTCCCGTAGAGGTCGATCTGGACACCATGTCTGGAGCCCTAAACGTCCACCGCAGGACTCTTTATAGAGCCCTTAGCGTCCTATGCACCTGGTACCGCTTGGAGTCAGACCGCTGGTCGGCCGCGCGCGCGCAGCGCGAGTTTATTGCTCCACTTCACACCGTCACCGGCAAAACAAAGTTCTATTCCGTTGTCGGAGCCAAAAGCTGGCAACACCCCACGCGCATTATCGTTCGCAGAAACCTGCCATTTTTTGCCGAATCTATGCGTAAATGCTGCATCCCGTTCCCCTTGCGCGCGCTCATCGTCGACGAAAACGCCCCCAATGCACCCACACAGCAACAACACAGCGCGCTCGCAAAAGACAGCCAGTTTGATGAGACCGGCGCGACTCCTTGTTCACTCATTCGTGAGCCGGAGAAATTGGCGTCGATCATGCTGCGTGCGAGCGTTGTAGGGGTGGATCGGAGGACGGTCAGATATCCTCGTCTGAAGTCGGCCGTGGCTGAGAAGTTGTGCGATAAGAGCGTTTTGCGGGCGCGCCAGCCTTTGGGTAAGCGCATTAAAGGAGGACATGTGAAGCCTGAACGGGTACACGTGCCACAGATTGAGAGTGAGGCAGTGGACCCGTGTATAACAGAGGCGATGGCGAGGCGTATAACAGGCAAGGATGCGGCGAGGAAAGTCGATGAGATGTCAGGATGGTAGGTCTATGTGCATGTACGCACAGGCAGATAGATGGTGGGCTGGCGATGCGTCAACTCCATTTTTGTAGGCGAAAAGCAAGGTACTGAGGGTCCACCGAGGGTCTAGAAATCGCTCCTCGGGGCTCTGAGGCGGGGTTTTTGAGGCGATTTGGGGGTGGGAACGGGGGTTTTGTTATACAGCGTTATACGCAACAACCGCCATTTTGTATAACAATTCGGTGCTATTGTTATACACATCATGAGCAAACTCGTAGCCGTTCGCATCCCCGATGACTTGCTTGCCAAGATCGACGAGCAGGGCAAACGTAGCGCGGTGATCCTTTCTGCGCTGCAAGAGCACTTCGGCCAGCAGAAGCCAGAGTCCCAGCCAACCACCCCGGCACCGCCGCCGGCCAAGCCGCAGCCGGTCCAGCAACCCGCCCACCAGACAGCCACCACGCCGGCCCCGCTCATTACGACCGTCCGCACCCCGATGCCGGACCCGCGCTGCCCGCTCCATCGCATTCCGATGTTCCACAACCTCGACACCGACACATGGGCATGCCGCGCGCCCAAGTGCCGCTACCGCATCACCGACAAGGCCGCCAGGGACTCGTACGAGTCGGCAGACCTCGCATCGCTATAGTGACCATCCCGATCTCAGGCCGCCAACCTCATTCATAAGGAGCGGCCTCGATCTCAGGCAACACGCCCCCGCCCCCTGGACCTCCTCCCGCGCCCTCCAAAAAGCCGTCCTCCCAAAATCCGAATCTCCCCGACGCCGACTTTGCCGGTGGACTATGGCGTGTATCCAAACGTATATTTTCTGCAAAAAATATAGAAAAATTTCTCTACCGTACACTATCGGTGTAATATGCACAAATAAGGAAGGCGAATTGATGAATCGGATTGATCTGAAACAGAAGACGTTGAAGAGGATGAAGCTGGATGGTGACGAGAAGGCGGGAGAGCGGATAGACCGGATTCTTGCTCAATATCCTGATCGTTACAAGTTTGATGGGCAAAGCGTGGCATGGCTTGAGCGTCAAGTAAAGCTGATGGCAAGCCTGGAGGGTGAGCGGTGACGACGTTTGAATTTGTGCAAGAAGTGCAGGAGCGCGTTCATGTGGGCGAGCTTGAGATTTTGGATTTGGTTCGGCGGAACTGGCCCGGACGGGATCGGTTTAACCGGACGCAGGTGAACCTTGCGGTGTGGCTGATTGAGAAGGAGGCTGCGAATGGCAAGAGAACCTCATAGGGGACCAATCCAGACGCGCCTGTGGAGCGAGATCAGGCGCAATCCTACACATCCGGTGGTACGGGAAGAGACAACGTTCACATCGGCGGCATGCAGAAAGAAACAACATTGCGAGTGCTTTTCGTTGAAGTGCTCATGCGAATGCCACAAGCGGTAGCAGTAAAGAGATTGGAGGAACAACTTTTGGGGCTGAAGACATTTATTTTGCCAGTGTGCGATGGATGCGGGGAAGCATGGCTCCCCGACAAGCGGACGGCATACAAGGGCATACAGGCGCGGGAAGATCCCCGCGCCTATCATGCTGCGCGGATCAAGGATGGGCTTCCCGGGCTTCGCTGCGGCAAGTGCAAGGCGTTTGGCTGGGACCGGGAATATCTGGGAGATGGGCGGCGTAAATGCAGCACGCCTGCCGCGCACGAGGTTGAGGTAGAGATTGCACCTATCAGGCAGCGATGCGCAAAGCACGGTCTGTTCCACTGCCCGCAATGCAGCAAGGAGGTCTAGTGAGCACACCAAGAAACAAGGCGAATGGGCTGAAGCCCTACTACCTGTCGAAATGGATATGCCCAACGCATGGGAAATTTGTTGCGCGCACCACGGCGCCAGTCAATCCAGATTTCCCTATTCACTGCCCGGACTGCAATGCGCAGTTCGTCGAGCAGTTGCAGGGCATGACAATTTTGCCTGTTCCATTCGTGTCGAAACCAAGCTGGCCGCAAACATCAAACAATCAGTTCACCGGTCAGACAGCGCCACTGCGCAAGAGGAAAAAAATATGGTAGAGGGTGAAGAAACACCCCAAGATTTTGTCTCTCTCGGAGAAAAGTTCAAGTATGAACGGTCATGCGCTGGTAAGGACGAGTTTCCCTCGGAGGAATCTGCGATTGCGTTCAGGGAAGCAATGGTCCACCAGAAAGTAAATTTCCTCTCCGCAAAGGGACGATCGATGTCGCGGTGGCGCTGCCTGGAGGCATACCACTGCGATTTTTGCGGGCAGTTCCACCTCGGACATCCCAAAGACTAGTGTTTGGTACTCTCTATCTTGCTTGAGGTAGAGGAGATCAACACGATGTACAGAATCATTCGATTCCTGTTGGCGACGGCCGGGGTGCTTGGAACATTCACTGCCCTGGCGCAGGTTCCAACGACGCTTCCCGTTACTGGAAATCTCAACACAATCCTTGGTTCTCCGCAGCCGTATGCGGGCGTTTCAATCTCACTCCAAAACTGCGCAAGTCCTGTCGCAATCACCGGCTATAACGTCATCGTTCAGACCACTCAGGAAATTCAGGCCAATGCCTCCGGCGTGGTCAATGCTTCCGTCTGGCCAAACGATCTCATCACCTGCAACGGGACAACTGGCAACAGCCAGTACATAGTCACGTACATCGTCGATGGAGTCCCGAGCGGAACGCCACAGTGCTTCCAGGTGCTCTCGACACAGGGACAGTGGAACCTCAATACCCAACAACCCATCGCGTGCTCACAGACACCACCTAACGTGCAGGACGCTACTTACAGAAACCTAAACGTAAACGGATTCTTGCAGGCCAACAACGGTGAGTTCTCTGGATCTGAAACAGTGCTTGGAATCCTGTACGCCACTGGTGGCGTAACTCTCGGGACAACGCCAACGGCATGCGCTGGGACAAACTTCATGACAGGACTATCGTCCACACTTCAGCCAATCTGCGGACCAGTTTCGACTGGAGTCCTGTCGTTCAATGGACGAACCGGCGCGGTGTCTCCCGCTAGCGGCGATTATTCGTACGCGCAGATCAGCGGCACGCCGACCATTTATTACCAGACAGTCGAAGCCGCAGGAGCGGCGGTAGCACAACAGCCAATCTTGAATTTTGACAGTTCCTTGTCGACCACCGCTGCGACAGGACAAACAAACGTCGGACTTCCTTCAGTCGGTACGGCTGGAACTTATGCAAATCCTTCAAGCATCACCACTGACTCAAAGGGACGAATTACATCGATCACTGCTGGCGGGACATCGACCACGGTCGACTACTACTGGACGGTGACGGGCGTTTGTACGACAGGTACTGGACAGCCTGTTCAATGCACTGGTACGGCTGCTCTTCCAGGTGCAATGCCCGATAGCAGTTATCAGTTATCATGCGATGCTCATCCGACATCGGCAGCGGTCGATGGTCACTGCACTATCGACAAAGAAGCTGCATTCCCAACAACGTCTGGTGGAACATTCACAGTCAGAGTTACGCAGACAATGCAAAATGGCACAGGCGGAAGTACTTGGGATTTGAGCATGCACGCACACCACAACTAGGAGATTCTATGAAAAAGTTCTTTACTCCACTTATCTTTTTGGCATTGTCGGTGGCAATGTGCCATGCGCAGGCATCCTACTCGAACCTATCTGCCACGGTCACTGACCCGAACGGCAATCCATACGCCAACGCCTACTACACGATAGTGCTAGTGGACGTGAACGGAAATATCGTATCTAGTCCGACCACTCCCAACGGCAGCATCTTTGCAGCAAAAACAATCACTGGCGAACTTGATGAGAACGGATATTTCAGTGTCCCGCTGGTGAAAAACTCTATTCTCACAAAGCCCGGAGGGACAAAGTGGAAAATCAATATCTCCGCACCATCTGAAAGCTATATACTTTCCTACGCTCCTTCATGGTCAATCGAATATTTAGTATCTGTGACAGGGAATGTGGATCTAAGCTCACAGTTATCCTCTCTGGCACGCGAAGTTGCTTTCATGAACCTTAAGACCAACAAAAGCACAATGGGGCTCGGGTGCGGAACATTGATCCCGTGTATTTTGGCAAATGGGTCTACAGCAACAACACAAGCACAAGGTGATAATTCAAACAAGGTTGCCACTACAAGCTATGCAGATACAGTATTAAACACCGCTGAAGCTGGAATATCTGACAAGGTGTCTTTGTCTCAGACAGGCATGCAGACGTTAGCGGGGAACCTTAACGCAAAGCAAAGCACTGCAAACGCCGGCCCCTCATCAAGCGGAGCGCTTTATCCAAATTGGGCAGCAGCGAAATCCAGGCAGGTGTATGTTTGGGAGGATTATCTCAGCTCCGCTGACGGACATGGTGGCACTGATTATGGGTATGCGTTCGCCAATTTTTGCGCGGTCGAGAATTGCGCAGCCTTCACCTCTCCGGTGACATTGCGGGCTACAGCTACGGGTGCGCATAAGGTCTATACCACGATCAACAACCACTATTCCGTGACTCTCGACGGAAGCAACGCATCGTTCGTTCCGCAATCGGGAGGTGCTGGCGGGGTGTGGGGATCATCTTCTATTTCCGCTACCGCGACAAGCGTCACTCTCATGGGATCGGTAGAGAATGGAAGTTGCCCAGGTTGGGTGGTCCCCGTTTCCAGCGCAACAGGTCTTTCCGTAGGTATGAAAATTGCCGGACTCGGAATCCTTCCAGAGACCTACATCGCCGCCATCAGCGGAACCAACCTCACGGTATCGCAATGCCCCCAAGTAAGCATCACCGGATGGGCAACCACAGGTTCGTCCGTTTTGCACGGCATTGCTCAGTTGGGACGATTGGCTGTCGGGAATTCTCTAATCCTTGCTCCCCCGTTCGCGGTTTCGGGAAACACTACGGTTACGATCAATTCGATTGATCTGACAACCGGATCGGTAACAGTAAGCGCGGCAGCAACAGGGCAGGGAGGGTTGGTCACGGGCGTTGAATCTGGCTCGCTGGCTGGCGTCACGCTCACGGCACAGTCCGTTGCTCCTGTGATTAAAGTCGGAGACGATACGGATGGTGGCTGCTTAATGAACGAGTTCAACCAGTGCATCGGGGTGGGGGTTCAGAATCTGCATATCGACAGTACGCGTTCTTTGATAGGCGTCGAGGGCATCCAGGTTTGCGGAGTTGATGACTTGCGCATCTCAAATGTGCAAGAAAATCTGATCGCCGGTACGGGATTTTTGGCGGGAGGATACGGATGTACAAGCACGCATATCAATCAGGTGATGCGCGAGGCATACATTGACGGGCTTCGCACGCGCAACAGCGGCGACTATGCTACAGGGCAGGCAAGTTGGGCATACGCAGACCCCTTCGCGGCCACTTCGGGGGCGTATGGTGACAGCAACAATACCAACATGGTTGTCAATTCTCAGTCGACTGACTTCTACGGGCCCGGCCTATACATTGGTACTGGTAAGGGTTACCCTGGCGTGACAGCGCAGGGGCCGAGACTGAATACTTTTAGCAATGTCCAGATAGAAGGAGGACTATACGTTCCCGAGTCCGACGGTGGCGTTAATTGGAACGCGCCCGTCCCTGCTGTGTGGCTAAATCAGGCCGGAAACACATCGTTCGTGGGGGGCTTTTATAACGGCGTCGGTTTTGCTCAGTCCATTTTTGAAGTTGATAACGGCTATGGCGTCGATGTGAAGGGCAGCACAATTCAGGTCGGCGGCGGCATCGCTTCTCTCTCTGTAACTGTTACTGGAACCAACGGTAGCCCGACGATTTCCTGTGCTACGGCGTGTTTTAACACCAAATATATGGCGGGTAGTGCTATCACCGTCGGGAGCGGCGTTTATTACATCAAGTCGGTCGAGAGCCCAACGTCGGCAACGCTTCAATCTAACTTCGCAGGGACGACCGGAAGCAACTCTGCCACTATTTGGAGCGGTGGTTATATGTTGTCCACTGGGTCTTCTCTGCATGGCACAGACTACAACGAGTCGGACGTTATCCGAGCAAGGGCTGTTTATCCGTCCGCTTCGTTCTATACGGCCATCGGCGTTGGTTCGACAAATTTCCAGTACGCAACAGTGGCCGCTGGAGGCGCTGTGCAGACCCGCATTGAGTACAACGGCACAGAGTACACCTATGACAATTCGGGCGTACCTGTAGACGGCTATGCGCAAAACGGGGAGCACTTTACAAACTCTACGATCAACACCAACCAGACAAGGCTGAGTCCGGTTTATGGAGGGGCGAATGGTTATCTCGGCGGAGTAAGCGGCAACCTTAAATGGGATGTACTTAATTCCGTTTGGACTACTGAAAATGTCGGTAGTAACGGCGGTTGGGGCGTTTTTGGAAACTCGTCTGGCAGTTTGTATCTATGCGCAATCGCCAACACCGGGACTACTCCGCAGACAATCACTCAAGCCAATCTGGCGCAGAATTGTTTTCTTTACACCGTGGCCGGGACATCAAATCTTCATTTTGCAAAATCCGGGACTAATGCAACGTTTGTTGTCGATGCGTTGACGGCTGGTTATGCGGCAGTCAACTCATACTGCTCTGGTGGGGCTAGTTGCTGGTTGCAGGGTAAACAAACTGACGGAACGTACTATTTGTTCGATCCGTTTACAGGCACTGCCAGTATGCAGTCCGACACGTCCGGCGACTGGTGGCTTGGAGAACTGGGGAAGCAAGTTACTATTCGCGGAACATACAAGCAGTACAACGCTGGTTACATCCCGACTGTTAATGCTGGGACCATCGGAGGATACTCGTCGGCGAATGGTGGTGCTGTAACGGGACTCTCTGCCGTTTCCAGTGTTACTGTCACATTCGCGTCTGGATCGTTTAGCAATGCGGCATACTGCACCGTGTCAAGCAATGTATCGGGAAATCAACCGTATGTATCTTCCACCATCGGGGCGAAGGCCGCAGTAACGTTCTCGTTCCCGACATCTTTTACCGGATCGATTACGTACCATTGCGACGGATACTAAAATTTACTCACGGAGAATGGGCCAATGACGGCACCGGAAAAGCGGCAGTCAATCTTGAAGAAAATAGGAGGGTATACGGCCCTTCTTGGAGCGGTAGGCGTACTGTGGTCTGCCGCTCAATGGTGCCAGCGCACGAGCGATAAGCAGGATCAGCAGTCGACCAAAGAAGATGCTATTGTTCAACAGCTTCGAGAGATGCGACAGGACAACGCAAAGATTGGGTCTGCAAATACATTCAATTCTCGGCGGATCGAAACTCTGGACAATAACCAGAAGCTGATGAATCGCTATGTGCGCGCCCCACAGATTCCCATGCCGCAGCCCGACATGGTGAAGCAACAACCTCAGGTCAAGGAGGATCGCTCTACTGTGAATGATCCATTTCTTGCCAAAGACAAACCACAGTCGGCCGAAATAAACGTTTGGCCGACATCTTCAACGTACTAAGGAGGATTTATGTCCGAGCAGCAAGCGAAATATCCGACATACCCCAACCCTGGGCCTGACCCGGAACCGCTAGTTCCGTGCGCAACTGATGAAGTAAAAGAAGCGCAAGAAGAAAGCAACGAAGAAAAAGAAGTGCAGGAGTAAACTGGATTCATCGATCTATCCTGTGGGGCCGCTAAATTGCATCATGGCGGCCCCAATTTTTAGGAAAGATCAGGAGCAAAAATGGCACAGTTCGCCCCGGCGCTTGAATACACTCTCAACTTTGAAGATGCGCGGCGCACGTATGCGGCCACCGCCGACAACAACGGTGGCGGCGTGATTGCTGGCATCAACGAAAAGGCGTTCCCGACGCAGTACAAACAGATCGTTTCTTTGCCGGTCGATCAGCGCCCACAGCCCGTTTCCGTCTTCTACAAGTTTGTCTTTTGGGACACGATGCACCTTGGCGGCCTTGATTCGCAGGATCTGGCGAATCGCGTTTTCGATATGGGCGTCAATGGCGGCATGGTCACGTCCGGTAAAATCCTGCAAGATGCCATCAACGCCATCCCCACGGCCAAGCATGTTGCAGTTGACGGCATCATTGGTGAGGGAACCTTGGCCTCTGCCAATGCTTGCGAACCGGAAGCGATTTTGGCATCATTCCGCACCCAGCGCCTGGCGCATTATGCCGAGTGCAAGGGGTCAACTCAACTCCACAAAGTGTGGGCCGCGCGCGCGTCGGCCTAGAAAGAAGGAACCATGGCAGACAACTCTGCAATCGAATCTTCCTCGGCGAACCTGCTGGCCGCCATCATCGAGCGTTTTGCTGGCAACTACAAGACCACCATCGCGGGCGCGCTTGGCGCAGCAGCCACCGCCACCAGCTATTTGGACCCTTCGATCTTCGGCAAGTGGGCACCGCTGGCTGTAGCCGTTGGCGTCGTCGTGTCGCTGACTGCCGCCGCACTGGGCAAGGACAAGTAGCATGGGCCTGATCGACGATCCAATCTCCGGAATCCTTGGCGTGTTCTTTAAGCGCGCTCTGGACAGCAAGTTTGCCCAGTACGCCACCTTACTGCTTGAGATGCTCATCGCCACGTCGATCACCTTCGCTTTCGCGTCTGGGGGCGCATTGCTGGCGCACCAGACCGTGGCATGGTCAATCGGCCTTGGACTGTCAGGCGCGGCCGTGGCGGGGCTTGCAACGTTCCAAGCGAGCCCCCACAGCGCCGGGCTTACCATCGCCATCCGCAAAAGCGTCGTGTCCGAGAAAATGGACACGCCAATCGTTGCTATCGAAAGGAAATAACGTGAAGCGAATCCTGCTGTTCACCGCAATCTTCTTTGCGTCTGCCATGGCCTACGCGCAGACATCAACCACGACCACATCCACCAGCAATGGCCTGTCTGCCTCTTCGGATGTGAACGCGATCTACTTCAACAAGGCTTGGGGCACCGGGTCACACATCGTTGAGAGTCTCGACGTTTACGATTGGGGCTCTACTAAGGCGAACCACTTCTACCTCGAAGGTCACGAGCAGCTTGCTACCACGGCTGGATTTACGATTTATGCCGGCGGCGTGGCGGTTGAGCCGGATCTGACGAAGGTGCTGAAAAATATCAACTACTCGTCCGACAACATCAAGGTTAAGGCGTATGCGTCCCTTGGCAATGGCATCCCCACAAGCGGCAGCAGCCACATTTCAGCCTTGGTAGGCGGCGTGGTGAGCTATCGCGCTTCGTCGTCGCTGACGTGGAATGCGCTTCAGGCGAATTGGATTCGCTTCGGCGCACAAAATGGCGCATCGATCAGCACAGGTCTTGCGTTCATCTTCGGCAAGTAGCATTTTTGCAGCAAATATGCAGTAATCAGAACGGCCCTTCGGGGCCGTTTTTTTTGGCTTGCATGGTACTCTTTGTTTCATTGCAGGGAGGGAAAATTATGCCGGCAGACTCACAGGCACAGCGTAAATTGATGGCAATCGCAGAGCATCATCCCGAGGACGTAAGCGCGAAGAATCGCGGCGTTCTCAGCATGGACAAAGACCAGCTTCACGACTTTGCAAGCACAAAAGAAAAGGGACTTCCTGAGCACGCCAAGAAAAAGGGCGGCGATGGTCCTGTCGATCACAAGGCCGCGCTTTCCAAGATGAACCCTGAGCATCTGCATCATCTTGTCGAACAGGCGCACTCCGGTAAACTCGGTCCTGCCGCGCAGCACATTGCGCAGATGGCGATGACGCCGCAGGGCGACAACAACGACGACAACATCGCCGGTGACTCGACGACAACGCCGGGTGGCAGAAACTACAGCGCAATTTTCTCTGGCGGCCCGAATCGTCCTGCGGATGGCGATTCTGACGATATGACGCAGCCGGTAAGCCGCGCCGCAATGTTCCGTGGAGGTCGATAATGGCAACTCTGCATCAAACCCCTATCGCAGTTACCAGTTCCGCCGATGTGACGATCTCGGCCAGCACTTTTGCGCGCTACGTTGAGATTCAGGAAGATGGCGCCGGTGCTGCCGCAGGACTCAAGGTGACTTGGCCGAATGGCGCTGTTTCCGAGTACACGCCTTCCATGCAGCCGATCTGCATTGGCAACAAAGGCGGCGCACTGGGCGGCGGCCATCAGCCGCTTGCTGGCGTCCCTACAAACTACAACGGGAATGGCGGAGCGGCCACCACGTACTGCACCATTCGATCGCTGGGCGCCAATACGCAGGTCCGCGTTACGGAGTGGAACTAAGCCATGCGCTTTCCTTGGATCAGCAGAGAGCATCACCGTGAGGTCGTCCAAGCAAAGGACGATCTCATTCATTCGCTTGAGCAAAGAATTGCTGCGCTGCAAGAATCGATTGCGCATCCTGCCAAGATCGTTGTGACGCTCCCCGATGATTTTGCGGTACAGGACCCGGCAGTAGTCCGCCGGAAATCTTCCAAGAAAGCTGAACCTGCCGCCCAAGAGGCAAAGCCGCAAGAGCCTGTTGACTGGGAAAATATCGACGAAAAGGACCTCGTGACAATTTCCAGATTGGCGGCCCAAGAGCTTGGAGGGCCATCCACGCCTTACGCTCTGGCGTCAACTGTAAGTCGCATTCAGGCACACATCCGCGCCGCCCACGTTGCCAAGGTGCGCAGGATCGTCCAAAAGGGAACTGTCGGGACAATCGTTCCTCCAACGATCAATCCCGAAAAGCCTGAAGAGCCTCAGCAGGTTCCCGAGCATATCAAAAGAATGATTGAAAACGCGGAGAGGGTGTAAAGAATGGCAAGTCCAGTGATCCCCGTTGACGTAGAAAAGCAGACAGCGCCGCCGGCGGTCACGCCGAATCAGGACCCGACCTCTGATGCGCCGCAGACACAGACACCCGAAGAGATCATGGCGCAGCAAAAGCTGGACGAAGCCTGCAAGTGCGCTCTTCTTGAACTTCGCAAGACCTTCAAGATGCGCTACCAGCCCAAGCGCATGCGGTATGTATCAGAAGCGATGCGGGCCTTTGAAGCTCTCCGCGGCAACACTTACGCTCTGCTGAACGATCAATCTGCCGCTCTCGACACGATCAACCAGCTTATGCAGGGCTACCTCGGCCAAGGGGATGACCCGCAGCTTTATGCGCACAACGACAACATCTATCAGGCGTTTGGCATGATCTTTATCGCTGCGCTGATGGTCGATCTTGGGAAGGTGCGCTACCAGCCCGGCAACGCGCAGGACGATGTGGATCTTGCCATCGCCCGCAAGGCTTCAATTATTCAGGCGTACAACGAGCGCAAGAACGATTCCACTTCTCTGATGCAGCTTAAGCTGCTGTATTTGTGGACGACAGGATCATTCTTCCGCTACGTTCGCCATGTGATTGACAAGAAGCGCGCCGGCACTACGCCCGTTCCTCAGATCGAAATGGTCCCGACCAAGCTGATGCCGGATGGCTACCTTTGCCCGAAGTGCGGATATTTTGTCCCTGACTCGAAGGCTTCCATGTTCTCTAGCGCGGCAAGATGCCCAAAGTGCGGAGCAACGCTGACGCAGAAAGATTGGTTTGAAGGGCCGGAAGTTGATATGCCGACACAGGTTGGCGAGACTTTGCAGCCGAATGGAATGACGGCTTGCGATGTCGTTTGCGGCCTGTGCGTGGATGCCAACCCAGATGCCTTGTGGCTCAAGGACACCGAGATTCTGGATTATTCGATTGAGTGTGCCCCCGGCAAGGTCCGTGCCGCCTATCCGTCCATGTATACGCAGATTGTGCCTAACGTTGGCTCTGATGCCTCGTCGGATGGAGATGCGGCGCGCATGGCGCGCGCTGGCACAACCACCCCAGGCTCTAACAATCGT
>Ga0228698_1001309_pt1 | contig 12562 bp, 9 predicted proteins | sample McNCre117_Aug_MG_FD_178015 | JGI IMG/M metagenome (GOLD analysis project Ga0228698, IMG submission 178015) | Freshwater microbial communities from McNutts Creek, Athens, Georgia, United States - 1-17_Aug_MG | ecosystem: Environmental > Aquatic > Freshwater > Creek | place: USA: Georgia...
CTGGCTCGTAGGAGCCGGTCCGGGTGCGGCCGACCTCATCACCTTACGTGGTCTACGCCTTTTACAAACGGCCGAGGCCGTGGTCTATGACGAGTTGGTCAACCGCGAGCTGCTGGCGCATTGCCCGCCGGGCTGCGAATTGCATGCCGTCGGCAAGCGTGCCGGCTGTCACAGCGCCACCCAGTCCGAGATCAACGCGCTGCTGGTTGCCTTGGGTAGCGCCGGCCGGCAAGTGGTCCGGCTCAAGGGCGGTGACCCGATGATTTTTGGGCGCGGGGGCGAGGAGATCGAGGCCCTGCGGGCCGCGGGCATTCCGTTTGAAATCGTGCCCGGCGTCACCGCCGCGACAGCCTCGGGTGCGGTCGCCCAACTGCCGCTGACGCACCGGGATTTTTCCTCCGCGGTTGTTTTCGTCACCGGCCACCAATGCGCCGCCAGCACCGCGGCGCTCGACTGGGCCGCCTTGGCGAAGTTGCGCGCCACGCTCTGCTTCTACATGGGCGTGCGCCGGCTGCCGGAGATTGCGCGCAACCTCCAGGGTCATGGCATGGCGGCCGACATGCCGATCGCGGTGATCAGCGAGGCGACGTTGCCAACGCAGCAAATCCTCGTCGGCGCGCTGCACGAAGCGGGAAAACTTTCGGCCGGTCTCGCCGGCCAGCCCGCGCTCGTCGTCATCGGCGAGGTCGTGCGCCTGTCGTCGTTCGCCGCGGAGCTGCCCGGGCTGCACGCGCAGGCCTGCCGGGTGTAGGGCGGCCGCTTGCCGGCGGGCCGCGGTTCGGCGCCAAGCGCCGGCCCGACGGGGTTTCTACCGCGCGGCGCGCCAGCGGTCGGCCAGGATATCGAGCAGCAGCGGGTGTTCGGCGACGAGCTTCGTCATCCGCGTTTTCAACGCGGGGTGCGCGGCTTCGGCGGCCCGGCAGATTTCCGCCACGTCGCCCGCGGGGCCGGCATGGCGGCCGGGCAGCAGGAACTGCATCGCCACGATCACGCGGCCGGCGTGCCACGGCGGGGTCGTCAGCAGGTCCGCCAGGAGCGGCCGGCAGAAATCATAGTCCGGCCCGGCCCGGCGCTCCATGCTGGCGGGCGCCACGGCGGCGACGCGCGCGCCGAGCAGGCCGGTCACCTGTTGCGCGAGCTCGTTGCGCACGGCGGTGACGGCTGCCACCGGGCTGCCGTGGTCCGCCAATACGACGCGGGAATCGTTTGATGAATCGAGTTCGTCGCGGATGTGCCGGGCAAGGATCTGCGCCAGCCGGTTGTCGTGCGCGGCATGCAGCGGCGGGGCGATCTTCAGGCGCAGGGCGGGAAACTTCCCCCGCAGGCGCGCAAGATTTTCCGGCACGTAGTCGGTCAGGGCGCGGCTCGGACCGAAGAACAGCGGCAGGATAATGAAATGGTCCGGCCCGGCCGCCAGCCGGCGCTCGAGCGCCGGAAACAAAAGCTCGGCGGGTTCGCCGTTGAGGGCCGTCGGGTCGATGCCAGCCGAGTGCAGCAGGGACACGGGCGCCACCGGCCGGCCGAGCCGGGCCGCCAGCTGCACCGCCAGCCCGCGCAGGGCGAGGGTGGCGGCGGGCGCGAGCGAGCCGTTGTCGACGAGCAGGGTGAGCGACATGGTGGGCACAGGCAAACGGTGCGGGCCGGCGGGCGCAAGCCACGGTCCCCGGGAGTTGACTTTGCCACACCCGGATGAGTTGCTTGCCGCAGAGCATTCCCCACCGATGACCGGTCTTAAATCCCTGCGCGGCGCGGCGCTTTGCCTGGTCGCGATTCCCTTGGTGGCGGCCACACTCCCGCCCGATTATCGCACCGCCACCCCGGTCTGGCCGGCGTCTGTCCGTCCTCCCGCCGGTGCACCCAACGTGCTCGTCATCGTTTGGGATGACATCGGTTTCGGGCAGTTCGGCTGCTACGGTTCGTCGCTGGCGACACCAAACATCGACCGCCTGGCCCGTGGCGGCATCCGCTACAACAATTTCCACGTCCGCTCCGTGTGTTCGCCCACGCGGGCGGCGTTGCTTTCCGGCCGCAATCCGCACGCGGTCGGCGTGGCCACGATCGCCGAGTACGCCAACGGCTTTCCGAACAGCCGCGGCGGCATCCGGCCGGACGCCGGCACGCTTGCGCAATACCTGCAAGCGGGCGGCTACAACACCTTCGCCCTGGGCAAATGGCACCTCGCGCCCATGGCCGACACCAGCCCGGCCGGCGGATCGCCCCATTGGCCGACCGGCCGCGGCTTCGACCACTTCTACGGCTACATGGGCGGCGACATGAACCAGTTCAGCCCGGAGATTTTTCAGGACCGCGAACGGGTCAAGACCGCCGCGACCCGGGCCAACGGCGAGCCCTACTATCTCGACGCCGATATCACCGATCGCGCCATCGGCTACCTGGCCGAGCAGCGGGCCAGCGCGCCGGAGCGGCCATTCTTCATGTATCTGGCCTACTGCGCCGGCCACGCACCCCATCAGGCTCCGCCCGCGCAACTCGCCAGATGGCGCGGGAAATTCGACGCCGGTTGGGACGTGGAGCGGGCCGCCACGCTGGAACGGCAGAAGCAGCTGGGCTTGGTGCCGCGCGACACGGAGCTGCCGCCGCACAATCCGGGCGTCAAGCCGTGGGCGGACCTCACGCCCGACGAACGGCGGGTCTACGCCCGCTACTACGAATGTTTCGCCGCCTGCGTCGAGCAAACCGACCGTGAAATGGGCCGGTTGCTGGACTGGCTCGAGCGCAGCGGCGAAATGAACAACACCCTCATCCTTCTGGTGTCGGACAACGGCGCGAGCCCCGAGGGCGGGGCCGACGGCATTTGGAATGAAATGCGAATCTTCACCACCGGCCAGCACGGCACCCTCGCCGGCGGGCTCGCCCACCTCGACGAGCTCGGCGGCCCGCTGACCTATCCGACCTATCCGATCGGCTGGACCCAGGCGGGCAACACCCCGTTCAAGCGCACGAAAGGAACCGTCCATGAAGGCGGCATCCGCACCCCGCTCATCGCCCACTGGCCGGGCCACATCACGGACGCCGGGGCGATCCGCCCCCAGTTTCAGGACGTCACCGACCTTCTTCCCACGGTCCTTGACGTGGCCGGCCTGACCGCACCCGCCACGCTGGCCGGCCAGCCGCAACCGCCCCTCGCGGGCACGAGCCTGGCCTACACCTGGCCGTCCGCGAACAACGGGGCACCGACCAGGCATCGCACGCAATACTTCGAAATCTACGGCCATCGCGCCATCTGGCAGGATGGCTGGAAACTGGTCACGTGGCACAAGGGCGGCACGGCGTTCGAGGCCGATGCTTGGGAGCTTTACGACACCGCCACCGACTTCAACGAGGCGCACGACCTCGCCCGGCAGCAGCCGGAGAAAACCGCCGAGATGCTGGCCGTGTGGGAACGCGAAGCGAAGGCCAACGACGTCTACCCGCTCGACGACCGCTTTCTCGAGCGGGACATGCTGCGCCCGCCGGAGAGCGCAGCGCGCCATCATTTCGTCTATCATCCGCCGCTGGCCGGCCTGCACAAGTACACCGCCCCCGAGCGCCGCAACCGGTCAATGACCCTCACCGTCACGCTCGACCGCGCCACGACCGACACCAGCGGCGACGGCGTCCTTGTTGCCCACGGCGGCCGCTTCGCCGGCTACGCACTCTATCTCCGGCAAAACCGGCTCGTTTTCCACTACAACTATGCGGGCGAGGAACGCACGACCGTGGCCAGCGATGAGCCAATGCCGGCGGGGGCACACGTGATGGGAGCGGACTTCCGGCTGGCGAAGAACGGCGCCGCCGAGGTGACGCTCCTGTTGGATGGCCGGCCCGTCGGCCGGGGCCGGGTGCCGCGCGCCATGCCGGGCAACATCAGCCATGAGACCCTGGATTTCGGTTGCGACCTCTACACCCCGGTAAGCGACGACTACCGTTCGCCCTTTGCGTTTCACGGCCGGATTGACGAGGTCGTGATCGACACCGCCCCGCCCGCCGGGAACTGATTCACCCCTCGCCCCATGCACCTCATCACCCGCCGCCAGTTCACGAGGATCGCCGCCCTCTCCCCGTTCGTCCTCAGCGCCATGGCCGCCCGCGCCCGGGCCGACCTCGGCAAGGTCGGCGGCGGCGCGCACGAGCTGACGATCCTCTACACGAACGATTTTCACAGCGCCTTCGAGCCCATTCCCGCCTACTGGCTGCCCGGCGCGCCCCGCCTCGGCGGCGCGGCCCACCTCGCCGCACTGGTCGAGCGCGAGCGCGCCAAGGCCGGCACCTGCTTCCTGCTCGACTCGGGCGACATGTTCACCGGCACCATGTCGCACCTCACGCACGGCGAGGCGCTGATGGAGATGATGACACTGATGCGCTACGACGCGATGAGCGCGGGCAACCACGAGTTCGACTACGGCTGGCAGATCTTCGACCACGCCATCACCCGCGTGCCGTTCCCGATCCTCTGCTGCAACATCCGCTACAAGGGCACCGGCATCCGCTTCACCCGGCCCTACACCATCCTGGAGCGCAACGGCACGCGCCTCGGCGTCATCGGCGTCATGGGCACCAACGCCGCCCGCTACACCATCATGCCGTCCAAGGTGGCGGAGCTGGAGTTCACCGACCCCGTCGCCGAGACCAAGGCCTGCGTCGAGGAACTCCGCGACACGGTCGATGTGCTCGTCGTCCTCGGCCACCAGGGACTGCCCGGCGCGATGCAGACCGACGCGGAGAACGATCCCGAGGTCCAGCGCTCGCTGGAAGAGGACATCCGCTTCTGCGGCACGGTGCCGGGCATCGACCTCTACATCGCCGCGCACTCGCACCACGGGCTGGACCAGCCGATCGTGCATCCCGACAGCGGCACGCTCATCACGCAGACCTACGGCTACGGGACGCGCCTCGGCCGCATCAAGCTGAAGGTGAAGGACCGCCGCATCGTCGCCCACGACATCGAGCTGCTCAAGGTGTGGAGCGACGAACTGCCGCCGCACCCGGAGGTGGCGGCCCGCGTTGCGCATTACCGCCAGGTCATCGCCCCGCAGATCGGTTCGCCGCTCGGCCGCTGCACAACCCGCCTGATCCGCAAATACAACCGCGAGTCACCGCTCGGCGGCGTGATCACGGACGTCATGCGTGCGCGGACCAGGGCCGACGTCGCGGTGACCAACGCCGGCGGCCTGCGCGCCGACCTGCCCGAGGGTGCGATCGACCGCGGCCATATCCTCGATGCCTTCCCGTTCCTTAACGACACCGTCACCGTCGAACTCGCCGGGGCCGACCTGCGCGGCGTGCTGGAGCACGGCCTCTCGCTGCGCGCGGGCATGGCGCAGGTGTCGGGCTTGAGGGCGACGTACGACCTCGGCCGCCCGGCCGGCGCGCGCCTCATCGCGCTCGACGTGGGCGGCCGGCCCGTGGAGGACGCGAAAATCTACCGCGTCGCCACCAACAGCTTCCTCGGCGAGGGAGGGGATGGATACGGATCGTTCACCCGGGGCCGGATCATTGCCCGCGACAAGCAGCTGAGCGACCTCCTCTGCGACCATGTGGCCGCGGTCAAAACCATCGAGCCGCCCGCGATGGGGCGGCTCGTGCCGGCATAAGAATTCCGGGGCCTTACTCGAGGCCGGCGACGCTGACGTCGTTCGGATACTCGATGGTGAACTTCACGGGCAGCTCGCGCTTCTCGCCGGGCCTGAGGTCGAGCGTCCACTTGAGCGTGCCCTCGTCCGTCGGCTTCAATTCGCCGGGGCTCGGCGCCAGCTGGCGGACGACGATCTTCTCGTTCCGGGACAGCGGCACCTGGTCGGCCACGATCACGCGCTCGGCGGTCTTCTTGTTGTTCTGGACGGTGATCAGGTACTCGTAGGTGATGCGCTTGCCGGAGTTGGTGAGGCCGGTGTCCTCGGTGAACTTGTTCACGCGCTTGTGCTTCACGCTGATGCCCTCGTCGGCGCCGAGGGCGAGGTCGAACTTCTCGCCGGCCATCACGGTGCGCAGCGCGCTGGTGGCGACAAAGGTGCCGTCGAGGAACACGTTCATGGCGCCGGCGAGCAGCGGGAAGTCGGAGGAGTTGGCGACCTTCGCGGTCAGGTAGGCGGTCGCGAGACGCTTCGGCACGGTGAGGTACTCGGGGTTGGCGGCGAGCTTCACCGCCGTGATCGGCACCTTCTGCGGGGAGTTGTCGCTCGGCACGGAGGAGGTGACGGCGATCCGGAACGACGCGCTGGTCGCGGCCGCCTCGATCGTGGCGGAGGCCAGCTCGGCATCCTTCACTTCCATGGCGGCGTCCGCCGGCGCGTTGTTGGTCAGGGTCTGCATGTTCACCGCCCCGGCCATCGCCGGCATGGCGGCGGCCTTCATGGACATTTCGCGCCGCCGGTCGTTCTCCGCCTGCTGGCGCAGCAGCATCGGGTTGTAGATGTCCACGCCCCAGACCGTCAGCACCGGCGCGGCGCCGCCGAGGCCGGGGCGGGCGGTCGAGAGGGTGAGGGCGACATCCTTCCAGTCCTCGCCCGTGCTCTGGCGGACGATGCCGAAGTAACCGAGGGCCACGGCCCGGTCGGCGGTGAGCACGCGGGCGTCGTAGCTGGGCACCCAGCTGGCGCCGGGGACCGTGTAGGAGAGGGCGAGGTCCAGCGAGCCGCCCTGCGGGGCGGAAACGCGCACGGCGACGGTCTTGAAGGCGCGGCCGCCGCTGCCGCGCAGCTCGTTGAGCCGGGCTTGCGCCGTGCTGATCTTGTTCGACAATTCCTCGCGCTGTTCGTCGAGCGCGGCGCGCTCGGCGACGAGCTTGGCCTTCTGCTCGGTGAGGTAATTGAGCGAGCTGGTGAACTGGTTTAGGTCGGGCCGGGGCACATCCTTGGTCGGCGGGGCGAAGAGGGCGGCTTCCATCCGGTCCAGCATCGCGCCCTGCGTCTGCAGCAGGCCCGCGCGGTCGTCGAGGCCGCGCGCCTGCTTGCCGAGCCCCTTGAGCTGGTCCTCGAGCTCCTTCACCCGGGTGTTGGGCGTGAAGTCGACGTAGGTCTGCTTCGCGCTGACGTCGAGGATGAGCGCCTGGGCCGTGCCGCGGCCGCTGACCTGCAGCGAGCGCTCGTTGAGCGCCTCGGGCAGGTTGGTGAAGACGAGCTCCGTGGTGCCGCCGGCCAGGTCGACAGTGGCGGTGCGGGTGACGACCGCGCGGTCGGTGTAGACCGTGACCGCGGTGATGGTGGAGCTGACCGGGGCGGCGCCGAGCCAGAGGGCGGAGGACAGCAGGCAGAGAACAGAGGGCAGAAGACGGGATTTCATGGAATTAATGGGAGGAAGTGGGGGTATGACGGCCCGGGCCCCGGAATCTTAGGCCGAGTGTGGCCCGGTGGCCCGACAAAACAATCAACAACTGGTAAAACCGGGCACTCGGCGTTTGCCACGGGGCGGCCCCTGTGCTGGTTTCCGGCGTCATGTTGTTCCACAGCGTCTATTTCTGGCTCAAGCCCGGGCTCACGCCGGCCCAGCGCGCGGAATTCCGCCGCGGCGTCGAATCCCTTGCCGGCATCAAGAGCGTGGCCAAGGTCGCGGTGGGCGTGCCGGCCAAGACCGCGGCGCAGCCCGTGGTCGACCACAGCTACGATGTCGCGCTGATCGTGCAGTGCCGCGATGTCGCGGCGCACGATGCCTATCAAATCGACCCGATCCACCTGGCGTTCGTCGCCCGCTTCCAGGATCACTGGACCCGCGTCCAGGTCTACGACGCGGAGTAACCACCATGCCGCTCCTTGCCGGTCAGGTCATCATCATTACCGGCGCCTCCTCCGGCATCGGCGAGGCGGCGGCGCGCCGGCTCGGGCGCGGCGGGGCCCGGCTGGTGCTGGCGGCGCGCCGGGCCGACCGGCTCACCGCGCTCGCGCAGGAACTTGATCCGGCGGGGACGAACGTCCTCGCGGTGGCGGGCGACATCACGAGCGGCGCCGACCGCCGGGAGCTCGTCGAGGCCGCGCGGCGGAAATTCGGCCGCATTGACGCGCTGGTGAACAACGCCGGCTACGGTACGCGCGGTCCGGTCGAGATCGCGCCGGTCGACCTCATCCGGAAGAATTTCGAGACGAACATCTTTTCCCTCATTGCGCTGACCCAGCTCGTGCTGCCGGAGATGCGCGAGCGTGGCTCGGGCTGCGTCGTCAACATCGGCTCCGTGGCCGGCCGGATCGCGCGGCCGCTGTCGAGCATCTACGATTCGACGAAGCACGCGCTCGAGGCCCTCACCGACGGCCTGCGTGGCGAGCTCAAGCCGTTCGGCGTGCGCGTGACCCTCATCCGGCCGGGCTTCATCCTCACGGAGTTCGTGGAAGCCGCCAACGCGGCCTCCACGGCGGTGATCGAAAACGCCGGGCCTTATGCACCCTTCTACAAGGGTTACAGCAGCAACACGGCGACGATGCGCCGCATCGCGGGCGGGCCGGACGACATCGCGCGGCTGGTCGAGCGGGCGTTGACGTCGGACAATCCACCGCCGCGCTACAGCGGGCCGTTTCACGCCAAGGTTTTCCTGTTCCTGAAATGGCTCCTGCCCGACCGGGCGCTGGGGTTCATCGTGCGCCTGCGGAAATGATGCACCGATGAATGCCCCGGTTTCGCGCAGGATTCCCGCGCTCATCGGCTTTGTCGGGGCGGCCTTCGGGGCCGGGGCCATCGGCTCATGGGCGACCTTCGAGAATGTGCGCGCCTGGTATCCGGCGCTGAACAAGCCGGAGTGGCGGCCGCCCAACTGGCTTTTCGCCCCGGTGTGGACCGTCCTTTACGTGCTGATGGGGGTCGCGATCTGGCGGGCCTGGCGCGCGGGCGGCCCGGCGGCGGCGCGGCTCGTGCGGGGTTATTTTGCCCAGCTGGCGTTCAACGCCCTCTGGTCCGTGCTCTTCTTCGGCTTGAAGCAGCCGGCGTGGGCGCTGGCCGACATCCTGTTGCTCTGGGGCCTGCTGCTCTGGCTGCAGGTCGGGCTCGGGCGCACCGACCGCCGCGCCGGGATCCTCTGGCTGCCCTACGTGCTCTGGGTCGGTTTCGCCGCCGCCCTCAACGCGGCGATCGTGCGCCTGAACTAATCCGGCCGGACCGGGACCGGCGGCCTGGCGCCCGCGAGGAAGGCGTGCAGCTGTTCCGCGAATTTCCGGCCGAAACCCGGCGCCGCGGCGATCTGGTCCACGGAGGCGGCCCGCAGCTTGTCGAGCGAGCCGAAGTGGGCGAGGAGGGCGGCGCGCCGTTTTGCGCCGAGGCCGGGGCAGTCGTCGAGCAGGCTCTCCTTGATTTTCCGGGAGCGCAGGTCGGCGTTGTAGGTGTTGGCGAAGCGGTGGGCCTCGTCGCGCAGGCGCTGCAGCAGGCCGAGCCCGGGGTTGCCCAGCGGCAGGTTGAGCGGCTTCCGGTCGTCGGGGAAGATGATCGTCTCCGCCTTCTTCGCGAGGCCGATCATGGCGGGCGGCATGCACGCGAGCCCGACAAACGCCTTGAGGGCGGCGCCGACCTGCCCGCGCCCGCCGTCGATGACCACCAGGTCGGGAAACGGCCTTTGCTCCGCGATGAGCCGGCGGTAGCGGCGGCTCACGACCTCCTCCATCGCCTTGAAGTCGTCATTGCCGATGAAACTCTTGATCGAGAAGCGGCGGTACTGGTCCCGGTCGGGCCGGCCGTCGGTGAAGTGCACCATCGAGGCGACGACGAACGTGCCGCTGATGTGCGAGATGTCGAAGCACTCCATGTGCACCGGCGGCGACTCAAGCCCCAGCGCGGCCTGCAGCTCCTTGAGCGCGGCCTGGCTGGGCTGCAGCTTGGTCAGGTCGCGGGTGAACTTTCGCGTGCGCGCCAGCGTCTGCTCGAGCGCCCGCACGACGTCGCGCAACTCGGCGGCCTTCTCGAACTCCTGCTTCGCCGCCCGGGCCGCCATCTCCGCGCGGAGCGAGGCCAGCCACTCGCGGCTCTTGCCGTCGAGGAAGGCGCAGGCCTCGAGGACGCGCTCGCGGTACTCGGCGGTCGTGACGGTGTTGGGCCAGCCGGAGAGCTCCGCGCGGACGTCGTCGTAGAGCTGCCAGGTGCCGGGTGCGGTTTGCCTCGGGTGGGTGTCGTTGAGCAGCACGCCGAATTTCTGGCGCATCGTGGCGAGCGTCTTGCGCAGCAGGCCGGAGTGGGCGAAGGGCCCGAAGTAGCGCGAGCGGGTGTCCTTCCGGAAGCGCGTGAGCACGAACCGCGGCAGCTCGGCGTCCAGGTCGACGCGCACGAGGAGGAAGCGCTTGTCGTCGGTGAAGTCGGTGTTGTATTTCGGCCGCCACTGCTTGATCAGCTTGCCCTCGAGCAGCAGCGCCTCGGTCTCGGACCTGACCTCGAGGATCTCGAAGTCGGCGATCATCTCGATGAGCGTGCGGATCTTCGGCTGGTGGCGCAGGGCCCGCTCGCGGCCGGCCTGGAAGTAGGTCGACACGCGCTTCTTCAGGCTCTTGGCCTTGCCGACGTAGATGATGCGGCCGAGCCGGTCCTTCATCAGGTAGACGCCGGGGCCGTCCGGCAGGGCCCGGACTTTTTCCCTGATGAAATCACTGCGGGTGGCGGCTGGCATTTTTCGGAAAACGGGCTAGGTTGCGGCCCCACACACTGTATGGCCACCCCGGAATCGTCAAAACCGCGCGCGCCCGGCGCCGCGCCCCGCTATGAATTGCTCACGCTGGGCGATGAGCTGCTGCTCGGGTTGACGGCCAACGGCCACCTGACGTGGATCGGCGCCGAGCTCGGGCGCCGCGGCGTCCTCCTGGCGCGCAATGTCACCATCACCGACGAGGCCGACGCCATTGCGGTGCAGTTCCGCGAGAGCTGGGCCAAGGCGGATGTCATCATCACGACCGGCGGGCTGGGGCCGACCTGCGACGACCGCACGCGCGAGGTCCTCGCCCAGGCGCTGGGCCAGCGGCTGGTGTTCGACCCGGCCATCGAGCGGGCGATCACGGAGCGCTTCGCGAAGTTCAACCGCGTCCCGACCGCCAACAATCTCAAGCAGGCCTACAAGTTCGAGCGCGGCGAGGTGCTGCCCAACGCCAACGGCACGGCGCCCGGCCTCTGGGTCGAGCAGGACGGCCGGGTGCTCGTCATGCTGCCCGGCCCGCCGAACGAGCTGCGCCCGATGTTCACCGAGCAGGTGATCCCGCGCCTCGCCGCGCGCGGCCTGCTCGCCGAGGGCGAGGCCTACCTCCAGATCCGCACCGCCGGCGTCGGCGAGTCCGCCCTCGAGACCAAATTCCAGCCGCTCTTCGACCGGCATCCCGGGCTGGGCATCGCCTTCTGCGCGCACCTCGGCCAGGTGGACTGCCGCGTCAGCTCGCCGGACGGCCAATACTCCAGGGCGGCGCTGCGGGCGCTCGCCGACGAGTGCGCCGCCCTGCTGGGCGACGACTTCGTGTGCTTCGGCCACGACAGCATGGTGAAGGTGGTCGCCGACCAGCTCCGGGCGCAGGGCCGCACGCTGGCGGTCGCCGAGTCCTGCACCGGCGGCCTGCTGGCCAACTCGTTCACCGACGTCTGCGGCGCCTCGAAGTTTTTCCAGGGCGGCATCGTTTCCTACAGCAACGACTCGAAGATGCTGCTGCTGGACTGCCCGGAGTGCCTGCTCTCGCAGCACGGGGCCGTCAGCGCCGAGTGTGCCGTGGCCATGGCGACCGGCGTGGCCGAGCAGCTCGGCGCCGATTACGGCGTGGCGATCACCGGCTTCGCCGGGCCCACCGGCGGCGCCGGCGACAACCCGATCGGCACGATCTACGTCGGCCTGCACGCCCCCGGCGGCGACTGGAGCAAGAAGCTCACCTATCCGGGCCCGCGCTGCGCCGTGAAGGAGCGCGCCGTGACCGCCGCCATCGACTGGCTCCGCCGCGAGGTCGTGAAGGAATCCCGCCGCGTCGCCGCCCCGCTGGCGAACTGAACTTTTTTAGTGCGCCCGGCGGGCGCCTCGTGTCTGCTGGCCCGGTCATGCCCGCCGCCACCAAAAACTTCGCGATCTTCTGCGGGCCGGACGACTTCATCGTCAACCGGCTGGGCCAGGAGCGCTTCGCCGCGCTGGCGGCGGAGGCGAACGCAGACGATTTCGCCCGCGAGGTGATCAGCGGCTTCGCCAACAACGTCGACGAGGTCGAGACCGCGGTGAACCGCTTCCGCGACGCCGTGCAGACCGTGCCGATGTTCGGCGGCAAGCGCGTCGTGTGGTTCAAGGACGTCAATTTCCTCGCCGACACCGTGACCGGCCGCGCCGAGGGCACGCTCGCGCAGGTCGAGGCCCTGCAGGAATTGCTGGGGAAGGTGAACGCCGACGAGGTCGCGATTGTCATCACCGCCGCGCCGGTGGACCGCCGCCGCTCGTTCCCGAAATGGTGCGAGGGCCACGCGGACTTCACGCTCGCCGGCGGCGACGGCGAGTCGGCCGGCGAGGCGCTGGCCGGCGTCGCGCTGGCCGAGGCGCGCGACGGCGGCGTGACCTTCGGCCCCGGGGCGGTCGAGCTGCTGCTCTCGAAGATCGGCCCCAACACCCGGCTGCTGACCGAGGAGGTGCGCAAGCTCGCGACCTTCA
>Ga0228698_1001311_pt1 | contig 12551 bp, 9 predicted proteins | sample McNCre117_Aug_MG_FD_178015 | JGI IMG/M metagenome (GOLD analysis project Ga0228698, IMG submission 178015) | Freshwater microbial communities from McNutts Creek, Athens, Georgia, United States - 1-17_Aug_MG | ecosystem: Environmental > Aquatic > Freshwater > Creek | place: USA: Georgia...
GCCAACCACGTGCAAAGCATGGACAACGGGCTGGCGCTGCACCTGCGTTCTGCCGGGTTCGACCCGGTCACCGGTGAAATCAGCCACCCCCAGGCCCTTGCGGCCGAGCAATTGCACGGCTGTGGCGGCGGCACCTGCGGCACCTCCCACGACAAGCCCACAGCCCAAGCCGCCGACGCCAGCGTGTGATCGACGAGACTACGCCGGACCTGCGCCACCGCCCCTACGAGGACGTGCAGGCGCTGATCACCGGCACCCTGTTTGTCGCACTCGGCGTGGTGATGTTCGGCCGCACCGGTTTGCTGACCGGCGGCACGGCCGGCATCGCCTTCCTGATCTACTACGCCACGGGCTGGAATTTCGGTCTGGTTTTTTTCGCCATCAATTTGCCTTTTTACGGACTGGCCTACCAACGCATGGGCCGGGCTTTCACGCTCAAGACCTTTGCCGCGGTTGCGCTGCTGGGGGGCATCAGCAATGTGCTACCGCAACTCATGTCCCTGGGCGCCATCCATCCGGGCTTCGCTGCCGTGACGGGCGGCTTGCTGATGGGCACGGGCATGCTGATTCTGTTTCGCCACCGCGCCAGCCTGGGCGGCTTCAACGTGTTGGTGTTGTATCTGCAAGAGCGGTTTGGCTGGCGCGCCGGGTTCATACAAATGGGCCTGGATTGCGCCATCGTGGCGTTTGCCTTTGTCCTGACCGATTGGGTCCATATTGCCTTGTCGGTTCTGGGTGCCGTGTTGATGAACCAGACGCTGGCACTCAACCACCGCAAAGGGCGCTACGTGGCAATTTAGACAGCTGTCGGACTGCCCCTTTGCCCTTTGCCCTTTGCCCTTTGCCCTTTGCCCTTTGCCCTTTGCCCTTGGCCCTTGGCCCTTGGCCCTTTGCCCTTTGCCCTTTGCCCTTGGCCCTTGGCCCTTGGCGCGTGCGCTTGGGTGGCACGCATTCTGCTAACCAATGCTTGCCTGAAGCGCAATGCAAATTAGCTCATGCGCTTTTTGCATGGCACTCAAGAGTAAACCCTGAGTAAGCTAGGCAGAGCGTGCCGCTACATTCACCGCGTTGGTGCAAAAGTGCACCAAGTCACTTCATTTCAATCCACGGAGTTAACGCTACATGACCTTCCAATCCATCAAGCTCGTTGCCGCACTGGTAGCCACCATGGGCGCATTGACCGCCTCTCCCGCCTTTGCAGGCAAAACGCTGGACGGCATCAAGGCCCGCGGTCAGGTGATCTGCGGTGTGCACACTGGCTTGGCTGGCTTCAGCGCTGCGGACTCCAATGGCAAGTGGACCGGCATTGACGTCGATGTGTGCCGCGCCGTCGCCGCTGCGGCCTTGGGCGATTCCGAAAAAGTGAAATACGTGCCCCTGTCGGCCCAAGCGCGCTTTACCGCCTTGCAGTCCGGCGAAATTGACATCCTGTCGCGCAACACCACCTTCACCCTGACACGCGATGCATCCCTGGGCCTGAGCCAGACCGCCGTCACGTACTACGACGGCCAAGGCTTCATGGTCCCGGTGAAAAGCAAAATCAAAAGTGCCAAACAGCTCAAGGGCCAGACCGTTTGCGTGCAATCCGGCACCACGACCGAAAAGAACCTCACCGATTACTCCAAGGCCAACGGCCTGAACGTCAAGCCTGTGGTGTTTGAGAAGCTTGAAGCCGTGGAAGGCGCGTACTTCTCTGGCCGTTGCGTGTCGTACACCACGGACGCCTCCGGCCTGGCATCGGTTCGCAACAAGTCGGCCAAAAACCCGGCTGACCACATCATCCTGCCCGAGCTGATTTCCAAAGAACCGCTGGGCCCACTGGTGCGCCGTGGCGATGACGAATGGGCAGCTATTGTCAAATGGACCATCTTCGGCCTGCTCGAAGCAGAGGAATACGGCATCACGTCTGCCAACGTTGACACCCTCAAAGCCAACACCAAGGACCCGGCCGTAGGCCGCATTCTGGGCACCACCGAAGACACCGGCAAATTGTTGGGTCTTGACAAAGAGTGGCTGGCCCGTGCCATCAAGGCCACCGGCAACTATGGCGAAATGTTTGAGCGCAACGTGGGCCCCAAATCGGACCTGCAATTGCCACGCGGCTTGAACAATTTGTGGAACAAGGGCGGCATCCAATACGCACCCCCTATTCGTTAAGACCTGAGCCGCCGGCCCGACCGGCGATCCAAGGGGTGGGCACACGCCGTGTGCTCCCCCTTTTTTCATGGCACGGTTCGTTCACCTTACTTTGAGGGACTGCATGTCCAACACCCCACCCAAAAAGAACTGGTCCTGGCGCAGCCAGGCTTTTCGCGGCCTGGTTTATCAGGTGATAGCCGTCGTTGGCATTGCGTTGTGCGTGGGCTACCTGGCCCACAACACCCAAACCAATATGCGCGAACGCGGCATCCAGAGCGGCTTTGATTTCCTCAACAGCGCCGCCGGATTCGACATCGGCGAAAGCCTGTTTGCCTTTGACTCCGGCGAGAACTACTGGCATGCCTACCTGATCGGTTTTACCAACACGCTGCGTGTAGCCATCACCGGGCTGATTCTGACCACCGTGCTCGGCACCCTGATCGGCGTGGGCCGTTTTTCACGCAATGCGCTGGTGCGCGGCTTGTGCGTTTGCTATGTCGAGCTGTTTCGCAACGTGCCGGTGTTGCTGCAATTGCTGATGTGGTACCTGATGTTCACGGAGGTGTTGCCGGATTCAGCCAACCCGTTGGTGCTGGGGCCGCTGTTTCTGAGCAAAGGCGGGCTCAATTTCCCGATTCCCGTGTGGGCCACCGGGCATGCGCTGGCCGCCATCGGCCTGGCGCTGGGAGTGGTGGCGGCCTGTGTTTACCGCCGCCAGGCCGTGCGTGCCTTTGAGCGCACCGGCGTGCCGAGCAGCCTGTTTTGGACGCCCGTCGCATGGGTGCTGGGCGGCGGATTGCTGGGCTGGCTTCTCGGTGGGGCGCCCACCGAATTCAACAGCCCCATGCAAGGTGAATTTGCCATTGAAAACGGTGGCGCACTGACGCCTGAGTTTCTGTCGGTGCTGTTGGGCTTGACCGTTTACACCGCGGCCTTTGTGGCGGAAGTGGTGCGCGGTGGCATTCAGTCGGTCGCGCTGGGCCAGAGCGAGGCAGCCGCTGCCCTGGGACTCAGCCGCGGCCAGACGATGCGCCTGGTGACGCTGCCCCAGGCCCTGCGCGTGATCATTCCCCCGGTGACCAACCAGTACCTCAACCTCACCAAGAACTCCTCACTGGCCGTGGCCATTGGTTACCCCGATGTGGTGTCGATTGCCAACACCGCCATCAACCAGACCGGCCGCGCGGTGGAGTGCATTGCCATCATCATGCTGGTGTACCTGAGTACCTCGCTCATCACTTCGCTGCTGATGAATTGGTACAACACCCGTTCTGCGATCAAGGAGCGTTGAAGCCATGAGCGCACAAATTATTCAACCCATTGCCCCGCGCCCGGCCCCGGTCAAATCCGACGGCATGGTGGCCTGGATTCGTGCCAATCTGTTTGGCGACCTCGGCACCACATTGGGCACGCTCACCATCGGAGCGATCCTCCTGTGGATCGTGCCTTCGCTGGTTCAGTGGCTGTTTGTAAACGCCGTCTGGGTCAAGAACTACGAGGCCTGTCACGCCGCCGCGGGCGCCTGCTGGGGCGTGATCGGCGAGAAGTACCGCATCATCATTTTTGGCCGCTTCCCGTTTGACGAACAAGCCCGGCCATTGGTCGCCACGGTGTTGCTCATGGGCTTGCTGGTGCTGAGTTGCATGCGCCTGGCCTGGAAACCCTGGCTGCCTGCGTTGTGGGTGGTGGTACTGGGCATATTCTTCACTCTGATGCGCGGTGGCGTGTTCGGGCTGTCCTATGTGGAAACATCTCTGTGGGGCGGACTGCCGCTGACTTTGCTGCTGGCATCGCTGTCCATGACGATGGCGTTTCCGATTGCACTGCTTATTGCCTTGGGCCGGCGCTCGCACTTGCCGGCCATTCGCAGCCTGTGCACGGTCTATGTGGAACTAATCCGCGGCGTGCCGCTGATTTCGGTGCTGTTCATGGCGTCGTTCATGTTTCCGCTACTGATGCCGCACGGCTTCAACATTGACGTGTTGATCCGGGTGCTGGCGGGCATCACGCTGTTTGCCGCCGCCTACATGGCCGAAGTCATTCGCGGCGGGCTGCAAGCCGTGCCCAAAGGCCAGATTGAGGCGGCAGCCACCTTGGGGCTTTCGTACTGGCAAACGCAGCGCAAGATTGTCTTGCCGCAGGCCCTGGCCATGGTGGTGCCGGGCATCATGAACAACTTCATCTCCACCTTCAAGGACACCTCGCTGGTGACGATTGTGAGCATGTACGAGCTAACCGGCTCCATGGGCATGGCGCTCAACTCGGATGCCAACTGGCGGCCCTACAAGATCGAGGGCTACCTCTTCATCGCCCTGATCTATTTCATTTTCTGCTTCTCCATGTCGCGCTACAGCCGCTGGATTGAAAAGCAGGTCAACAAGAGCAAGCAGCGCTAAGGATTCGCCATGTCAGAACACATCATCACCTTCGACAAAGTCAACAAGTGGTACGGCAACAGCTTCCATGTCCTGCGCGACATTGACCTGCAGGTAAAAACCGGCGAACGCATCGTCGTGTGCGGACCTTCCGGTTCCGGCAAGTCCACGCTGATTCGCTGCATCAACCGCCTCGAAGAACACCAGCAAGGCCACCTGTGGGTGGACGGCGTGGAATTGACGGACGACGTCAAAGCCATTGACGACGTCCGCAAGAAAGTCGGCATGGTGTTCCAGCAGTTCAACCTGTTCCCGCACCTGACCGTGCTGGAAAACCTGACGTTGTCGCCAATGTGGGTGGGCAAGATGCCCAAAAAGGAAGCCGAAGAAAAGGCCATGGAGCAACTCAAGCGCGTACGCATCGCCGAGCAGGCTGGTAAATACCCGCTGCAACTCTCGGGCGGACAGCAGCAGCGCGTGGCCATTGCCCGCGCCCTGTGCCTCAAGCCCAAGATCATGCTCTTTGACGAGCCCACGTCAGCCCTGGACCCCGAGATGATCAAAGAGGTGCTGGACGTGATGATCGAGATGGCCAGCCAGGGCATCACCATGCTTTGTGTGACCCATGAAATGGGCTTCGCCAAGGCGGTGGCAGACCGCGTGATCTTCATGGACCAGGGGCAGATTGTTGAGCAGAACAATCCGCACGACTTTTTTAACAATCCGCAGAGTGAGCGGAGCCGGGATTTTCTTTCCAAAATTTTGGGGCATTGAGTTTTTTCAAGGCTTCCTTTTTCACTCCCCCATCCCCCCCGCCCGCAGCCCTTCCCCCCGTCGGGGTTAGGGGTGCCAGAGGCGGACAGTCGATTTGTCGCGTTCGCTTCTGCCCTGCCCTCAAAGTAGCAGCGCGCTGCGTTTCTATGGCCAGATGATCGTATTGCCCACCAACTTCTCGCTCTTTACTTGCCCTGGTAGATAGGGTGGCGGTGTGGCTTGGGCGGGCTTGGGAAGTAAAAACCCCCATCAATCCCCCAACCCAAAAATCTCGGTTAAATTCCAAGCATGCTGTCTTCTGTTCGGCCCCATAAAGCCAAGCCACCCACTTTTTCCAAGGCCGAGTTCCGCACCGCGCTGGGCATGTTTGCCACCGGCGTCACGATCGTGACCGGCCGCACGCCGGACGGGCACTTGGTAGGCCTTACGGCCAATTCGTTTAACTCGGTATCCATGTCACCGCCGCTGGTGCTCTGGAGCCTGGCGCAAAGTGCGGGCTCCATGGCGGCGTTCAGCACGGGCTCGCACTACGCAATCAACATTCTGAGTGCCGACCAGCAAGATCTGGCACGCCAGTTCTCTGCACAGGGTGTGGACCGGTTTGCCGGTGTGGCATTCGAATTGGGCGTGGCAGGGGCGCCGCTGATTGCCGGTGCGGCGGCTACATTTGAATGCTTCAACCGCAGCCGCTACGAAGAAGGCGACCACGTCATTTTCGTGGGTGAAGTGGAACGCTGCGAAACCCGCTTGGGCGCCTCACCATTGCTGTACCACGGTGGCAAGTTTTACGCAGAGCACCCGCTGTAGAACACGAACACAAGCTGCGAGTGAAGGTGCAAGCGCCGACCAGCAGACCAAAAGCAGACCAGACCGGCCCAGTTCGGCCTCAACGCAATCTCTGTCGCGGTTTCAGCTAACGCTCAAGCGCCCAGCTTACCGTCCAGGTCGGTCAGGGCGCTGCGATAGGCGCCGCAACCGATCAACAAGTTGTCAGTCAACGGCAGCACATACGATGACTTCCCGCGCACGTCGCCTGTATTGAGGTTGAGGATGTTGTATTCCACCCAACCTCCGCCCTGATCGCAACGTCCCCAGGCGTCATCCAGCAATTGCTGCGCATCCACACCTTCCGTGTTGAACAGGCTGGTACCCACGCGGCTGATGTCTGCGCCCATGATCCGGTAGACGCCATCGCGATCGAAGGCAAATACATACAAATCGCGGTCGATATACCCGCCATTCGGATCATGGAACACCTTGTACGCTTCATCAAACCCCAGCGAGTTCACCAGTGCCTGCGCCTTGCTGGCCAGCAGCAGCGCCTCGTCCGCAGTGCCCTGGCGCAAGCGAATATAGGTCACCGCATTCTCTAGTTGCCGAGACCGTTGCATCAAGCGGTTGGAACGGTGCGATGTCCGGTCTACCAAGGCCGAGTTCTCGATCGTCACCCGGTCCAGATCGCCCACCGCCTGCACCACTTCGGTCAAAGCCGCACTTTGCTTGGCGCTGCCATCGGCCATGGTTTCCACGTTGAATGCAATTTCAGAAATACCGGTCACCAGGCTGGTCATCAAATTGCCAACCTCTTGAATTTCCGTCACCGTAGCGCTCACGCGCGATGACGAGTCCGCAATCAGGGCACGCACTTCGCCTGCCGCTACCTGACTGCGCCGGGCCAGACTGCGCACCTCCGAGGCGACCACGGCAAAGCCTTTGCCCTGGTCACCGGCACGTGCGGCTTCGACAGCGGCGTTGAGCGCCAACAAATTGGTCTGGAAGGCAATGCCGTCAATGGTGCCTATGATTTCCCGCATGCGGTCCGATGTCGCCTGCAAAGCACTCATCCCATTCACCGTGCGCCCCATCAGGTCGCTGGCGTTACCCGCCTCGGAGTGCAAACTCTTGGTCATCATGCTGACCATTTGCGCAGCCTCTGAATTGCGCGACACGGTGTCACTGACATGGCCCACATTCGATGCGGCTTCCTCCAGACTCACCGCTTGCGACTGGGTGCGTTCAGACAATGAATGACCGTCCGCCACCAGCTGCGCACCCACGTGGGTCACCATGCTGGACGCACTGCGCACATCGGCCACCAGCGTGGACAGCACATTGAGCATGTTCTCAAACTCTTTGCTGATCCGGGCAAGTTCGTCGCTGCCTGGCACTTCAACGTGCACCGCCAGATTTCCCCGCGTGCCTTCTGAGATCGCTGTATTCAAAGCACGAATACTCACAATGGTTGCCACCGAGAAGCACAGAATCAGGTACATCACCAGCAACAAACCGCCACTGGCCAGACCACCCAGGACCAGTCCCAGCCAAAAGGAACGTTCTTGCCGCGCACGCAACATGGCGGACAGCTTTTCAGAAGCATCTTTGCGGAAAACGCGACCGGCATCCAGCACATTGCCCCCGGACGTGAACATGGCGGCGAGCATTTCCGGCGTAGCGTCCTTGGTAGCGCCCTCGCGGATCAATTTGGAAAAATTGGCGGTACCGGAAATAGCTTCGCGAGCCGACTGCGAAAGGACCTTGTCCCCCGCCCGCTCGATGGCATCCAGATTTTGGGATACCGCCTGAGCGTGGGTGTCTAGCAGCCCGGCCAGAGTCACCAGTTCGCTGGCGTGGGCCTGCCGATCGCCCGCCTGGCCAAGCCACACGGTTGCCAGTGCGCGTGTCGTGCTGACAGCCTCCAACCAGCCAATGGCGCGGTCAGTCAGAATATCCTGCAAAAAGTAGCTCTGTGCCAATGGGTCCAACACCAGCGCCGACTGCTCCCCGACCAAACTGATCAAGTTGCGCAGGCTGCCCACTGCCTCGGTGTGCTTGGCATAGGACGCCATTTTGTTGCTATCCGGTGCGACAGACTGTAGTCCTTGCAATGCGCTTTGCAATGCGCCCCACTTCTTGCCCCATTCGGCTTCAGAATGTGCACTCAGCCAGGCATCCAACGCCGTCACATCGCTTTTGAGTTGTTGCAAGGTACCCGCCCGGGCCTTGTCAAAGTCCGCCTTGCCACTGAGCAAACTTTGGGTACGCAATTGCTGCACATCGGTCAGCACATCGGTTACCAGTTCGACCGCCTGTGCACCGATCACCTCGCCGCGTGCAGTCTCGTAGTCGGAGTACAGGGTGGACATCTGGAAGTAAGTCATGACCACCAGCGGCAAGCCCAGCATAAATGCCATGGTGGTCATCTTGACCGGCATGGACAAGCGCTGCATCAACGCCACCCCTGGCCCCAACCATCCCTTTACCCTGTACTGCGAAGACTCAGCATTCATTTTGATTTCTACTCCAGAGGAGTTCTCCCCCAAGCTTACCCGTCAAATACTAACCTTTTTGGCCTTCAATGAAGCGACAAAACACGTTGAATCTCTGCCTTTAATCGATCCAGCTCCAGCGGTTTCGCCAAATAACCGTCGGCCCCTGCCCGCTTGTAACGCCCCGCTTCGCCGGGCTCGTCGTGGGCCGTCGCCATGATGACCCGCAAGCGCCCGCCAGTGACGGCTTCCTGTGCACGAATGGCAGCCAAAGCTTGCAGACCGTCCATGTTGGGCATCATGACATCCATCAACACCAAATCGACCTTGATCTTGGCCAGGCATTTGAGCGCCTTTTCTCCATCATTGACCACCATGCCAGTGTGCCCCAGCTGTTGCAGCAGGTTGACTACCACGCGCTGGTTAATGATGTTGTCCTCGGCAACCAGCACTTTCAGCGCCTGAGTTGTCATGCATTTGCTCCAATTGATTGTGGACCGCATTGTTGCACCAACTTGAAGCGGTTTATCGCAGCCAAGTACAGAACGCAGGACATCGCTAATAGGTGGTGTCTACGCTATTGCGCATGGCCACCTGCGCAACAGCATCCAATGCGCCGTCCACAAAGGCATGGTTGGCGATCAAACGCAGCTTGCCTGTGGCAATCAGCTTGTCGCGCAAGCGCCGCGACATGGATTGGGTTGCACCGAACACGCCCGTAAACAAAAACAAGGTGCCGTGTGGGCTGGCCCATGTCAATTGGGTGCGGACCCACTGGTCGTTGCTCCACATCTCGACCCAGGAACCCAGCGGCATTTCCAGAACAGCTGCCGCTTCCGGCGCCGCCGCAATTGGCGCGGCTTGCTCTTCCGGTGGTGCAATGGACTCCAACTGCTCGGGCATGATGGAGACACCCTCGAGCGCCACAAATTTGGACGCGGCCGCCTCTTCCGGTGCAATCCACGGGTTGCTGCCTTGCACGCGGCGCACCCTGGCGGCCGGCGCGGGCGTTGCTGGTGCTGTCGCTGGCGCCACTGCCGTCGCAGCCCTTGGACGCAAAAACTGCTGATGAATCAGCATCAGCGACTCCAGGAACGCGCCGGTTCGGATGGCAGGGTAGTGAATGGTTTCCAGACCTTCGCGCAAGACTGGTATCAGCCGTGGCACCAGACGTGTCAGCTTGGTCGGATTCGCGCGCGCCAATTCAGGGTGCGCACTCCACAGCAGCGCCGGAATCAATTCTTCGTATCTCTCAGCAGCCTCCGAGCCGGCACCTTCCTTGATGCGGGCATGCGCCATCACCTGCGACCACGGGCCGCACAGAAAATCAATCACCACCGAAGGCACATTGGCGCAATCGGGGCGCGCCTCAATGCCGCGCGCGATGGATTCAGCCAGTAGGTTGCGCGCCTCGGCGTGGCGCAGGACTTCAACGGCAGCTTCCCGGTCTTTCAGGGTTGCTTGCGTACTGCTGTTCCACTCGTGCTGCAGAGTTTCCAGCTTTTGCTCAAAGATGTCTGCGCTGTCAATCGGAGCGCTAAACAAAGGCGTCAAAACGCTGAGCAAACCTTGATAAAACTGCTCAAACCCGGCAGCCTCGCGCGAATCAAACGCCATGCTGTGGTGAGACAGTGCCTGCAACAAGCGCCGCGCGGCATGCTGCTTGTCGGTAAAGAACCGCTGATCCACCAGCGCCAGGCGCAAAAGTGCTGGCTCCAAATTACGGATCACCTCGCGCACCGGCTCCAACAGGCGCGCATCATGCGCCATGTTGTCAACCATCAGCGTCACAACCTCCAGACTCAAAGCCTGGGCCGCATCCCGAACGCCTTTGCGCAATTGAATGCGCACACTTTCAATTGAGTCGTCCTGGGGCTTCGGAGCAGTAAAAGCTTCACCGCGGCGCTGTTCCAGTGTTTGCACCACGCGCTCGACTTGTTTCATCTCCGTCAGCGCTTCCAGCGCTGCCGGAAAGGTGCTGTCGTAGCTGTTGATAACCGAATCCTGCGCGTCACCGTCGCCATATTGCCGTGAAAACTGGGCCGCGAACTGTTCAACCCGACTGGTAGGCGCACCAGACGCCAGTTCACCCGACAGCAATTTGCGCAATTTATCCAAAGTCAGCAGCGCAGGGTCCTTGCTGCGCGCTGGGGGGGGAGCCTCGTTCAGGGCTGCCGCCAGATTGGATTGAACAGCAGCATACTCCGCCCGCCCCACTTGGGCTTGCGGGTTTGTCACCCGCCTTGCGCCCGCACCTTGCGGCATGGCATAGGTGGCCGCGACCACCCCTTCTTGCCGCAATTGTTTGATCAGCCCGGCATAGAGGATTCGCAACTCACGGCCCAGCGTTTCGGCCATCGCGCCATACCATTGCACCTGCATGGTGTGCGGCGCCAGGGTTTGCTCCACCACTTCCTGCAGCGCATTCACATACGACTCTGGGCGCAGCACATTGGCATCCGGCTGCACCCGCTCCATGCCCAATACGCTGCAAATTAGCGTATTCAGTTCGGCAAGGCCACCCTCGGTAACCAAATTGGCCGATTGTTGTACGCGCGCCAAGGTGACGGTGCTTTGCACTTGCGACTCATCCATCAGCTCAAGCTGATCGAAGTGCACATCAACTGCCGACACCGTGGCGCCTTTCTTGGGCCCTTCGGGCGCCGTGAATATCTTTAGTAGCGCCTGTGGAAAACTCTTGCAAAGCTGCTGCTCATGCCGCCGCAATATGGCGGCCGATTCAGCGAACGCATCGCGCTCGCGCAAATCACGGGACGCCGATTCCTGTGTCTGAAGAGACGAGCGGGCAGACGCAATCAGCTTGCCCATCAGCACTTCGCCACCAGCAGTCGCCTGCTGCAACGCTGCCCGGTAGAGGCCGGCGTTGCGGGGACTGACTGTGCGGTTGGACGTACTGTTCGGTTCGGACATACGCGGACAGAATACTTTACTTCAGTGCTTTGTAACGCATCCGCTTGGGCTTTGCGCCCTCTTCGCCCAGACGTTTCTTCTTGTCGGCTTCGTATTCCTGGTAGTTGCCATCAAAGAAGGTCCATTGGCTGTCGCCTTCAGCAGCCAGAATGTGGGTGGCAATGCGGTCCAGGAACCAGCGGTCGTGGCTGATCACCAGCATGGTGCCCGCAAATTCCAGCAGCGCATCTTCCAGTGCGCGCAGGGTTTCCACATCCAGGTCGTTGGACGGTTCGTCAAGCATCAGCACATTGCCACCGGCAATCAGCGTCTTGGCCAGGTGCAGGCGCCCGCGCTCACCACCGGAGAGCATGCCAACCTTCTTTTGCTGGTCGCCACCATTGAAGTTGAAGCGGCCACAGTAAGCCCGACTGGCCATCTGGAACTTGCCCACATTCAGGATGTCGAGGCCGCCGGACACGTCTTCCCAAACCGTCTTGTCGTTGGACAAGTCGTCGCGGTGCTGGTCCACAAAGGCCATCTTCACGGTCTGTCCGATTTTCACGGTGCCGGCATCGGGTTGTTCCTTGCCCGCAATCAGCTTGAACAGGGTCGACTTACCGGCGCCGTTGGGGCCAATGATGCCAACGATGGCGCCAGCGGGAATCTTGAAACTCAGGTTGTCGATCAGCACCCGATCGCCAAAGGACTTGGTCACGCCCACAAACTCAATCACTTCATGGCCCAGGCGGTCTGCCACGGGGATGAAAATTTCATTGGTTTCATTGCGCTTTTGGTATTCGTAGTCGCTCAATTCTTCAAAGCGGGCCAGACGGGCCTTGCTCTTGGCCTGGCGGGCCTTGGGGTTCTGGCGCGACCACTCCAGCTCTTTCTTCAATGCCTTGGCACGGGCTTCTTCGCCTTTCTGTTCGGCTTCCAGGCGGGCGCCCTTTTGTGTCAGCCAGTCAGAGTAGTTGCCCTTGTACGGAATGCCGGAGCCGCGGTCGAGCTCCAGAATCCACTCGGCCGCGTTGTCCAGAAAGTAGCGGTCGTGGGTAATGGCCACGACGGTGCCGGAATAGCGCTG
>Ga0228698_1001312_pt1 | contig 12550 bp, 7 predicted proteins | sample McNCre117_Aug_MG_FD_178015 | JGI IMG/M metagenome (GOLD analysis project Ga0228698, IMG submission 178015) | Freshwater microbial communities from McNutts Creek, Athens, Georgia, United States - 1-17_Aug_MG | ecosystem: Environmental > Aquatic > Freshwater > Creek | place: USA: Georgia...
CCCGGTGACTCCGCCGGCCTCAGGCCCCGGCCGCCACCGCCATGCCCTTGCCCAGCCCGCCGCCCGGCGCCACGCTGCCCGGGCCCACGCCCTGCCCCGGGCGCTCGCAATACCGGGCCACGTAGTCGGCGTGCGGCGGCAACTGGGCCACGGTGCGCTCCACGCGGTGGCGGATCTCGTCGAGGAAGGCCTGCAGTTCGGCCTCGCTCATCACCGTGGTCACCGGGTGGTACTGCTCGGGCGTCAGGCCCTGGCCCAGCATCACCTGGATCCAGGAGTTCTCGGTGAACAGCTCCACCGGCGCGCGGAACACCCGGCCGGTTTCGCGGAACAGGCGGATGCGGTGGGCCAGGGACTCGGGCACGTCCATGCTCTGGCAGTCGCGCCAGAAGGCCACGTCGCTGCGCCGGGTCACGTGGTAGTGCAGGATGATGAAGTCGCGGATGTGCTCCATCTCGGCCCGCGTCTGGCGGTTGTACTCGTCGATGTCGGACTGCTGGATGCCGTGGTGCGGGAACAGCTGCATCAGCCGGATCGCGCCGCGCTGGATCAGGTGGATGCTGGTGGACTCCAGCGGCTCCAGGAAGCCGCTGGACAGGCCGATGGCCACCACGTTGCGCCGCCACACATCCTCACGCTGGCCCGGGGTGAACTTGATCACGCGGGGCTGGGTCAGGGTCTTGCCCTGCACGTGGGTCAGCAGGGCCTGGGTGGCCTGCTCGTCCGTGATGTGGCGGCTGCTGTAGACCAGGCCGTTGCCCACGCGGTGCTGCAGCGGGATGCGCCACTGCCAGCCCCAGGCGTGGGCGGTGGAGCGGGTGTAGGGGATGGCCGGGCCGGTGGCCTCGGTCTGCACGGCCACCGCGCTGTCGCAGGGCAGCCAGCGGCTCCAGTCCTGGAACGGCACGCCCAGGGTCTGGCCCAGCAGCAGGGAGCGCATGCCGGTGCAGTCGATGAACAGGTCGGCCTCCAGGCGTTCGCCGTTCTCCAGGTGCAGGGCCGCGATGTCGCCGGCGCGCTCGCCCTCGGCCACCTGCTCCACGCGGGCGATCTTGCCCTCCAGGCGCTGCACGCCGTGACGCTCGCTGAACTTGCGCAGGAAGCGCGCGTAGAGCGTGGCGTCCAGGTGGAACGCGTAGTTCATGCCGTTGCGCGGCAGGTGGGCGAAGCGGTTCTCCTCGGCCGCGCGCAGCTCCAGGCAGTAGTCGCCGTAGTCGCGCGCCAGGCCCAGTTCGCGGCCGCGCAGCCAGAAGTGCTGGAAGCCGGCGGTCCAGTGGTCCTGCCCGGTGCTGCCGAAGGAGTGGATGTAGTCCTCCTGCAGGTTGCGCCAGCTGCGGAACTCGATGCCCAGCTTGAACGTGGCCTGGGTCTCGGCCATGAACTCCTGCTCGTTGATGCCCAGCAACTGGTGGAAGGTCAGCAGGGTGGGGATGGTGGCCTCGCCCACGCCCACGGTGCCGATCTCGTCGGACTCGACCAGGCGGATGTCCAGCACCTGGCCCAGCGTGCGCGACAGGCAGGCCGCGGTCATCCAGCCGGCCGTGCCGCCACCGGCGATGATCACGCGGCGCACGCGCGGCGGCAGGGGGGCGGCGGCATTCGGGGTACCCGGGGTGGTATTCATGATGCGGGGGCCAACAGGGTTCGGTGGAAGGGGAAATCGGACAGCGTGAACGGTGACGACAGCGCCGGCAGCGGATGGGGCGGCGGCCTCAGCGCGTGAAGCGATCGACCAGGGTCTTGCGCAGCTGCCGCGCCCCGGCCTCGCTGAGCGGGGCCAGCGCGCTGCGCGCATGGGCCGGGATGTGGGCGGCCGTCTGGTCGTCGGCCTCGAACACGTAGTGGTCGAACAGCTGGCGCCACAGCCGCCGCTGCTCGGGCGGCAGGTCGCGGATCGTCAGCAGTGCGGCCATCAGCGCGCCCACCGGCGAATCCAGGTACGCCGGCGAGCGGCGCCACCAGTAGTTCACCAGCACGTTGAACGAGGTCAGGCCCTCGACCTGGTGCCACCACAGGCTGGGGATGAAGACCGCGTCGCCGGCCTCCATGTCGGCCACCTGGGCGTGGGCCAGGGCCTGGGCGAAGCGCGGGAAGCGCTCGAGGTCGGGCGCGTGGAAATCGACCAGGCTCACGGCCTGGCCGGCCGGGGTCAGGTCCCAGGGGCCGATGTAGAGGTTGGCCACCTGGTCCGGCGGGAACAGCGTGAAGCGGCGGCGCCCGGCCACCACGCAGGCGATGTTGTCGGGCTGGTCGAAGTGCGCGGCGATGCGGCTGCGGTTGCCCAGCCACAGGCTCACCAGCGGATCGCGCCCGCCCAGGGCCAGGTCGTTCTGCGCACGGAAGCCCGGCAGCACCTGGTCCACGCTGGTCGAGCCCACGTAGATGGCCGGCGGGGCCGGGTCGTTCTCGATCTGGCGCAGCGCGTCCAGCACCACGTGCAGCGGGCCGGTCTCGCGCTTGAAATTCAGGCCGGTCATGGCCTCGTCGTAGAAGAAGCGCCCGCGCGCCTCGGGCGGGGCCAGCAGGATGCCCACCGGGGCCGGGCCCCAGCCGCTGCGCAGGTAGGCCATGGCCTCGTGCGGGCCGCGGTGCGCGGCCTGGACCATGGGCCAGTCGCGCACCAGGCCGCGCAGCAGCACCGGCTCGGTGCCGTTGAGCAGTTCCTCGGGCAAGGTGCCGGGCGTGAGCCCGTGCCACTCGCGCATGGGGCGGGGCTGGGGCAGGCCCGGGATGCCAGCAAAACCGGGGGCTGCGGCAAAGCCGGGGGCGGCGCTGTTCACGGGCAAGGCCCTCAACCCAGGGCCGCGGCCAGCAGGTCGGCCACCGCGGCGGCCGGGGCCGGCAGGCGGCGGTTCTCGCGCTCGATCAGGTCGCGGAAGTGCGACAGCGAGCTGAGGGCCTGGTGGATCATCGTCAGGTGGCCGCTGCGGTGCAGGGCCAGCAGGGCCGCATCCGGCAGCGCGTTGAGGCTCTCTTCGTTGATCGTGTAGAAGCCGGCCAGGCGGTGCTGCGCGCCGTTTGCCAGCTCCACGTCCAGCACGAAGCTCTCGAGCAGGCCGTTGGTGAGCAGCGCGTCGACGAAGGCCGGCATCTGCTGGAAGCCTTCATGGATCGCGCGCAGCATCGAGTTGACGCGGTCCAGGTAGGGGGTGGGCGTACCCTGGGGGGTATAGAGCGGCTCGCCTTCGCTGCGGCTCACGCGCGGGCTGTCCAGGTCGATGTCCAGCATCAGCTCGCGGTTGCGGCGGCCGATCAGGAAGGGCATGCGCTCCAGCGCCAGCGGCAGGTAGTGCGCGTCCCAGCCCTGCGGGCCCAGGAACAGGTTGTCGCCCTCGCGCAGGCCCAGCAAGGCCACCGGCTGGAAGCTGCCGTCCTCGGCCTTCTGGAACACGATGGGGTAATGCGCCTGCAGGCTGCGGAACTCGATGGGGAAGGCCGGCACGCTCATCAGGTTGTCGCCCCACTCGGCACCGCGGCGGGTGATGACGCGCAGGTCGGCGTGTTCGGCATGGGTCAGGGGGACGGCTTGCATGGCAGGGTCTTTCGGGGCGGGCTGAAAGGGGGTGGAACAGGCCGGGGCCGCATCGCGCGCTCACAGGCGCGGCAGCCCCCGGGTGCGGATGTGCTCGAGCAGGGCGCGGTGCGTGGGCAGGCCCGCGCGCAGGCGTTGGGTGAGGCGGGCGACCTCGTCGAAATGCCCCTGGGCGGCCTGGCCGATGGCGGAAGAGCGCGTGCGCGCCGTGGGCTCGGGGCGCCAGCCCATGCCGCACAGCACGTACTGGTAGCTGGCGGCGGGGAAGACCTCGTCGATGCGGAAGAAATCGCTGCGCAGCGGGGCGCGGTGCTGCCACAGCGTCAGCAGCTCGCGCAGGCGCTCGGGCCACAGCGCCGGGTCGCGGTGCTCGCGCCAGTAGGCGCTGTCGTCGCGGCGGCTGAGCACGTAGTGCAGCTTGAGGAAATCGATCACGCGGCCCCAGCGGTACGCGAACGCGTCGTTGAAGCGCGCGGCCACCAGTTCCATCGCGCCGCGGGTGGCGGGCAGCTCGTCGCTGATGGCCTGGGCCGACATCTCGACCAGGGCCAGGGCCGAGGCCTCCAGGGGCTCGATGAAGCCGCTGGACAGGCCCACGGCCACGCAGTTGCGGTGCCAGAAATGCTGGCGGTGGCCGGGCTCGTAGCGGATCAGGCGCGGCTCGATGGGCAACTCGCGCGGGCCGCCGGTGGCCGCGATGTGGGCGCGCAGGCCGGCCTGCGCCTCGTCCTCGCTGCAGTGGGCGCTGGAGAACACGTGGCCCACGCCGCGCCGGGTGGGCAAGCCGATGTCCCAGATCCAGCCGGCCGGGCGGGCCGTGGCGATGGTCTCGCAGGCCACCGGCGCGTCCGCTTGGTCGTAGGGCACCTGCACGGCCAGCGCGCGGTCGTTGAACAGCACCGGCTGGTGCGACACCAGGCCCACGCCGTAGTGGCGGCCGATCAGCAGCGCGGCCAGGCCGGTGCAGTCGATGAACAGGTCGCCGGCGATGTCGCCATGGGCGCGGGTGCGCAGCGCGGCGATGTCGCCGTCCGGGTGGGGGATGACCTCGGTCATCTCGTCGCTGACATGCCGCACGCCCAGCGCCGTGGTGGCATGGGCGCGCAGCATCAGGCCGAACTTGCCGGCGTCGAAGTGGTAGCCGTGGTTGGCCACCGCGGCAAATTCAGGGGTGGCGAACTGTTTGGGGGCCAGGCCCGCCTCGCACAGCGCCGGCTGGGCGCTGACCACGTCGGCGAACGGCCGCTGGCCCTGGCGCTGCAGCCAGCCGGCCACCAGGTCGGTCTCGCCCCAACCTCGGGGCAGGGAAAAGGGGTGACGGTAGCGGTCGCCCTGGGCGCCCGGGGCGCCGGCGATCCAGCCGTCGAAGCGCGAGCCCTGCTTGAAGGCCGCGTCACAGTCGCGCACCAGGGCCGTCTCGCTCAGCCCGATGCGGCGCAAGGTGTCGCGCATCGAGGGCCAGGTGCCTTCACCCACGCCGATGGGCGGGGTGGCGGGGGATTCGATGAGCGTCACGCGCAGCCCGTCGGGCGCGCGGCTGCGGTGCTCGGCCGCGAGCAGGGATGCGGTCAGCCAACCGGCCGAACCGCCCCCGAGGATCACCACATGGCGAACGCCATCATCTACAAGCATGGGCATCACCGGCGATCATGCCGTGTCGTGAAGGATCGTGACACCCGGCCTCACCCTCAGGCCCGGCACGAAGCCGGGCCCGGGGCGGGCCGGGTGGCGCTCACGCGCCTGACCGGGGGGTCAGAACGTGTAGCGCGCGCCGACCAGGAAGCGGCGGCCGGTCTGGGTGATCGACTCCAGCGCGTTCGTGGTGCGGCTGTGCTGGCGGATCACGCCGTCGTTGAGGTTCAGCGCATCCAGCGAGAACGACAGGTTCTTGTCGAACTTGTAGCCCAGGGTCATGTCCACCTGAGCGTAGGGCTCGGTGTAGACCGGGTTGGCACCGGCACCGTCGAAGCGCGAGGCCAGGAACTGATCGCGCCAGTTGTAGGCGACGCGGGCGTTCCAGGTGTCGTTCTCGAAGAAGCCGACCAGGTTGGCGGAGTTGCTGAGACCTTCCAGCGCGAACTGGTTGTTCAGGCTGTGGTTGTCGTACTTCAGGCCCGACATCACCAGGGTGTAGTTGGCACCCAGACCGAAGCCGCTGTCGCCGAAGCGGTGCTGCACATTGAACTCGAACCCGTGCAGGCTGGCCGATTGCTGGTTGGCCGGCATGGTCACCAGGAAGGGCATCACCGGGTCGCTGTCCTGACCCAGGATGGTGCCGGTGGCATTGCCCAGGCTGTCATCCGGCCCGCGGGTCACGCCCTTGGTGCCGTCGTACTTGCGCAGGATGTAGTTGCGGATGCAGGTGGTGTCCGAGGTGATGCAACCGCCTTGGCTCAGGGCCTCGTTCCACAGCACGCCGCCGGCCGGCGTGTGGATCGGGAACGGGGACACCGTCTGCTGCGTGGTACCGACCCAGTTGTCGATGTTCTTGCGGAAGAAACCGACCGCCGCATAGCTGTGCTTGGCGTAGTAGTACTCCAGGGACACATCGCTGTTGTGCGACAGCAGCGGCTTCAGGCCCGGGTTGCCTTGCGAGCCCGTGCCGCCGCTCACGCGTGCGCCGGTGTCCAGCGTCTGCCCGCCCTGGATGTCACCCCAGCCCGGGCGGCCGATGCTCTCGCCGTAGCTCATGCGCAGCTTGACGTCGTCACGCAGGTCGGCGTCCAGGTCGATGCTGGGCAGCACGTAGCTGTAGCTGCCCTTGAGCTTGGTGAAGCTGGGCGCACCGAACAGCACGGTCAGCTCGTTCTGCGAACCCCAGCTCACGCCATTGGCCGTGGGCACCAGGGCTTCGGAGTCGACCGTGGTCTTCTCGTAGCGCACACCGACCGTGGCACCCATGGGCACGACGAGTTCCCAGTCCTTGCTGTACTGCGCGAACAGCGATTGCGAGGATTCCTTGGTACGGCGGTCCGTGGTGAAGTTGTTCGAGGCCTTGTACCACTCGTCGTGGCCGGTGGCCGTGGCGGCTTCCTGGCGAACCTTCTCGAAGTCCCAGGTGAACCACTGGTTGAACAGGCGCGGGTCGTTGCTGCCGCTCATGCGGCTGAAGTACTTGGACAGCGAGTCGGCATGCCAGTCGCTGTCGGCGTAGTCGGCGGCCTTGGTGGCACCGCCCCAGGTGTCGCGCTGCACGTTGGCGTACGCGGTGCGGTTCTTCACGTCGGTCAGGCTCAGGCCGAAGTCCAGCTTGCCGCCGTCATCGAACTTGTACTTGCCGTGGGTCTGGACCTGGTTGACCTCGGCCTTCATGTAGCTGTTGCGGAAGGACGAGCCCGTGACCTGCTGCTGGCTGGCATCGATCTTGGAGCCGTCGATCATCAGCACGGGGAAGTCGTGCGAGAAGTCGACCGAGGTGGTGCCGCGGTTGAAGCTGGCCGTGCCCAGCACGGCATTGGTGCCGTAGGGCGAATCGGCGCCCGATTCCGAGCTGGAGCTGTGCGCGTCGAGTTCGAAGGACAGCTTGTCCGAGGGCTTCCACAGCAGGTTGCCGCCCACCGAATTCAGCTGGGTGCGCACGCCGTAACGGGCACCGCCCATGGCGATGTCGCTGGTGGGCGGGTTGATGGTTTCCGAGTAGTACACCGGGCCCGACACGCTGCCGCTGGTCCAGCTGCTCGACGAGGGGCCGAAGTTGAACCAGGCCGAGATGTCGTTGTGCTTGGTGTGGACGCGGTAGTCGCTGTAGGTGTAGTCCAGCGTGGCGGTCAGCTGCTTGCTGGGCGCGTACTGCAGGGTCAGCTGGCCGTTGGTGCGCTCGCGGTGGATGCCGTTGACCGCGTAGTTGATGTTCTGCGGCACCTGGTAGACGGCGGTGTCGCCCGGGCGGTTGACGATGTTGCCGTAGCCGTCCTGCGTGGACGTGGGGATGTGGCCCCAGCTGTTGGCGTCCGCGCCGCTGAACGAGCGCCAGCCGTTGCCCACCGAGACGGTGTTCACGCCGGAATCGCGCACCTGGTAGCTGCCGGTCAGGGCCACGCCGATGGTGCGGTCGGCGAAGGTGTCGCTGTAGATGCCCGAGAGTTCGGGCGTCATGGACTTGCCCTTGACGCTGTCGGGCAGGCGGCTGTTGGAGTTGTCCGACAGCAGCTTCAGGCCGACGCTGGCCACGCGGCCGGGGTTGTCCAACGGGCGGGCGGTCTTGATGTTGATCGTTGCACCGATGCCGCCGGTGGGCGACTCGGCACGGCTGGTCTTGTAGACCTCCATCGCGGCGATGGATTCCGAGGCCAGGTTGGCGAAGTCGAACGCGCGCGAGTTGGACGCACCGGTGTCCTGCACCGTGGAGGCCGGCATCTGGCGGCCGTTGAGCAGCACCTGGTTGAATTCGGGGCCCACGCCGCGCACGGTGATCTTGGAGCCTTCGCCCATCGAGCGGTCGATGGACACGCCGCTGATGCGCTGCATGGCCTCGGCCAGGTTCGAGTCGGGGAACTTGCCGATGTCTTCGGCCACGATGCCGTCGACCACGCCATGGGCGTCACGCTTGAGGCTCATGGACGAGTCCAGGCTCTTGCGGATGCCGGTCACGATCACGGTCTGCGTGGCGGGGGCGGCATTGGCCGACGAGGCCGCAGCGGCCGGCGCGGGCGCGGCCTCCTGGGCATGGGCGACACCGGCCAGCAGCAGGCCGCAGGCGGCGGCCAGGTGGGTCCGGCGGAAGGCCGGCGGACGGTGATCGGAACGATGGGTCTTCATGGGCGTGTCTCCAGATTTTCTAAGGGAGCCGGTGGACCAGGGGCTTGAGGCCTGGCGGCCCGGCTTTCACTGAGGCTTGCGGCCGGTATGAAAGCGCTTGCAGAAATTCACCCGGGTCGCGGGACCAATGTGAAAGCGCTTTCAGATTAAAGCGCGGAGTGTCGGCCTTGAAACTTGGTAGTCACCCGGGGTTCACGGCCGGGTGTTGCCGGCGTGCCGCGCCAGGGGCGCGAGAGGCTTGCCGAGGGTGGCGCAGATCCGAAGCGCTTCGGATGGCTGGGCGGTGCCGGGTGTGACGGCACGCAGGGGGAACGGCCCCTCGTCGTGGGGGTGAGCCTTGGCCCAGGAGCGGCGATGGCGCGATCGCACTGCCGGCTCGGCAGCGCCCGCGGCGCTCACTGCGTGCGCAGGCGGCGCAGCGCGGTCTCGATCGAGGGCAATTGCGGATGGCGGTCACGCAGATGCGCTTCCACGCCCTGCACGGCCAGGTCGACCACGCTGTCCAGGTCCGCCGTGCCGTGGGCCAGGGCCTGCAGGGCCTGCTCCAGTTGCAGGCGCAGTGCCTTGCCTTCGCGCACATGCACCCGCGACTCGCGCGCCAGCGGGCCCGCGCCGCACAGGCGCTGCAGGGCGGCGCGTTCGCTGCGGTGGTGGCGGGTGAACTGCTCGCTGAGTTCGTTGAGCAGGGCCTCCTGCTCGGCGGCGCTGCCGGCACCGTCGCGCAGCAGGCGCAGGCTGGCCACCTGCACGGCCAGGCCGCGGTGCTGGCGGTCCAGATCCTTGTGGCCCAGGGCCGGGGGCACCAGCTGTTCGACCAGGACCGAGGTCATCGCGGCCTTGGACGGGCCCGCCGAGATCACGCCGGCGCGCTCGCGTGCCCGGGCCAGGTCGTCACGGCCTTGCAGCCAACGCTGGGCCAGGCGCCAGGCACCGGCGGCCAGCAGCAGCGCGGCTGCGGCCCGGCCGTACCAGGGCATGCCGGCCAGGGCCGCCAGCACGCCGCCGCCCACGCAGAGCCAGGGGCCGACCCGTTCGACCCGCTGGGACAGGTCACGGAACCAGGGGTGGGCGGGGTGGGCGAGTTGCATGGGCGGCCTTGGGTACTGCGGGCGCACCATCCCGGGCGTCCTGCCGGAATCTTGCGCCGCCCCCGGCGCGCGGGATCCCCCGAAATGCGGGGGTGTGGGCCGGTCACATCAGCAGAAATGCGGATGGTCGGGTGTGATCACGCGCCGGTTTGATCTGGCCCCGGGGCCCGGTGCGCCTCAGCCGGCGTCCACCACCAGATGGCCCGGCCCCTGGTCCCCGGGCGCACGCAACGCACCGATGGCTGCGGCCGCGGCGAAGCCGGCGGCGTGGAAGGCGGCCAGCACCGCGCCCACCGCCGCCGGGTCGCAACTGACCAGCAGGCCGCCACTGGTTTGCGGGTCGGTCAGCAAGGCCTGCTGCCAATCGGTGATGCCGGCGCCCAGGCGGACCGAGGCCTGCTGGGCCGCCCAGTTGCGGGCCGACGCCCCGGTGACCACCCCGTCGCGGGCCAGGGCCACGGCCTCGGGGATCAGGGGCACGTCGGGCCAGTGCAGCTGGGCGTCCAGGCCCGAGCCGCGGCAGATCTCCAGCAGGTGCCCGGCCAGACCGAAACCGGTGACATCGGTCATCGCGTGCACGCCGCCCAGGGCGGACAGGGTGCTGCCCACGCGGTTCAGGCGCGTGGTGTGGCTGATCATCGTGGCGTAGCCGTGAGCGTCCAGGCGCTCCTTCTTGAGGCCGGCCGACAGCACGCCCACGCCCAGCGGCTTGCCCAGCACCAGCACGTCGCCGGCGCGGCCGTCGGCGTTGCGGCGCACGCGCGAGGGGTGGACCAGGCCCAGCGCGACCAGGCCGTAGACGGGTTCGAGCAGGTCGATGGAGTGGCCGCCGGCAATGGGGATGCCGGCGTCGCGGCAGACCTCGGCGCCCCCGGCCAGCACCTGGGCGATGACCTCGGGCGGCAGTTGGGCCACGGGCATGCCCACCAGGGCCAGGGCCATGATGGGGGTGCCGCCCATGGCGTAGATGTCGGACAGTGCGTTGGTGGCGGCGATGCGGCCGAAGTCGCGCGGGTCGTCGACGATGGGGGTGAAGAAATCGGTGGTGGCCACCAGGGCCTGCTCGTCGTTGAGGCGCCAGACGGCGGCGTCGTCGCTGGTCTCGAGGCCGACCATCAGCTCCGGCGGGACCAGGCCGGCGGGGGTGCGGGACAGGATCTCTTGCAGCAGGCCGGGGGCCATCTTGCAGCCGCAGCCGCCGCCATGGGAAAAGCGGGTGAGTTTCATGGGAGGAGGCTCCTGGGAAGGCAGAGGGCCCGGACGGGCCGGCGCCGGGATTGTCGCCGGATGGGGCGCCGGAGGAGCTGGCGGGCGCCGGCGTGCCCGATCCTGAGGCAGGAGGCTTGACAGCGAGGATCCATGCGGGTTTGCGGGCACTTCCCCCACGGGGGCCACAGACTTGTCCACAGATCCTGTGGGCAAATCGGGGCCCTGGGATGAACCGGATGTGCACACCGCCTCAGGATGAGGCAGTGGGCTTGACATCCAGCATCCATGCGGGTTGGCGCACGGTTCCCCCACGGCGTTCACAGCGTTGTCCACAGAAGTTGTGGGCAACCCGGGGGATGGTCCGGGGCGAGGGCCCGGTCGCGCGATCCGGGGGATGCCCGGGGGGGGTACCATGCGGGCCGCGCCGCACGAGCGCGCACCCGGTCCGGCCCGTGATGGCGCGGCCGCGGCGGATTCAACCAGGGAGATCCGGGCGATGACATCGACCCCCGAGTACGACGAGGTGCACAGCGTCTCCGACCTGCACCTGGGCGGCGCCCCCGGGCACCGCATCTTCAGCAGCGGGCCCACGCTGGCGGCCCTGATCGGCTGGGTGGCCGCGCGGCCGGCCGGTCTCCGCGTGGCCCTGGTGATCAACGGGGATTTCATCGACTTCCTGGCCGAGCCGGGGGCGCGGCACTTCAACCCGCTCACCGCAGTGCAGAGCCTGCTGACCCTGGCGGCGGACCCCGAGTTCGCGCCGGTGTTCGCGGCGCTGCACGCGCTGCTGCGCACGCCACGGCGCAGCGTGTGGATCAACCTGGGCAACCACGACCTGGAACTGGCCCTGCCCTGGGTGCGCGACGCGTTCACGGCCCGGGTCTGCGGGGATCCGGACGACGCGGACCCGGCCGAAGCCGCCGCTGCGGCCGCCGCCCGGGGCCGGCTGCACTGGGTGCTGGACGGCACCGGCGTGGCCTGCACCGTGGCCGGGGCGCGGGCGCTGTTCGTGCACGGCAACGAGGTGGACGACTGGAACCTCACCGACCACGAGCAGCTGCGGCGCGCGGCCCAGGCCGGCCACTGCGGCGGCGATGACGGCAGCGACTGGGTGCCCAACGCCGGGGCGCGCATGGTCATCGACGTGATGAACCCGATCAAGGCCCAACGCGCCTTCGTGGACCTGCTCAAGCCGGAAACCGGGGCCGTGGTGCCCATCCTGGCCGCGCTGGCCCCCGAGGCCCGCGCCCGCCTGGCGCTGGTGGCGCCGGTGGCCGCACGCCTGGCCACCGACAGCGCCCGCCATGCGGTGGGCTGGCTGGGCCAGGGGTCCGACACGGGGGCGGGTGCCAACGCCGGCACTGCCGGCACCCCCCCTTCCGGCCTCGACACCCTGGCCGCCGCCCCCGGCAGCCTGAGCCCGCCCCACACCGACACCCTGCCCACCGGCGCCCGCCTGCTGGCCCATGCCGAACAGGCTGCGCGCCAACGGGTGGACCCGATGAGCCTGATCGGTGGCGACGCGATGCAGAGCCTGGGCCTGGGCGAGGCGCTGTGGGGCGCCCTCACGGGCCAGGGGCGGGTCGAGGTGCTGCGCCGCTGGCTCTCGGACCTGGACCGGGACCGCAGCTTCGCCGTGGACGAGGCCGATGCCACCTTCCTCGCGCTGGACCGCCGGGTCGACGCGCGCGTGGACCTGCTGGTGGCCGGCCACACCCACCTGGAGCGGGCGCGCCGTCGGCACAACGGCCCGGGGCTCTACTTCAACAGCGGCACCTGGGCCCGCCTGATGCGCATTGCACCCGAGACGCGGCAGGACCCGGCGCGCTTTGCCGACCTGGTCGATCGCATGGCCTCGGCCTCGCTGGCCGAACTGGACGCCTGCCCCGGCCTGGTGATGCGCCCCTGCACCGTGGTCAGCCTGGGCCGCAACGCCGGGGCTGAGGCCACGGCCGATGCCGCG
>Ga0228698_1001313_pt1 | contig 12537 bp, 9 predicted proteins | sample McNCre117_Aug_MG_FD_178015 | JGI IMG/M metagenome (GOLD analysis project Ga0228698, IMG submission 178015) | Freshwater microbial communities from McNutts Creek, Athens, Georgia, United States - 1-17_Aug_MG | ecosystem: Environmental > Aquatic > Freshwater > Creek | place: USA: Georgia...
CCTGCACCTTGCTCACGCCGAACTGGTCGTAGTAGTAGGTGGGCAGAAAGGTGGTGATGCCGATGAAGCCACCGAACGTGACCACGTAGATCAGGCTGAACACCCAGCCGTCACGCTCGAGCAGGCAGGCCAGATGCTCGCGCAGGCTGGCGTGCTCGTCGCGGTCCGGCGGCTCCTTGGCCAGGAGGGCCACCACGGCCATGGGCACCAGGGAGCTCAGCGCCGCGATACCGTACACCGCATGCCAGCCGTAGCGCTGCGCCAGGGCCGGGGCCACCAGGGCCGCGATGGCCGTGCCCCCGTTGCCCGCGCCCACCAGGCCCATGGCCAGGCCCTTGTAGCGCGGCGGGAACCAGCCCGAGCCCAGGGACATGGCCACCCCGAAGCTCGCGCCCGCCACGCCCAGCAGCAGGGCCATCTTCAGCATGTCGTCGTAGCTGTGCACGAAGAAGTAGCCGATGCTCATGGTCAGCGCGATCAGCGCCAACTCCACCAGGGTCGCGGTCTTGCGCCCCACGTACTGCGCCATCAGCCCCAGCGGAAACCGCATCAGCGCCCCGGCCACGATCGGGATCGCCAGCATCGTGCCCTTCTGCGCCGGCGTCAGGTGGAACTCCTCGCTGATGAAGGGCGCCATCGCGCCGTTGACCACCCAGATCACGAACGAGAAGGTCAGGTAGAAGAAGGACGCGAACAGCGTGGGGCCATGCCCTGCACGCAGAAAGCCGGAGAACGAGAACTTGTCGGTTGCTGGGGTCATGGCAGGGGCCCTGGCCGGAACGGCATGGTGGCGGACGTGGCACAGACGCAGCCGGCCCGGCCGTCCGCCGGGGCCAGGCTGCTGCAGAAAAGGGGTGGGGGTGGCGGTTCGATTCCGGATCGGGGCCACGCGGCCCCGGCCGATCGGCTGGGCACGCACCATCAGGGCGCATGCCACCGGGAGAACCTGGTGCTGATGACCGGTGCAGCGTCGCACCGGCGCACCAGGGGCATGCAACAAGCGTGCCGACAAATGCCCCTCTGACGTATGCTCTGCAGCGTCCCGACCCGCCCCTGCTGAAGCCGCCCGTGGCCCGATCCCCTGCCCTGCCCCCGCTGCTCCTCGTGTTCCACGCGGGTGTCCCGTCCGATCGACCGGTGGACCACGTCACCGAGGCCGACGCCCGCCTGTGCGCGCTGTGGCCCGGGCCGGCGCCACTGATGCCCCACCCTGACTCGCGGCCGGTGGCGGCGCCCACCCAGGTTGGCGCAGGCGGGGTCGACCGCGCACCAGATCAGGGCAGCCACGCATCGCCCGCGGCGGCGCCTCAAGGCCCGGCATCCACACACGATGCCGCACCCGGGTCCACGCCCGAAGACCGTCCCGTCATCGCCACCGCCGCCGAGCCCCTGCTGGCGTGGCTGCGCGCCCAGGCCGCCGCGTCCGGTGCCCCCGAGCCCTTGCCGCTGGGCCCCGTGAGCCTGTTCTGCGACCCGCCCTCGCAGGCCCTGCTGCAGGCACTGGCCGAGGCCGGGCTCACCGGCTGGTGGCCCCTGCAGGCCCTGGACGCGGCCAGCCTGGGTGCAGCTCTGCAGTTCGACCAGGCGCGCTGGGCCCGCGCCCGCGACGCGCGCGAGCGCCATGCGCAAACCGTGGCCCGCTTCGAGGACCGCGTGTGGGTGGACCGCGCCAAGGGCGTGCTGATGAACGCGCGCGGGCTCAGCGAGGACGATGCGTTTGCCCTGCTGCGCACCACCAGCATGCACACGCACATGCGCCTGGCCGAACTGGCCCGCGGCGTGCTGGCCAGCGCCCACTGGGCCGACGCCATCAACCAGGCCGGCCAATTGCGCATGCTGTCGCAGCGCGTCATCAAGCTGATGGCCCAGCGCCTGGCCGAGCTGGACGCCCGCGGCAGCCGCCAGGCCCAGAAGGACGCCGCACAACGCGTGCAGGCCATCCTGGCGTTCCTGGACGGGTTGGCGGCCAAGGAGCCGGCAGCCGCAGCGGGGGTCGGCCCTTCCAAAGCCACGTCCATCGATACGGGTACGGGTATCGGTACTGACATGAACATGTCCCCACCCGGGTCGGATCCGGATCCTGCCCCGAGTGAGCTGGACGCCCCCGTCCACTGGCCCACACCGCTGGCGGCCGTGCATGCCGCCTGGGCCCCGCTGGCCCTGGCCCTGGACGCCCGCGTCAGCCCCAGCCAACTGCGCGAGGCCGATGCCCGCGCCGAGGCCTTGCTGGCCGCCGCCGACCGCCTCACCACCGCGCTGGAGGCCTGCAGCGGCCGCCAGATGCACCGCATCATCAACCTGTGCGGCCGCCAGCGCATGCTGGTGCAGCGCCTGGCCAAGCAGGCCCTGATCGCCGGCATGGCGGGCCTGGCCGCGCAGTCGCCGGGCGCCGGCTTGGCCGCTGCCAGCACTTCTGCGACGACGCGAGGCCACACCCACCCCGTGGTCGACGAAGCCCTGCTGGACCTGTTCGAAGCCAGCCTGCGCAGCCTGCGCGAAGCCCCGATCGCCACCCCCGACATCCGCCGCGACCTGGACGAGGCCGAGGCCGAATGGCAGCGCCTGCTGCGCGGCCTGGCCACCCTGCCCGGCATGGGCAGCCGCAGCCCCACCGGCCAGGAGCCCCCCGACGAACCCCTGTTGGTGATTGCCCGAGCCAGTGACAGCCTGCTGGGGCTGTTCGACCGGCTCACGCGGAACTATGAGCACAGTCTGCAGGTGATCATGGCCTGACGGGGGCTCCGGGTTGCCCCACGGCAGACTCAGGCCGCCGCCCCCTGCCACTGACTCAGTTCGACATCGCCGCCCACCGGCAGCGACAGATATCCGGACGACGCATCCCTCACCCGGGCCAGATAGGCCGGGCAATGGTCGGCGTTGTCCGCCAGCACCAGGGCCCCCGGCGCCAGGCGCGGCTGCACCAAGGCCAGAATCTCGGGGTACAAGGCCTTGGCCCCGTCCAGCAGCACCAGGTCGATGCGCGGCGGCAGGTCACGGGCCAGCGTCTGCAGCGCATCGCCTTCGCGCAACTCCACCCAGGGCAGCAGCCCCGCCTCATGCAGGTGCGCGCGTGCGCGGGCCGCCTTGGCCGCCTCGAACTCGGTGGTGATCACGCGGCCACGCCCGGCCAACAGGGACCCGGAGTCCGCCCGATCCGCCAATGCCGCCCCATCGCGCAAGCCCGCGGCCAGGTGCAGCGTCGAGATGCCGAACGAGGTACCGAACTCCACCACGCAGGCCTGCGCGCCGCGCGCGGCACCCAGTTGGCGCGCCAGCATGTACAGCAGCCTCCCCGTCTCGCGCGACACCGGCAGTGCGAAATCGCGCAGCCGGTGGTAGAGCTCCGCATAGGCTTCGCGGCTGCGCAACAGCCGGCGCTGCTCGTCCGGCGGTGTCTGTGCCAGCAGCGCGTCCAGCGCCGCGTGCGAGGCGTCCGATTCTTCGAACAGGCGGTCCAGCAGGGGCGCCAGCGGCTCCGCCTCCAGGCCCGGCCGCCAGCGCCGTGCGCCTTCCAACACGTCCATCGCCACGCCGATCATCACGTCATTCATCGCGTCATCCATTCATTGATTCAGGCGTCAGGAACGCCATGAACGGATAATGCGACGAGTTCGTCAGATTCGCCATTCGCATTCCAGGAGCCCCCCAATGGCCACCCGCGCCAAGCCCGAACTCTCCTCTCGCAAGGCCCCGCAGCAGGCCCGCTCCACCGAGCTGGTGGCCGCCATCCTGGAAGCCGCTGTTCAGGTTCTTGCCCGGGAAGGCGCGCAACGCTTCACCACCGCGCGCGTGGCCGAACGGGCCGGCGTCAGCGTCGGCTCGGTCTACCAGTACTTCCCCAACAAGGCTGCCATCCTGTTCCGCCTGCAAACCGACGAATGGCAGCAGACCGGCCGCCTGCTGGCCCAGCTGCTGCAGGACGAACGCCACCCGCCGCTGGAGCGCCTGCGGCGCCTGGTGCACGCGTTCGTCCAGTCCGAATGCGACGAAGCCGCCATGCGCACCGCGCTGCACGACGCCGCCCCGCTCTACCGCGACGACGCCCAGGCCCGGCGCGCCAAGGCCGACAGCGGCCGCGCCATCGCCCGCTTCCTGCGCGAGCTGCTGCCCCACGCGCCGCCCGCGCAGCGCAAGGACGCAGCCGACCTGATCATGGACACGCTGTCCGCCGTGGGCCAGCAGTTCTCTGAACAGCCCCGCACATCCGCGCAGATCCGTCGGCGCAGTGCGGCGATGGGGCAGATGCTCAGTGCGTATCTGGTGGGCTTGGGGGCGCAGGCCTGAGCCGCACGGCCGCGGCCTCAGGCCGACAAGGCCTGACGGGCCGCGGTGTCACCGGCCTGGTCAGGTGCCAGCCAGCGCGCAGCACTGCTTGAACTTGCGGCCACTGCCGCAGGGGCAGGGCTCGTTGCGGCCCACCTTGGCGCATGGGCACGTTCGGCACCCGGTCAATGCCCGCACGGCGATGCGGCTCGAAGTAGCGGTAGATCCGGTTGGCCCCGGCCGCCAGGGCCGCCAGCAGATCGTTGCGTTGAGTCTCATCGATCGGCGGCGACCTCAGGGTCGGGTCCGGGTCGTGCTCATGGTCCAGCATCATCATCGGCAGCAGGGCACCCGAGGCCACATCGTCGTTCAACAAGGCATCCCAGATGCCCGGCACCTGGAACACGGCACGCATGTAGCCCTTGGCCCAGTCATTGCCATGCGCCACACCCTGCTCGTCCTCGAACACCACCGGCAGATGCGCGTGGTCCGCCTCGGACAGCGTGCGCAGCAGACCCGCCGCCACCCCATTCCAGTGCTGGAACAGCAACGCCATCAGCTCGGACACCTGCACCGCATCGCTGAGCTCGAAGTGCTCGCCCAGCACCGAGGACAGCGCGTCGGTGGGCATGACCAGCACCGGGCCGCTGATCAGCGCCGTGAAGTAGCCATCCACGGCCTCCATGTTCATCGCGGCGCCCCCCTCGGCCAGCAACTCGCTGAGGCGGTCGAACTGTTGCGGGCTCAGCTCCGCGGCGTCGGGGGTCGGGGTCATGCTGGTCTCGGGTCGGGTCGGATTCGGAGTGGGGAACGCACCGCAGCGTCGATGACGGTGGGGCGGGTGCGCAGGCGGCAGTTTGTCTCAGGGCGGGCCGGAATCCATGCATACGCCGAACCGGGCATGAGTGAGTCAGCCGTTACCGATGCAGATTGATAAAGACATTACTTATCAACAAGTAATGTCGATATCAAACTCACCGCACCATGACCCAATCCGGACACATCCTTGAACTCGCCCGCCACCGTCGCGTGCTGCGGGCGGCGGATGTGCGCGAGCAGGGCTGGTCCCCGCAACTGCTGATCCGGCTGCACCACGCCGGCAAGCTGCAACGGCTGGCCCGCGGCCTGTACGCACTGCCTGACGCCGAACTCACCGAGCACCAGACGCTGATCGAAGTCTGCCAGCGGGTGCCCAGGGCCGTGCTGTGTCTGCTGAGCGCCCTGCAGTTCCATGGGATCGGCACTCAACTGCCTCGCGACGTGTGGATCGCGCTGCCGGAGGGCGCACGCACCCCGGCCCTGGGCTACCCCGTGCTGCGCGTCACGCGCCTGCGCGGGGACGCCTACAGCGACGGCATCGATACCGTGAACGTGCACGGTACCCCCATCCGCGTGTACAGCGCGGCCAAGACCGTCACCGACTGCTTCAAGTTCCGCCACCAGATCGGGCTGGACGTGGCGCTGGAGGCCCTGAAGGACGCCTGGCGCACCCGCAAGATCACCATGGCCGAGCTGAGCCATTTCGCCAAGGTCAACCGGGTTCAACGGGTCATGCAGCCCTACCTGGAGGCCCTGACCCAATGAGCGGCAAGCTCAGCGCATCGATCCTGGCGAGGCTGCTGGCGCGCGTCGGGCACTACGCGGCGCAGTCCGGATCGACGTGACCTCCGGGAATGCCGCGTAGCCCGCGCCGAACGCCATCCGGTTGCGGGCACAAGGCCATGATTTCGTCCTCCTTCGGGGCCACCCGCTCGCGCAAGGTGCACCCACCTCAGGGCTCCAGGCCGAACATCTGAACGTCAAGGCCCCAGCCTGCGTGCCATTCACGGGCGGCCAGGCGGCGCTGAGCGACCCGCGCCATCCTTTCCCTGAGCCCATGGATGCAATCGCACTGCCAACTGTCGCGACAGCGTTGCGACAGTTGGTGCGCCATCAACCGCAGGCGGCGCTCAGTGTGTGCGGGTGGGCACCACCTCGCCATCATCCAGCACCAACACCCGCTCCGGCCACCGCAACAAGGCCAACCGCGTGCGCCGCGCCTGCGGCTCCGCGTCGCGCTCCTGCCAGCGCCCGCCCACCGAGAAGTCCACGCAGAAGACCGTGCCACGCGGCCCCAGCCAATCCTGCGGGCCCACGCCGAGGAACAGATCCGGGTCGCCCTTGCCCAGTGCCTGCCGGTCCAGCGGCAGGAACTGCCGCCAGTAGTGGCCCACCACCACCGGCACCTCGTCGGTGTAGTCGTCCCACCAGCGCACCCGCTCCGCAAAGCGCCATTGGCCGCTGGCAAAGAACGGCGTGCCCGCGCAGCGCTCGACCCCCGAGGTCAGCACCCGCAGCGGGTTGAGCATCTGCTTGGCCTCATCGAGTTGGCCGACCGCCGTCAACATCGGCATGGCCGCCGCCGGGTCCGCAAAGTGATGCCGCCAAGCCGCCTTCTCGGCCCGCGCCGCCGCCACCAGGCCGCTGGCCTCCACCTGGGCATCCGCGTGCTGGTCCCAATCCGCAAAGCAGGTGCCCAGGTCCGCGCCGGCCGGCAAGGCCTGCACCGCCGCCACCGACGGCCCATGCCAGGCCGCATGCACGATGCGCAGGTCCTCGCGCACCAGCGCCAGCGGCAGGCTCGAGAAGAACTCCAGCGTGCCGGCATCCGCCGCCGGCTGGGCCCAGGCCCAAGGTTGGTAGCGCTGGTCGTGGTGGGTGTGCTCCCCCCAGAACCAGTCGTTGCCCGCCTTGCGCTCCGCACGCAGCAGGTTCAGTTCGTGGTTGCCCAGGATCGCGTGGGCCAGGCCGCTGTTGACCATGTCACGCACCAGGTGCAGCACGCCCGGGCTGTCGGGCCCGCGGTCGACCAGGTCGCCGATGAACACCAGGCGGCGGCCTTCGGGGTGGCGGCCGTGGCTGTCGTAGCCGGCCGCGGCCAGCAGGGCGCGCAGCGCGTCCAATTCGCCGTGGACGTCGCCGACGATGTCCACGGGGCCTGGGGGCAGGGTCTGGATCATGGGGGGCGATCCTTTGAGTGATCGTTGCACGATCGCAGATTGGAGGCTCACTGGGTGAGCCTTCGACCCCATGCTCGCCCCTACCGCCCCGGGCAGCGGCGAGGCCAACTGGGCCGGAGATTCTGCCGAATGCGTTGGATGGAGAAGTAGCGTCGACCGACGCAGAGGACCCGGGCCAGATTCGGCATGACCGTGGGGCGCAATTCGGCGAACTGTTCGTCGTACGAGACATCCGCATCGGCATCTGCCAGATATGCGTCAACGGCGTCCGCGCAAGCCCCGAAGCTCGTCGTCAGTCCGCCGCAGTGCGGGGCCTCCACCACACTTCCTGGCAGTTTGGTCGACCTTGGTTGCCTGCTCTGACCGGCGCCCCGACTCTGGATCAGTACAAGGGCGAGTGCAGTGTCGGCGACGCCCGGCCCCAAATGGCCCAATGCGGGAACCCAAAGCCCAGAGGTACAGTTGAAATTCAGCGTGCTCAACGTGCATGGCGACTTCCAGGCGGCCCGGGCCGCCACCTCCTTCTTCTTTCAGGGCATCTTCTTGATCATCTATCAAGCCACCAAGAGCCAGTTCCTTGACCATGCCTTGCGCCACGACATCGAAGACGTCGTCGAACAGCAATACCGGCAGGCCACGGGTCATGGCGTGGCAGGCCCTGAAATGGCCGCATGGAAGCACTCGCTGCTCGAAATGGCCAAGGTGCTGCTCGATGACGAGATCCCGGCCGATGCGGGCGTCGCCATCGAATACCAGTTGCCCCAGAGTTCCAAGCGCATCGACTTCGTGATCGCTGGCGAGGACGCTGACGCCCGAACCAAGCTGGTCATCGTCGAACTCAAACAGTGGTCCGAGTCCCGACGCAGCGACAAGGACGCCATCATCTGGGCCCGCCGCGGCGGCCGCTCCGGCGAACGCGAAGGCCCGCACCCCTCGTACCAGGCGTGGTCGTACGCGATGTTCCTGCAGGACTTCAATGGTGCCGTCCAGGACGCCGCCATGAATCTTCAGCCTTGCGCCTATCTGCACAACCATCCACGCGACGGCGAGATCGACAACGAGCACTACCGTGAGCACATCGAGCGCGCGCCGCTGTTTCTCAAACGCGAGCAAGCCAAACTGCAGGCCTTCATCCGGCAACATGTCAAATTCGGCGACCGCAAGAACGCGCTCTACGCCATCGAGCACGGTCGGATCAGGCCATCCAAATTGCTCATGGAGAGCGTCGCCGGTCTGCTGCAAGGCAAGCCCGAATTCACGCTGATCGACGACCAGAAAGTGGTCCACGAGGCCATCCTCGAAGCTGCAGCACGCGCCCGCACCGGAACGCGCAAGCAGGTCGTGATCGTGCAAGGCGGCCCCGGCACCGGCAAATCGGTGGTGGCCGTGAACCTGTTGGGCACCTTGATTTGCCAAGGGCATCACGCACGCTACGTGTCCAAGAACGCCGCTCCGCGCGCGGTGTTCGAAGCCAAGCTGGCCGGCACCTTCAAACGCACCCGCATCGCGAACCTGTTCAGCGGCTCGGGCGCCTATGTCGACACCCCCGGCAACACCTGGGACACCCTGGTCGTCGACGAGGCCCACCGCCTCAACGAAAAGAGCGGGCTGTACCGCAACCTGGGTGACCACCAGGTCAAGGAGTTGATCCATGCCGCCCGCTGCACCGTCTTCTTCGTGGACGACGACCAGCGCGTGACCCTGGCCGATATCGGTCACACCGAAGAATTGCGCCGACATGCCAGGGCCGCTCAGGCGGAGATCACCGAACTCAGCCTCAGCTCGCAATTCCGCTGCAACGGCTCGGACGGCTATCTGGCCTGGCTGGACAACACCCTGGACATCCGCCCGACGGCCAACCCGGTGCTGTCGCCCGCCGACTACGACTTTCGCGTGTTCGACGACCCCCAGGCCATGCACACGCTCATCGAGCAGAAGAACCGGCTCAACAACCGCTCACGCATGGTGGCCGGTTACTGTTGGGCCTGGCCCAGCCGGAAAGACCCGAGCCGCTTCGACATCGAACTGCCGGAGCATGGCTACCAGCGACGGTGGAACCTGGACAAGGATGGCAGCCTCTGGATCGTCGCCGACGGGTCGGTGGAACAGGTCGGTTGCATCCACACCTGCCAGGGACTGGAACTTGACTATGTAGGCGTGATCATCGGCCCGGACCTCGTGTACCGGGACAGGCGCGTGATGACCGATGCCACTCGGCGCGCGCCCAGCGACCAGTCGGTCAAGGGGCTCAAGAAGATGCTGAAGGACGAGCCCGCCGCCGCCCGCGAACTGGCCGACCTGATCGTCAAGAACACCTACCGGACCTTGATGACGCGCGGCATGAAGGGCTGCTTCGTCCACTGCGTGGACCCGGCCCTGGCGACCTATCTGCGGTCCAGGATGAGCGCGGCGGCCGAGCTGCCACGGCGAACGACTCCACCGATGGTGCAACTGCCGAATCTGCCCGGTTGGCGACCTGCCGATGCGCAAGCAGCCGTGCCTGCTGCGGCCGGACTGGTCCCTGTTCTGGACCTCCGGCGTGCCGTGGGCACGCTCAACTCGGCGCTCGACCTTGGCGGATCTGCGCTGGCCTGGTTCACGCCGCCCGGCACCGTGGCCGTGCGACCGGGAATGTTCATTGCGCAGGCTCCGCGGATGGCGGAATTGCTGGGGATGCCCAGCCAAGCCTGGTTCCTGATGACGCGCGATCCTGTGCCCGATGAGTCCGCGTTGGGCGACTTGGTGAAGGTTGACGCGCGGGACATGCTGGCGGCCGAATCCCGCGCCGGGTCACCCGACCTCGATGAGCTTTTCGACGCAGGCGATGCGCTGGGTTGGCGGCTCAGGGACGGGTCACCCGGATCGCCTGGTTCCGTACTGGCTCAAGTGTTGATGCCTCTGGCGGCACGCTGATCGGACGCGTAGGCATGCGCTGCGCTCCCGCGCAGTCAGGCGTTGGTAGGCCGTGTTGGACTTGAACCAACGACCAAAGGATTATGAGTCCTCTGCTCTGACCAACTGAGCTAACGGCCCGCCCGAAGCCCGCGATTGTAGGCGGCGGCGCCCGCCCCCGCTCACACCTCCTCACAACCCCTTTACCCGCCCGCAACACACCCCCCGTCAACGCCTGCCGCGCGGCCGCCGTTTCTTCCTCACAGGCCTGTTCTTTCACCCAACCGCCCCTGGCGCAGCACCCACGGTGCCCGCCACGCGGTCCCGAACAAATACCCCACCCGGCATCCGCCCTGCGCTGCCGCCCGGGGCCACACGTCACCCGAGGACCCGAACATGCCCGTCAGCACCGTCATCACCGCCCGCCGCAGCCTGATCACCCTGGCCCTGCTGGCCGCCAGCGCCGCCAGCTTCGCCCAGACCACGCCGACCCCCACCCCGGCCCCCAAGCCCGCCTCGGGCCCGGCCAACCCGGTGGCCAACACGCTGCAGCGCGATGCCAACCAGCAAAAGCGCATCGAAGCCGGCCTGCAAGGCGGCACGCTCACCACCCGCGAAGCGGGCATCCTGGAGCGCGAAGAAGCCAAGACTGACCGCATGCAGCAGCGCGCCCTGAAGGACGGCACGCTGACCCCCGACGAGCAGGCCAAGCTGAAGGCCCAGCAGGACAAGGTCAGCCACGACATCGACCGCACCAACAAGAACGGCGTCAACGGCCAGCCGCTGTCGGCCTCGTCGCAGCGCATGCAGGAAGCCGTGCAGCGCGACGCCAACCAGCAGCAGCGCGTGGCCAACGGCGCACGCAACGGCTCGCTGACCCTGCAGGAAGCGGCCCGTGCCGAACGCGGCCAAGGCCAGCTGGCCCAGCGCGAAGCGCACGACGCCCGCAACGGCCAGATGAGCGCCGGTGAATCCCGCCGCGCCGAGCGCCTGGCCGACCGCAAGAGCGGCCAGATCCACGACCGCAAGCACAACGGCGCGTCGGCCCCGGCCAACTGATCCCGGCCCCACGGTCCCAAAGCAAAACGCCCCGATCTTCGGGGCGTTTTTCATGGCGAGCGCGCCGCAGGGCCGCAGGACCTCAGCGCCGCATCACCGCAGCATCACCGCTGCGTCAACGCATTGCCCACCATCTTGGCCGTGATGTCCACCAACTGGATCATCCGGTTGTATGGCATGCGCGTGGGCCCGATCACGCCCAGCGTGCCCACCACCTGGCCGTCGATCTCGTACGGCGCCGACACCACCGACAGGCTCTCGAAGGGCACGACGCGGCTCTCGCCGCCGATGAAGATGCGCACGCCCTCGGCGCGGCTGCTCACGTCCAGCAGGCGCATCAGCTGGGTCTTCTGCTCGAACAGGTCGAACATCTGGCGCAGGCTGCCCATGTCCTGGTGCAGGTCTTCCACGCCCAGCAGGTTGCGCTCGCCGCTGACGATCACCTGCTCCTCGTTGGCGGCCATCGCGTCGGTGCCGGCCTGCACCGCGGCCTGCATCAGCTGGGCGATGTCGCCGCGCAATTGCTCGACCTCGCCCTGCAGGCGGGCGCGCACGGCGTCCAGCGACAGGCCGCCGTAATGGGTGTTGAGGAAGTTGGTGGCCTCGACCAGCTCGCTCTGGCTGTGGTCGCGGGCGGTGAAGATCACGCGGTTCTGCACGTCGCCGTCGGCATCCACCAGGATGACCAGCACGCGGCGTTCGCCCAGGCGCAGGAATTCGATGTGGCGGAACACGCCGGCCTTGCGCGGCGCGGTGACCACGCCCACGTAGCTGCTGAGGTTGGACAGCAGGCTGGCGGCCTGGGCGATCACGCGCTGGGGCTGGTCGGGCTGCAGGTCGCGGGCCTCGCCGCCCAGCAGCTGCTCCAGCGCGCCGGGGCTGTCCAGCGGGGTGGCCGTGAGCATGGTGTCCACGAACAGCCGGTAGCCGCGCGCGGTGGGCACGCGGCCGGCGGACGTGTGGGGGCTGACGATCAGGCCCAGCTCTTCCAGGTCGGCCATCACGTTGCGGATGGTGGCCGGCGAGAGCTCAAGGCCGGACGCCCGCGACAAGGTGCGGGAGCCCACGGGCTGGCCGTCGGCGATGTAGCGTTCGACCAGGGTCTTCAGCAGTGTTTTGGCGCGCTCGTCGAGCATGGGGTGATTGTAAGGACTGTGACCCGGCGCGGCAGCCGGGGGGCATGGGGGGCGGCCCCTAGAGGACAGCCGGCAGCCCCCGCTCGGCCCCCGGCGTGCAAACCTCGTGCCCAGCCCAGGGTTTTGCCCGATTCCGGCGGGCTCCGGCGGCCCGGTGACACGGGGGCCCTGTGGTGTAATTCCCCGCA
>Ga0228698_1001314_pt1 | contig 12534 bp, 12 predicted proteins | sample McNCre117_Aug_MG_FD_178015 | JGI IMG/M metagenome (GOLD analysis project Ga0228698, IMG submission 178015) | Freshwater microbial communities from McNutts Creek, Athens, Georgia, United States - 1-17_Aug_MG | ecosystem: Environmental > Aquatic > Freshwater > Creek | place: USA: Georgia...
CTGGTGCTGGTGCTGGTGCTGGTGCTGGTGCTGGTGCTGGTGCTGGTGCTTCAGCCTGCGGTGAAACCAGCCGTTGGCTCAGGGTGTTTTTTTTTTCTGCCACCCGAGTGGCAGCCGCATCCGCAGCACCGGGTTGGAAGGCCAGCAGGCGCAGCAACACCATCAGCAAAGCGGCATATTCGTCCGGCGCGAGTCCCAGTTCGGTACGCCCGTTCAGGCACAGGTGGTACAGCAGCTGCGTCTGGTCTGGGGGCAGCAAGTCGGCCAAACGCAGCAGTTCGGGGCCTTCAGGATCGGAGGGATCCGGTTGCACCGGGGTGAGCTGGCTCACAGCCATGCGTTGCAACACCTGTGTCAGGTCCTCCAATGTGGACGCTGCGCTGAATCCTTGCACCCGCAGCGCATCGATGGTTTGCACCACCTGGGCTCCGTCGCCACGGGCCAATGCGTCAATCAGCGTGAACACATGGCTGCGGTCCACCGCCCCCAGCATCTGGCGCACACCCGCTTCAGGCAGGGTGCCGCCGCCAAAGGCAATGGCCTGGTCCGTCAGGCTCAGGGCATCGCGCATGGAGCCCCGGGCTGCACGGGCCAACAGCCGCAACGCAGGGGCCTCGGCCGCCACCTGTTCGGCTGCCAGCACGCGGGTCAGATGCTCGAACACCGTTTCCGGGGCCATGGGCCGCAGGTTGAACTGCAGGCAGCGGCTGAGCACCGTCACCGGCACTTTTTGCGGGTCGGTGGTGGCCAGCACAAATTTCAAATACTCGGGCGGCTCCTCCAGCGTTTTCAACATGGCGTTGAACGCGGTGTTGGTAAGCATGTGCACTTCGTCGATCATGAAGACCTTGAAGCGCCCCTGTACCGGCTTGTAAACCGCCTGCTCCAGCAAGGACTGCACTTCGTCCACACCCCGGTTGCTGGCGGCGTCCAGCTCGGTGTAGTCCACAAACCGGCCGCTATCGATATCGGTGCAGGCCGGGCACACGCCGCAAGGCGTAGCCGTGATGCCGCCCTGCCCGTCCGGTCCCACGCAGTTGAGCGACTTGGCCAGAATGCGCGACACCGTGGTCTTGCCCACCCCGCGCGTGCCGGTGAACAGGTAGGCGTGGTGCAGGCGCTGGGTGGTCAGCGCATTGCCAAGAGCGGTCACCACATGCTCCTGCCCCACCATTTCGGCAAAGTTTTTGGGGCGGTATTTGCGGGCCAGAACAACGTAGGACATGAGCGCCATTCTAGGTGGCGGCTACAATCGACCTCGACGGGCCTTCCCGCATGGTGAAGCGGCCAACCGGGTCAGGTGGGGAACCAAGCAGCCCTAACTGTGAATCCAGTGCCGGGGTCAAGGCTCGTCACCCCCTTCAAAAATATTGTTCTTAATCAAGTACCAAGAGTGGTCTTGATGCGCTGAATGGCGACTCGTAGCACATGGATGTAGCACTCAACCCTGTTGAGACATCGATGGCTGCATACATTACGGGACTTTCATGCGCGGCAGTTCCTATTGCCTGCGCACCTGTCTGCTATCTGACCATCCCCTGCGGGTCGAACATCGAAATGGGCATTTGAACCGCCCCGGATTTGAACTGCCCCCCAGAAGTTGGACAAACTTCAAGGGGTTACATGAAAAAATACGAAACAGAGTTCAAACTGGAATTCGTCCGGAGCTTCTTGGCTGGCGAAGGCAGGGCGAAGCTTTTGGCGCGGCGGTGGTCGATTCCAGAGGAGAAGGTCCGCATGTGGGTGAGCCGCTATCGTCTGCATGGGATCGACGGATTGCGCCCCAAGCGCAGCGCGTACAGTGCGGAATTCAAACTGCAGGTGCTATCCCATCAGGATCTTGAGCAGCTCTTCAGTCGTCAGGTCGCAACGTTCTATGACATGCCCCTATAACCCGGGTGATTCAAATTCCTTTGAGAGGCACAATGGCAGCATGAATATTGTGATATTAGACGACTATCAAGATGTCGTTCGAAAACTGAAATGCGCAGAAAAGCTGGAGTCCTATCCTGCAAAGGTGTTTACTAACACGGTAAAAGGCGTTGGTCAATTATCAGTTCGTCTGCGTGATGCAGACGTGTTGGTGTTAATTCGTGAGCGCACCCCAATCACCCGGCAATTGATCGAAAAGCTCCCCAAACTTCAGCTCATCGCTCAAACCGGTCGTGTTGGTGCACACATCGATGTCGGTGCATGCACCGAGCGAGGTATTGCCGTGGCGGAAGGCGTTAGCTCCCCTGTTGCACCGGCTGAATTGACCTGGGCACTCATCATGGCGGCTAGTAGGCGTTTACCACAATACATTGCTAACCTCAAACATGGTGCATGGCAACAGGCTGGGCTCAAATCCCTGTCTATGCCTTCAAATTTTGGTCTTGGACAGGTGTTGCAAGACAAAACGCTGGGTATTTGGAGCTATGGAAAGATTGGAAGCTTGATCGCTCGTTACGGAGCGGCTTTTGGAATGCACGTCAAAGTGTGGGGTAGCGAATCCGCAAGGTCGCGGGCCATCAGTGATGGATATGCAACTTTTACCTCTAAAAACCAGCTTTTCAAAGAAAGTGACATCCTCTCTTTGCACATTCGACTCGCTGAATCCACGATCCACACTGTGACCGCAGATGATCTGTCCAGTATGAAGCCAACCAGTCTGTTGGTAAATACATCCAGAGCCGATTTGATTGAGCCAGATGCTTTGCTGACTGGGTTGAACCGTGGCCACCCAGGAATGGCGGCTATTGACGTGTTTGAGACTGAACCTATCCTGCAGGGGCACGCATTGCTGCGGTTGGAGAATTGCATCTGTACGCCGCACATTGGCTATGTAGAGCACAGCAATTACGAAACTCTATTCAGCCACGCGTTTGACAACGTGGTGAGCTTTATCAATGGAGCCCCGACAAATATTGTCAATCCAACTGCACTGCAATTTAAGCGTCGATGAACTGCTTCGTAATCCGCCCTCTAAAACCTAAAGGAGCAGTGTGTTGCGAATCAGTCCGACGGCCAAGCCTTCGATTTCGAAAGCGTCTTCTGGTTGGACATGGATGGTGGAAAAGTCAGGGTTCTCGGGATGGAGTTCAATCCCTGAATCGCTTTTCCAAAATCGTTTGACGGTCACTTCGTCTCCGATGCGGGCTACAACAATTTGCCCATTTTTGGCAACTTTGGTGGTGCTGACAGCCAGAAGGTCACCGTCCAGAATGCCCGCATCGCGCATGGACATGCCACGAACTTTCAGCAAGTAGTCGGGAGGACGGGAAAACAGGCTGCTTTCCACTCGGTATGTTTGCTCGATGTGTTCCTGAGCCAAAATGGGCGTTCCTGCCGCGACTCGGCCGATGAGCGGGAGCAGCATCTGGCCAAATCCTGCGAGGCTGCCTTGCTCGCTGCGGGTTTGGTGCAGGGTGCGCAAGGTTTCGGATTTGAGACGTATACCGCGCGATGTGCCGCTGACCAACTCCAGCACACCTTTGCGTGCCAAGGCTTGGAGATGTTCTTCTGCTGCATTGGCGGATTTGAAGCCCAGTTCCGACGCAATTTCGGCTCGAGTGGGCGGCGCTCCAGTGCGACGGATGGCAGCTTGAATCAGATCGAAAATCTGCTGTTGCCGATTGGTCAGTTTGATGGATGGAGTGCCGTTTTCTGTCATGTTCAGCCTCTTGGAGGTGGTTGACTTGTGAATTTGTACAGTATATGAGTTTATGAACAGTTCAATCAAGCATTCTTTTCATTCATGCCGCCCTCAATTGGTGATTGTGGGGACGGGGGGGACGATTGCAGGCCACTCCCATACGGCTGGAGACCATGTGGGCTATACCGCTGGCCAGATCCGTGCGAAAGATTTGCTGGCACCGTTGGCACCGGTCTTGGCGACCAGGTTGGAGGGATTTGAGGTGTTGGCTGAACAACTGGCGCAGTTGGACAGCAAAGACATGGATGAACGAACTTGGACCCAGCTTGCCCAACGGGTGAATGAATGGTTGGCCGACGATTCTGTGGCTGGCATTGTGATCACCCACGGAACCGACACCATAGAGGAAACCGCCTATTGGGTGCACAGGGTTGTTGCGCCGACCAAGCCCGTGGTGTTGACTTGTGCCATGCGCCCAGCCAATGCATTGGGCGCGGATGGGCCACAAAATTTGTTCGATGCCTTGACAGTTGCCAGCACGGCCGCGGCGGCGGGTGTTTGGGTGGTGGTGGCGGGAGCCATTCATCACCCTGTGTGGGTGAGCAAGGTGCATCCCTATCGGCTGGACGCCTTTCAATCGATGAATGTGGGTGCGGCTGGTTGGATCGAAGAGGGGCGTGTGCGCTGGGGAATGTCAATGCCTGAATCCACCAGCTCACTGACTGCACGTGCTCCGATGAGGGTGCCGGATGGCCCCTGGCCGCGTGTAGAAGTGTTGTTCAGTCACGGCGGTGCAAGTGAAGCCATGCTGAGGTCTGTGCTGACCAATGCTGGAGAGGATGCCCCATTGCGTGGATTGGTGGTGGTGGGTACAGGGAACGGCACGATTCACCACGCATGGACCGACTTGCTTCAACAAGCCCAGGCCAATGGGGTGCAGATTTGGCGCACCAGCCGATGCGCAGATGGCGTTGTCGTGGTTGCCACTGACGGGAAAGAGGAGATTCCGTCGGTTGGGCTTTCTCCGTTCAAGGCCCGCATTGAGATGGTTCTGCACCTGACGCAAAAGGATACGGAATCGCGGTCAGCATGAAAAAGCCCCGCATTGCGAGGCTTGGAGAACGGCTGGGAATGATCAATGGACCCCGTTTGGGGCCCCCAGTGAGGCAGGGAAAGTCAGCTGCTCAAGGCCTCTAGCGCATGCGTTGTGATGCTGTCCACACTGCCCATGCCACTGATGGCACGGTATTTGGGGGCGGCTGCTGGTTCTGCTGCAGCCCAGTTGCGGTAGTAGTCCACCAATGGGCGGGTTTGGGCGCTGTAAACGTCCAGGCGCTTGCGCACGGTTTCTTCCTTGTCGTCCTCGCGTTGAACCAACGGCTCGCCGGTGACATCATCAACGCCTTCGGCTTTGGGGGGATTGAATTTGACGTGATAGGTGCGGCCAGAGGCCGGGTGAGAGCGACGACCGCTCATGCGCTCGATGATGGCGTCGAACGGCACGTCGATTTCCAGCACATATTCCAGTTTCACGCCGGCTGCCTTCATGGCATCAGCCTGGGGAATGGTGCGTGGAAAACCGTCGAACAGGAAGCCGCCGGCACAGTCGGGTTGGGCAATGCGTTCCTTGACCAGGTTGATGATCAGTTCATCGCTCACCAACCCACCCGATTCCATGACCGACTTGGCTTCCAAACCCAGAGGTGTGCCTGCCTTGACGGCTGCACGCAGCATGTCGCCGGTAGAAATTTGGGGAATGCCGTACTTCTGGCAGATGAACGTGGCTTGTGTACCTTTGCCGGCACCGGGTGCGCCCAGAAGAATCAGTCTCATGTTGTTCCTTGTGTGAAGCGTGAAATCGGGCGGCAATTTACCACGCACATCGTTTGCTCCAGCTTACAAGCGGGGCAGCTCAATTGCCAACCAAAAGGGCGCGAACACGCTCCAGGTCTTCTGGCGTGTCTACTCCGGTGGCCGGTGTGGTCTCTGTCACATACACCGCAATGCGTTCGCCGTACCACATGGCCCGCAGCTGCTCCAGCATCTCTGTTTGCTCCAGCGCGCAGGGGTCCAGGGTGGGGAACGACTGCAGAAAAGACTGGCGGTATGCATACAAGCCCACATGCCTCAGAGGCTGGAGGGGTGGTGTGGCGTCTGATGTCCAATCGGGGCAGGTTCCTGGGGTGGACATGCCGTCACGCCACCATGCGATGGGGGCGCGGCTGAAATAAAGCGCCTGTTGCGCTTGATTCAGCACCACTTTGACCACATTGGGGTTCACAAAATCGGCCGGATGGTGAATCGGGTGCGCCGCCGTGGACATGGCGCAATCGGGTTGCGCAGCCAGTGTGCGGGCCACTTGATTGATGAGTGCCGGGTCAATCAGCGGCTCGTCCCCTTGGACGTTGACAATGAGTTCGTCAGAACGCAGGGGTAGTTGGGTGCAGGCTTCGGCAATGCGGTCACTGCCCGAGGCATGGTCGTTCCGAGTCATGACGCAGCGGATGCCGTGCTCGGAACAAGCCTGGGCAATGCTGGGGTGATCGGTGGCAACCACCACCAAACGCGCCGCAGACAAGGCGGCTCGTTGAGCCACTCGCACCACCATGGGTAGACCGGCCAAATCCGCCAATGGTTTGTTGGGCAGCCTGCTGGACGCCAGGCGAGCTGGAATCAACACGGAAAACGGGACGACTGGGTTCATGTGGCGCCGTGCAGCTTGAATTCGGGCATTCAGCCCCTGGCGCTGGTCGCTGCCTGGCGCAATGATTCGGCTTCGCTGTCTCCGACTGGGCGGGCCTCTTGTTCCAGCAAAATGGGGATGCCGTCCCGAACCGGAAAAGCCAGCCGGGCACTGAGGGAAATCAACTCGGTGCGCCCGTCGTTGAAGCGCAAAGGCCCTTTGGTGACAGGGCAAACTAACAGTTCAAGCAGCTTGGGATCCATGCGCGAATGATAGCCGGGCATCCAATTCCGCCAGGAATGCGGGGGGCAACGTCATGACCAGTGGCACGGCCCACGCATTGGAGGCGATCTCTTTGGTCTGTTGCAAGGATGGAAACAGTTTTACGGCATCTTTTTCAGTGAAAAAAACCTTCTCCCACTTTAATTCATTCATAAGTTTGCTATGTAAATGATCGTCAAAATGCTGATGATCTTCCAAAGCCAAAGTCTTGTTCAGCACAACGCCGGTTTGTTGCAGCATCGAAAAAAAGCGGTCTGGCCGGGCAATGCCGGCCCATGCTGTGGCGGGTCCAGATTGTGCCAATTCGGCCAAGGATTGGCGGATGCCCAGCGCATTAATGGCCTGTTCATCCAGTTGCCGGGTTGCGGTGTAAACCGGTAGGTTCTGGGATTCCTGAAGAGGGGCCGAAGGGGAGGCTGTGTACAGCACCACATCACCTGCATGTACATGCCGGAGTGGCCAGGGTTGACGCAACATGCCCGCTGGCAGCATCCACCCGTTTCCCGTCCCCCGATCGTCAAACACGATGACACGGGCGGTTGGCGTCAGGTTGGAATCCTGCAAGCCATCGTCGCAAATCAGCAGGTCGAGCTCAGGGTGCTGCTTCAACAGCCATTGGCCGGTAGCGAGGCGGTCGGGGCCTACTGCCACCGGAGCCCCCGTGGCTTGATGAATGAGCAGTGGCTCGTCGCCAGATTGGTGGGCGGGCGTGTGGGCCGTGACTTCGATCGGGGTGTCAAAGCCTTTGGGGATGACTCGCCCATGTCCCTTGGATACCACGCCAGGCCTGCGGCCTTGTTGTTGCCAATGACGAACCAGCGCCATGGTCGTCGGGGTTTTCCCTGCACCTCCCACCACCACATTGCCGACAACCACCCAGGGAATGGCCCCAGGCATTGACACTGCGGGGCGGCGGCGATGGATCCACTGGGTAATTTCCCAATACACCCGGGCCAGTAGGGACACGGGCCACAGCAGGCATGCCAGCCATCCCCTTGACTGCCAAGCTGTCACCAACTGGTGTTGCCAGTTGCTTGATTTCTGTTGCTCAGGGTTTGCGCTTCGGTTGACGTGGTGCATCAGGCGCCTTGGTGCCTTCGGCATTGGGCTGAGTGGAGAAGGTGATGTTGTTCAAACCGGTGCGCCGGGCGGCATCCATCACCGACACCACCGCCTGGTGTGTGGCCGATGCGTCAGCAGCAATCACAATGACCGTGGCTTTGTCGTCTTTGGCCGCCTCCGCCAGTGCCTCAGACAGCGCTCCCACATTCGGGCGAGTCAGTGTGGTGCCTTGAATGGCAATCTGGTGGTCTTTTCCTACCGTGACCAGCACTTCTCGCGGCCGGTCTCGGGGGGCCTGGGCGTCGGCCACTGGCAAGCTGATGCGCAACTCGGAAAGCTGGCTGTACGAGGTTGTCAGCACCAAAAAAATCAGCACCACCAACAAAATGTCGATGAATGGGATCAGATTCAGCTCAGGCTCGTCTGAATGACCGGAACGAAAGCGCATGAGTATGGCCTTTCAGCGGCGGCCACGCAGTTGAAGCAGGTGTCGCAAAAAGCGCTCGGCAGACAACTCCATGTAGAGCAGATGGCCGTCGACTCTGGCCCGGAAATAACGCCAGAACAGCAATGCCGGAATGGCCACCATCAGACCAAATGCTGTGTTGTACAGCGCAATGGAAATCCCGCTGGCCAATTGCACCGGATTGGCTGCCCCACCGCTGGATGGGCCCTGCGTCACCTGCGCTCCGAAAATCTCGATCATGCCCACCACGGTGCCGAGAAGTCCCAACAGTGGCGCTGCCGATGCGATCGTAGCCAGGGCGCCCAAGTAGCGTTGGAGTTCTGCGGCCACTTCCCGGCCTTTGTTTTCCAGGGCAGAGCGCAGCAACGCTTCGTCGCAATGGGGGTTGCGCAAACATTCCTTGAACCCTTCGGCCAGCACCGCGCCTAGCGCGGAATTGGCGGCGAGCTGCTCCACGATGTCGCCAGGGGGTAGCCGGTGCTGGGACACAGAGATGGCTTCCTCCAGCAGGGTGCGGGGCGCAATGCGGCGGGTTTGAAGGGAGACCATGCGTTCAATGACCAGTGCCAATCCGACAATGGAACACACAATCAGGGGCCAAATGGGCCAGCCAGCGGCTTGGATGATGGAGAGCAAGGAAGGGCTTTCGGGCAGGTGGGCGGGCAGAATTATGCGGCAGGTTGGTTCCAAAGGGAGAGAGGCCGAGGCCCTCTCAAAATGGGTAGCAAGGCCATCCACGGAAGTTGTGGATAACTTTGTTGAAAACCCGTCGGCGAACCACCGGAATTCCAGGTTTGAAGCGGGTTTCAACCCGGTGCTTAAAAAATGGGCAATCTGTTTTTTGTTTGAAAACAAGAGGTTACAGGTGCTTCCCCTGTGAGAGCGGTTGCTCCTGATTGTGTAGGGCTGGATGCGTTGTGCTGTGGAAAGACCTTATATACCAACGCAAAGCGGGCGCGCCTCAGCTGCTCCGAAAATCATAATGAACTGGATGAAATCACACCCATGAACGACTTGGTACAAACTGCTGCAACCCGGGCGCCCTGGCCGGTGGGGGTTCTGGTTCGGGCACTGGCCGATGCGCTGTCTGCCCGGTTCAATCCGGTTCGCGTGGTGGGGGAGGTGTCCGCCTTTGCGAGGGCCGCCAGCGGACATTGTTATTTCACCCTCAAAGACGAGAGCGGGCAACTTCGGTGTGCCATGTTTCGGCGGTCGGTCGACGGCTTGGTTCGCATGCCCGCAGAAGGCGATCGGGTGGAGGTGGAAGGCCGCATCGACCTGTATGCCCCCAGGGGGGATTTGCAACTGATTGTGGAGCGCATGACCTTTGGCGGGCAAGGGCAGTTGCTGGAACGGTTCCTGATGCTCAAGGCTCGGCTGGAGTCTGAGGGTTTGTTTGACCCTGATCGCAAGCGGCCATTGCCGGCCATGCCCCAGTCGGTGGTCGTGGTGACTTCCTTGGGCGCTGCAGCCCTCCGAGATGTGGCCTGTACCTTGCAGCGACGCATTCCACATACGCCGGTTTGGGTGTTTCCTTCGCTGGTCCAGGGAAGCGAGGCACCCGCAGCACTGTGTGAGGCCTTGCAGTCGGCCTACCGTTGGCACGACAGATGGTGTGAACGCGCCGCCATGGAGGCCGTGCTGTTGGTCGTGCGTGGGGGTGGGTCGTTGGAAGACCTGTGGGCGTTCAACGACGAACGGGTGGTGCGAATGCTGGCCGCCTCTCCCATGCCCACGGTCAGCGGGGTGGGGCATCAGACGGATTTCACGCTGACCGACTTTGTGGCCGATGTCAGAGCTGCCACCCCCACAGCGGCAGCCGAGCTCTGCGCTTCAGAGCGGCGTGCCTGGTTGCAGCAGTTGGATCGCTTGGCCTTGATGTTGCAGCGATGCGTGCAAAACGAGTCCGACCAACGCATGCAGCGCTTGGATGGATTGGCGTCCCAATTGACCCGCCCCGGCCAGCAATTGGCCGTTCAGCACATGCGCCTGAATGCGATGCAAGGGGCTTTGCGACAAGGTGTTTGTAAAAAAACAGAGCAAAAACATTCTGAAAACAAAGCGATAGAAAACAATTTGTCTCTAAAAATTGGCCAACAACTCACCCGGCATCACCATCAACTGGAGGGGCTGGCAGGGCGCTGGCTGGCCATGGATCCCAGCCTGGTGCTGAAACGGGGTTACGCATGGCTGCAGACGCCTGATGGACAGGCCTTGACCTGTGCCAAGGCGGTTCAATCGGGCGACCCGCTGACGGCATTCCTTGCAGATGGTGAGGTTGCTTTGCTGGTGCGTTGAGGTGGGCGGACAGGCTTCCTACAATGTGCCATCGTGTCTGGTGGGGAGCGTCCGTGTGCTCCTGCCCGATGCGGTTTGAAACACCCCATTTGTTTTCACTCCAATCCCTAATCAGAAGGTTCACATGGAACACACCCTGCCCGCGCTGCCTTATGCCATCGATGCCCTGGCTCCTCACTACAGCCAGGAAACCCTGGAGTTCCACCATGGCAAGCACCACAACGCCTATGTGGTCAACCTGAACAACCTGCAAAAGGGCACCGAATTCGAGAGCATGGATCTGGAGTCCATCGTCAAAAAATCCAGCGGTGGCGTGTACAACAACGCCGCGCAAATCTGGAACCACACCTTTTTCTGGAACTGCATGAAGCCCAATGGCGGTGGTGAACCCACCGGCGCCTTGGCCGCTGCCATCAACGCCAAATGGGGCAGCTATGCCGCCTTCAAAGAAGCGTTTGTGAAGAGTGCCGTGGGCAACTTCGGCTCCGGCTGGACCTGGCTGGTGAAAAAGGCAGATGGTTCTGTGGACATCGTCAATACCGGCGCTGCAGGCACCCCCCTCACCACCGCCGACAAAGCCCTGCTGACCGTGGACGTGTGGGAGCATGCCTACTACATCGACTATCGCAACCTGCGCCCCAAGTTCGTGGAGACCTTCCTGAGCAACTTGGTCAACTGGAGTTTTGCAGAGGCCAATTTCGCCTGATTGGCAAATAGCCTTTTCCGGAACTGAAAGGGGTGTTGCGTGAGCAACACCCCTTTTTTCGTTGGGTGAAATGGAGGTCGGATCTAACCGATGGGTTGTTGCTTCGCTTCCACGAATTTTTTGTATTGTGAAACCGCAGTCCAGAAAATGAACTCGGGTCAGAGCATTGCAAGCAACTGGCAGGATGATGCGAAGGTTTTTGTTCCAACAAACTTCGGAGCCAACCGCATGTCAAGCAATCAATCCACCATTGTTTACACCCTGACCGACGAAGCCCCGCTGCTGGCCACCGGCTCCTTCCTGCCCATCATCCGCACCTTTGCTGCGCCTGCCGGTGTGGAAGTCACCACGGCTGACATTTCTGTGGCGGGCCGCATTCTGGGTCAGTTCCCAGAATGCCTGAGCGAGGAGCAACGTGTCCCCGACAAACTGGCGGAGCTGGGCAAACTGACGCTCAAACCCCACGCCAACATCATCAAGCTGCCCAACATCAGCGCATCGGTGGGGCAATTGAAGGCCGCCATCAAAGAGTTGCAAGGCAAAGGCTACAAGATTCCCGATTTCCCCGAGAACCCCACCACCGACGAGGAAAAAGACATCCGCGCCCGTTACAACAAGTGCACTGGCAGCGCTGTCAACCCTGTTTTGCGTGAAGGCAACTCCGACCGCCGTGCGCCCCGTGCCGTGAAGGAATTTGCCCGCAAGAACCCCCACTCCATGGCCGAGTGGAGTCAGGCTTCCCGCTCCCACGTGTCGCACATGCACCATGGCGACTTCTATCACGGCGAAAAGTCCATGACCTTGGACCGTGCCCGCGACGTGAAGATGGAGCTGATCACCAAGAGTGGCCAAACCATTGTGCTGAAGCCAAAGGTTTCCTTGCTGGACCGGGAAGTGATCGACAGCATGTTCATGAGCAAGAAAGCCCTGCTGGCTTTCTACGAACAAGAAATTGAAGACGCCCGCAAAACCGGCGTGATGTTCTCGCTGCACGTGAAAGCCACCATGATGAAGGTGTCGCACCCCATCGTGTTCGGCCACTGCGTGAAAATTTTCTACAAAGACGCATTCGAGAAACACGCGGCCACGTTCAAGGACCTGGGCATCAACGTCAACAACGGCATGGTCGATCTGTACAACAAGATCGCCACCCTCCCGCAGAGCCTGCAGGACGAAATCAAGCGCGACCTGCACGCTTGCCACGAGCACCGTCCAGAGTTGGCCATGGTCGATTCCGCCAAAGGCATCACCAACTTCCACTCCCCCAACGATGTGATCGTGGACGCCTCCATGCCCGCCATGATCCGCAACGGCGGCAAGATGTGGGATGCCAACGGACGCCTGAAGGACGTGAAGGCCGTCATGCCCGAGTCCACCTTCGCCCGCATTTACCAGGAGATGAT
>Ga0228698_1001315_pt1 | contig 12522 bp, 21 predicted proteins | sample McNCre117_Aug_MG_FD_178015 | JGI IMG/M metagenome (GOLD analysis project Ga0228698, IMG submission 178015) | Freshwater microbial communities from McNutts Creek, Athens, Georgia, United States - 1-17_Aug_MG | ecosystem: Environmental > Aquatic > Freshwater > Creek | place: USA: Georgia...
AAAAGGTGGTAATATTTACAGCGATATTTTTTCACTCCCCTATTTACAAATTAAAAAAATGTGTCATAATTTACACAACTTAAAACAAAAGAGAAAAAAGGAACGAAAAATGAAAACGATTAAACAATGGGGCGATCTAGCCCCCCAATGGCTCCGCGAAGCAAAGACCAAAGATGCAAAAGTCAGCATCGACGATAAGGGTGTTGTTATCTGGCATTCTGGTACATGGCTTGATGGTGAATGGAAATGGGGTATATGGGTCAGTGGCACCTGGGAACAAGGCACTTGGTGGGGTGGTTCATGGATCAATGGCATGTGGCTTGACGGCGTGTGGATCGGCGGAGATTGGTCACAAGGAACTTGGCGGGGCGGGACATGGAACAGCGGCACTTGGTTTGACGGTGTTTGGCATGGGGGCAATTGGCGCAAAGGGTGTTGGTGCGATGGTCATTGGCACAATGGGAAATGGCTAGGCGGAAACTGGCTTGGTGGGGAATGGTTTGACGGCATTTTCGCTGGCGGGCATTGGTACACGGGTCGTTGGTATAAAGGGCATTGGTATATAGGAACATGGCATAATGGGTCATGGGGGGGTGGCAACTGGCACGATGGGGCTTGGCTTGATGGGGGGTGGTTAAATGGCGAATGGCGCGGGGGAACATGGGAAGCCGGGCATTGGTACGGCGGTGCTTTTCTTAACGGGCATTGGGTGAGCGGCACATGGCACGGTGGGGTTTGGGTGAGTGGTGAGTGCGACTCAATTGATAATATTATTGGCGAGGAATAAAAATGAGAGACTATAAAAACACAAAAGCAACGTGTGATCTTTACGAACAAAAAACAGGATCATTCTTCTGGGATTTTGCGCTGGCTTTACTGATTGTAGTGTTGGCAGGGGCATTCGTAGTAAGGTGCGACACCCTTGAAAATTCTTCCACCCCCTGTTTCAACGGCGCAGATCATCAGGAATATTGCGAAAAAGGCTAAACATGACATAGCAAAAAACTGAAGAACAAAAAAGCAAACAAAAAATTAAACAGGGCCTCCCCTCCCCTATCAGAGGGGGAATATTTATAGGCAAACTAAAATGAGCAATCCAAAATTTAAAGTTAAAAAACAAGTCACCCGCACCCCACTGAAAATGGTGAACGAAGTTCCAGTCTATATCAGAGTCGATTCCGACCTGTACGACCTACCCCCGGAAGTGACCTTAAAACAAGCCAAGGGACAGGAGCGACCAAAGGTGATTGATGTGACAGACTTGGAAAGCAACATGGGTCATAGCCTGATGATGTACAGCGTTTTACAGTCAGAGTTAGAAAAAGCTTTCGGGCCAAGCGGTTGGGCTGGGAAAGAGCTGCAAATCATCAAACACGACGTTCGCGGTTCCAAGGGGTATCACACGTTTTCAATCGGTGAGATTGAAGAATGCGACTATGACGTCGATTTCTAGACAGGAGAAATGGGGTGATAAAAATAGAAGTTGCCAGTCAGGCCTTTCTGGACGTGATCCCAGAAAACGTATTAGATTCCCTGGACACGTCTGACGTTTTGATTGACGTTTACGAGTGCGATAGGGATATTGATCTAGTATACCCAATCGTAATAAGGTGGGATGTTTCATTAGACGAATTTGAGAAAAACGTTAAAAAACTCATCTCAGTTGCTCAACACCCAATGGGAAAAATGTTTCTCAACTCAATAAGCAAGATTATAAAACCTTAACAGAAAAAAGGGGGCATCACACCCCCTTTTTTATTTATCAATCTTTTCTACAATCTCAGTGGCCTTCGACTCCAGCCACCTATCTATTATAAAAAGCAGCGCAGTGCCATTATGAGCCACCAGAAATGAAACTCCCAACGCCAACATCTCATCATACCCCCTGCCCTGCATGAAGAAATACGTCAGAAACCCCCCACAAACTGAACTAAAAACGTCAGTGAAAAGAGCTGTAACCGAAAATCGATTCCTTTTCAGGTAGTTGGCAAAGCCACTACCCCCAAATAACACCATGAAAAAAAGCCCTAAACGCCAATCCTCAAGCGCATTTGATATTTTAGAGAGCATGAATCACCTGCCTTGATTTCATCACGTCGCTTCGTCGGTACATTATTTGCAACGAGTAATTCCCCGTCCCATTGGTGTCAATCGTTTCGACACTTGCGTGTCTAATAAATTGTGGCACCATGATCTCAAGGGGGTTATAAACGTTGCAGGTGCCCTGTTGTTCCACCAAAACATTGACATTTCCAAACAAATTATCGTTTTTGTTGATTTTCGCACAGGTTATTTTATACGGCTCAAATCGTTCACCATTAGCATTCGTTTCATCAGATATATCCAATGCAAAAAGACCCACCGTATTTCTTGACTCTCGATCAGAACCTAACAACACCTCATAGAAATACGACACCCCAGACGTGACTATTTGAGTAACCAGAGGTAGCGTGGCATCATCGTTAGAGCTAATTTGCATATAACCTCCTTAGAAAATAATCCACAAAATAACCAATGCCAAAATCAAAACTTTATGTGCTTTTAATTTGCCTAACATATTATAAACTTAACCTCACAGCTGATATTAAAACTAAAATAGAACCTAGTGCCATCGCACCGTAATTTGAAATCGCGTGAACGATACTGCCTCGAGACGCTTCTCCAGTTTGGGCATCGACTTTAGTAGTTGTCACCCCGTCCGACGCGATTTTTTGTTGTTGAAAAATACCCAGCGACTTGAATGGTTCCATCTGTCCCAACGAGGTCGTCCAGTCGTCCTGAATATACCCGTCGCTAACAACAATATTTTTACTAATCCCAGCAAACGTCGCGTCGGGCACGTCATAAACAGTGTGTTTGGTGTTGGAAAAAATATCATCGGCATACTGTCTTTTTACGTTGTCATTCCCCGATTTACCTTTGTACGTCCCCACAGCCGTCATCCACCCAGCCGCTGGGTTTTTATCGTAGGCGTCCCTGAGTAGTTTGGCGGCCGCCGGCAACGCTTGACGATAGTCGAACGGGTCATTGACGCCGTACCTAGCAGCACTGCTGGGGATAAACTGAGCAATCCCCTGAGCACGAACCCCACCTAAAAAACTAATAGGCGGTCCAACGGCTCTGGTGTTGTAATCAGATTCAGTAGCAATCAAATGATTGAAAATATCAACCGGCACCCCCGCATTGTGAGCACTGGCTGATATTGTCGCGAGCAGATCATAGGAGGGGGCCATTTTAATGCCCCTTCCACGCGCTCACCGACTTGAAACTAGCAACACCCCCGCCCTGAACAGAACCCACCTTTGGTAGATAGGGAGTGTCAATCACAATAGGTGCAACTGGCAACGCCGCCTTAATCGCGTTAACTGGCATTTGGTGTCGTTTCATACTGAATATCCGATTGGCATAGCGTTTCAGCCATTCGTCTTCAGTCTCGATTAGCCACATAGGAGGGATCTTAAATTGTTGATTATAATCAACATTTGTAGTGTTCCCTGCCTTGTTAATCGTTTCCAGAATAACATCACCGGTACGAGTTGGGAAAACGTTTTGGTAAACAGCCTGCCCAACCTCTGCCTGTCTAGCCTGCTCGCGTGCTGTAACAGCACGATCAACTGGAGACATCAAATTAGGATCTTGAAATCTATCACTCAAATTGAGATGACTCGAACCTTTGTTTTTCCCCAAAACAATAACCAAACCAGCAATTCCAATCGCCCCAATCAAAATATTTCGTGTTGTATTTTTCACACACCCTCCTAGGCAACCATACCAATCAGCGGGGTGACCGATTTGGCCAGCCCCCCAATTGAATTTAACACACTACTAAAACCGCCGCTTTTGCTAGATTTCGACTGCTGTGCGAGACTACCCGCCATCCACGAATTTTCCATCCGCATCTGCTGGGCAGTGATTCTCTCGGTGGAGTCAGTCTGATATTTAGCCAGATCAATTCCCATTGCCATCTTTTGGGTTTCATAGGCATTGTTTTGCACAGCCAACTGCCCCATTTGAATGGTTGTCGCATCACCTTGATAGGCGATATATTTCGCCGCTTCATTGCTATCGTGCACGTTGGCAGAATTCTGATAGGCGATATATTTATCGCGTTCGTTAGTATTCTGCACAATCGCCGCCTGCTGATACGCAATTGATTTATCTCTATCCGATTGAATAGAGGCCAAGCCCAACAGTTGTTTGGTTTGTTCACCCGCTAAAACAGTCGCCGTCTGGGCGGCAATACCCGTCTTGGTCACGTCGGCATTAAACCCACTCGTCACCAAAAAACGGGTATTGTCAGCATTGATACGCTGCTGATCAGTCTGAGCCTGAATTGCCGCCAACTCGACATTGCGCTGATTATCATTGGCGTGACTAGCTGTCATGGCCTGTAAATACCCCGCGGATTGAGTGGAGTCTCCCCCACTCGATCCTGTTCTGCGAATCAGTAACACCAAACCAACAACACCACCCACAATCAACACGCCTGGCCGCAACAAATTTTTCTTGATACTATCGACTTTTGACATAACCACCCCCGTAAATCTGACTAAAACCAATTCCCAGACTGATTTGTGGAACAGTCCAAATTGGATTTATTATTTGATAGGCGGGTCGTTGGTATATAGTCTGATTGTCAACCGACGGGTAGGCAAACCGAACTGGAATTTTACCATCACCAAATCTACTCAAATCAAACGACAGGTTGTTGATTGGGCTAACAAAACGCATTTCGTGTGCTGAACGCAGACTCTTTTGACTTGTATAATTAGCCGTGGTCATGATTACATCCCGAATTGGTTTTTACCACCAGACATGGCAGTTGATAGGACGCCACTGTAGGCAGACCCGGCCGATGACAGCAGTTTGGACACTAAATCTGCCCTTGATACCACTGCGACTACTAACGCTATTGATGCGGTTACTGCCACAATTGACATTAGACCTTCCCCAATGCCCGTTTCTGCGAATCCCCGTTGACTCATAATTTTTACCCCTTAAAATAGTCTGTAATTTTGTTAAACGCGCCGTCTTCGCTGGCTGTGATTGCCAAGCCTAGCCATAAAAACGTTTTGGCGATTGGTTTTATATCATTGCTCATCACTTTGTCGATTGTGAAATTTAATAGCACCATCGCCAGGGCGAATTTTAAAAACCGTTTTTCCGTTGACAATTCAGAAAACATTTTTTCAATATTTTCATCGTACCCAACTAGCGCGATATATACACCTAGAACCCCAACCGCAATCGCGTTGTTTTGAGAGATAAGCCCCTCTGCGAGGGCGGATGTTTGTTCTTTTTTGCGTAGCAGGTCTAAACCTGCCCCAACAACCCCACCCTTAATGACCGCCTTTGCCATTTGCCAACTCCAGATAGATGGATAAGCGGTTGTTTATCATGGTGTAAAGCAAAAACAATGCCAATATGTTAAACATTTTCTGCCACCGTTTGAACCCCACGGAGGGTTAGTTTAATTATCGAGTTCCAGGCAATCAAAAATAAAATCATTGCCCCCACCCACCAAAACCACGCTCTCAGTGGTTCGTCTACAAATTTTGTGTTCAGCCCTTCTTGCAACATTTTCATTTTCTCCTAAATGTTCCACGTGGAACAATACCCACGTGGATTTTTTGTGTTACTGGGTTACGTTAGCCAGAGCTGCGCCTTTGAGGTAATGCGATTCAAAACAAACACCTAGAGAGGGATTCGTTACGTTTGAGTTCATTACCAATACGGCCTGCATTGAGCCGTATACGTCTGACGAGGCTGGTGAACTAATAAAATCCATTGGGATAACACCCGCCCCCACATCAAATCCATACCCCTCTTGCACATCGGCTAAATAGGCTGTCAGTGAGGAGTCAATAAAATAGTTCCCCCCCGCAACTAGAAATTTAACTCGAGTTGGGAGAGATTGGTTGGTTAGTGAAAAAACGTCGACGTAGTCCTCTTTCGTGCCGTTTAGGATTTCGTCGCAGGTAAAACTCAACAAACAGTTGCGAATATTACGGTTGTTTGGGAACGAAACCTGTTTTTCACCGTTGGAGGTCATATTATCAGTTGAACGCACAGCCCCTTCGATTGAGTAACTGTATTGAGCACTCAGCTGTGGGTTGGCTTGAAAAGCCCCGCTTGGTAGAGGGTAGGTGTCGGCGGTGTAGTAATGCTGAACAACTTCGACGCTAAAATGATTTAGAGTCACGCCACTCAACGCGCCTGTGATTTTAAACGTTGAACGTGGATTTGCTACTGTGTTAAAAATTGACGCCAGTGACGCTGGCGTGAACGTAACATAACTGTCGCCTAAATTTGTCTGTAGGTTAATAATTCCACGCAAATCGCCCTGTCTATACAAACAAACAGGCAATTCCTGAACAAAAACAACCTCAGCGTCAGTTGTGGTCAAAAGCGAACCACCCAAAACCGCCCCTTTGTGGATTGTATCGTATTGATTAATAGAATCTCTCTCTGAGTAACCACTGACTGTGCGTCGGGCGTTGATTGAATTAATCGTATGAATTTCGAACGGGGTGGCGTTGTGACGTGACGTGCCATCAACGTCTATTAGTTGAATTCGATCAATGATGTTGAAAAAAGTTTTATTGTTTGAAATTTGTGGGTTAATCGCTGTTACGACTGCCGGGTCTAACGTCGATTTCAAACGCACGATATACTGCAAACCTACCACTAGACCAATATTTTGTAATTTTACAGATAGTGGTTGCCCGGGTACCAAATCAAAAATCCCCAATGTTTTGGATTTTCGTTTTTGATTGCGTAGAATTAACGACGTTGACAGTTGATCCTGTGTAGCCGCGTCCATTTGAGTTTGTGCTTGTTGTGATACTAATTGTTGAGCCATTATTTTTTCCCCTTGTTAAGTTGTTGATTTGTCGTCGTTATCTACGTGATGAACAATAAATTCCTCTTTTGTCCATTTGTATAAACGTTGCGCCATTAACGCGGTTAACGCGATAAAAACTATATTTCTAAAACTCCACTGAATGTTCATTTTTATCCCTGTGCCCTTTTCTCTTTGCCCCAACGGTGGGCCATTCCGACAACCGATAGAGTTATCACACAAATAGCGGCAATCGTGATAAAATTTGCTGCGTTTAATTCGATCATTTTAAATTCCCCTTTGTCTAACGTCGTGCACCGGAGGGTAAATAGCACCAGTGCGTTTAATTACGTCGTAATACCAATAATGGTACTGTTCAAGTTCTGTTTTTTTGTTTTCTCCTAGCAAATCTTGCGCCAAAAAACGCGCAATGTCAATAACTTCTTTTAAATCTTTTTGCATGTTTAAAAAATACACAAAAAAATGTTTTACTTCACTTTTGACAAACGTCGATATATAAAACGGGCGTTGTGAACAGATGATACACGTGATTTTTGACGAACGTCCCCGGGTCAGCAGGGCCTTCAAACCTGCAAAACACACCCCGGTGTTACCGTGAAAATGATACGCCTCGTCTATATAACAAACCGAATCTGGTAGAGCGTAATAGTGGGCCAGTAAATATTGGTCGAGTTGTTTAGGATTATCGAGTTCCTCAGGCGGGGGTCTAACTATTATATAGTCTGGAACGTGTTCCCTGCTCATTTTCAAAACCTGTTTAAACGTTTCCAGATTATATACGGTAACGTCAGTGAATCCCTCTGGGATTATTGTGTAGAAATCGTTATCAAGTTTTGTGTCGTAGATAACTATCGGGAAAATCTCGCTGTAGTGGAGCGCGTTCATCCCACACAGCGATTTCCCCGAGCCATTCTGCCCGAAAATTGCGACGTGCTCCCCTTCTTTAAGCTGGATAGTTTGTTGAGTCATTGTTTTTCCCCTTAGACATCCATTCTTGAAATGGTTTGCTCATGAAAAAACGTGCACCGTAGATTGAGCCTGCAATCATGGCAAGGTTTATCCAAGCCGCTGATTTGGAATCCACGGTGATTTCATATTCGTCTGCCAAATTGTCCAACGCTTGTGCGAGGGCGGTGTTTTCCTCTTTAGACAAGTCCATGTGTGACGCACCCATAACAGCAAACGCGGTTGTATGCACTACTGCCAGAATACCAGCCAGTTCATTAACAGAACCCGACGCTTTTTTGCGTTTTTTTATTGGTACGGATTTTCCTTCTTCAAATGAGGCTGTCTCTGGTTTTGCCTCGCGTGGTTTACGTGGTTTTCGGGGCGGTGGTGTTTCCACTGTTGGAGTTTCCACTGCTGGAGTTTCCACTGCTGGAGTTTCCACTGCTGGAGTTTCCACTGTTGGTGTTTCCACTGTTGGTGTTTCCACTGTTGGCTCCACATACAAAACGTCGACGGTCAATTCGTTATTTTCTGCATTCATTTTTTACTGCTCCTAATTAATAGTTAAAGGTTCGTTTAAGATGGGTAAATCATAACACGTTTTTTCACTATTCCAAACGTAGCTAACCACGTTTTCGCGGCGGGTTAATTCCCGCACTAGTGTGTATCCCAGTTGTTTATCCTGTAAATAACGTTTTAGTGTGTTGGCGGTTTTTTTATACTGTACTGTTAGAATCGAACCATTCACCATGGAACGATGCAGATCATTGTCCAGCTGTTTATCCCCCTGAATGCTGTTACGCCTAACAATACCTTTAACGACAATTGTTCGTTTGGGTTGGCCTTTCTCGGAATACAACATAACGTAGCATTTTGGCGCATGAACTATTATTCGGGTGTCATCACCAATATATTCAAATTTGAAATTGCCAAGCTCTTTGCCAATTTTGGTGTATGGTTTTTTGTTGATAAATGCCTCTTTTCTAAATTTCAAACTGTCAGTATCCCCGTTGATAAGATGTTCAGAGCCGTAATGCTCAATGCATTTATAAAGTTCTGTGCGTATCGCCCCTGTGATAAAAGCACCAACCGCATAAAATCTCTTGTCAGTGAAAGTCTCACTCGGACGTTCTTCCCGGGTAAAGGATGTTGTTTCTTTATCCCTAGCTGTGACAAAAATCTCAATGTCGTTGTAATACCGCTGGATCATTTTCCCATAGAACGAATTTCCTAATAGTTTCCCAACTGCGCGTTTGCTGTCCCCACTCCCCGGTACGAGTTTGTTCATTTCGTCGCCAGTGGTTTTTACCGCGTAGTAGTTTTCCGAATAACGTCTCATTGTTTTTGCACATTTGCTTGAGTCCCATAAAAAAACTTCGAGAATTTGCAACCGTTTAAAATATTTTTTGTGATATTTTATGAGTGTGTAATATTCATTATCAGTTATGTGGGTAGTGAACGTGCCAGCCGCGAAAATGCCTTTTTCATTAGGCAGCATTGAATAGTGGGGTGGGTGGTAGTGTTCTATATATAAGGAAACAAGAAATCTGGTTTTAAGGTTACGTCGTTTTGGTAGAGTTTTTAGATAGAGCGGTTTTTGAGCAGCCATTGGATAATAGTCGTATGCCATTACTGCCACGTACGCTGAGACGATGTCCATGGCTGCACATGGGATTTCTCTATTCAATTCCAACCCACAGCCAATCAAGTTGCGCCCACCGTGGCAATATTTTTTGTGTTTTTCGTTTTCCTCGCGCGATAAACCAACCCATTCATGCCCAAACTCCTCGCGATAAAACTCAGATTGTTTTCTCATGGCTAATGAAGGTGTTGTTAGGGGAGGGCGGTCAAAATCAAAACCCAACTCAAGGGCTGCGTTGAAATATGCTTCGGTCATTGAGTCAACGTCGCGAAGAGCGTATTCGATGTCGGAGGGGTCGTCAACGTCAAATGGCTTTATGTCGAATGAGACCGCTCTTTTCAGTTTTTTTATATTTGGCGCGAATGAAGAGGTAAATGTCGCTAGAGACGTAGGGCTAATAAGCATTAAATCTCGCACCTCAATAGATATATTGGGATACTCGGCAAATTTAATCTCAGTAACTAAGCTCTTTGAGTGGATCAATTGGATGTGGAATTCACTATCCGGCAAACCTTCGATCATACGCTGAATATCAAACGATGCATTGAAATACACTAAATACAATGTACACTCGCGGCCGTTTGAGTGTGTGTCGACTATTTTCAAGAGATGTTTGAAGAGTTCTATATAACACTCATAACCAGTAGTGTAGCTAGTCTCTATTAAAATGTTTCGTAACTGTTCCTCGTCACGAAACCGTTTGTTTGCATGTTCCACGTGGAACAAATTGTATTGAGCGCATATCGCACGACCGTATAGACCGTCCTCGTCGGTTTCGCAATCCTGAAATGACAAGTAAACTGGTTTTTTTTTGGTGGCCATTTTTTTTTACCTCTTTGGTTTAAATTTGGGCACGCTTGTTTTAATTTGTTGGACGGACAAAATCTCCACGTCAGCTGAGGTCATGTCAAAGGGCATTCTATCTCTTATATAATCGTCGACGGGGTAGCCTTCGGGAATGATCATTTTTTGTAGGGTAGTATCAGTTATATTTTCCAGGCTGGTGTTACTGGGGTCGTATTCCCCTGTGATTCGATAAACAACAATTACCCTGCTATTAAAAACCTCGTTTTTTATTGTCTGTTTATGGGTCCGCAGGTGTTCGCTCATTAAACGACGCCCGTTTTTATCGTAGGTTCTAGTTGTGATTTTGGTTAAAATTAAATTTAGGCGGGTTCGTTTTGTTTGCAAACGTTGTTGGGACGCCTCGATTCGTTTTTTGAGTAGCGCAATTTGTTTTTCGGCACGGGCGGCTATTTTTAGGTTGTCGTTTTTTGCGAGTTTTATTTGCTCCTCTAATTTTTCAATCAGGCCCTCTTTTTTAGCACGTTCGTTTTTAAACGAGGTAATAGCTGACAGCTGACGTTGGTTTGAGTAATAAAAAACAATCTCCTTGTGTCCACGGCCAGGGGCTTTAGTATTAATTGAGGTTGATTTAAGTTTTTTTGTTGGGGGTTTTTTATTGGTTGTTTTTTTAGAGACCATGGGGCCAGCTCCATTTTTTCAACGCCGATTTCATAGAATTGTCGAATTGTTTTGCAGACATTGGCGATGATGCCCCACACCCCCCGTCGCACAGGTCAATAAACACGTCGTTATCTACCTCGCCTGGTTCCACACCGTACACTATTAAACAATGTGAAATTATTTTATCTCTGGCTCCCTGGGCTAAGTTGTTGTATTTTGCGAGATTTTTTAATTGGTTTGTTAACTCTCTATTCGTAAGTTTCGACAAATTTGATTTTTTAAAAGAAGGCATGATACTATAACTCCAGTGGTTTTTTTCTGATTGATAAAACCGCACTCTAGGTGATAGTGGGTTTTTCCCCTCTACTCTGTAAAAAGGGTAGGGGGTTTTTTTGTCTATCGTTTATGGCGAATTCGTAGTGAGTTGATAGGATACCACCGTTCAGCACCTGAAGGAAGCATTACGTCGATTTTTTGACGCTCTCTGGATATGGGGTCCTGTGAAAATTTTGTCCCTTTAGGGAAGGGTTGCCATTTTGCGTTTATGAACGCCTCTACTTGATAGCCTGTTTGCGCTAGGCGCATGTCGAAAGGTTCGCTTTTGCTGTCCTTCATGCTATCTACCCCCGCGAGTTTCATTATTAGATGTGCCACCAATCCAATCACCGCTAAGTCTTTGACCGTTTTTCCACTCCCCACCGCGCCAAAGGCCTGAATCCCAAATTCCGTCGTGCCAAATGCCAGCGAGCCATTCACCACCATGCCAAGTGCCCCCAACCCAATCGCCGCCACACCATTGACCATTAAACCAGTCGCCGTCAAACCAAATACCACCAAACCAAGTGCCCGTAGACCAAACGCCACCAAGCCACAGACCGTCACACCAGGTGCCAGAGCACCAAACGCCGTTATGCCAGATGACCGTCCCATTTTCCATAATGGTGACGTTTTCCTCTTTGACAGTGGCCTCTCTTAGCCATTGGGGGGCCAGATCGGCCCACTCTTTTATTGATTTCATTATTTTTTACCCAAAGTTCGCAATAGCTTTTTCGATTTCGTATGTTTTGTCGTCATTGACCTGCACGATGGGGGTTGAAACACATGTCGAATCCATTTCGGTTATACAGAACTCATCTATGTAAATTGTCAAAATGTTCCCCAGACTGTCAGCCAATTTATTGGCGCAGGTTGTGGCGTCGTTTATGCTCTCAAACAACTCGATCACGCGACGTTTTTTTTCAACTTTTACACAGACTACGAAAACGAATTTTGTTGGTTTGATATGATTTAGTTTTTTGTTCATGACTGCTGTCCTATTTGATTAGCGTTTTGCCACTTGATTGTGGAATTCTTTTTCAATCTCTTCAAGTTCCCAGTAGTAACAAAGTGGATTTTCTTTTTCAAAATCCTCTAGCACTTTTTCTAGCTCTAAATTTAGAGCGTCTATTTCTGATTGGGAATAACCGTCAGTGTTTTGCAAAGTAAACATTTCATCGCCTCTTTTTTTCTCTTTTGTTTTAAGTTGTGTAAATTATGACACATTTTTTTAATTTGTAAATAGGGGAGTGAAAAAATATCGCTGTAAATATTACCACCTTTTTCT
>Ga0228698_1001316_pt1 | contig 12522 bp, 9 predicted proteins | sample McNCre117_Aug_MG_FD_178015 | JGI IMG/M metagenome (GOLD analysis project Ga0228698, IMG submission 178015) | Freshwater microbial communities from McNutts Creek, Athens, Georgia, United States - 1-17_Aug_MG | ecosystem: Environmental > Aquatic > Freshwater > Creek | place: USA: Georgia...
TAAATGACGTGCGCATCACCCCAGAGATGGTCAAAGAGCATGAACGCATGCTGACCGGCGGCTTCTATGCAGAAGTCACTTTGGGTTACGACGCTTCTATTGCCCAAGAAAAGGGAGGTAGGCCATTTGGTGTGGATTCCCTCCGAGCCATTCAGCTCTCGAAGCGTGAAGTACTCGCCGCACTTGCCAAGGGACGGGCTAGCTTCACTACCGCGGAGTGGCGTGACGTTCTCCTGCGCAGCGTCGGCTTTGAGCCCGCTGACTTAAGTGACCGAGCCAAGGATGCTCTGCTGCTGCGCATGGTGCCATTCGTCGAGCGCAATTACAACCTGGTTGAGCTGGGCCCCCGTGGCACAGGCAAATCGCACTTGTTTCAGCAGGTTTCGCCTTATGCCCATTTGATTTCGGGCGGCAAGGCTAGCGTGGCGCGCATGTTTGTGAACAACGCCAGCGGGCAGCGCGGCTTGGTATGCCAGTACGACGTTGTCTGTTTTGATGAAGTTTCTGGTGTGTCCTTTGACCAAAAAGATGGCGTCAACATCATGAAGGGCTATATGGAGAGCGGTGAGTTCTCCCGCGGCAAAGAGAGCATCCGTGCGGATGGCTCCATCGTGATGGTTGGCAACTTCGACGTGGACGTGGAGCACCAGCAGCGAGTGGGGCACCTGTTCGGGCCCTTGCCGCCGGAGATGCGGGATGACACGGCCTTCATGGACCGTATCCACTGCTTCTTGCCAGGTTGGGACGTACCCAAGCTCAACCCCATCATGTTCACAAACCACTTTGGTTTGGTGAGCGACTTTCTTTCGGAATGCTTCACCCAGTTGCGCGGCCAGAGTCGGGTCGCGACATTGCAGGGCCGGGTGTTCTGGGGTGGTGCACTTTCAGGGCGAGACCTAAACGGCGTCAACAAGACTGTCAGCGGCCTGTTAAAGCTGATTTATCCAGATGAAGGTGCCCAGGTCAGTGATGACGACCTTGAATGGGCTGTGCGCTTGGCTTTGGAAGTGCGTCGCCGCGTGAAGGAGCAGCAAAAACGTATTGGCGCTGCTGAGTTCCGCAACACCCACTTCAGCTACACCCTTGGTACTGAAGGCGTGGAGAAGTTCGTTTCTACCCCTGAGCTGCAAAGTCAAAGTGGTATTGGTGACGAGCCGCTGGAGTGCGGCCAAATTTGGACGTTGAGCCCTGGTGGCCAGGAGGAACACCCTGGTTTGTTCCGTCTGGAAGTGACTGAAGGTCCGGGTAGCGGAGTGCGCGTGTTGAACAATCCAGTACCGGCACCGTTCAAAGAGTCTATTCGCTGCGCAGAGCAGAACCTCTATGCGCGCGCCACACAGCTGGTTGGTGACCGTGACCCTCGAGAGCACGAGTTCTCCGTCCAGATTCGTGGTTTTGACGCCGCTAAGTCAGGAGCGAAGACGGGCGTTGCCTCGCTGATTGCACTGTCAAGCGCGCTGTTGCGCAAGTCGGTCAGGGGCGGTCTGGTTGTGGTGGGTGAAGTCACGCTCGGCGGCACTATAGAACCGGTCCACAACGCTGTGACACTTGCGGAGCTTGCGATAGAAAAGGGAGCAAAGTCATTGTTGCTGCCGGTCGCTTGTCGCAAACAGTTGTTCGACTTATCCGACGATATGGCGACCAAGCTGGATATCGAGTTTTACCAGGATGCCCGGGATGCACTGTTGAAGGCACTTGTGGATTGATAGTCGCAAAGGGCTGAAGCATGTCTACGACAAACATTGGAACATTTGACGGTAAGAGCTGGGAGGCCCTTTGCCAACAAGTTTTCAAAAGAAAGTTTGCAAGCGATGGCTATCAACAAATTCCTGCTTCTCCAGGTGACTTTGGCTTGGAAGGATTTACTCTCAAGACGGGGTACGGATTTCAGTGCTACTGCCCAGAAAAGAACTACACCCGCCAAGAGCTCTACGCAGCGCAAAGAGACAAGATAACAGTTGACCTCCGGAAGCTAAAGACCAATCAAGTGGAATTGGCGAAGCGTCTAGGTTCAACAAAGCTGAGGCACTGGGTCTTCGTAACCCCTGAAATCGACAGAAACTCCCTATTGGCTCACGCAAGAACAAAAGAAGCTGAGGTGAAGAGTTGGAATCTTTCGATTCTGGACTCCAACTTTTCCATTCTTTTGCACGATGCCGACCATTACCTCATTGAGATAAACGAAATTCGTATTGCTGCCGGGGAAGCAATTGACTTTGTCGGCAGCCAACCATGCTTGTCGACTCTTTCTGGGCCTCCAGAGTTTTATGACGGAAATGTCCAGAGAAAGTCACGGGCTCGTCTTGCTCCAAAGCAGTCCTCGCAGAGATTCGAGACGTTGGTAAGTCAGCTACATCAACAGACCTTAGAAAATTTTCTTGAAGGAGATGCTCACTTCCGTCGTATCGAGGAGACTGCACCGACGGTTTATTTCAGACTTGTCAGACTCATCAACGAGTACGAAAAACACGTCATTGAAACTGCCGCGACATGGAATGGTGCGGCCGAAGACTTAACCGTAAATTTGCGAGATGGATTGAGTGAGCGGATAGCCAAAGAACTCGCACCGCAATTTAACGAGACCAATTCAAGTACTGTTGCACGACACATGGTTGCTCGTTGGATTGCCATCTGCGAGCTGGACTATGACTGAAGCTGCTGTGCGTTTGAAATTTCAGCGTAGACCTGCACCGGTGATGGCTGAACATCGTCCGCTTTACAAAATCTGCCAGGTCCTCCTCGTGCTGCATCTCGCATCTCGAGGTGGAAAGTCCAGTTTATTGCGTCTGCATTTGTTCAATTGGGCTCTTAAGAGGGCAGACCGAGGGCGCCAATTGAAGTTGGCATCAGATACGAAAGTCCTCAATGTGACCGCTTGGGGTTTTGACCCCGCCCTCGCAATTGCACTGCGATATGCCATTGCAGAGAAGCTGATTCGTGTCGTTTCAACAGGCTATGAATTAACCGACATGGGCAAACTATTGGCGGTTGACGTCACCAAGGACGAAGCTGTTTTTGGTGTGGAAAAGATGCTATTGGTGGCAGTTGGAAAAAATATTACTGAAGCGATGGTCGATTCCGTCGCAAAGGGCTGGGAGGCATAGTGTTTATACGAGGAATAAAACTGAGAGCAGCTACTGATAAAGGGGACTTTGGTTTTTCCTTTGCCTTTGGGCGCAATCTCACAATCATTCGCGGGAGCAACTCGAGCGGTAAAAGCACTCTCTTTAACTGCTTGCTTTATGCAATGGGAATGGAGGAGTTGATTGGAGGCAAAGGCGAGAAGGTACTTCCATATGCAGTCAAGGAATACTTCGAATTTGAGGGAGTACGCATTAACGTAACTGCGTCTGAAATTTTCCTCGAACTAGAGAATTTTGAAGGACGCATCATTACCCTGCGACGTGCAATTCGGGATGAAGCAAGAGACAGTAAATTGGTTGAAATCTACAACTCAGCCTTTCTCACAGGTGGACAGGAGCCAGGATTAGCCACTTCAACTTATTTGCATGATGCGGGTGGAGCTAGGAAGCAAGAAGGTTTTCACAGATATCTGGAGACCTTCTTGGGGCTGTCACTTCCTCAAGTTGCAACAACAAACGGAGGTGAAGCCAAGCTTTACCTGCAGGCTGTATTTGCAGCGCTTGCTGTAGAGCAAAAGCGTGGTTGGACAGATTACATTGCGAACATTCCGTTTTATGGCATACGAGATGCCCGAACCAGAGTTACCGAGTATCTTTTGGGGCTTAGCGTATTTGAGACCGCAGCAATCAGAAATCGCCTCAATTCCGATTCGGTTGCAATTGATTTGGACTGGCGTCGCATCGCAGACGATATCAGGCGCGACGCTGCAAGAAACGGTGTGGTTGTTGATGGCGTAGATAGTCAGCCCAATGCATTGTTTACAAAAGAGTTTGCAGTCATTCAAAAGCAGACGGGGTCTTCAAAAACGCAGCTGTCTGAATATATTGTTTTGTTACGCAATGAATACTTGTCATTGGCAGAACGTGCTGAAAAATTCAGCCAAGTAACCGGGTCAGAAGCACTGAAGGAATTGGATTCGATTGGTGAGGAGCTACAAAGACTCAGCGTCTTGCACGAGCGTTCAACATCGACACTGACCCTTCAAAGTGCCTCATTGCGAGAGTATGAAGAACTACTTGTTGAAGCGAAAGAGGACTTAGAGCGGAACAAGACTGCGGCAAAGCTTCGGGACCTTGGTGCGAAGCATGCAGTTGAACTTGCAACCGGGCATTGTCCAACCTGCCATCAATTGGTCGAGGATTCGTTGTTAAGTGAGTCCTTGTCTGGTCCCCAGATGGACCTCGATACAAATATTGGGTACTTGGAAAGCCAATGCCGAATGTTGGTGAAGCAAATCAGTGGGTTGCGCGAAGGGGTGAGGGCCTCTGAAGCTACTGTTGGGGATATTGCATTTCGTCTCGCAGCAAAGCATGACCAACGAAACGCTCTTCGCGGTGACGTTAGTTCTGGTGCAACTGAGTCGCGCGCAATGGTTCGGCGGCAGGTCCAAATTGAAGTTGAAGTCGAAGAATTGCAGCAGTTGGAGGTTCGTGTTGGCGTTGCCGTCGAAAAGCTTGTAGATGTCGCAAAACGTCTAGGCGCCAACCAGGCTGCTAGAAAAGGACTTCCTAGAGAAAACTATACAGTTGAAGACCAGTCACGAATTTCGCTGTTTGAAAAATTCTTTCGAGCAAATGCTGGTTCCTTCGGGTACGAGAGTGCCCCGGTTTCGGAGATTCAGATTAATCGCGACAGTCTTGTTCCAAGTCTCTCCCAAATTGAACTTAGGGAAATTATCAAAAAGGCAGGTCCGAGAACAGACATCAAAGCGGACTCGAGTGCGAGTGACTTTGTTCGTCTGATTTGGAGCTATCTGTTGGCTCTTCAGCAAACGTCAGCTCATCCCACGGCTCCAGGTAAACACCCTGGAATCCTATTGTTTGATGAGCCTGGTCAGCACTCGATGGCCGTGGATAGTCAACATTCACTGCTACAACAATTGGCTGGCCAGGCCAAATTGCAAAGTATTGTTGCAGCATCCTTTGACGAGTCAGAAAGTGTCTTTCAGCAAGCAACACACGGTGTGGCGTTCCAACTGATTGACTGGAATGGCAAGTTGCTAAGACCGTTGCAAGTACCAACTTAAACAAACAGTGAGCGAAACCCTAGACTTCAGTCTTGAGTGCCAGACTCTGGGGCATGCCTGTGCGAGAGCAAAGCTTCGCATGGACCCAAAGGCTCCCAAAGAATTCAAGGAGGCCTACCAGAGCTATCGTGGCTTGAGAGCTTTTCCCAGATACTTTGAACGTAAGTGGCTGAGTTTGCGCTTGAGTGCTGTCAAAAGGGGCATGGTCTTGGCATCAGCAGTGGATGCCACTTTCCTTGAGCGCATCACCCCAAAAATTTGCCCTGTCACTCTTGAAGTCTTGGATACAAATTCAAAGACTTCAAGTAATCCGTCCGTTGACCGACTTGTGAATGAAGGCACCTATGCCGTAGGCAATTTGTGCATGTTCTCAATTCGTGCGAACCAAGCCAAGGCCGATATGGGTTTTGAAGACGTAGCAAAAATTGCTTCTGCAATGGAAGCGCATGGCAAGCTGACCCCAATTGAATGGATGCGCCTTGCGTCCCTCATGTACGGTGCATGGTGCGAGTCCATTGGTGCTAATGACCCCCACATCGTCCCATTTGTGACATACCCACCCCCAAACTTGTTCACGACTCAGTCCCAAACTGTTCAGTGGCTTTTGTTGCGACATTGCCGTGCTGAAGTCTGGCCAGACAGTTTGCAAATTTGGATTGCGGCTACTCGCGATACCGGAGGTTCTGTAGACGAGTTCATGCAAATGGCCAGTTCCCTGAAAGCTGCAATCGAGTTGGAAGAATACCCACCCTCTGCTTGGTACCGGCCAGAGGTTTTCAAACCGTTTGCGACTTGGTACCTTCAGTCCAAGGAACGCATAGGCCCGCTGCTCGATGAATACCGCGAGAAGTACCAAAGCGACGTTGATGCCGTTGATATCGTGGCGCAATGGAAAGTGGGCAGACGTTACCAAAGTTGACGCTCTGCGTTCAGCAGGTAAGGTAACAGAGGTAACGCGGTTCACGCAGGCAATAAAAAAGGGCGAGCCTTTTGAGCTCACCCTGTCGCTGCTTACGCAGCCATTTGCATACTGTCTCCATCATTTGCCGCCAGGAGGTCCTGTGGCACGTGGAAGGCCGTTACCTTTGCAGCGCCGAATCCGGCGCCAACGCGTTGGGTGCTTTCCTCCCCACCTGGCAAGCGACGAAGAACCATCGCCCACCCACCCATTGCCCACTTGGTACCAGAAAACAGCTTACGCAGCTCCTGGTGCTCCGGACTATTGACTACATAAAGTTGCCAATTGCCTTTCGCAAAAACCACACGCAGCCCGAGTTGGGCCAAGCGCGCTACTATTTCAAAGTTGTTCGTCGGGTCTTCGCAGACCCGTTGAATTGCCTCTGCAAGAGAGAGGTTTCGGGTGACCATCGAAATGCCTTCCATAAATTTGAACGGCAAAACTCTGGACATCAACGCATCCAGGCAACGGCGCTCGTCGCTCACCGAGTGAAGCTCGATGCGCGACTTGATGTCAAGCATCTCCACCAAAAGCTTAGCGTCATCAACCGTTGCCGGTTTAGTAGACACAAACGTCCAGTAAGAAGCCAACAGCGTCCCAACGGTATCGGCCATACGACCATCTCCGCCAGCTTCAATGATGCACTTGCGCACAACACTTTCTGTTGCCTGGTACACACTCCAGCGGTTGATGAATCGGCGAGCAAGGCGTGGTCCGATTGCTCGAACTTCATCCTCGGTCATTAAAGTTGCATCGGCCTTGCGGCTTTTTGCTTCTAGGACAACCCAGCGTGTTAAATCCGCTGGCTCCATCTTTCCGGGGCTGATACCTCCCGCCATGAATGGCGTGAAGAATTGATAGGACTTTGACGCCCCAGTCGTTGTGCCCCGTACGATGCCTTCATCGCCTTCTTGCAAGCTGTACGACATGCGTGCAATTTCAAACGTGTCCTTGCAGTTCCGCTTTGAGGGGTCTGCTTCGAACTCGTCGAGAATGGTGGCCAGTGAAGTGCCACCAAGTTTCTGGTAGTAGCCGGCCATAGTTTGCGGGCCAGTGCATGCAAAGGCCAACTTGCCCAGCAGCCACTTTGAATACTCCAGGATGGTGGACTTGCCAATGCCGGCTGCTCCAGTAATCATCACGTGCGGACGGCGCCGCACAGCGGTTGAAATCAGAGAAATACCGACCCATCCCAAAATCATTTCAGGTGCCAGATTTTGGCGCCAGTTAAGGGCGCCGAAGGCCTCCAAGATTTGCTTTACTTCATCATCGCTGGCTTCCTCTGTATGCCGGTCAAAGCCAACGTCCGCGCTGGCCGGGTAAACCCGTTCGTCGTGAATGCCATGCTCAATTACCGACCCATCAGGACGCCACAGTTCGCGGCCGTTAATCGCTAGCTGCCCGTCTTTCATTTGCCAAACACCGGATTTGCGCTCATATGCTTCCACATAAGCACCTTTGGCCTGACAGCTGCAGATGATGTCCGTAGCAAGTTGTTTGTGATTAAACACATACTGTTCTTTCTTTTCGTCGAACTCCATGTAATTCGCGTCGCACCAAGTTGCACCCAAGTCCGCCTTCAACTTCATCTCCTTCATTTCTGACGGGGCGAATTTGATGACAGACTTGTTCAACAGAGACAGCACGACTGATTTACTTCCCAATGTTCCCAATGCCACATAGCCCCCGAGAGGGCCTTTGGCTTCAGTAGTGAGGGGGGTGCCGTTGGTGCTGATGATTTTGCTCATATAAATGTCCTTCTAGAGAAGGCCCCCGTAAATGTGACGTGGGCCTGTTAATGGAGTTGGATGCCGCGCTCTTGACGAGCACAGCAGACCCTTCTCGGGTCGGCCACCTTTCGGTGGCACGAAGCATTAACTGGACGCACCTATGCACCCGCCATTGCAGGCAGGCACGTGGCACCGCGTATCGATTCGCGGAGTGTGTAAGGTAAACGGTTGTTAAAGAGCAGCAGCAATGACCAGGAAATTCTGGCCACCACTGAGTGTAAGGTTCAAAGGTCCGTTGGAATCTATGACCGCCTGTTACTGCTTGACTTGCATCAAGTGTGTGGGGCGGCTTCGACAGGGGTTTAGTCTTTTCGGTTCGAACGTGACAGTTTCTTGTACTTGCTGCGGTCGGGCCAATACACCAGCAGCATTGCGCGTGCCAAGTGTTAAACTGTATTTATGTACAGTACATTGGGGCAACTTCAAAAAACAGGATTGCCAGTGCCTGTCAATGAGGTTGGGCAGGCCTGGGTCTGGTCAATACTGAACACAATTCAGGCGGGCTTCCCATCACCTGCTGAGGAGTACGCGTCCGAAAGGGTCGACCTCAACAAAGTACTGATAAAGCACCCGCTTGCCACGTTCCTGATGCGAGTGCGAGGTGCCTCCATGCGTGAGGCCGGGATTGACGATGGTGATGTGGTGCTTGTGGACCGCGCGGTAAAGCCTTGCCATGGGCATGTGGTGGTGGCCGTTGTCGATGGCGAGTTCACCGTTAAGCGGCTTTGGAAGCGCGGTTCCAACCTCAAACTGCAGGCTGCAAATCCTACATACCCTGACATTGTCCCAAGGGATGGGCAAACAGTTGAGGTCTGGGGGGTTGTCACCAACGCCATCAAATCCATGCAGAAGTAGCCAGGTACATCGCATGTATGCACTGGTGGATGGCAATAACTTTTACGTTTCGTGTGAGCGGGTTTTCAGACGCTCGCTGGTCGGTAAGCCTGTTGTTGTCCTGTCAAACAACGATGGCTGCGCTATTGCGCGCAGTGATGAGGCCAAAGCCCTGGGCATCAAGATGGGCCAGCCTTGGTTTCAGTGCAAACACTTTGAAGGTAGTCATGGCCTCATTGCTCTGTCCGCCAACTTTTCGCTCTATGGCGACCTGTCCGACCGGATGATGTCTATTGCTGGCTCTTTTGCGCCGCGGCAAGAGATTTACAGCATTGACGAATCTTTTTTAGATTTTTCAGGTGTGCCGGGCGATTTGGTTGCCACTTGTATAGAAGTGCGTGCCCGTGTGTTGCAGTGGGTCGGACTTCCCACTTGCGTTGGGATTGGCCCCACCAAAACGCTAGCCAAATTGGCAAACCACATCGCAAAGACTGCCGAGCGCAAGCCAGGAAGTTACCCTTCTGCACTGGCCCAGGTCTGTCATTTGGGCGCAATGGGTAAGCCGGAGTTGGATTCGATTTTGGCAGCTACTTCTGTTGGCGAAGTGTGGGGTGTTGGCAGAAGAATTGGCGCGCAGTTGGTGGACGCTGGTGTGAGAACGGTGCTCGATTTAGTTAGGTTAGACCCGACGACAGTACGCCGCCGTTTCTCCGTCGTGTTGGAGAAGACAGTGCGTGAGTTGCAAGGAACGGCATGTATTGAGTTGGACGATGCACCGCCACCGAAACAGCAAATCATGGTGTCACGCTCCTTTGGTCATGCAGTAACGCGTGGTGTTGACCTCGCAACTGCGATTACTGAGTTCACCAGCAGGGCCGCTGAAAAGCTCCGGAATCAACATAGCTCGGCAGGAGCTGTGGTCGTTTTCATCCGGACTAGTCCATTTCGCGCTGACGACCCGCAGTACTCAGGCAGCACAACAGTGCCGCTGGTAAGACCCAGTGCAGATAGCGCTGAACTTGTTGCATCGGCATTGACGGGACTGAGGCGCATCTACCGTAAAGGGTATCGCTACGCCAAGGCGGGTGTGATGCTTGTCGAGTTGCAGTCACAGTACCTCCAGCAATTTGAACTGGATTGGTATGACAAGGATGCTGAGCTGCCCACAATCGGTAGCGGCGCAGGGCACCAAGTGAACGCCACGCCTCAGCGGGACAGGACCCTGTTGATGACGGCGATGGATGAGGTCAATCGCCGTTATGGACGCGGGTCACTTCATCTAGCCAGCGCTGGGGTCGGTGGCGCTTCCCGGTCATGGTCCATGAAGCAGGAACGCAAGACACCTAGATATACGACCGAATGGGACGAGATGCCCATAGCACGTGCATGAGCGATAAGGTGCTTGGAAATGGGGTGGTCAGACTCTGACGTCCTTATAAATCAACAAGTTACGCGAATCGGTTAGGCGCGATAGTCCCCATTTGAAAGAACGGATAGTTGCAATGTAAGGTTTTCAGCTCACTGATTGGAGCTTGCATTCGAGTGGAGTACAACAGATTACTTCTCGAGCATGTCCAAGGCCGCAGCATATTCCGCGCTGAAGTCTGCACCTCATTACAGCAAGCATCTTGAAGGTCAATGTGTCGGTGCAGAAATCCCGTGGCACTGAGAGCAGTGTGGTAAACCGCCAAGGCGGCTTGTTACCCCGGTTACGCCATAGCGGACTGAACAAGGGTTCTGAGCACAATTGCACTTCGGGAACCGGCGTGAACAGTTCTGTCAACCTGTTCTTGCGCGGCAGCAAGTGGAATTGCGGAGTGCACCCAACCGCAACTCGGACATTTGTATGGTTTGTAGTTCACAGACATGTAGTACTTATCCAATTTCGACGCCCTGTATCGGACCGTTGTCTTCAACTTGGTACAGTTTTGCGCCATGGTCAGGGTCAAACCCAGGGCGTTCAAAAGAGAGCTCACGCATAGCGATTGCGCGTACGTCAGCACCTCGCAGTGCGAGCACCTGGTGAACATCACTGCGGTCGTCATAGATGCAAGCGACGGCTTCGGCGTCAGGGTCGAAGGTTTGCAAAAGTGCTATCAATTCAGTTACGGTCATCGTTCAAAGTCCTCCGAAACGCTTGGGCCACCAATGAAGAAGCTGTTCCAATCGCCGGAAGCCGCGCCTTTGGCACCAACCCCAGGTGTTTCAGCTGCAGTTGCCAGGCGCATGCGTCGATAAGCTGCTACTTGCTCGGGAGTCCAGGGCCGCAGCGGCGTCCGCTCAGGGCCTGTGGTGATGTGAGCAAGTTGACGTATCGCTATGTGCTGGTGCGAACGTTGAAGTTCTCGGAAAGCTTTTCTGTGTCTGTGCAAAAATTCTTGGCTTCCAGGGGCGACTATGCGGTTAGAGGATGTGGGAACGCGGGGTTGAGTGCATGGCGTCTTTCGTTCGTTGTTTGGCACTACGACGCGCGAGGACACTGGTAAGTAAGGCGGGTGGGACGCCCTCCTTGAGGGCATCAATATGCTGCACGATGAAGCGATACACCGGGCCCTTTTCCTGGACGTGTCCATCGGCATCACGCAACTCGATACCGTCTGGGGATTCATATGCTGTGTACAAGTGCCCGTTTCTGGTGAGCACTGTCAGCAGTCCAGCGCGACCGTAGAAATTGAAGACTTGGGCCTCACCGATTGCTTTGGGCAGGAGTAAGGTGGGGCGCTTGCATTTGATGGGTTTCATGATGGGTGTAGCGACCTCGACCCCTGTCCACCCATGAATACGGCAATTGCTGCAAGAACTCCGTTGACGCCTCAAACGAGCTTGAGTTGCTAAGGCAACTGCAACTTAGTAGTATTGGAAATGAGGTGGACATATCCACCGAAAGTCGCCATCGACCTATGCCCAGTCATTTCCATTAAAGCCATCATGGGGAGCGGGTTCTTTGATTCGCACAGGCGGCTGGTCGCTTCATGCCTGAGGTCGTGGAATGTCAACTGCTCAATTTCAGCACGCTTTGTGAGCTTCGCAAACGAGTCACAAATGGAGCCCGCACTTGAAAATTGGTGAAAGATGCGAGTGCAACCATCTGGACAGGACTTCTTCTGGGCGGCCAGTATCTCTAAAGCTCTGGAACTTAGTAGAACGTTTCGGGCCTTCTCTGTTTTCGTATTCCGTGCTGGGATGTGCAGTATCCGGTTGGCCTCTACAAAATGCTTCCACTCGGCCTTTGCCAGCTCCTGCTGTCGCATCGCGGTTTCCAAGGTGAAGCCAATGAGTGCGCGCCAATCGTCAGGCGTGTAGGTGATGTCACCACGGACAATTCCGGCTGCGCACAGTTTTTCCTCTTCTCCCGCCACCAGACGACGTTCACGGTGACCAGCCCAAGCAGGTGGAATTACGTTCTTTTCGAAATCGAATACGAATTCGTTGAGCTTGACTTTGCCATTTTTGGCTTGCCATTCAATGGCCACCTTCATCGCGTAGATGAACTTGCGAACCGTCGCTTCGGCATAGCACTTCGGGTTTTCGACTTTTTCTCCCTTTTCAATCTTCTTGGCGTACCTCTTGAGCGGCGTGCGCAATAGCGTGGACACGTAATTTGCCATGTCCTCATTGCGGAGGTCGCTAATCAAAAAATCTTCCCAATCGTCGGCAACTCGGTTGTAGTCCGTGATTTGGTTGCTTGGTAGCTTGTTGTGGGATTGGGCTCTGAACTTCAGGTAGTTCTCGATTCCCTTTCTGACGGTTAATACATTGGCTGAGGCCAG
>Ga0228698_1001317_pt1 | contig 12514 bp, 8 predicted proteins | sample McNCre117_Aug_MG_FD_178015 | JGI IMG/M metagenome (GOLD analysis project Ga0228698, IMG submission 178015) | Freshwater microbial communities from McNutts Creek, Athens, Georgia, United States - 1-17_Aug_MG | ecosystem: Environmental > Aquatic > Freshwater > Creek | place: USA: Georgia...
CTGTACAGCTTCCACATGTTTGCCACCAAGACCCCGCTGGACGAGCTGGAGATGCTCGATCCGCGCAAGATCTTCCTGGTGCAGCTGGCCGATTTCATGTGGCAGGAGATCCGCTCGGTCGAAGAGCGCATCACCACCGCGCGGCACTTCCGGGTGTTTCCGGGCGAGGGCGTGCACAGCGCCCAGGTGGCCGATCTGGTCACCCGCCTGGCCACACTGGGCTACCGGGGCGATTACAGCTTCGAGGTCTTCAACGACGACTACCAGCAGATGCCCCTGCCCATGGTGGCGCAACGCGCCCGCGCCTCAGCGCGCTGGCTGGGCGAAGAAGTGCTGCGCCGCTCGGTGCCGCTGCCCAACCGCATGCGATTGAAGCAGCGCTGAGCCTTCAGGCCGCTGCGATCAGCTCGGCCGGCACGGTGTGGTTCTGGCCGCCCTGCTGGGCGATCTTGAGCGCGCCCAGGCGGTTGCCCAGGGCCACGCAGCGGGGCAGGTCCCAGCCCTTGGTCAGGCCAAACAGCAGGCCGGCCCGGAAGGCATCGCCGCAGCCGGTGGGGTCGACCACGCGCTCGGCGGCCACGCCGGGCACCAGGGTGCGCTCGCCGCCCTGCCAGATCTCGCAGCCCTGGGCGGCCAGCGTCACGATCACACCTTGCAAATTGGGCAGCCTGGACAGATCGGCCAGCGTGGTGCCCATGCGCTCGCACAGCATGTGGCCTTCGTAATCGTTGACGGTGACCCAGCGCGCCTGGCCCACAAAGCGCTGCAACTCGGTGCCGTCAAACATCGGCAGGCCCTGGCCCGGATCGAACACGAAGGGGATGCCGGCGTCGGCCAGCTGCTGCGCATGGCTGATCATGGCGTCGCGGCCATCGGGGGCGATGATGCCCAGCGTGATGTCACCGCGGCCCACCGGCACCACCGTGTTGTGCGCCAGTTGCATGGCACCGGGGTGGAAGGCCGTGATCTGGTTGTTGTCCTCGTCGGTGATGATCATGCACTGCGCGGTGTAGGTGTCGGTGGCCTGCAGCACCTGCGAGGTGTCCACGCCCCAGCCCTTCAGGCGCGCCAGGTAATCACCGCCGTCGTTGCCCAGCGCGGCCTTCACCAGTGGCTGGCCACCCAGCAGGTGCAGCGTGTAGGCGATGTTGCCGGCGCAGCCACCAAACTCGCGGCGCATGGTGGGCACCAGGAACGACACGTTCAGGATGTGCACCTTGTCCGGCATGATCTGCTGCGAAAAGCGGCCATGGAAGTTGGTGATGGTGTCAAAGGCCAGCGAGCCACAGATCAGGACGGACATGGGTTGGGATGGGCTGGATGAAGAGCCAGGTTGCAGGTGAGGGGGGCTGGGCACGGCGGCGTTGCCGCGCTCAGGGGTAGAAGAGATCCAGGGTGTAGCCGTCCACGCGCAGGTTGCCGGTGGACACCACCACCTTGATCGGCAGTTCCTGACCGGGCTGAAGCACGGTGAGGTTCAAGGCCAGATCGCTGGCCTGCAGCGCACGGCGGATCACCGGGCGGCCCTGGCCGTCTTGCAGTGTGAGGTCGAGCGTGGGCATCATCACCGGCGTGTCAGCGCGGTTTTGCAGCACCAGTTGCAGCCGGTACAGCGGCGAGCCCTCCACCCGGTTGAGGGCCGAACTGGCCACCGTGATGCTGTCGAGCCGGCGCAGCGGTTGAACCGAGCAGCCGGTGGTCTGGCACAGCACCTGCAGCAAGGGCGTGGCAGCCGGCATGTGCGCGGCCAGGCTGTCACGCCACACCAGGGCCATCTGCAGCACCATCAGCAGGCCCAGCACGCCGCTGGCCACCACCAGGCCGACACGCATCACCGGGCGCCGCCAGAAGGCCTGGTGGTGGGCCTGGCGCATGAAGCTGGGCTCGGCTGGAACGGGCGGCTCGGCCAGGGCTTCGGGGGGCGGGCGCAGCAGATCGGCGGCGGCCAGCGCAGGGGCGCTGAAGCTGACCTCGGGGTCATCGGCCAACGAAGGTGCACGCAGCAGCGGCTCATCGTGGTCGGCCGGCGAGGGCGGCAGGGGCGCAGGCGTGCCGAGATCAGGCTCGGCCTGCACCGTTGGCACATCCCATTGCGGGGTCTGGCCCCATTGCGGCTCGGTCAGGTGGCGTGGCTGCGCAGCCTCGGCGTCTGGCAACGGGCCTTCGACTGTGGGCGCCCAGGCCTGCTCATCCTCGGGCGTGGTGGGCAAGGCTTCGGGCTCAGGTTCGGGCAGCGGCGGCGGCAGGGCAGGCGGCGGAGCCGGTGGAGCAGGCTGGGGTGCGGGGCTTGCTGCTCGGCGCACGGCTGGCGGCTCGAACACCGGTTCATCGTCAGGCGGCGGCAGATCCAGCTCGATCTCGCGCGGCGAGCCGGTGTCGATGTCGAACAGCACCTCGGCGGCGTTGAAGACCTCGTTGCAGCGGCCGCAGCGTACCCAGCCTTCGGACACGCGCAACTGGTCTTGCACCACACGAAACACCGTGCCGCAGGTGGCGCAACGGGCTGCCAGGCTCATGCCATCACCCCGATCAGGGCATGACCGCAGGGCGTGGCCAGGTGGGCAGGATCAGTCACGTTGCAGGCAAGGCAGTGCGCAGACGCATGCGGGCTCATGGTGATACCGATGATGCCACGCAGTGCGCGCACCGCCCATCAGGCGCTGCGCCGGGCCGTCATCAGGATCCAGCCGTCTTCGCTGTCGGCCACTTCCAGCGCCAGCCAGGGCGCGTAGGCGGCTTTCAGCTCGTCGGCCTGGCGCTCGAGGATACCGGCCAGCACCAGGTGGCCGCCGGGCGCCACATGGCCCGACAGCAGCGGCGCCAACAGCTTGAGCGGCGTGGCCAGGATGTTGGCCAGCACCAGGGGGTACTCGCCGCCCGAGACATCGGGCAGGCCGGCGCGCAGCGTGACGCCATTGGCCTGGGCATTGGCCACGGTGGCCTGCACAGCGGCTTCGTCGATGTCCACGGCATCGATGCCCTGTGCACCATGCAGCGCCGCGCCAATGGCCAGGATGCCCGAGCCGCAGCCGTAATCGAGCACACGCTGCCAGGTGCCCGCCAGCGCGCCCGCGTGTTGCGCGGTCCAGCGCAGGCACATGCGCGTGGTGGGGTGCGTGCCGGTGCCAAAGGCCAGGCCCGGATCGAGCCGGATCACCTTTTGCGCCTGGGCCGGGGTCTCGTGCCAGCTGGGCACGATCCAGAAGGTGGGTGTGATCTCGACCGGCGCAAACTGCGATTGCGTCAGGCGCACCCAGTCCTGGTCGGCCACTTCGCGCAGAGCCTGCACTGTCATGTCGCTGGCCCAATCCTGTGCCAGCAGCAGGGTGGCGGCCTCGGTGGCCTGGGCTTCGTCGGCGAACAGCGCGGTCACGTCCGAGCGCTGCCAGCCTTCGCGCGGCGCGGGCATGCCGGGCTCGCCGAACAGGGCCTGCTCTTGCGCGGTGCCAGCATCGGCATCGGCCACGCTGACGCTCAGGGCGTCGAGTTCGTCGACCAGGGCTTCGCTGACCGACTCCACCAGGGATTCGGGCAGGCGCAAAACAAGCTCATGCATGGGGTGGCTCGGGTTGATGGGGGCCAATCAGGCCGGCACAGCCACCCCAGCGGGTGGCCGGCAGGCTCAGCGCTTGTGGTGCTCCAGCCAGCCTTCCAGGTAATGGATGCTGGTGCCCCCTTCGATGAACTTGGCATCGGCCATCAGTTCACGGTGCAGCGGGATGTTGGTGTTGATGCCTTCCACCACGGTCTCGGACAGCGCCGTGCGCATGCGGGCCAGGGCCTGCTCGCGGGTGTCGCCGTGCACGATGATCTTGCCGATCATGCTGTCGTAGTTGGGCGGCACCACGTAGTTGGTATAGGCGTGCGAATCCACGCGCACACCGGGGCCACCGGGTGGGTGCCACATGGTGATGCGGCCCGGCGACGGGGTGAACTTGTAGGCGTCCTCGGCGTTGATGCGGCACTCGATGGCGTGACCGCGCATCTGCACCTGGCGCTGGGTGAAGGGCAACTTCTCGCCAGCGGCCACGCGGATCTGCATCTGCACGATGTCGATGCCGCTGACCAGCTCGGTCACCGGGTGCTCCACCTGCACGCGGGTGTTCATCTCGATGAAATAGAACTCGCCGTTTTCGTACAGGAACTCGAAGGTGCCGGCGCCCCGGTAACCGATGCGCTTGCAGGCGGCCGCACAGCGGTCACCGATCTTTTCAATCGTGCGACGCGGGATGCCGGGCGCAGGCGCTTCTTCGATGATCTTTTGATGCCGGCGCTGCATCGAGCAATCGCGCTCACCCAGCCACACCGCGTTCTTGTGCTCGTCGGCCAGGATCTGGATCTCGACGTGCCGCGGGTTCTGCAGGAATTTTTCCATGTAGACCGCCGGGTTGCCGAATGCTGCGCCGGCTTCGGTGCGGGTGGTCTGCACCGCATGCAGCAGCGCCGCTTCGGTGTGCACCACACGCATGCCACGGCCACCGCCGCCGCCCGACGCCTTGATGATCACCGGGTAGCCAATGGCCCGCGCGGCCTGCACGATGGCCTTGGGGTCATCGGGCAGGGCACCGTCCGAGCCGGGCACGCAGGGCACACCCGACTTGATCATGGCCTGCTTGGCCGACACCTTGTCGCCCATCAGGCGAATGGATTCGGGCGTGGGGCCAATGAAGGTGAAACCGCTTTTTTCGACGCGCTCGGCAAAGTCGGCGTTTTCAGACAGAAAGCCGTAACCGGGGTGGATGGCCTCGGCATCGGTCACCTCGGCGGTGGCGATGATGGCCGGCATGTTCAGGTAGCTGTGCGACGAGGCGGCCGGGCCGATGCACACGGCTTCGTCGGCCAGCTTGACGTATTTGGCTTCGCGGTCGGCTTCGGAATACACCACCACCGACTTGATGCCCATCTCGCGGCAGGCGCGCTGGATCCGCAGGGCGATTTCCCCCCGGTTCGCGATCAGGATTTTCTTGAACATCTTGTGTCCCGCCGGGCTCGTCATTCGATGACGAACAGCGGTTGGCCGAATTCGACCGCGCGGCCGTCTTCCACCAGCACCTTGGTGATCGTGCCCGACTTGTCGGCTTCGATCTCGTTCATGATCTTCATGGCTTCGATGATGCAGATCGACTGGCCTTCCTTGACCGCCTGGCCCACTTCGCCCAGGGGCTTGGCGCCCGGGCTGCTGGCGCGGTAGAAAGTGCCCACCATCGGCGACTTGACCACGTGGCCGGCTTCTTCAGCAGGGGCGGCTGGCGCGGCGGGCGCAGCAGCCGGTGCGGCGGCGGCGGCCGGCGCGGCGGCCACGGCCGGAGCGGCCATCACCATGGGCACGCCGGCCGCAGCGGGCGCACCGGCCTTGACGATGCGCACCTTGCCTTCGGCCTCGGTGATCTCCAGTTCAGAGATGTTCGAATCAGAGACCAGGTCGATCAAGGTCTTGAGTTTGCGCAGATCCATGGGGTGTACTCCTCGCTGTCTTGGCTGGCGACCCACAAGGGGCCCGAAACGGCTGACCAAACTTGGCGCAGGGCCTGCAAAGCCCCCATGCTCAAAATGGAATCGATCAGCCTGCTGTCAGGGGCGAAGCAGCACGCATCGCCGCCCAACAGCCGTCAAAAGAGCGCGGATTGTGGCACAGCCCGGCGCGCCAAGCGATCAGGATTTGATATGAGTGGTTCGAATTTGATGGCCGACAATGCCGTCAAATGTTGTCGCAATCGCTGCGAGATCAACTCAATAGCACGCAAATTGCAAAATGCAGGCCGCCACCCCTCGGATGGGGTTTGATCAGGCCTGCGTGGCCCAGCCCGCCAGCTCGGTGAAGTTGGTTTCACCCAGCTTGCGCTGCAGCACCCGCCCATCGGCCCCGATCATCACCGAAAACGGCAGACCGCCCTGTGGATTGCCCAGCGCCCGAACCAGCTCGGTGCCATCCAGCCCGGCCAGCCCGATGGCAAAGCCCACTTTCACCTTGGCCAGAAACTCGCGCACCGGTGTGGGCCCGTCAATCGCCAGGCCCACCACCTGCCAGCCCTTGGGCCCGAATTCGCGGTGAAACCGGTCGACTTCGGGCATCTCGCGCACACAAGGGGCACACCAGGTGGCCCAGAAGTTGATGAGCAGTGGCTTGCCGCGCAGCGAGGCCATGACCAGTTCACCGCCTTCAGGCCGGGTGACGGTCAGGGCCCACAGCGGCGCCAGATCACCACTGGCTGCCGCCGAAGCGTTGCCTGGCGGGCTGCGTCGCATCCAGGCCAGGCCGGCACCGGCTGCGGCGGCCGCGGCGGCCACACCGGCCATCAGGTAGCGGCGGCGGCCAGGTGGGGTGTTGGGGGTGTCGGTCATCGGGGGGGCTTCAAAAGTCGGCAGACGTGGTCAGCCCTGGGCATCCAGCAGGCGTCGCAATGCATCGGCATCGCCCCGCCAGCTGCGTCCCTGGGCATCGGGCTGCAGGGCCCCGCGCAGGTCGTCGTGGTCCAGGATGGTCAGAAACAAGGTCACGGTGTCGTTGAGTTCGGGGCAGCGCGAGGCGATGGCCAGCACGTCGATCTGACGCCCCCGGCCATCGGTGCGGCTGCTCACATCGTAGTCGACGCCCTTGTTCAGCAGCGTGATCTCGGCCGATTTGGCATCGTCGCAGTACAGATCCAGGTGAATCGCCGACAGCCGCGTGGCCGTGCCCCGCCACACCGCGCCGCCCAGATGCGGCCGAAACTCGGCCAGGCGATCCATCCACACCAAGGCCAGGCGGCGCAGCGCCAGCAACTCGGCGGGCTGGGTGTCGGCGCAAAACAGCGCAATGTGCGCCCGCACCTGCTCTTCCACCTGCTCGTTGCTGGGCAGCGCAGGCGCCCGCCCACCGCCCCGGCTGAGCTGCCGCAGCGCCCGTTGCTTGGCCTGGGCGTACTCCATGCCTTCGTCCACCACCAGTTGGGCGGCGGCCACGGCCAGTTCGTCGGTGCGCTCAGAGGACATGGGCCATTGTAGGAAGCCTGGCCGGCCAGGCCTCAGCGTTCACGCGCAGCCTCTTGCCACACCTTTTGTACCGGCGACAGCAGGTATTCGAGCACGGTGCGTCGGCCCTGGTGAATCTCGGCGGTCACTGCCATGCCTGCGCTCATCGGCAGGTTGGTGGCCCCCGCCCCGGGCAAGCGCAGCGAGGCCAGCTGGATCAGGGTGCGGTAGCCCGAACTGGCCTGGCCTGCGGCCGGCGGCGTGGTGGCCCCGGTGACCGAGGCAGCGGCCTTGGGATCGGTGGCATCGGCTCCCACCATGCGCACCTGACCATCGAGCATGCCCCATTTCTGAAACGGGTAAGCAGCCACCTTCAGCCGCGCGCTTTGGCCCACCGCCGCAAAGCCGACGTCATCGTGGTTCAGCAGCACTTCGGCCTGCAACTGGTCTTCGGTGGGCACGATGCTCATCAGCACGCTGCCTGCGGCCACCACGGCGCCCTGGGTGGTGGCGGCGACGTCCTTCACCACCCCGGCGCTGGGTGCGTAGATGGCCATCTGACCTGATCGCACGCTGGATTTTTCAAGCTCCTGGCCGCTTTTGTTGATCAGCCCAAGGGTGTCGATACGTTCGTTCTCCAGTTGTGAGCGGTACTGCGACCGCAGCGACGACAGACGCCTTTCAGACTGCGCAATGGCAGCTTGCAGGCTTTGCACATTGGCCGTCTGGGCGCGCCAATCCTGCTCTTTTTCAAGCAGATCACGCGCCTTGTCAACGGCCGACAGCTCGGCCACGTAGCCGTCCTTGGCCAGCTCTTGATAGGCTGTTGCCGACTGGCGGTAGCTGGGCAGGGTGCGGGCCAATTTGTCCAGCACCTGCTGCGAGGCCAGCAAGTCGGCGCGGGCCTTGTTCAGGGCCTCGCCTTCTTGTGCCAGGGTGTCGGCCAGGGCCTGCTTGCGGGCTTCAAACTGCGCATTCACCTGCGCCACCAGCAAAGCCGGTGCAGCCTTGTCGGGAGCAAAGGGCCGGTCGTTCAGCTCGGCTTCGATGCGAGACAAGGTGAGCTTGCGCAGCACCAGATCCTGCCCTTGCGCGCGCGCATCAGCCTGCAGCAGGCGAGGGTCCAGCCGCATCAGCAACTGGCCCTGCCTGACCACATCACCATCGGCCACCAGGATGTCGGTGACCACACCGGCCTCGGCGGCCTGCACGACCTTGGTGAAGGTAACCGGCACCAGGCGGCCGGGTGCCACGGCCACCACATCCACCTTGGCCAGGCTGGCCCACAGCACCATGGCCCCCACCAGGGCCGTGACACTGAGCGCCAGCACCCGGGGCAGGCGCTGCGGCGGGCGCGCCTGGATGGCCAACAGGTCGGGCGCAAAATCCAGCGCCAGGTCATCCCAACGGGGCGCGCTGCCGCCTGTGGCCACGCTGTGGCTGCCGGCCCCCTGTTTGCGGCCGTCGATCATGCCGCTGCACGCAAGGCAGATTGGTCAAGTTGCTGATCGGGCGACAGCAACGTCGACCAGTCCTGCGACGACGAGGTCAAAGACCCCGACAACTGCAGGCTGCTGGAGGTGCTCAGGGACAAGGGGGCTGCTGTGATGCTGGAGCCAGCAGCCAAGGTCATCCACGGGCTGAGCACGGAGTTGGTGCTCAGCGATCCGGCCACCTGGGTTTGCACCAGGGCGCCATTTCGCAACTCTGCGACCGAGCCATCAGAGAAGATGAACTGTTCGATGTCGCATTGGCCGTAAGCATCGACGCGCACCGTGGCCCCGCCGCCGTTGCTGTCGAGCACCAGCTTGTAGGTGTTGGCCACGGATGTGGTCAGCACCTTGATGCTGGTGCGGGTGATGCCGCCGCCAAAGAGCACGCGGTCGTGCAGGCCGCCAGTGTCGGTGATTGCATCCACATCGCCCAGGCCTCGCGTGAGGAGGTTGTAGGTGTCGTCGCCAACGCCGCCCGCCAACTGATCCGAGCCCGCCCCGCCGTCGAGCAGGTCGTTGCCCGCGCCGCCATTGAGTGAATCGGCACCGGCCAGCCCATACAGGGCGTCCTGTCCGTCCCCGCCCCGGATGATGTCGGCGCCGCTGGTGCCGGTGATTGCGTCATTGCCCGCGCCGCCGTCTATCGTGAAAAACCTGACCGTCATGGCGGAGAAGTCGAGCTTGTCATCTCCTGCAGTGCCCAGGATCACGTTGTTGGCCACATTGGCGTCGCCGCCGTCAAGCACCTGGATGTTCTTCAGGTTGGCCAGGCCGCTTTGCACATTGAGCATGTCGGCAGTGCCCGATCCCTTGACAGTGTTGTAGCCCGCTCCGCCATCGAAGCTGTCGGTGCCGTTGTCGGTGTTGGCCGTCAACAGGAACAGGTCGTTGCCATCACCGCCCAACAGCAGGTCATTGCCGGCCCCGCCTTCAAGCAGGTCATCGCCCGCATTGCCCGACAACACGTCGTCGCCGGTGCCGCCAAACAGTCGATCATTGCCTGCGCCGCCAGACAAGGTGTCATTGCCTCCTTGGCCGTCGATCAGGTCATCACCGGCCAGGCCGTCCAGGTAGTCTGCATAGGGCGTGCCGGTCAGCACGTCGGCCGCATCGCTGGCGCCGCGCAGGCGCGACACCATGGTGCCTGCATCCCAGCTGCTGCCATCCGCAAATCGGATCTGGCTGATTGGAACGGCCAAGGGATGGAGCGGATCGGTTGGCATGAAGTTGTCGACGCGCAAAGTGTCGGTGGTGCCGGCAATCGTCAATACCAGGGCCCCACCCACCGAACTGAGCAGGACGTCGCTCGGCGCCACCCCGGGTTTCAATTGCAAGGTGTCGGACTCTGCACCGTAGCTGTACGGGTCGCAGTAGATCAGGTCCTGGCCGTCGCCGCGGCCAAAGAGGTAGGTGTCCGAGCCCAATCCGCCGTACAGCACGTCGTTGCCGGCCCCGCCATCCAGGGTGTCGTTGCCGCCATTGCCGAACAGCTTGTCGTCACCGCCCTGGCCGCTGATCCGGTCATCGTTGACCGTGCCCGAAAGCGTGTCACTGCCAGCTGTGCCCGCGTAAAGCCTGGTGAGGATGGCCGGCACATCCCAAGTGGTGCCATCGGCAAACCGGATCTGCTGCAGCGGGTTGCCCGGCAGGCTGGGGTCGTCGCCATCCAGAAAACCTTCAAATCGCACCTGGTCGGTCGTGCCCTTGAGTTGCACCACCAGTGCGTGGCCTTGGGCGCCCAGCACAACATCACTGGCCACAATCCCGGGCTTCAATTGCAAGGCGTCGACCTTGCCAGGCGTGAGATCGGCATTGCCAAAGACAAGGTCGGCACCGTCTCCTTTGCCAAACAGGTAGGTGTCTGAGCCCACGCCGCCGAAGATCTGGTCGTTGCCCGCACCGCCATCGAGCGTGTCGTTGCCGTCGCCTCCAACGAGCGTGTCATTGCCACCGTTGCCATACAGCCTGTCGGACCCACCCTGGCCAGACAGGGTGTCATCGAGGCCCGTACCGTAAAGCGTGTCGTCAGCATTGGTGCCGGCATACAGGCGCGCCAGGATGGCGGCCGTGTTCCAGGTGGTGCCATCTGCAAACCGGATCTGCTGTACCGGGCCGGCCAGATCGCCCGAGCCCACATCCGCCATGAAGTCGACCAACAAGACCTGATCGCTCGACCCATTGATCTTGACCAGCAGTGACTGATCCTGCGTGCTCAAGGACACGTCGCTGACCGAGATGCCGGCCTTCAGTTGCAGGGTGTCAAGCTTGCCGGTCGTGGTGTCCGCGCCGCCGTAGATGGCATCCTGGCCATCTCCACGGCCAAACAGATAGGTGTCTGAACCTGCGCCGCCGATGAGGGCGTCGTTGCCCGTGCCGCCCTGAAGCGTGTCGTTGCCAGCGCCACCGCGAAGGGTGTCATCACCAGCGGTGCCTGTGATGGTGTCGTCACCGGCATCGCCGTCCAGGGCAAAGCCGCGTACCTGCAGGGTAGAGAAATCCAGCACATCATTGCCGGTGGTGCCCAGGATGGTGTTGTTGGCAACCAGGCCCCCCGCGCTGTCGATCACCTGGATGGATTTCAGGTTGGCCAAGCCGCTTTGAACCAACAGGATTTCACTCTGGCCATCGCCCCGGATCGTGTTGGTGCCGGTGCCGCCGTCGTACTGGTCCAGGCCGTTGGCGGCGCCCTCGGTCAGCAGGAAGGTGTCGTCGCCTGAGCCGCCTGACAGCACATCGTCGCCGGTGCCGCCGTTCAATATGTCGTTGCCGGCACCTCCTGACAGGCTGTCTTGGCCACCTTGCCCATCCAGTGTGTCGTCATCGTCTTGGCCCGAGATGAAGTCTGCACCGGATCCACCCTGGATGTGGTCCTTGCCAAACCCGCCGAGAATGGTGTCGTCGCCGGTGGTGCCTGCGATGACGTCATCACCCGCATCACCGTCGATGGAAAAGCCGATCAGCTGGATGGCCGAGAAATCCAGTACATCGCCCGCATGGGTGCCCAGAACGACGTTGTCGCGCACCGAGCCCCCAGCGCTGTCGATGACCTGGATGTTCTTCAGGTTGGACAAGCCACTTTGCACCAGCAAGGTCTGGTAATGGCCATCGCCCCGGATCGTGTTGAAGCCGGTGCCGCCGTCGTACTGATCCAGGCCGTTGAAGTCGCCATCCTTGAGCAAAAACAGATCGTCGCCTGCGCCACCGGATAGCCCATCATCGCCGGTGCCGCCAATCAGGGTGTCGTTGCCGTCACCACCCAGCAGGGTGTCGTTGCCGGCCAGGCCGTAAATCGTGTCATTGCCGCCCAAGCCGTCGAGGGTGTCGTCGCCGGGCGTGCCAAGCACGGTGTCGGCCGCATCGCTGGGCCCGCGCAGCAAAGACACGATGGCAGCACTATCCCAGGTGGTGCCATCGGCAAAGCGGATCTGATTGAGCGGTGTGGACGAGGTGTTGAACTGGTTGCCCACCAGGAAGTTTTCAAACTGAATCTGATCGCCGGTGTCGATGATCTCCACGACCAAGGCCGATCCAGAAGTGCTCAGGCTGATGTCGCCCAGTGCCACATCGGCTTTCAGTTGAAGGGTGTCCAACTTGCCGGCTGTGGTGTCGACCGTGCCAAACACGTAGTCATACACTTCGGTTTCTTCGCGCCCGAACAGGTAGGTGTCTGAACCCAGGCCACCTTCGATGGTGTTGTAGCCCGCGCCGGCGTCGATGGTGTCGTCACCGGCATCACCTTGCAGGTTGTCGTCGTCGTCGCCGCCAAGCAGGGTGTCGTTGCCGTCGCCGCCCAGCAGGTAGTCGTTGCCGGCTCCGCCGTCGAGCACATCGTTGCCGGCCATGCCGTACAGGGTGTCACTGCCGTCCTGCCCCTTCATGTTGTCAGCGGCATCCGTGCCGATGAGCGTGTCGTCCCAGGGATTGCCAGCAAACAGTTTGGCCTTGATGGCCGCGAAATCCCACGTGGTGCCGTCTGCAAACCTCATTTGCTGCAAAGTGCTGCGGCCATTGCTCAGGTTGCTGCTGTAGCTGAAGCTGCTAACCCTGAGTTGGTCTCCTGTACCCAAAAT
>Ga0228698_1001318_pt1 | contig 12501 bp, 15 predicted proteins | sample McNCre117_Aug_MG_FD_178015 | JGI IMG/M metagenome (GOLD analysis project Ga0228698, IMG submission 178015) | Freshwater microbial communities from McNutts Creek, Athens, Georgia, United States - 1-17_Aug_MG | ecosystem: Environmental > Aquatic > Freshwater > Creek | place: USA: Georgia...
GGGTGGCTACGGCGGTGGTGGCGGCGGCCGCGGTGGCCGTGGCGGCTACGGCGGCGGCGGTGGTGGTGGTGGTGGCGGCGGTCGCTACTAATCCTCCGTTCGCACCCGCGAACTGAACTTTCGAGGCGGAGCCCTTTGCGGCTCCGCCTTTTTTATTTCCATCCCGGCGCGGGCACCCAGCATCACCGCGCATGCCCCCTTCCGTTGCCGCCGTCAAAACCCACCTGGCCAGGCTGCAGGCCTGTGCGCTCTGTCCGCAGATGCAAAAGCCCGTGGTGGTCGGCCGGCCCGTCGCCAGCCGCATCCTGCTGGTCGGCCAAGCGCCCGGCGACAAGGAACCGAAGCTCGGCCGCCCCTTCGCCTGGACCGCGGGCAAGACGCTCTTCAAGTGGCTTCACGAGGCACTCGGCTGGAACGAGGACGAAGCGCGCAACCGGATTTATTTCGCCGCGGTCTGCCGCTGCTTTCCCGGCAAGAAGGCCACCGGCGGCGACCGCGTGCCGGATGACGACGAGATCAGCCATTGCTCCCGCTGGCTCGCGGCAGAGGTCGCATTGCTCCGACCGCAGCTCGTGCTCCCGGTGGGCAAGCTGGCCATCACCCAGTTCCTGCCACCCGCGCCGCTGAATGACGTCATCGGCCGGAAATTCCGGATCGATTACCGCGGCCAGGCCATGGATTGCATCCCGCTGCCGCACCCTTCGGGGGCGTCGCCGTGGCACCGGATGGAGCCGGGCAGGACGCTGTTGCGCCGGGCGCTGGGGCTCGTGGCCGAGCATCCGGCGGTCCGGCGCGCGGGTTAATTGACCCGGTTCCAGACCGGCTCGCCGCGGATCGCGGCGCGGGCGATTTGCGCGGAACTGGTGCGCATCTCGATCATGCCCTCGGGACTGCAGAACGCGGCGTGGCAGGTGACAATCAGGTTGGGCGTGGCGGCTTCCTCCGGCGAGCGCAGCGGCTCGTCCTCCACGACATCGAGCCCGGCCCCCGCCAGCCGGCCCTCGCGCAGTGCGGCCAGGACCGGCACCTTTTGCACGATGTCGCCGCGCGCGGTGTTCACGAGGAAGGCCGCCGGCTTCATCCGTGCCACCTCGCGCGCCCCGATCATGCCGCGCGTCTCCGCGGTCAGCGGGCAATGCACCGAGACCACGTCGGAGCCTTGCAGGAGCTCGTCGAGCGACTCCGCCCGCTCAATCCCGAGGGCCTTGCGGGTGCCGCGGGGCAGATAGGGATCGTAGAACACGACGCGGAAGCCCAGGGCTTTCGCCCGCAGCGCGGTGGCGGTGCCAATGGCGCCCAGCCCCACCAGGCCAAACTGCAGCGTGCGCAGGCGGCGCATCTTCGCGGCGACGTTTATTTTCCAGCCGAGCCGCTTCGCCTCGGCGTCCAGCGGGAAAAGCTGCCGGCACAGCGCCAGGGTCAGAGCGATGGCGTGGTCGGCCACCTCCTCGGTGCCGTAGTCCGGTACATTGCAGACCGGAATGCCCCGCGCCGCCGCCGCCTGCGTGTCCACGCTGTCGTAGCCGGTGCCATTGCGGATGAGTGCGCGGCAGTTTTTCAACCGGGCGATGACGTCGGCGGTGATCGGGATGTTGTGCCAGAGCAGCAGGACATCCGCGGCGAGCGCGGCCGGCGGGAGGGATTCATGGAAATCCAGCGCGATGGTCCGCACCTCGGCGACGCCGTCGAGCACGGCCCGCTCGATGGCGGCGGCGGGGTCGCTGAACGTGAATTCCTTGGGGCAAAGAATGGCGACGAGGGGCTGGGACATGGCAAGGCGCAGCTAATCGCCGGCCCGGCGCGCCCGCAAGCCGGCGCTCGCGGGAATTTTGGTTGCAGGAGCCAGCCGGGCCCGCTGCCTTGGCGCTTTCCCTTTCATGACCAAGTTCCGCCCGCTCCTTCTTCTTCTGCTCCTGGCGCCCGGGGTTCTGTCCGCCAAAGAGACCCGTCCGGCCTACCTTGGCGCCATCATGGTCGAGGCCGCGACCGGCCGCGTGCTCTTCGAGGACAATGCCGACGTGGTGACCCCGCCGGCGAGCATGACCAAGCTCATGACGTTCGCCGTCCTGCACGACAAGCTGGCGAGCGGCGCGCTCACGCTGGAAACGCCGGTCACCGTCACCGCGGACGATTCCCGGATCGGCGGCACGCAGGTCTGGCTCAAGCAAGGCGAAACCTTCCCGGTCGAGGAGCTGATTTATGCGATGATGATCCAGTCGGGCAATGACACGGCCCATGCGCTGGCCCGCGTGGCGGCCGGCACACCCGCGGCCTTTGTCGAGCTGATGAACGCCAAGGCCCGCGAACTCGGGATGACGCACAGCACCTTCCGCACCCCGCACGGCCTGCCGCCCGCCAACCGGCATGTTGCCGACGGCGACCTGACCACGCCGCGCGATTACGCCCTGCTCAGCCGTTACCTGCTGCGCGAGACCAAGGTCACGAAATACACGGCGGTGCGGCAGCGAAAATTCGGCGAGAGCCAGCGCACGGCGGACCGGGTGATCGCCATGGACAATCACAATCACCTGCTGGGCAAGGTGGCGGGGGTGGACGGGCTCAAGACCGGCTTCACCAACGGCGCCGGCTATTGTCTGGCCGCCACCGCGGAACGCGGCGGCCGCCGCCTCATCGTGGTCGTGATGGGCAGCCCGGATTCAAAGACGCGGGATCTCAAGGTCATGGAACTGCTCGAGCGCGGCTTTGCCATGGCCCCGGCGACCCTGCCCGCGGCGAAGACGGAGGGGCCTGCGGCCGCCACCAAGCCGGCGGAGGTGCCGGTGGTGAAGACGGAAAAAGCCACCGCGCCCGCGGTCGAGCCGGCCAAGCCGGCCGAACAAACCTCGACCGCCAAGGACCCCATGTTTATTTTCCGCGTCACCCCTCCCGCCAAAAAACCGTGAACCTCCCCTCCGTCCGTCCCTTTGCCTTCCTCCTGCTCGCCCTGCTGGGCCTGATCGCGGCCCCGCTGCACGCCCAGCGGGAGAAACTGCCCATGGCAGACCTCGAGATCGTCGAGCAGAAATGGCCCCAGGCCAAGCGCACCTACACCTGCCTGCGCTACATCATCCTCGAGCCCGGCGACGCCAAGGGGGCCACGCCCGAGAAGGGCATGGAGGTCTCCGTGGTTTACAAGGGCATGCTGCTCGATGGCACCATCTTTGACCAGTCACCCGACGCGGATCACCCGCTCAAGGCGCGTCTCGATCGCGGCGGGCTCATCGAGGGGTGGGAACAGGCGCTCCAGAAAATGCACCGGGGCGAGAAATGGCTGCTGATCGTGCCGCCGGAAATGGCCTATGGCGCCCGCGGCAAGCTGCCCGCGATCAAGCGCGACGCCACGCTCGTCTTCGAGATGCAGCTGCTCGATTTCCACCGGTAGGCGACCGGTTACTTCATCAGCTCGGCCAGCGGCTTCTCGATCGCCTCGGCCCAGAGCTGGTAGCCCGCGGCGCTGGGATGGAGCTGATCCGGCATGAGGACATTTGGGATGGTGCCATCGTTGCCGAGGAAGCGGGCGTTGATGTCGAGGAAGCGGACCATCTGGCCGTCATCGAGCTTGGCCAGCTCGGCGTTGGCGGCGGTGATGGCCGCCATGCGCTGTTGCCAGGGTTCGGCCGCCCCATCGCTGCCCTTGCGTGGACCGCGCGGAAAGATGGCAAGCAGCAGGACTTTTGTCCCGGGCAGCTTGGACCGGATGAGCTCCACGATCTTCCGGTCGGCGGCCGCAATCTGCGCCCCCGTATACTGGCCCGAGTTGTTCGTGCCCAGCATGAGCACGACGACCTTGGGGCGGAGGCCGTCGAGCTCACCGTTCTCGATGCGCCAGATCACATGCTGCGTCCGGTCGCCGCCGATGCCGAAGTTGGCCGGCTGGTATTTGCCGAAATAATGCTCCCAGATGTGCGGCGCCTTGCCCCAGCCCTCGGTGATGGAATCGCCGAGAAAGAGCACGCCGATGGGACCCTCCTTGCCGCGCTTCAGGAAGGACTCATGCAACTCGAAGAACCGCTTGTTGCCGGCCTTGGGGATCGGGGCCGAGGCGTCCTCGACGGCGACCGGTGCGGGTACCGGGGTCGGGGCGGAGGTTTGGGCGGTGGCGAGGCCGGTCAGGCCGGCGAAAACGGGCAGTAGGAAACAAAGCAGTTTTTTCATGGGGCAGGGAGGGCAGTCAAGTGACGGCCGCGCCGACCGCAAGGTTTCCGCAGCCCCGGCCGCTCAACCCGCCCCGACGGTCCTGAGCAGCAGGCGGCGCTGGGTCCAGAAACCGTCGGCGGAGTAAACGACCAGCCCGGCCCAGATGAGCGCGAAAGCCTGCAGCCGGGTGGAGTCGAAGACCTCGTGGTAGAGAAACACGCCGAGCAGGAACTGCACGGTGGGCCCGATGTATTGCAACAGCCCGAGGGTGGTCAGGCGGATGCGCTGGGCGCCGTAGGCGAAGAGCAGCAGCGGCACGGAGGTGACGAACCCGGCGCTCAACACCCAGGCCTGGAGGCGCCAGTCCGCGCGGCCGAGCACGCCGCCGCCATGGGCGCCGAGCCAGAGCAGCCAGCCGACGGTCACCGGCAGCAACAGCAGGGTCTCGGCCGTCAACCCGGCCACAGAGCCGAGGGAGGATTGCTTCTTGAGCAGACCGTAGGCGGCCCAGGTGCCGGCGAGGATGAACGCAATCCACGGCACATGCCCGGCGCGCAGCAGGAGCAGCCCGACACCGGCCGTGGCCAGCGCGATGGCGATCCATTGCATCCGGCGCAGCTGCTCATGGAGCAGGAGCGAACCGAGCGCGACGTTGACCAGCGGCACGAGAAAATAACCGAGGCTGGACTCGATGACGCGGTCGGTGTTCACCGCCCAGACGTAGACCGTCCAGTTCACCGCCAGCAGCACGCTGCTGGAAAGATTCAGGGCCAGCATCCGGCCGCTGGCGAAAGCCGGGCGCAGCGTCCCGAACCGCCCCTGCCCGGCCAGCAAGGCCAGCAGCAGGACGAGGGACCAGGTGCTGCGGTGCGCAATCAGCTCGTAGGGCGACACGCCCTGCATCTGCTTCCAATAGACCGGCACCACGCCCCAGATGAAGAAGGCCGCGGTGGCGGCGAGGGCGCCACGGGTGGCATCGGGATGGGGAGGAATCTTGGACAAGGCCGGCCAAGGTGAGCCGGCCCCGCGGCGGCGTCAACCCGGCCGGCGGTGTGCCGGCGGAAAACATGCCGGGGTGCGCGGGTGCGACGGCCGCTTATTTGCCCGGGGTGGCGGGCGGCGGCGGGTTCTTGCAGGACTGCCAGGCGAGGAAGCGCCACCGGCCGCCCTCCTCCCGCCAGACCGCGAGAAAATTCAGGTCGTTGGTGACGGGCTGGCCGGCGTTGCTCGCATGGATGATCACGCGGCCGGTCATGAGCACCACGCCCGGGCCGGCGGACTTGAAGGTGCGCTCCTTGTAGGCGAAGGATTCGTAAGTGGTGTTCCGGCTGGTCAGCGACTCGACGTAGGAGGCCTTGGTGTCGACCTTGCCGCTGGAATGCGCATAGCGCAGCTCATCCGAGAAGATGGCGGCGAGGCGGGCCGGATCCGCGGCCATGGTGGCGGCGAGGCGCTCGTCGTCGGCCATGCGGACGGCGGCGAGCAGCTGGTCCTCGGCGGCCGGCAATGCGCCGGCGGCAAGAACAAACAGGAGCAGAAGACGGGGCAGGGTTTTCATGGGGTAGGCGGGGTCACGTCCGGTGCACCGGATGCGGCCGGCCGGCATCATCAATGGCGACATAGGTGAACACGCCCGAGGTGACCCGGACGAGCTCGCCGCTCTTGGTGCGCTGGGCCCAGGCCTCGACCGCGATGCGCATCGAGGTGCGGCCGGTCTTGAGGGGCGTGGCGTGGCAGCTCACGATGTCGCCGACATAGACCGGCGTGATGAACGTCATTGCGTCGATGGCGACCGTCGTGACGCGGGAACGCGAGAGGTTGCGGGCGTAGATGGCGCCGCCAATGTCCATCTGCGAAAGAAGCCAGCCGCCGAAGATGTCCCCGTTGGCGTTGGTGTCGGCGGGCATCGCAATCGTGCGGATGACCAGCTCGCCTTGCGGCTCGGCGGGGGTGGGGACGGGCGGGTTGGTCATGGCCCGGCAGGCTAGGCCGGCGCCGGGGCGACTGGCAAGCGCCGGCCGACTTTGACGTTGTTTTCAGGGGGGCGAGGGCGGATATTACGCAAACCATGACAGGCACTGCCCAGGCCGCATTCCGGCGGTTGTTCAACGAAATCGGCCCGGTTGATTATGTGGGCATCGAGGAGCGCGTTGCGAAATACACCACGCGCAGCATCAAGAAGGGCGCCAAGCTATTCGGCCTGAAGCTGGCCGCCTCGATGGTCGATCTCACCACCCTCGAGGGCAAGGACACCCCCGGCAAGGTCGAGTCGCTCTGCCGGAAGGCGCTGAGCCCGGCCGACGATCCCGACGTTCCGACCGTCGCCGCCGTCTGCGTCTATCCGTCCATGGTGAAATACGCCCGCCGGGCGCTGGGCGAGGACACGCCGGTCCGCATCGCGTCGGTCGCCACCGCCTTCCCGTCCGGCCAGGCCCCGCTGAAGACCCGTCTGGCCGAGGTGAAGGCCGCCGTCGCGGACGGCGCCGACGAGATCGACATGGTCATCAACCGCGGCGCGTTCCTTGCCGGCGAGTTCCAGCTCGTGCAGGACGAGATTGCCGCCGTGCGGCAGGCCTGCGGGCCGGCGACGCTCAAGGTCATCCTCGAGGTCAGCGAGCTCGAGACCTATGACAACATCCGCGCCGCCTCCTTCCTCGCCATGCGCGTGCTGCGGCCGAACGACTTCATCAAGACCAGCACCGGCAAGACCACGCTCAACGCCACGCTCGGCAACAACCAGGTGATGATCGAGGCCATCCGCGACTTCTACCTCGATACCGGCACGCCCATCGCGATGAAGCCCGCCGGCGGCATCCGCACCGCCAAGCAGGCGCTCCAGTTCCTCATCGCCGTCAAGGAGACGCTCGGCGACGATTGGCTCAACAACACCCGCTACCGCTTCGGCGCCTCCTCGCTGCTCAACGACCTGCTCCGCCAGATCGAGAAGGAGCGCACCGGCGCCTACCAGGCCCCGTATTACTTCAGCGAGGCCGCCGAATCCTACTGATCCTCCCCATGCCCACGCTCACCGCGAAAAAATCCACCCGCCCGGCGGCCCGTTCCGCCGGCCGCCCGGCGCCCGAGCTTATCTTCGGTGATCTCTGGGAATACGATCCCGCGCCCGAGACCGCCGATCCCAAGCTGAAGGCCCGCTACGAGCTCTTCATCGGCGGCAGGTTCGTCGCCCCCGCGGCCGGCAAATATTTCGACTCCATCAACCCGGCGAACGAATCCAAGCTCGCCGAGATTGCGCAGGCCGGCGCGGCCGACGTCGACGCCGCCTACGCCGCCGCGAAGAAGGCCTACGACAGCGTCTGGGGCAAGATGCCCGGCAAGGAGCGCGCCAAATACATCTACCGCATCGCCCGCCTGCTGCAGGACCGGGCCCGCGAGTTCGCCGTCGCCGAGACCATGGACGGCGGCAAGCCGATCAAGGAGTCGCGCGACTTCGACATCCCGATGGCCGCGGCGCATTTCTTCTACCACGCCGGCTGGGCCGACAAGCTCGACTACGTGGCGCCGGGCCGGAAGGTCGCGCCGCTGGGTGTCGTCGGGCAGGTCATCCCGTGGAACTTCCCGCTTTTGATGATGGCGTGGAAGCTCGCGCCCGCGCTGGCGATGGGCAACACCGTCGTCATCAAGCCGGCCGAGACGACCAGCATCACCGCGTTGAAGCTCGCCGAGATCCTCCAGGATGCCGGCCTGCCCGCGGGCGTCGTCAACATCGTCACCGGCTTCGGCGACACCGGCGCGGCCGTCATGGGCCACCCGGTCGCCGCCAAGGTCGCCTTCACGGGCTCGACGGAGGTGGGCAAGATCATCATGCGGTCGCTCGCCGGCACCGACAAGAAGATGACCATGGAGCTCGGCGGCAAGGCGGCGAACATCGTGTTCGACGACGCGCCGATCGACCAGGCCGTCGAGGGCATTGTCAACGGCATCTTCTTCAACCAGGGCCACGTCTGCTGCGCCGGCTCGCGCCTGCTCGTGCAGGAGACGGTTGCCGCCGAGGTGCTCGCGAAACTCAAGAACCGCATCCGGGTGCTGCGGGTCGGCGACCCGCTCGACAAGAACACCGATCTCGGCGCCATCAACTCGAAGGAGCAGCTCGCGACCATCGAGCGGCTCGTCGCGGCCGGCGTGAAGGAGGGGGCCGTGATGTTCCAGTCCCCGTGCAAACTGCCGGCAAAGGGTTATTATTTCCGCCCGACGGTCTTCTCCGGCGTCTCGATGAGCCACCGCATCGCCCGCGAGGAGATCTTCGGCCCCGTGCTCAGCGTGCTCACGTTCCGCACGCTCGAGGAGGCGGTCGAGAAGGCCAACAACACCGCCTACGGCCTGAGCGCCGGCGTGTGGACCGACAAGGGCTCGCGCATCCTGAGGATGTCGACCGAACTCAAGGCCGGCGTCGTCTGGGCCAATACCTACAACAAGTTCGACCCCGCGTCGCCCTTCGGCGGCTACAAGGAAAGCGGCTTCGGCCGCGAGGGCGGCCGGCAGGGCCTGCTCGACTACTGCCAGCTCGCCTGAACCCTCCGTCCCCTTCACTCCCCATGGCCCACCCCCCGTATCTCACCGCCCCGCAGAAACTGACCACGATGCCCCCGGGCATCCCCTACATCGTGGGCAACGAGGCGGCCGAGCGGTTCAATTTCTACGGGATGCGCGCCGTCCTCGTGGTGTTCATGACGAAATACCTTGTCGATCGCAGCGGCGCGCTCGCGCCGATGGGCGAGAACGACGCGAACAAGTGGTACCACCTGTTCCTCTCCGCCAATTATTTTTTCCCGGCGATCGGGGCGATCATCTCGGACGCCTTCTGGGGCAAGTACAAGATGATCATCCGCCTCTCGCTGGTCTACTGCGTCGGCAGCCTCGTGCTCGCGTTTGACCACACGCGGTTCGGCCTGACGCTGGGCCTGACGCTGATCGCGATCGGCGCCGGCGGCATCAAGCCCTGCGTGTCCTCGCATGTCGGCGATCAGTTTGGCGCCGGCAACCAGCACCTCCTCGCCCGGGCCTTCGGCTGGTTTTATTTCTCGGTGAACTTCGGCTCGTTCTTCTCGATCCTGCTCATCCCGGTGCTGCTCGACCGGTCCGGCGCGGGCCTCGCGTTCGGCGTGCCGGCGGGGCTCATGCTGCTGGCCACGGTCATTTTTTGGAGCGGCCGCTACAAATACGCGCACATCCCGCCCGGCGGGAAGACCTTCCTGCGCGACACATTCAACCGCGAGGGCTTCGCGACGCTGGGCCGCATCGCGATCATCTTCGTGTTTGTCGCGGTCTTCTGGTCGCTCTGGGACCAGAGCGGCGGCGAGTGGGTGACGCAGGCGGAGAAAATGGACCTGCACTTCGCCGGCATCAACTGGCTCTCGTCCCAGATCCAGGCGCTCAACGCCATCATGATCCTGGCCTTCATCCCGCTGTTCCAGTATGTGATCTACCCGGCGATCAACCGGGTCTACGCGCTCACTCCGCTGCGGAAGATCGGCCTCGGGCTCATCGTCACCGGGCTGTCGTTCCTCGTGAGCGCGTGGATCGAGACGCAGATCGCCGCCGGCCTGAAGCCCAGCATCGGCTGGCAGCTGCCCGCCTACGCGCTCCTCTCGGCGGGCGAGGTGATGGTGTCGATCACCGGCCTGGAGTTCGCCTACACCCAGGCGCCGAAGCACATGAAGGCGATGGTGCAGGCGATCTACCTGCTCGCCGTTTCCGCCGGCAATCTTTTCACGGCCCTCGTCCACGTGTTCATCGCCAATCCCGACGGCACCGTGAAGCTCCAGGGCGCCGCCTATTACAACTTCTTCGCCGCGCTTTCGATCGGCTGCGTGGCGCTCTATGTGTTCGTCGCCAAGGCCTACAAGGAAAAAACCTACCTGCAGGGCGACGCGCCCGCGGCGACCTGATCCCCGTTCCCACCTCCCATGCCCCGTCTGCCCATCACCAAGACCCCGAAGGTTTACGTCGGCGGTGCGTTCATCCGCTCCGAAAGCGCCCGCACCTATCCGCTGAAGGACGCGGCCGGCAATTTCTTCGCCAACATCCCGCAGTGCACCCGCAAGGACCTGCGCAACGCCGTCGAGGCCGCCGCCAAGGCCGGCCCCGGCTGGGCCAGGCGCACGCCCTACAACCGCGGCCAGATCATCTACCGCCTCGGCGAGATGCTGGAGGCGCGCAAGGCCGACATGGCCGACGCACTCATGGTTGGCGGCGCGTCCAAGTCCGCCGCCGCGAAGGAAATCACCGCGACGATCGACCGCCTCATCTACTACGCCGGCTGGGCCGACAAATACGAGCAGGTGCTCGGCAACGTGAATCCCGTGGCCTCGCCGCACTTCAACTTCACCGTCACCGAACCCATGGGCATCATCGGCCTGCTCGCGCCTGAGGAGGCGCCGCTGCTCGCCCTGGTGTCGCTCCTCGCCCCCGCCATCACCAGCGGCAATGCGGTCGTCGCCCTCGCCTCCACGGTGCAGCCTTATCCGGCCATCGTGCTTGGCGAGATGCTCGCGACGAGCGACCTGCCCGGCGGCGTGGTCAACCTGCTCACCGGCTTCCGCAAGGAGATGGTGCCGACCTTCGCCACGCACACCCACCTCCGCGCCATCGCCGGCGTGGCCAACGCCGAGGAGCGCAAGGCGCTCAAGCTCGGCGCCGCCGAGAGCGTGAAGCGCGTCAGGCTCACCAAGGCCGAGGAGCCGGTCGACTGGTTCTCCGCCAAGGCGCAGAGCCTCTACGACGTGCGCGACCACCTCGAGTTCAAGACCACCTGGCACCCCATCGGCGCATGATGCCCGGCTACGATGACCGGAAAATCAGGGCCCGCCTGCTGGCCTGGTGGATCATCTGGGCCTCGATCCTGGCCGGGTTGGTCTTGATTTACCTTCTCCTGGCGCAGGGCAAACCACTGCCGCCCGTCGCGCGCGACAATCCCCTCCAGGGACTGGTCGGGATCGTGCCGTTGTTCGTCAGTATCGTCATCCGCTGGCTGGTGCTGCCGCGTGTGACCGAGCCGACCCGCGCCTTTGTCCTCTTTGTGGCCGGCGTGGCCCTCGCCGAGGCTTGCGGCTTCCTTGGGATTTTCCTCGGCGGGCCCTATCGCGACAGCCTGTTTGTGCTCGGCGTGCTGGGGGTCACCCAGTTCGTGCCGTTCTACGCGAAGAAGCTCTTCGACCCGAAGGGGTCGGGTTTCATTCCGAACAATTAGGCGGCAGGACGGCCTCGCGCGGCGCACCGTCCTGGCGCGGCAGGGAGGCAAAAATGGTGTCGGTCAGGTCGACCGAGGTCAGGCCGGCGGTATTGATGAGCCGCTGCAACGCGGCGAACGGGCCTTGGATGGGCTTGTGCGGGGCGGGGGAAGGAAGCGGGTCGGTCGGTCGGCTGTTGTTCATGGCGCGGCCAAGCTAACCAGCAAACGGCGCGGCACAATGGGTCCGCGCACACAGCGGCCCGCAAGGCGGCGCAGCACAGTGCGGGCTTAGGCGCTGCCGCCGAGTTTGCCGGTTTCGGCGAGCCGTTCGAGGAAGATCCAGCAGCGTTTGGCGCGCACCTCGGGGCTCTTGGCCTGCTCGATGTAGCGGACGACCTGCCGGCGCATGGCCACGCTGTGGTTCATCCAGCGTTCGCGCAGTTCCGGCCGGGTGCGGAACACGCGCGCCATCTCGTCCGGCAGGTCCGGCTCGCGCGAGGCGGTGTCGCGCTCGAGGGTGAATTCAACGGTGTCGCCGGCATCCGCGCCCGAGGCCTTCAGCAGCTCGACCTTGAAGGCGAGCTTGTAGTAACCGCGCTTGCTGGCGAAGAGGGTGACGCGGTCGAGGTCGCCGTTGAAGCGGAGCAGGGCGTTCCAGCCCTTGATGGCCCCCTTGATGTCAGCGGGGGTGAGCTGGAGCGGGGCGACGGCCGCCTTTGGCACATCGACCCAGCGGACGAGCGAAACCCGGTAGAGCCTGGCGCGCAGCCTGACCATGGCTTCCGGTTATTCGGGCAGCTTGACGCGTTCCTTGACCCACGCGTCGATGGCCGGCAGCTCGCGTTTCTTCACGGCGGCGTAAAGCCGGATGACATCGGCCCCCTTGGCGGCCTCGGCGAGCGCGTCGGCGGGCAGCTTCTGGCGGACAAGCTCCTCCAGTTCACTGGCACGCCGGGCGTCGGTGGAAGCCCGGGCAATGCCCGGCAGGTAGACATTGCGGCCGAAGAAAGTGGTCCGCTTGAGCAATTCCTCGGTGTGCGCGCGGGTGAAATCCCAGGAAAGGTCGGCATGCTCGTTCGCGGAGACCGCGGCCACATTGCGGGCCGATTCAGTGGTGGACATCTCGGTGCCGAGGGTCAGCTCCAGCGTCGCACCCGCCAGGGCGGGATCGAGCG
>Ga0228698_1001319_pt1 | contig 12489 bp, 20 predicted proteins | sample McNCre117_Aug_MG_FD_178015 | JGI IMG/M metagenome (GOLD analysis project Ga0228698, IMG submission 178015) | Freshwater microbial communities from McNutts Creek, Athens, Georgia, United States - 1-17_Aug_MG | ecosystem: Environmental > Aquatic > Freshwater > Creek | place: USA: Georgia...
GCGACGGCAGGGCTTCGCGACAGGACGGACAGGGGCAGCCCTGCGCGTTGCGCTGGGCCAGCTCGACCATGCGCTGCGCAGCCGCCGCGAGCATCACCGCCGGCATCTTCTCCGGCGCGGCGACCGATATGGGAAAATTGTGCGAAGCATCCGGCGCGCCAATGCGGCAGATGACGGTCATGCCTACGGGAATTTGGCGGAGCAGGCTCTCTATCGTCGCGGGCGCTCCATTGGTCGTTTCTCGGCGGTCTGCCATGTCTGTCTCCTCAAACCCTGTGGTGCTGAACGGTGCGCGGCTGCCAGTATTCCCGGCACTCCAGCGAATGCTGCTGGCCCGGCTCGACGCCGCAGCCCTCGCAAAGCGGCCCCTTCGGTTCGCGCGCCGGCGGCTGCGGCGCTGCGCTCGCGAACATCTCGGCGGCGGCGCGGCGCGTGTCTGCGATCTCGCGCCGAAGATCGCGGAGGCGATCGAGATGGGCGTCGAAATCGGCGATGGCGCTCGCCAGCCCCGCATCGTGCGCGGCCAGCGCCGACATCAGCGCGTTGCGCGCGGCCTCGACCCTGGCGCGCTCCTGCGCCAGCTCGGCGGAGATTGCGGCCTTAGACATGCTCGCCTCCTGCGACTGCGGCCTCGAACGGCCGCTCGAGGAATTTCACGCGGGGCAAGGAGATTGTGACCCTGCGCCAGACGGCGCCGCCGCTGTGGGTGCCGCTGTAAACCTCATAGACGCGGGAGACGCGCTCGATCGGCGCGTCCGGCGCGGGGCGAAAACGCAACGCGGCCTCGGCCGCGCTCTTGTAGCCGGCGGCGCTCATGCGGCGGCCCCGTATTTGCGCTCCAGCTTTTCGCGGGCGTCGTCGATCACCTGGCCGAGCGTATCGAGGCGTCGATGCGGCAGGGCCGGCGCGCCGGCGTCCTCCGGCATGTCGCGGACAGCGATGGCCTCTTCGGCCGGCATGCCGCTGAATTCGGCGATCCACGCCAGCACGGCGGCGCGGCTCCAGACGCGGCCGAGGCCGGGCAGGACGCGCGGGAAGCCGTGCACGCGCGTGAGGCGCGGGCGGCGGCGCAGGAAATCGTCCTTGCTGATGGACAGCATGGCGGCGACGCCGTGGGCGTCGACCGTGGGGCTTTCGGGCGCGCCGGTCATTGCGCCCCCCGCACCAGGAGGGCGACGAGCGCGACGACGCAGACGACGGCGAGGCCGGCAAGCGCGCCCGCGGTGATGAGATAGGCGCGGCGCTGCAGATCGAGATCGGTCATCGCGCGGCCTCCTCGAGGACTTCGCCGCTTTCGCTGCCGGCGTCGGCCGGCGGTTCGAATTGCTGCTGCACGAGGCCGGACAGGTTCTGCAGGAAGGCCAGCGCGCTCGAGGCCTCGCTGCGGCCGAGGCGCTGCGCGAGCAGCACGATGTCGTCGGCCATGCTCATGCAGGCGGCCTGCAGCACCAGGTCGACGCGGGTGGCGCGGTCGCGCTCGGCCAGAAGGAAATCCGCGAAATCGTCGCGGGCGCCGAGCTGCAGGCGCGCCAGCACGCCGGCGAGCGTATCGGGCTGGGCGAGTGCGACGTCGTTGAGGGCGCTACGCCGCTGCTTGCGGGTGGGCGGCCCGAGCGGGCGGCCGTGCATGTCGAGAATTTGACCCATTGCATTTCTCCGGGCAGCGCAAATCAGCTGCTTCGGAGAATAAGCACTGGTGCTTTGTCAAATGTCAAGCATTAGTGCTTTTCAGTGCTTTTTTGTGAGCGATAAACCAAAAGTGATCACGTTGACGCAGAAATAGGAAATCGCATACAGGCCGGCGGCTTCGAGCGGGTTGGATACCCGAAGCAGCGTCGAAGTGTGGCCGGTGGTCGCAATACCGGTGGTAAGCATGAGCAGGATGAAGACCCCGGCCGCGATGATGTGCCGCGCCATGATCGTTCGCCAGTGAGGCATAGCCGCTCCTCGTGTTGCTGACCGGATTGCAATCGCCGCGCCTACTGCAACCAGAACAAAGGCGCCGATCGTTGCGACGGCGCCTTCGTCGATGCCTGCGGACCATGCGGGAATTTCGCGCGCGATGCCGCCCGGTAAATCGCGGGCCTCATAAAGCGGCCGATATTCGGCAGTCACGCCGCGGCTCGGCCGGTGCGCGGGCGGATCGTGGCGACCACGACGCCGCGGATCATCACCTTGTCGTTGTCGACCAGCAGGATGTCGCCGGGAACGATGTTGGCGGTATCGAGCGCGCGTGATCTTAGGATCCAAGGGTCGATGGCGTTGAGCGCTTGCGTCGCGCTGCGCACAATCGCCGTGTAGGGCGCCGCAGCGTCAGGCTGGAAGGCTTCGGCCTCGCGCTCGACCAGCGCGGCCGGCCGGCGCTGGGGCGTCGGCGCGCCAAATGGGACCCCGCTGGCGCGCTCGATCGACGCAAGGGAATGCGCGTTGAGCGCGTGAACCGGCGCGCGATTGTTGAGAAGCCGCGTCACCGTCGTCTGCGCCACGCCGGCCTTGCGCGCAAGCGCGGTGGGGCTGAGGCCGCTGGCCTCCACCGCCGCCTGCAGCCACGCACGCTGTTCAAGGATCGGATCGCCTATACACAACACGTGGCGCATCCCGGTAATCAACACGAGAATTTCTAATGCCTGCGAAAATGCTTGCCTTAAGCATTAGTGCTTTGTCAAATGGCATTGTGGCTAGGTGATTTGCTGACATGGAAACACATGCAAGAGACTTTTCAGGACGTTGAAGCGGCGCGACGGCGGGCCGGCATGACGGTGAATGCGATGTGCCACGCCGCCGGCGTCGGCGCGCATCTCTACTACCGCGCGCGCTCCGGCCGGACCGTTCCGACGCCGAAGACGCTGGAGCGCTGGCGCCGGGCGCTGGTCGGCGGCCCGGCAGCCAAGCGGCTGTCCGGTGCGCCGGTCAACTCCACGCTGCTGCGGGCGACCTATCGCGGGTATGTCGCGGCGCTGGCCCCGGAAATGGGCACGGCGGCGCCGGAGGTTCTGGCGAGCGACCCCGGCCTGCGCGCCAACAGCGACCCGGCCTGGGCGCTGGCGGCGCGTGTGCGGGCGCTGGCCGTCTATTGCGTGGTGGTGGAGTTCGACATGCCCGCCGCCCGGGTCGCCGCGGCGATCGGTATTACGCGCGCCGCCGCCAGCGCGATCCTGAAGCGCGTCGAGGATCTGCGGGACGAGGCCGGCGTGGACGCGCTGGTCGACCGCGTGGGGAAGCTGATTTCGGGCCGCGCGGACTAGGCGGCAGGAGGGGCGGATGTACGAATACGCAAAACCCGCAGCGCCCAGAGCGCGCGCTCTCGCAGCCGATGCGCTGCTGCAGAAGGTTGTGGTCGCCTTCGCTGAAGCTTGCCGCGCGCTGCGGCTGAACGAGCCGACGCTCTCGCGCGTCGACGTCGAAGCGCTGCGCGGCTGGTGCGACTGGTGGCTGGCCGAAGAGGCGGCCGTCGATGCGGACGAGCACGCCAGAACGGGGGATCGGAAATGAGCGAGATCGTGCTGCGCGACGAGACGCAGCTGGAATGCACGGGCGTCTTCGACAGCCGCGAGGCGTTCGAGCGCTTCACGGATTTGCTGTTTGTGGCGGCGGAGACGCTGTGGCCGTCGCCTGAGGAGGGCGAGCAGGATGAGCATGGCAGGCCGCCCGCGAAGGCCGTGCGCCAATATGCCGAGATGGTCTCGCGGATGCCGCCGCCGGCGGCCGCGCTCGGAATTGCCGAGCAGGAACACCGAGGCGTTGGCCCCGACGAGGGGGGGCGGGCGCCGGGGTTCGACGCTGCGCTGCATGCGCTGTCGGGCGCGGCGCGCCGCGCGAAAATGCTGGAGCTGAAAGACGGCGTGCCTGGCGTAACCCGCGCCTACTCCGCCAAGGAGATCGCGCGGATGTTCGGCACGACGGACAAGGCCGTCTCGGTCGCCTGTACGTATGCGCGTCACGAACGGCGGGAGGCTGCTGATGTCCGCGCTTGAGACCCAGACCTTCGAGGCCGAGCGGCTGCTGCCGGTGCCGGACATGAGCGGCGCCAATGGCGCGGAGTTCTGCGTGGTGCGCGACAGGCGCGGGTTTCATGCGCTGGCGCAGGAGCAGAGCGCCGAGTGGAAATTGCTGACGGGCTGGGTCGACCCGCAGGCCGCGCTCGACGTGGCGCTGCGCATTCTCGGCGGCGACCCCAAGGCCATGACCGAGCCCCGCGCCATGCGCGGCGTCGCCGTGGCGCTGGTGGGCGTGGAGTGCTGGCTGGAGCAGGCGCGCCGCAAGGCCGCGCGGGAAGGGGAGGGCGGCGCGTGAAAAATCTGCACGAGCTCGACCATTTCCGCGATACGTCGCGCCAAGTGGTCGCCTTCATGGGGTCGATTGGCAACCATGAGACGGGCGTTTTTTCCGTGCCGCATCCTGCGACCGGCGTGACCCTGCGCGTTATCGCGTCGGTAGGGCTCGGCTGGGACCACGTTTCCGTTTCCCTGCCAAACCGCTGCCCGAACTGGCCGGAGATGTCATTCATTGCGCGCCTGTTCTTCCGAGAGGATGAGGCGGCGGTGCAGTTCCACGTCCCGGCGTCGGACCATGTGAATTTTCATCCGTATTGCCTGCACTGGTGGCGCCCGCTGCACGGCGCGCTGCCGCGCCCCGCGAAAGAGCTCGTGGGCCCATCATGAGCGATCTCTCCATCGCCGACATCAAGACGCTCCTGCAGGGCCGGGCCGAAAGCCTGGCGCGACAGTTCGCGCCGGAGGGCAAGCGCTCCGGCAAATACTGGAACGCCAAATCGCCGTTCCGGCAGGAGAAGAACGCCAGTTTCACCATCTGGATCGGCGGCGGATCACCCGGCAGTTTCAAGGACTGGGGCCACGAGGTCATGAAGGGCGACGTAATCGACCTGGTGGCGGCCTGCGCCTGCGGCGCCGTGCCGCCGTTCTCTCGAGAAAGCCGCACGGCGGCGATCCGCTGGGCCAAGGATTATCTCGGCCTCACGAACCGCAGCCCCGCGGAGATCAAGGCCAAGGCGCACAAGGCGAGCGCGGAGCGGCAGGAGCGCGAAGCGCGCGAGACGCAGCGGCGCGTCGACCGGGAAACGCGGGCATTCAAGCTCTGGCTGGAAGGCGGCGCGATCGGCGGCACGCTGGTCGAGACCTATCTGCGCGAGGCGCGTGGCGTCGACATCCGCGCGATCGCGCACATGGAGGCCAGTCTGCGCTTCAAGGCGCGGCTCGAGCATTTCGAGGAGAACCACGCCGGGCCCGTGCAGCTCGCCGCCTTCACCGACGAATTCGACCGCAAGCGCGGCGCGCACATCACCTGGCTCGCCCGCGACGGCCGCGGCAAGTGCCCGGATGTCGCCAAGGCCAAGATGATGTTCGGCACGACGCAGGGGCTGGCGATCCGCATTTCGCGGGGGCCGAGCGGCCTCAAGGTGCATGAGGCCAATGCGCAGGGCGTGCGCGGGCCGCTGGCGATCGCCGAGGGCGTGGAGACCGCCGCCAGCGTGGCGGAGGCCTGTCCGGAGCTGCGCGTGTGGGCGGCGGGCAGCCTGGGGAATATCGGCGAGCAGGTGCTGCCGGAGTGCTGCGACGCCGTGGTGGTGTGCGCGGACAATGACTGGGCGAAGCCCCAGGCGATGGCCTCGCTGGACGAGGCCGTGGCGAAACTGCGGCGGCAGGGCCGTCCGGTGACGGTGGCGCGCGCCTTTGGCGCGGCCGGCGATTTCAACGATTTGCTGAGGAGGCAGGGGTGAAAGCGATCGAGACGACTGGATTTTTCTTAAAATGCGACGCGCCCGGCTGCGATCATGTCGAAAATGTCCCGGCTATCACCGCCGATCACATCGGTATGGCGTGCCCTAAGTGCGGCGCGAACTTGCTGACCCGCGAAGATTTTTCCGCGTTCGAACAGCACACACAAATGGTCGACGCGATTAACGCATTGGCTGGGGATGTCGATCCCGGCGCCGCTCGCGCGCGCGTCTCGTTCCACCATCACGCGGGCGATTTCAACATAACGATCAGCAGCAAGGGGTGATGAGCATGGATGACGGAATTACGTGCGTGCACGGCGCGATCGCGCGCGGGGCGATCGCTGCGGCTTCGGCCTACACGGAGATGGGCGACAAGGCGCGGGATGTCGGCCTGTGCGAAGCGTGGGAAGTCCCGGACGGCGCGCCTCACATTCAAGGCGAGGAGCTCGCGCGCTTCGTGGAGACGGCCGGCGCCGTGAGCGGCGAGGCGATTTACCGCTGGGCCGAGCCGCGCGGCTACCTGCCGCCGCTTGCGCCGTGGGCGGATGTGAGCCCGTGGATCCATCGCTGGTTCGACACGTTCGCGAAGGTTGCGCACGCGCTGCGCCCTGTTCCTGTCGTGCCGGCGATTGTCGTGGCGGCCGAGGACCGGGGCGCGATGGGCAATGCGACCGTGCACGAAAAGATCGGCAACGGTCTGGAGAAGGCGGCGGGCAGGCTGCCGGCCGGCGCGCCCGGCGACACCGGCGGCGTGCTGGTGGTGCGCAATGCGCCGGCGCCAGAGCAGCCGCAGCCCGCGCCGCGCGCTGCGGACGTGCGCATCGGACCCGGCACGCTCGACCGCTGGGCTGCCGGCGGCATCCCCACGCGCGAAGAGCTGGCGGCGATGGAGCCGGAGGAGCGTCGCGGCTTTGCGGCGCTTCTGGGCATGCCGAGCGCGGCCGACCTCGAGCACGAGGCCGAGCATGGCAGCCTTGGCGCCGCGCCGGAAATCGACCCGGACAGCGTGCACAGCGTCGAAGTCGACGAGAGCGTCGGCGGCGAGAAAATCGCCGGCAAGGTCGCTGTGGCCAAAGTGAAGGGGAAGAAGTGATGGCTGAGGCGCGAGCGGCGACGCCTGTAGAGGCGCAAGAGTTCGGGATTTATCTTGATGGGGTGAGGCTGTGGGGCCGCGATTACATGATCGGGGCCGCAGCGCGAGGGCGCGATCAGGCGTTCGTGGCAGGCGTCGTGTTGTCGGCCGCCCTGCACTACGCCGGAGAGTTGCTGGCGCTTCACGAAGGCGTTGGCGAGATCGTCTCGGGCCGGGCCCGTGAAAAGATGATCATGCGCGGGATCAACTCTGGTCTTGAGCAGGGTCGCACGCGAGTTGCGCGCATCAAGGCAGCGCTGGCGGCGGAAAGCCGGGCGTAGCCACGGCCGCGCGACAGGTCATTGCGTCACGCAATGACCGAAAGCCCGGCCTCGATGGGGCCGCAGCGCCGGCAGGCGCGCAAGATTTGTACCCGTTGCGTGTGGCGTTTGCGTCCCCTCCAACCCAGAGACTTCCATGACCGAGCAACCCTCCATTGTCGCGCCGGACGCCGCGCGCTCCATGATCACCACCAAGGCCCCCGATTACGCCGGCCTCATACCGGACGCCCGCGGCGTCATTGCGCCCCCCGCGCCCACGCCCTCGGCCGATGCTTTCGCGCATGCCGTGGCCGCGCACGACCGCATCGACGCCGTCGCCAAATTGCTCAACGGCATGTTCGCCGGCGAGCCGATCACCGCCGACGAGGCGCGCGACCTGCTGGCGAAGATCTCCGGCGCGAGCGCGCCGCAGCCGGAGCAGCCGGCCGAAGTGGCCAGCAGCGACGCCGGGCCTGCCGCCCCCGCGGCCTGACGACCAGCCCCGCGAGACCTCGCCCACCGTCTGCCCGTGCGCGGGCAGACGGGTTTTTGCGCACATCCGAGAACACCGAAAATCATGTCGAAAAGCGATGTCCGCGCCGCCATCGAGATCGCCCGCCGCAAGGACCGCGCGCGCGAAAACGATCCGCCGCCCAACGCCAGCCGCATCATCGAGGGGCAGGAAGTCCGCCCCGGCGAATGGCAGCCGGACCTGCTGGGCATGCCGCCGGAATGCCCGATCGTGCCGCTGGGGATGAACGGCGACGTGATCTACGTGATGGACGTGCTGGGGCAGCTGGCGGCCTGCGAGCCCGCGAAAATGGGCCAGAAGTTCATCCAGCGCCTCGCCGGCGACCGCCAGAATTATCTGTACTGGGCATGGCCGCGCGTCGACAAGAACGGCGGCGTGACCTCTTGGCGCGCGGAGAAAGCGTCCGAATGTTTCTACCATGCCGCCGCCAGGCGCGGGCTGTTCGACGCCGTGGACCGCGTGCGCGGCCGCGGCGCCTGGGCCGACAAGCGCGGGGCGCTGATCTGGCACAGCGGCGACCAGCTCTGGCGGTCCGACCGCGTGAAGAAACGCCGCGACGGCTCGCTCGAGCTGCTGCCGGCCGACACCGGTTTCGCCGACGGCTATTTCTACCCGAGGCGTCCCGACATTCTCGCGCCCTGGCCCGAGCCCGTGACGGCCGAAAACAATCCCGCCCGCGAAATTCTGGCGGCGCTGCGGCTGTGGAACTGGGAGCGGCCCGACGTCGACCCCGTGCTGTTCCTGGGCTGGCTCGCCGCGGCGCTGCTCGGCGGCGCGCTGCCGTGGCGCCCGACGCTGTTTGCGGTGGGCGACGCGGCCGTCGGCAAGTCCACGCTGCAGGCTCTCGCGCGCGCCGTGCTCGGCGATGCGCTGCTGCAGAGCGCGGACACATCGGCGGCCGGCATCTACCAGCGCGTGCAGCAGGACAGCCTGCCCGTGGCGATCGACGAGCTCGAGGCCGAGGCCGACCCGAAAAAGGCGATGGCGGTGGTGAAGCTCGCGCGCCTCTCGGCCTCCGGCGCGATGATGCTGCGCGGCGGCGCCGACCATGCCGGCGTCGAGTTTCGCGCGCAATCCACGTTTTTCTTCTCCTCGATCAATCCGCCGGCGCTGGAGCCAGCCGACGTCTCGCGCATGGCGATCCTGCGGCTGCGGCGGCTCGACGCCAAGAAGAGCGGCACGGCCGCGCCGACAATCGACGGCGAAACCGCGGGGCCGCGGCTGCTGCGCAAGCTGATCGAGGAATGGCCGCGCTTTGCCGGCGCGCTGGAGGCTTATCGGGGCGTGCTGCGCGAGGCCGGCCACGACGGCCGCGGGCAGGACACGCTGGGCGTGCTGCTGGCCTGCGCGGATCTCGCGCTGGGGCCGGAGATCGCCGAGGAGATGGGCGTGCCCATGGTCGACGACATCAGTAAATGGGGCGAATGGCTCGCGCCCTCGACCATGCTGGAATACGAGGACCGCGCGGCGAACTGGCTGGGCTGTCTGCGCCATCTGCTGACCAGCCGCGTCGATGCCTGGCGGCAGGGCAACCAGCACACGGTGGGCGCGCTCCTCGAGCTGCTGGCCGGCGGCGGCGTGGAGCTGGCCCCGGCCAAGGGGATGCTCGCCCAGGCGGGCCTCGGCGTCGCCATACCCGGCGAGCTCGCCCCGACCGAGGACGGCTGGGTGCTGTGCATCCCCAACGAGAGCCAGCTGGTGGCCTCGCTGTTTCGTGACACCAAATGGGCCGGCGCGCCCGGCGCCAGCGTGTGGAAGAGCGCGCTGCGCCAGGCGCCGGAGAACCTGCTGGCGGCCGGCAACAACCGCAGGAGCATCAACGGCGTGCAGGTGCGCTGCACGCTGGTGAAGTTGGGGGTTTTTGGAAGAGGAGAATGGTGATGTGGACGCCTGATGTTTGTTTCTATCATGACCCATGCGACGACGGCTTCGCGTCGGCGTGGGTCGTCCGCCGCAAATGGCCCACCTGCCAGCTGGTCGGCGTCAACTACGGGCTCGCGGTCCCTGACGTCGATCTCGCCGGGAAAAACCTGCTGATAGCCGATTTTTCATACAAGCCTGAAGTACTCGAAAGGCTGAGCGAGAAGGCGCGGACGATCGTTATTCTCGACCATCACAAGACCGCGCAGGTTGATCTCGAAACGTTTGCAGTATTCAACCCGGTCGACTGTGAGACGATCGACGCAATCGTTTCGGCAACTCAGCCGGGCCTCGGCAACGTGCGCGCCGTGTTCAATATGGCAAAGTCCGGCGCGGCCCTCACCTGGGAATTCTGCAATCCCGGCGAGCCTCTGCCATATTTCGTGCGGTTGATCGAGGATCGAGACCTCTGGCGGTTCGCCTACGCGGAGACGCGGGAGTTTTCGCTCTATCTGCGCTCGTTCCCGCGCACATTCGACGACTGGGACGCGGTGGCCGATCGACTTACCCACAACCCCGAGCTGGCTCTAGGGGAGGCGAAAGGCATCCAGCGGTTTTACGATGCGAAGTTGGCCGAGCTCGTGCCAACCGCCGTCATCGGCGCGATCGGCAAGTGGAAGGGCGTCCCGATCGCTCACGCGCCCTACGCGTTCGCCAGCGACCTTGCGCACGAACTGCTCGAAGCGCACCCTTCTGCGCCGTTCGCCGCCGTCGTCGTCAACGCCTACGGTGGCACGACCTATAGCCTGCGCTCGACAGACGCGCGGCAGGATGTAAGCGAAGTTGCGCGGACGTTCGGCGGAGGCGGGCACAGGAACGCGGCCGGCTTCCGTATGCCATGACAGTCGTCGTTTGGTGGATCAATGCAGGGCGCCCGAACCGGCGCCCTGGGCGACCGATGTTTCACCCGGTCATATTCGACGCGGCCTATTTGCAGCGCCACGCTGCATGTTGGTGGGTTGTCCCCGGCACTATCTGAGGCGAGACCCCGGCCCTCTGTGGCCGGGGTTTTTCCGTTGCCCGCACCCCCGGCCCCGAGGGCTCAAAGCGGAGCCGCAATTTACACGCCTGCCGAGCGCGCAGGGTTGTGTGGCGCGGCCGACGGGTCCGGGGGTTAGACAGCGTCTAGGCGCTGTCTAGAGGACTGTCTAGCGTAGCGCTCTGAATTCACAAGGGTTGCGGCAATCTAGACGTTTAGACAGGGCGTAGTGGTTTGCGTAATACGCGCGCGCGTGTGCGTATGGGGAAGTGTGTGTCTAAGTGTCTAACTGTCTAAAAGAGATAGAATTCCTAATAATATCAAGGGTCGATCTCTAGACAGTTCCTAGACAGTTAGACAGCGCCTTAAAATAGGGTCCGATAATGCAGGGCGATGACTGGCAGGGCGGCGGAAGGTCCGAAACAGGGGTGTCTGGCGGCTCGCCGGCTGATCTTTTCGAAAAAATGGACGCGGACGAGCGCGCGATCGCCGACGCCGCGCCGTTCCGCGTCATGCCGACATCGCCGGGCCGGCCGCGCGGCGCCCCGAACAAGCGCACGCTGGAGATGCGCGATCTCTACCTGCGGTCCGGCTTCCCGCACCCGCTGCTGTGGCAGGGGCACATGCTGAAGCTCGGTATCGACGGCGCGGCGGCCATGCTGTGCTGCGATCGGCTGGAGGCGGCGGAGATCCTGCGCAAGATCGCGGCGGACGCGCTGCCGTACCTGGAGAGCAAGATGCCCACCAAGGTCGACGTGAAGGACGAGCGGCTGCCGGTGCTGGTGATCCGCGAGCACGACACGCGCGCGAGCCTCGCCCAGGGCCGATCGGCCGGCGCGCTGGCGATCGACGACGACCTGGCGGACGCGCTGATCGCGCCCGAACAAAATCAAGGGCTTGGCGCTGATGGCGCGCAAGGGTCGCACGGCCAAGGGTCGCACGATCAGTCCGAAGCCCTAGAGCCTGTAGGCGTTGCGCGCAATCAGGCAGCGGATTGAAAATCAGCGGCGCGCGCCAGCTCGAGGCGCGCGTGGCGTGGCCTGGCCCCGCGCTCGGCGCCCGCCACGGGGTCGCGGGTCCTCCGACCCTCCCCCCGCCCTCGACCGCCCGCGGGCCCTCCGGACGACGGCTTTAACCGCGCGATCGGCCGACCTCCCCCCGCCCATGCTGGCTTTTGCCAGCGGCATGGTCATTTGACGGGGCCGGCGACCGGGCATGATCGGGACGGGTTGGGGGTGCGGCCTGACCTGTTGCGAGGGGGTGGGCGGGTGGCCCAGGCCGCAAGGGTTGGGGTATGGCGACCGAATTCTCGATCTCGAACTATACCCCGCCGGGGCCGGTCGCTGCGGAGTTTATCCGCAGCGATGCGGAGGTCCCGTTCATCATGGGGCCGGTTGGTTCCGGCAAGACCATGGCGACGATCTTCAAGGCGCTGCGCTACACAGCAATGATGCCGCCCTGTAAGGACGGCATTATCCGCGCCAAGGGCGCGATCATTCGCACCGACTATAGGACGCTCTACGGGACGACGCTGTCAAGCTGGTTCCGCTGGTTCCCCAAAGATTTTCCCGGCTCGAAATTCATCGGCGGCGCGGACCGGCCCGCCACGCATGAATTGTTCTTCCAGACGCCGCGGGGCCGAAAAATCCACCTGATCGCCGAATTCAAGGCGCTCGGCACCAGCCGTATCGAGGACATCATGCGCGGCTGGGAGGGCAGCTGGGCCTGGTTGAACGAGGTCGATCTGCAGGACGAGGACAGCCTGACCTACAGCTTCCAGCGCACGACGCGCTGGCCGCCGCGCGAATTGCTCGAGCACGACGTCTCGCTGAAGCCGAAAGTGTTTGGCGATCTCAACCCGCCCGGCGATCCGGACCACTGGATCGTCAAGCGCTTCATTGACGGCGCGCCGCTGGTCATCAACGGGCG
>Ga0228698_1001320_pt1 | contig 12484 bp, 12 predicted proteins | sample McNCre117_Aug_MG_FD_178015 | JGI IMG/M metagenome (GOLD analysis project Ga0228698, IMG submission 178015) | Freshwater microbial communities from McNutts Creek, Athens, Georgia, United States - 1-17_Aug_MG | ecosystem: Environmental > Aquatic > Freshwater > Creek | place: USA: Georgia...
GCAGGTAGGCGCGGCCTTCATCGGTCAACTCCAAGCCGCGTGCGCGGCGTAAAAACAGGCTGCGGCCCAACGCGCTTTCCAGGCTTTTGATTTGCTGGCTCACCGCGCTTTGCGTCATGCGCAGCTCATCGGCGGCAGTGGTAAAGCTGAGCGCGCGGGCGGATGCCTCAAACGCACGCAACCAGTTCAGCGGGGGCAGTTTGGCCATGGCAACTCCGGCAACCTATAAGTGAGACATAAGTAATACTAATCCTGCACCGCATGGTTTTTTCGTTTGAAAACTTGAGTGAAGTCAAGCAGACTGCAGCCCATGAACGCACCTCAAAAATTCACCACCATGCCCCACATCGTTGTGGACGCCACAGCCACCCTACCCCGCGTGCTGCTGCGCCGTGGCGATGCGGATACCGAGCTACCTGCCCTGTGGCTGCGCGCCCGCAGCCCCGACCCTAGCCAGCGCGACACCATCACCGGCCAACGCCTGATGAACCCGCACCTGCTGCCCGACGACTTGCAGGTGCTGGACGCCAAACTCGAGGGCGGTGTGCTGCAGCTGCGCTTCAGCGATGGCTTTGCCGGCGGCTTTGATCCCCAGGAATTGATTGACGGCTCGGTGCTCAGCACCGGTGCCCCGGTAGCCCGCCCCTGGAAGCTGGCCGACCTGAAGCCCATGCCCCGCTACCGCTGGGCCGATTTGCAAGACGACGCCGTGCTGTACCGCGCGCTCAAGGACTTTATTGAACTGGGCTTTTTGCTGGTGGATGAAACACCCACGCAGGCCGACTCCATCCTCACCATTGCCAGCCGCTTCGGCTATGTGCGCAACACCAACTTTGGCGCATTCTTTGAGGTGTATTCCCGCCCCGATTCCACCGACCTGGCCTACCGCCCGGTGGCCTTGGGGCCACACACCGACAACCCCTACCGCACCCCCGTGCCCGGCATCCAGATATTGCAGTGCCTACAAAACGAAACCTCGGGCGGCCTCTCTACCCTGGTGGACAGCCTGGCCGTGGCCGAGCAACTGCGCCGCGAAGACCCCGAAGGCTTTGCGCTGCTGAGCCGCATACCCGTGCGCTTTGAATACCGCGATGCCACCACGCATCTGGTGTCCGTCAAGCCCATGATCGAACTGGACGGCGAAGGCAATATGACGGGCGTGCACTACAGCCCGCGCCTGGACGATATTCCTCTCATGTCCACCGTCGACACCCAGCGCTACCACGCTGCCCGCAAGCGCTTGGGCGTGTTGTTTGAAGACCCGGCCTATGAACTGCGCATGCGCCTGGGCGCGGGCGAGATGATGATGTTTGACAACAACCGCGTGCTGCACGGCCGCACCTCGTTCAACCCCAGCGAAGGCCACCGTCAACTGCAAGGCTGCTACGTGGACCGCGACGGCCCGCGCAGCAACTACCTGGTGCTGCAACGCAAGTTTGGCTAAGGCCACGCCCTCTCACACAACACAGGACACACCCATGGACAAAGTGGCATTCACCCAGATGAAAGACGGCACCCGCGAGGAATACGCCTTTCTGCAAAAACTGGAACACGACTACATACGCGGCCTGCCCGAGCGCTTGCTGGGCGCACTGGAGCACCTGGGCGGCACGCTGCAGGGCTACCAGATTTCGCGCCTGGAGCATTCGCTGCAAAGCGCCTCCCGCGCGGAAGACGACGGTGCCGACATCGACATGGTGGTGGCCGCACTGCTGCACGACATCGGCGACGAGCTGGCCCCTGAAAACCACAGCCAGTTTGCCGCCAGCATCCTCAAACCCTATGTGCGCCCCGAGGTGACCTGGGTGGTGGAAATGCACGGCCTCTTTCAGATGCAGTACTACGCCCACCACTACGACCGCGACAACACAGGCCACCTGGCGTACAAGGACCACCCTTGGTTTGCGTCTGCACAGCGCTTTGTAGAAAAGTACGACCAGGCTGCGTTTGACCCAACCTACCCGTCACGGCCGCTAAGCCACTTTGCGCCCATGGTGAAAGAGGTGTTTAACCGGGTGGCGTTTTCGCAGGCTGGGCAGTAACAGGCTAGGGCTGCTGGAGCCCGTGAACGGCCATGTGACTTTGTGGCTCGTCAGCAGGCTTGAAGTGTCGTCGCGGACGACAACTCCAAGCCACTGCGAAGGCAAAGTTACATGGATTCCTGTATCACGCGCCCATTCAAGGACTGAACAGGCCGAGCGTTGGCATTGAAGACACGACGGAACGCCTTGATCTGTTCGGCACCCAATGTGATGGGCTGCTTCATCACCATCCAATTCACGCCTTCAGAACAAGGCGGTGTAGTCAAAGAGCCAGTAAACGCGTAGTAGCCCTTTTCCGCTGGCAGCATCAACGCCAAGTCCAGCGTCAGGTCATCGACCGTGATCTTTTCACCCTTGCGTGGCAGGTGTGCAAATACCGGGGCAAACGCAGGATTGGTCTTGCCAGGCTGGATCAGGATACCGATCACACCCAATTCGCCCGCCGCATTCTTGTGAACAAAATGCCCCACCATCGCGGTGTGTTTGCCGTTCAATGCTTCTTCGCTGGGCGTGTGAAAGTGGAACTGCAGTAGTTCGTACGTTTTGTCACCCACTGTGAGCGACTGACCTGCGGGCAAGTTGATTTGGATGGTATGCCCGTTGTTTACCAAGACCGGGACTGCTTCGCTGTAGTGGAACTGCAATGCAGGCAAATCGGCCTTCACCGCATTGCGAATATCAACCGGACTCTGATTGCCGCCTTTAGCGCATGTTTCAAATGCGGGGTCCAACTCTGCCCAATGTGATGGGCCCTCTTCTCCATGTGTGTAGTTCCAGTGCTTGTGCTGTCCTTCCGCGTGCGCAGGTAGAGTCAAGAGTGCGATGGACGATGCAGCAACGACGGCGGCGAATACCTTTGAAAGCTTCATTATTTCCTTGTATATATCAGTGACCTTGCTCACAACTGCGGCAGGGATGGAGATGTTCTTCGAAGCAGCAACAAAGGTCAAAAATGGCTGAAATATGAAAATCTGATTTCATATTTCGCACCGTTTTGGCGGGCACCTTGAGTATTTGGGGGCGATTTCCAAACCGCAGATTTATGAGCACCCGGCTCTTGCCCCCAGCCGTCTCTGAGAGGCCTGTACGCCCGCGCTAATGCAGTGAGCGCGCAGCAGCCAGCCGCCACAACGAAGTCACTTCCAAAGACCGCGCCGCATGCAGCGGGTCTGCGCTGTCGGAAGCCTTGCCATGCACTGGCACCGTATCCAAGCGCCCCACCACCTCCAGCCCCGCCGTGGCAAACGCGGCCAGTAGTTCTGCGCGGCTGCGCAGGCCCAAGTGTTCGGCCAGATCGGAGAGGATGAGCCAGCCTTCGCCTTGCGGCTCCAGATGCGCTGCCAAGCCGTTCAAGAAGCCCCGCAGCATGCCACTGCCTTCGTCGTACACCGCATGCTCAATCGGTGAGCCGGGGCGTGCGGGCAGCCAAGGTGGGTTGCAGACGATGACGTGCGCCAGCCCCTGCGGAAAGAGGTTGGCCTGCTGCACATCCACACTGGCGCTCACGCCGAGCTGCAGCAAGTTGGCGTTGGCACAGGCCAGTGCGCGCGCATCCATGTCGGTGGCTACCACGTGGCCCACACCACGCCGAGCCAGCACGGCGGAAAGCACGCCGGTGCCCGTGCCAATGTCAAAAATGGTGAGCGCTGCGGTGTCTGCCGCCAAGGGGGCCAAAGCCACCAAGCCCACGTATTCGCCGCGCACGGGCGAGAACACGCCGTAGTGCGGGTAGATGCGGTTGTTGGGTGCCTCACCCAGTGCGCTGATTTCCACACCGTTCTTGCGCCACTCAAAAGCGCTGATCAGGCCCAGCAGTTCGCGCAGCGAAGCCACGCTGTCGCCCTCGCCCACTTGCGAATCACCCCAGGCTTGGGTGCAAGCACCACGCGCATCCGGGCTGCGGCGCAAGGCCAGGCCATAGTCCTCACCAAACGAGAGCAACACCATGCCGAGCACGCGGGCGCGCTGGGCCTGAGCTTGGCGGTGCAGGTGGAAGCCTTTGGATGCAGCAGCGGCGGCGTCTTCCGCGCTTAACGGAGCCACAGGTGCGGCCGCTGGTTTGCGTTTGCGGCCGCGCTTGTCGGTGCTGGCGGATTGGTCTATGCGGCGGCCCAGGGCTTGCAGCATCTGGCGGGCGTTTTGAAAATCGCCGCGCCACAAGAGCGCCGTCCCTTCGCAGGCCAGGCGGTAGGCGGCATCGGCGCTCAGGGTGTCATCGGCCAGCACCACTTTTTTTGGCGCAGCAGCGCCGCGCTCGGAGCGCCAGCGGGCGCTGCAGTCTTTGCCGTCCTCCTGCCAGTGAATAGTGGGATGGGCAGTGGGGACGGCGGTGGATGGTGTCATGCAAAGCGGCTTACTGCCGCGCGGTTCGGGTATTGAGCGGGAGCGCTTGCGGGTGGCTGGTGCGAAACGGGTTGATGTCCAGCCCGCCGCGGCGTGTGTAGCGCGCATACACCGCTAGCTTGATGGGTTTGCAGCGCGTCCAGATGTCCATGAAGATGCGCTCCACGCACTGCTCGTGGAACTCGTTGTGGTTGCGAAAGCTCACCAGGTATTGCAGCAGGCCTTCTTGTTCGATTTGCGGCCCGGAGTAGCTGATCTGCACGCTGCCCCAGTCGGGCTGGCCGGTGACCAGGCAGTTGCTCTTGAGCAAGTTGCTCACCAGCACTTCGGACACCGGTGCTTCATCGTGGGCAGCCGTGAGCAAATCGGGCGCGGGCTGGTAGCGGGTGCATTCCACATCCAAGCGGTCCAGGCTCAGGCCATCGAGTTCGTAAATGGGTTCGTTGTCAAACAGCTCAGGCGCAATCAGTTTCACACCCACTGTGGACTGCACTATGCCGCCACGCCACACGGCCTCGTTGATGTCGGCGCGCAATCTGGCCAGCACCTCAGAGGCATCGGCAAAACGGGTGTTGTTGAAGCTGTTGAGGTAGAGCTTGAAAGACTTGCTCTCCACAATGTTCACCGACTCGCAGGGAATGGCGAAGTGCACCAGCGCCACCTGCGGCTTGCCGCGGTTATTGAGCCAGCTCACCTCAAAGGCCGTCCACATGTCCGCGCCAAAGAAGGGAGCGGAACCGGAAATGCCGATCTCGGCGCGCTTGCCCGCACGCGGAATAGGAAAAAGCAGCGAGGCGTCGTACTGGTCCACATAGGCCGAGGCCTTGCCCAGTTGGGATTGTTCGGGGGTGTTCATGGGGTGTCTCCGGCAAGGCGTTGTTGTGCAAAGTACAGATGCGGAATCAGCGGCACATGCATCTGGCGCACGGGCTCAGAAGGCAGGTCGTGGCCCATGCCGTCTATGCCCAGCAGCACCGCGCCGGGTATGCGCTGCGCGGTGTCTTCTGCACAGGCAAATGGCACCAAGGGGTCTGTGCGGCCATGCAATACCAGCGTGGGGCATTGGATGCGGCTTAGCAGTGCGGCACGCTCGGTGTCGGCCATCACGGCCAGTGTCTGGCGCAAGGTGCCGTGCGGGCGCAGGCTGCGGCGGTAGCCTTGCTGGATGGATGCGCGCATTTCGGCATCGGGTGTGGGATAGGCCGGGCTGCCGATGGTGCGCAGCACTTGCATGCCGTACTCGACAACGGCGTCTTCGCTTTTGTCACGCGGCTTGCTCATCATGGCCTTGAGGGCCTGGGGTGCGGGCCCGGGAAGGCCCTTGGCACCACTGGTGCTCATGATACTGGTCAGGCTGCTCACCCGATCAGGCGCTGCAATAGCCACACGCTGCGCCACCATGCCACCCAAGCTGACGCCCACCACATGGGCACGGGCGATGCCCAGTGCGTCCAGCACTCCCAGGCTGTCGTGTGCCATGTCGGCCAGGCTGTAGGGCGGATGCAGTGCGAGCCCCATGTGAAGCTTCATCATGGCCCAGGGCATATTGGGTTTACCCAGGTGGTCAAAGGCGGTGCTCAGGCCGCTGTCGCGGTTGTCAAAGCGCACCACGCGGTAGCCCGCATACAGCAAGGGCTGCACAAAGTGTTCGGGCCAGGAAATCAGCTGCATGCCCAAGCCCATGATGAGCAACACCACCGGGCGCTGCAGATGGCTGGGGTCGAGCGCTGCCGAGTCTTCTACCTCGATATGCAGGCCATTGGCGTTGACTTTCATGCCTTGCGCCTGAACACCAGCTTGGCCGGTGTGGAGGCATTGGCATCAAAGGCATAGCCCTCGGCGTCAAAGCCTTTCAGTTGCTCCACATGCGTGAGGCGGTTGAGCGTGGCGTAGCGCGCCATCAGGCCGCGCGCACGCTTGGCAAAAAAGCTCACGATCTTGTATTGGCCGCCCTTGTATTCCTGGAACACGCATTCCACCACTGCCGCTTTGAGGGCCTTGGTATCCACCGCCTTGAAGTACTCGTTGGAGGCCAGGTTGACCACCACCGGGCTAGCGTCTTTACGCAGGCGGGTGTTGAGGTATTCGGCAATGCGGCTGCCCCAGAAGGCATACAAATCCTTGCCACCGGGGTTGGCGATCTGCGTGCCCATCTCCAGGCGGTAGGGCTGCATCAGGTCCAGCGGGCGCAACACGCCATACAGGCCGCTCAAGATGCACACATGGTCTTGCGCCCAGGCCAGGTCTTCTGCGCCCAGCGAGCGGGCATCCAGGCCGCCATACACGTCGCCGTCAAAGGCGAGTGCGGCCTGGCGTGCGTTCTTCTCGGTGGCGCGGGTGGACCAGGCCTGGTAGCGGGCTACGTTGAGGGTGCTGAGCTTGTCGCTCAGGCCCATCAGCTCGGCAATTTGCTGGGGCGACTGGGTGCGCATCACATCGATCAGCACCTTGGATTCTTTTACGAACAAGGGCGCGGTATGCGGCTGGCCGTTCAAGGGCGTTTCATAGTCCAGCGATTTGGCGGGGGATAGTAGGAACAGCATGGCACGATTATCCCGAATGCATGTGACTGCCCGCGCAGGCAGGGGCAATGCCCCGCCCCCCAACCCTGAACGCCTAGACCCAGTGCCAGCGTGTGAGTTGCAGCGAGCCGTCCAGCTTGGCCCAGACCTCGGCAATCACCAGACGGCGCTTGCCCTCGGTCTGGATCATGAGATTCATGCTGTAGTTGGTGCCTGTCACCACTTGCTGGCGGGCGTGTTTGATGGCCAGCAACTTGAAGCTGGTGTGGCTCTGGTTTTCTTGGGCGGTGAGCGCAAACTGCGCGGCTTTCTTGACGTTCTCGTCCTGCAGCGGTGCGGCGCTCCAGCCGCCTGCAATGGGGGCGCTAGCAATATCGGTGGAGTGTGAAGACAGGGACAGGGTGAGGCCAGCAGACGCCAGCGCCAACGCCGCTACGGCGCTAGAAAACTTGGAAGACACAGCAGTTACTCTTTGTAGTTGAAGTTATGGGTAACCAGCCAAACCGCGCGATTCAGATGGCAGCCTGCCTCCAACGACGCAGCCAATTGCAAGGTTGACAGAACACAGGCCCTGTCAGGAAAGCTTCAGTCTTGTGACGCCTCGTGCGGCATCTGCACCACTGCAAACGTGGCTTTGCGCACCAAGGGCAGCACCACCAGCAAGGTAGGAAAAGCAATCGCCCAAGAAATGCCCCACGAACCCAGCCAAAGTGCCAGAAAGCCAGCCGCCATGCCAACGCCGCGCAAGGTGCTGATCAGCGAGACGATGCAGGTCATGATGACCGACAGAAAAAACGGCATCACCACAGTCGCATAGCGCGTGTGCAACAAGGGCAGACCAAAGAGGCCACGTCGCTGCGGGCTGGCGGGGGAATGGGGTACGTTCATGCGGGCATGGTAGCCCAGCAGCCAAGGCCCGTGGCCCGCCCGGTAAAATCGCCCCTCGCTCACGATTCACACACCATGTCTGACAACGCCACTCCCTCCCCCGCCAACACCCCCGCTGCTGCCACGCCCGAGCAACCGGGCCTGCAGTCTCTGTCCAAGTCGTTTGAACCTGCGGCGCTGGAAGCCCATTGGGGCCCGGAGTGGGAAAAGCGCGGCTATGGCATTGCAGGCTTCCGTGGCACGCAAGCGCCCAAGGCAGATGCCCCCGCGTTTGCCATCCAGCTGCCGCCGCCCAATGTGACTGGCACGCTGCACATGGGCCATGCGTTCAACCAGACCATCATGGACAGCCTAACGCGCTACCACCGTATGGCCGGCTTCAACACCGCCTGGATTCCCGGCACCGACCACGCCGGCATTGCCACGCAAATCGTGGTGGAACGCCAGTTGGCCGACCAGAAGATCAGCCGCCACGACCTGGGCCGCACCGACTTCGTGAAGAAGGTCTGGGAGTGGAAGGAAAAGAGCGGCAACACCATCACCACGCAAATGCGCCGCATGGGCGACAGCGTGGACTGGACGCGCGAATACTTCACCATGGATCCCAAGCTGTCCAAGACGGTGACCGAAACCTTTGTGCAGCTCTATGAGCAAGGCCTGATCTACCGTGGCAAGCGCCTGGTCAACTGGGACCCGGTGTTGATGAGCGCGGTGAGTGACCTGGAGGTGGAAAGCGAAGAGGAAGAAGGCTCGCTCTGGCACATCCGCTACCCGCTGGACGATGGCAGCGGTGACATCACCGTGGCCACCACCCGCCCCGAGACCATGCTGGGCGACGTGGCCGTGATGGTGCACCCCGAAGACGAACGCTACACCGCCCTCATCGGAAAAATGGTGAAGCTGCCCCTGTGCGACCGCGAGATTCCGGTGATTGCCGACGACTACGTGGACAAGGCATTCGGCACCGGCGTGGTCAAGGTCACGCCCGCGCACGACCAGAACGACTATGCCGTGGGCCAACGCCACAAGCTGCCCATGATCTGCGTGCTGACGCTGGACGCCAAGATCAACACCGAAGCCCCCGCCGCCTACCAAGGCCTGGACCGTTTTGTGGCCCGCAAGAAAGTCGTGGCCGACCTGGAGGCAGGCGGCTTCCTGGTGGAAGTGAAGAAACACAAACTGATGGTGCCCCGCTGCGCACGCACCGGCCAGGTGATCGAGCCCATGCTGACCGACCAGTGGTTTGTGGCCATGAACGCCGTCGGCAAGGGTGATGCCACCGGCAAGTCCATCGCACAAAAGGCCATCGACGCAGTGCAGAGCGGCGAAGTGCGCTTTGTGCCCGAGAACTGGATCAACACCTACAACCAGTGGATGAACAACATCACCGACTGGTGCATCAGCCGCCAACTCTGGTGGGGCCACCAGATTCCCGCCTGGTACGACGAAGACGGCAATGTCATCGTTGCGCGCGATGAGGCCGAAGCCCAAGCCAAAGCACCGGGCAAGAAGCTGCGCCGGGATGAGGATGTGCTCGACACCTGGTACTCCAGCGCCTTGGTCCCCTTCAGCACCATGGGCTGGGGAAACGATGGAGCTGGCGAGCATGCCGGAGCCGGACGCAGCGATTTTGCGAGCGCAGCGAGTATGAGCAAGGCCGGTTCCGGCACGCTCGCCAGCGGCGCCAACGCCAATGACCAAGGCCTGCAAGACTACGACCTCTACCTGCCCAGCAGCGTGCTGGTCACCGGCTACGACATCATCTTCTTCTGGGTCGCCCGGATGATCATGATGACCACCCACTTCACCGGCAAAGTACCCTTCAAACACGTCTACATCCACGGCCTGGTGCGCGACGCGCAGGGCAAGAAGATGAGCAAGAGTGAGGGCAACGTGCTCGACCCCGTGGACCTGATCGATGGCATCTCCTTGGAGCCGCTGCTCGAAAAACGCACCACCGGCCTGCGCAAACCCGAGACCGCACCCACCGTGCGCAAGAACACGCAAAAAGAATTCCCCGAAGGCATTCCCGCCTACGGTGCCGATGCGCTGCGCTTCACCTTCGCCGCACTCGCGTCGCTGGGCCGCAGCATCAACTTCGACAGCAAGCGCTGCGAGGGCTACCGCAACTTCTGCAACAAACTGTGGAACGCCACCCGCTTTGTGCTGATGAACTGCGAAGGCCAAGACTGCGGTCTGTTGGAACACACCAAAGAGCAATGCGCAGTGGGTGGCGAAGCCCACGGCTATTTGGCATTCAGCAGCGCCGACCGCTGGATCGTCTCGCTGCTGCAAAAGGTGGAAGCCGAAGTCGCCAAAGGCTTTGAGGAATACCGTCTGGACAACGTGGCCAACACGATTTACGACTTCGTTTGGAACGAGTTCTGCGACTGGTACCTGGAAATCGCCAAAGTGCAAATCCAGACCGGCAACGACGCCACCAAACGCGGCACCCGCCGCACGCTGATCCGCACGCTGGAAACCATTCTGCGTTTGGCCCACCCCATCACGCCCTTCATCACCGAAGAGCTGTGGCAAAAGGTGGCGCCCGTGGCCGGGCGCGCAGGCGCATCGGTCAGCGTGGCCGCCTATCCCGTGAGCCAGCCTGAGCGCATTGACGAGGCCGCCATGGCAGAGGTTGCCAAGCTCAAGCAACTGGTGGACGCCTGCCGCAACCTGCGTGGCGAAATGAATGTGTCGCCCGCCACGCGCCTGCCGCTGTATGTGGTGGCACAAACGGCTGGCGAAGCCGCCTTCCTGCAAAGCTCGGCGGCCGTGCTGCAAGCGCTGGCCAAGCTCAGCGAAGTCAAGCTCTTTGCCGACGAAGCCTCCTGGCAAGCCGCGGCCCAAGCGGCCCCGGTCGCCGTGGTGGGCGATGCGCGCGTGTGCCTGCACATGGAAGTGGACGTGGCTGCTGAGAAAGTGCGCTTGGGTAAGGAAGTGGCACGCCTGGAAGGCGAGATTGCCAAGGCCAGCGGCAAGCTGTCCAACGAGGCGTTTGTTGCCAAGGCACCGCCTGCGGTGATTGACCAAGAGCGCAAGCGCGTGGCCGACTTCAGTGACACGCTGAACAAGGTGCGCGACCAACTCGCGCGTTTGGGCTAAGCCCAAACAAAACAGCGCACCCTAGGTGCGCTGTTTGAGAAAGAGGCGGGCTGCAAGGCCCGCTTTGCGTTTTAGCGGCGGCGCAACACGTGGATGTAGTCAGGCTCGGCCGTTTGCTGCTCCAGCAACTCATTGCCAGTCTGCTTGGCAAAGGCCTGGAAATCGCGCACAGAGCCCGCATCGGTGGACACCACCTTTAGCACCTGCCCGCTTTGCAACTCGGCCAGCGCTTTTTTGGCCTTGAGAATGGGCAGCGGGCAATTCAGGCCGCGGGTGTCAATTTCTTTGTCAATCTGCATGGGAGGCTCCTCTATGCGTGCATTGTAGGGTTGCGGCCTGCTCAAATGCCGCGTTCAGGCTGGAAACACGCCTGTGGACAGATAACGGTCACCCCGGTCACACACCACAAAGGCGATGGTGGCATTGCGCTCCCGCTCGGCTATTTGCTGCGCCACCCAGCAGGCGCCTGCTGCGGAGATGCCCGCAAAAATCCCTTCTTCACGCGCCATGCGGCGGCACATGTTTTCTGCATCCGCCTGACTGACGTACACCAGTTCGTCCACGTTGGCCGGGTTGTAAATTTTGGGCAGGTACTCCTGTGGCCATTTGCGAATACCGGGGATGCGCGAACCTTCCGACGGTTGGGCGCCAATGATGCGAACGGACGGATTCTTTTCCTTGAGAAACTGCGACACCCCCGTGATGGTGCCGGTGGTGCCCATGGCGCTTACAAAGTGGGTGATCTTGCCGTCGGTGTCGGCCCAGATCTCGGGGCCGGTGGTCTCGTAATGGATGCGCGGGTTGTCAGGGTTGGCAAACTGGTCCAGCACCTTGCCCTGCCCTTCACGCTCCATCTTGTCGGCCAGGTCACGGGCGTATTCCATGCCGCCGCTCTTGGGCGTGAGGATCAGTTCGGCACCATAGGCCTTCATGGTCTGTACCCGCTCAATCGACAAGTCCTCCGGCATGATGAGCACCATGCTGTAGCCCTTGATGGCAGCAGCCATTGCCAGCGCAATGCCGGTGTTGCCGGAGGTGGCTTCAATGAGTGTGTCACCGGGCTTGATTTCACCGCGCTCCTGCGCACGCTGGATCATGCTGAGCGCGGGGCGGTCTTTGACCGATCCGGCCGGGTTGTTACCCTCCAGCTTGGCCAACACCACGTTTCCACGCTCGGCATTGGCTTGTGCGCCTACGCGCTGCAATGCAATAAGTGGCGTTTTTCCGATGGCGTCTTCAATGGTTGGATAGTTCATGGACATAAATGTGCCATAATTTAGGACTTCATTCATACCTGCCCGGGTGGTGAAATTGGTAGACGCAGGGGACTCAAAATCCCCCGCCGCAAGGCGTGCCGGTTCGATTCCGGCCCCGGGCACCATCTGATAGTCTCAGATGGTTTCAAGAAGGCTCACAACCCGCATGTCTCCCAGGCATAGCGGGTTTTTTGTTGTCCCAAGTGGTTTCACCCGATAGCATGACATCCCGATGATCTGACGGTATCCATGACGGTATTTGGAAAAAGGCCCTGGAAAAATACCGTCACCTCCTAGGGAACGGAAATGGCACTAACAGACACGTTCG
>Ga0228698_1001321_pt1 | contig 12482 bp, 15 predicted proteins | sample McNCre117_Aug_MG_FD_178015 | JGI IMG/M metagenome (GOLD analysis project Ga0228698, IMG submission 178015) | Freshwater microbial communities from McNutts Creek, Athens, Georgia, United States - 1-17_Aug_MG | ecosystem: Environmental > Aquatic > Freshwater > Creek | place: USA: Georgia...
AAGCCCTCGATCGCCTTCGCCTCTCAGACTCATCGCTTTCATACGAAGAAGAGGCGTCCGGTATCCTTGGCCGCGGTTTCCGCTGTGGGTTTCTCGGTATGCTCCACCTCGAGATCATCACCGAGCGACTCAAACGCGAGTTTAACCTCGAGCTTGTCATTACGTCACCGTCGATTGCGTACGAAATCACTCGCAGAAATGGCGTAATTGAGTTTATTTATGCTCCGTCACGCTTTCCCGACTACGGCGACGACGTCTCAGTGCGCGAGCCATGGGTCACTGCGCGCATTATTGTGCCACCAGAGCACTTGGGTCCGGTCATGACACTCCTCTATGAACACGAAGCAAACATCATGGAGACGGAAGTCTTTGGTGACGGGCGCAACCTCATTGCGGTGGAGATGCCGCTTCGTGAGCTTATGCGCAACTTTTTCGACAAGCTCAAAAATGCGACGTCGGGCTACGCGTCACTTTCGTATGAGATTGCTGACCTACGCCCCGCAGATGTCACTCGCCTCGACGTGCTCGTGGCAGACGAAATTGTCCCTGCATTTTCGCGTGTGGTAGGGAAGCGCCGTGTCGAACAGGATGCAGAAGCAGTCGTCGAAAAACTTTTCAAAATACTTCCACGCCAGATGTTCGTGATGAAACTCCAAGGCAAGGCACTTGGTCGCATCATTTCCTCGCGCACACTTTCAGCGATGAAAAAGGACGTCACCGGGTACCTCTATGGTGGCGACATCACTCGAAAAATGAAGCTCCGTGAAAAGCAGAAGAAGGGAAAGAAAAAAATGAAGGAGCATGGCAAGGTCAACATCCCGCAAGATGTCTTTATGCAGATGGTGAAGGAATAAAAGGCGACTTCGAGCTATTTCTTTGTCGTAGTTTAAAATGACTCAGCAACGTACAAAAAGTACGGCTTTTTCGTCTTTTTCCTCACTCCTTGAACTAGCAGCAAAATCGCCTTTTATAAAGAGGTGAACTTAGAGAAGATTACTGGAACCCGCTTGCAACGTAGACGATGATCATCGAGGCGATGATGATGGCTGAGACGCCAATCCAGACCCACTTCATGACTTTTTGTGTGCGTTTGTGGAACAGAAATGACATATGATGTGTTTTTTATTCCTGCTATACTACCATAAAGTCTTATATGATGTTTGATTTTTACGAGAAACGAAAACTTCGCGGCATCTTTTTTTCACGACCAGTGGCGGTCTTTTTATTTCTTCTTGCGCTCGTGCTGTCGTGGAGTGCATACGGGCGCTTTGTCGCCGAACAAGAGACTCGCGCAAAACGTCTCGGCAAGGCAACGGAGCTCGTGGGTCTCAAAGCGCGTGCAGCAATCATAGAGGCAAAGGTAAAGCATTTGGAGAGTGACCAAGGTGTGGAGCGGGCACTCCGTGAAGAGTTTGATGTTGCAAAGCAGGGGGAGGAGGTGATTGTGGTGGTGGATGGTCAAGCCACGAGCGGCCAGGCTACTGACAATCCAATCCTTCCACTCCCGCACGAGCCGTCACTGTTCGAGCGTCTTAAATTTTGGTAGTATTTTCACGCGCGGGATTAGTTTAGTGGCATGATGCGACCTTCCCAAGGTTGAGACGCGGGTTCGATTCCCGCATCCCGCACAAAAGACGTGAAGTGTATTTTGTGCGCGGATAGGAGAGTGCGGGGTACTCTCCGGCGGGAATCGAAAAGGTTGTTAGTAGTTTCGACTGAAGGGAGAAAGTACCCTACAACCTGAACAGATTCTGTAAGAATCGATTTCCGCATCCGCACATTTGTGTCCATTTTAAAAGTAGTGGTATACTGGTGTTTCATTACATTGATAATCATCGATACTATGCAAAAAGAAGTTACTATTTACAGCACACCATCTTGCCATTTTTGCCATGCAGCAAAGGATTATTTTGCCGAGAATCACATTGCGTACACTGAGCACAATGTGGCAGCAGATCATGACAAGCGCGCAGAGATGGTGGAAATGACTGGTCAGATGGGTGTGCCGGTCATTCGCATTGAGGATGATGTCGTTGTCGGTTTCGATCAGCGAAAGATTGCCGAGCTCCTCGGTGTTGCTGCATAGCAAAAGCCGTTGACCACAAAAGCCGCCGACTGGCGGCTTTTGTGGTATTGTTTTTCATGTCCTCCCAATTGATAGGTACTTCTGTCTGTAAGGCACACCTAGTCTCCCAGACTAGTTGTGCATGGTGGAGGCAGGTCGGTTCGCGTTGCCCTCATAGCTCAATGGATAGAGCAGTCCCGTCCTAAGGGAAAGATCTGAGTTCGATTCTTGGTGAGGGCACTATCAACACGTTACCCACAGTTGTATACAAAACATTTCAACAGTTTTTCCACAGCTATTTCCATATGTTTTGCTATTTTTGTGGAGGTGTAGTATAAAAAACTTAGACGAATAGAGAAAAGGGAGGCATACATGTTGAACAATGTTGGTTATACCGTCATTTGTGTTGTGGGGAATCATACGCCGCAGCCACAGATTGTTAGCACTGGTTTGTCGAAAGCATGTGCTGGTGAAATGATGCTTGCGCTTGAAAACGGGTCGTTCGATCGGTTTGCGGGCGAGGCAATCAAAAGTATTCAGGTTCGGGAGGATGACAGCACTGTCTATCTTCAGCCTGACACGTTTTTCGAGCACCGCTACTAGCACGCTTGTGCTTGCCGCCTCAATAAAGCTCGGGACTCCTCGAGCTTTATTTTTTGTGTGATTTTCGCTATACTGGTGGGCGATGCTGGGAGAACACGAAGAAATCAAAAAGCTCTTAGAAGAGAATCTTGCAATCGTAAAAGAAAACCACGTTTTGCTTGAGAAGATGCATCGTATGGATGTATACTCCTTTTGGCTCAAGTTTCTCTGGTTTGCCAGTATTATTGGTGTGCCGATTGTTGCATACTATTTCCTCATTGAGCCGTACTTCAAGGCTCTTGGCGTTAACTCTGATGAAATTGGACGTATCATTAAAGCCATGCCGCATCTGATTGATTCTCCGTTCGGAAAAATTTTATAGAAGAAGTGGTATCCACCAATAACGTTCATTTCTTCATTCATACGCTTGGATAGCTCAGTTGGTAGAGCACTTCCCTGAAGAGGAAGGGGTCCCCAGTTCGAGCCTGGGTCCAAGCACACAGAGACACAAAACCCGGCCTGCGCCGGGTTTTGTGCGATTGTGTGAGACGGAGCAATGTTTCCGTTTCCGTAAAAAGAAACGGAAACCGCGAGTCCGGGGAGGAAGTGCTTAGTAAAATTCAAGCTTGCTTGATATTTTACTTAGCAACTTGACCCCCACATCAAGTGAGCTGCGCCGAGCCCGACTTTACTTGGCAGACTTGAACGAAGTGAAGTTATGCTTAGTGACTTGACCCCAGAAAAGAGCCTGCTATTGCAGGCTCTTTTCTTTTTTGTGTGCTACTATCGGAACAGAACCCAAAGGAGGTCGATGTGTTCACTAGGCTCATTTCACGACTAACGACGTTTACTGGGATAAATGCTCTTCTGGCAGCCACAAATATTCTGATGGTGTGGATACTCACCGATATACTTGGTGTTCACTATCTTGTCAGCACCATGGTTGGGTATACCGCTCACGCTGTGTTTGGGTTCTTTGCGCAGCAAAGATACACGTTCGCGGCCTCAAAGATAGGTATTGCAAAAGGTTTGAGTCGCACGCTGCTTATTGAGTGTTTTGGCGTACCTATGATGCTCGGTTCGACAGCATTTTTCTATGAAGTGCTTGCCCGCGGTGTCGTTCAATCAAGATTGCTTTCGCTGCTCGTGGTGGGTACATTCGATTATGTAGCCCACTCGTTCATTACTTTTCGTGTTAACCCTTTTAAATAACCGCCACACAACGTGTGGCGGTTTTTGACTTTTGTCAGAGTTGAACAGAAGAGGTGTGTCATGGTAGGCGCCACATGCCTACAAGCGAGTTTAAAAAATAATAAAGGAGGAAGGCCGATGAACTCTTTCCATCGCGGCTAAGGCAACTTTGTGGCTGCGGCGAACCGCTTGTTCCTCGCGACGGTATAGAGAAATGGTTGTCGGAAGGAAGAAGGTGGCAGTCAATGCAGACTGCTATTGGGAAAAGCTGGGAGACATTGCCGTACCCCGTCGGCGGACTAGGTATTCGCCGCAGCAGCTGACATACAGCACAACAAAAACCGCCTCGTATTCTCGAGGCGGTTTTCTATTATGGCTTGATCTGATGGCTTTTGACCTTGAGGCGTGCGCTGCGGGCCTTGTCGAGCTTTGGAAGAACAATGGTGAGCATGCCATGCTTTTCCTTTGCCTCAGCTTCGTCAATGATGACCTCTTCAGGAAGGAGGATGGTGCGTGAGAAGCCACCCCAGTAGAGCTCGTGGTGGTAGTAGTCCTCTTCAGGAGCTTCGCGGTCTTCCTCGCGATGGCCTTTAATGGTTACCATGTCGCGGGTAATAGCAATGTCGAGGTTTTCAGGATTTACACCAGCGATGAGTGCACGAATAACAATTTTTTCAGGCGTGTGGTACATATCGACAGGGAGCTCACCATCTGCTTCTGGCTCAAGACCCTGGTCGTTCCACGAGTCGCCGTCGGCTTGTTGCTCGACGTCGGCAGCTTCTTCGACATCCTCAAAATCATCGACAGTTGTCGATCCGGTGAGGCGTTCGAGAAATGATGGTTTTCGTATCATGATGTGTGTTGTCGCTCGAGCTGTTTAACTTTTTCAAAGACGAGGAGAAGGGCGATGATTCCCATCCATACGAACAAGAATACGGTGAGAATGGTTTCTCCACTCGATGAATCCATTATAAAAGAGTTGAATAGGGCATGCAACGTGATAGCAATGATAAGTCCTGCTGTGGCGACTACTACACGAAGCTCTCGTTTCATGTAGTAGGAGAGTGCCATCGCAGCTCCGACGGTGCCTGAAGCGAGTACGTGGAGGAGTGTAGCACCGAGGAAACGAAAGTTTTCAGTGAGGATAGACTCGACGACCTGTCCGTTGTGGAGCGGTGTGAAGATAAAAAGTGCATTTTCAAACGCAGAAAAGCCAAGTGCGACAGCAATCATATAAATGATAGCGTCGATCGGTTCATCGACAGCTTTGTTCCAGAGTACAACCACCAAAGCGGCAGAATACTTCATTATTTCCTCAATAGTCACCCACACAAAAATGAGCGAGCTTCCCGAGAAACGGTCGAGTGCGTAGCGTTGTAAGGGGAGGACAATGGCAACAATGGCCATGCCCGAGAGAAATGCAGCGGCAATGAGCGCCTTTGGCTCGGGGTGTGGCGCGTCTTCGCGAAGCCAGAACCAAAGCCAAAACAGCGCAGGGATGAGGCCTCCCATCAGCGCAATGAGCATGTACGATGTCTGCATACCCAACTACTATATCAGATGGAAGCCAGTAACAGCGCGTTCGAGTGTGTAATGTGGGCTTTTCTCGTACTACTTTCCACAAAATATAAGTATGCGTTGCATTTTTAGTACCGTTTCGGCGAATACGTTTGTGTATTCTCGCAAACGACCAGCTATTCAACTGCAAAGGTTTGTTGCAAGTAGTACTCGAACGCTTTCGTTTAGTTTGCAGATGGCCACTTTGCCACGATGAGCATGTCAGCGTCTTTCTGCGGAAGGTTTTGCCAGATGGTTTCGGTGACAAACGGCATGAAAGGGTGAAGGAGTTTGAGCGATGTCGTAAGGCACGTGTAGAGCACGTACTGGCGCGCAGCTTTTGCATCGGCATCAGCACCAGTGAGGATTGGCTTTGATTCTTCGAGGATCTTGTCTGCAAGCTCGCTCCAGACGTAGTGATACGCTTTTTCTGCAGCCATGTAGAGACGGTATTCATTGATGTCGGTCGTCACTTCGCGCACGATGTTTGCAAGACCGGCGAGGATCTCTTCGTCGCGGGAAGGCAAGGACGCAGGGTGTTCGAGTGATGCGCCTTCGACGTTCATGAGGACGAAGCGCGAGATGTTCCAGATCTTGTTTGCAAAGTGTTTGTAGCCCTTGATCTTGTCTTCAGAGAGCTTGATGTCCGTGCCTGGTGTCGCACCCACAATGAGCGAGAGGCGCGTCGCATCGGCGCCGTACTTCTCGATCATATCGAGCGGGTTGATGATATTGCCGAGCGACTTCGACATCTTCTGACCCTTGCCGTCGCGCACGAGACCATGGAGGTACACTGTTTTAAACGGCACTTCGCCCAAGTGGAAGCCTGACATAAGCACCATACGCGCAATCCAGAAGAAAAGAATGTCGTAGCCTGTCTCAAGGACGCTCGTTGGGTGGTACACCTTCATATCGCCCTCCATGTTTGGCCAGCCAAGTGTTGAGAAGGTCCAGAGACCCGACGAAAACCACGTGTCGAGCGTGTCAGGGTCTTGTTCGAAGTGCTCAGTATCAAAACTCAACCCACAGCGAGGGCAAGTCGTCGGCGCAGAAACTCCTACTATTGGTTGTGCTTGGGCAGTCCAAGATTCAGTTCCAACTCTTTCCGATGGCATCTGGCATGTAGTGTGATACCACACAGGAATACGATGCCCAAACCAAATCTGGCGAGAAATACACCAGTCGCGGAGGTTGTCGATCCAGTGATGGTAGATCTTTGCGAAGTTATCGGGGATGATATCCACCTGGCCGCCTTCAACAGCTGCACGCATAAGTTTCTTCAGCGTCGTCTGCGAGCCAGATGCGATACCGTTTATGTTTGAGTGCGGAATGGTGAACTCTTTGTCGACCGCAATAAACCACTGCATTTTTATTTGAGGCTCAATCGTCCCGCCACCGCGGCTGTTGACGGCAACATTGTGTACGTATGCCTCGTCGATTTTCTCAATGAGGTTTTTGTTTTTCAAAATCTCCACGATCATCGGACGCGCTTTCTTGATGTGTTGCCCTGCGAGCTCGCCCGCGATAGGGAGGAGCTTGCCGCTGTAGTCGATGACCTGCTCGCGGTCGAGGCCGTGACGCTCAGCTATTTCGAAGTCGGTCGCATCGTGCCATGGGGTAATCGTCATTACGCCGGTACCAAACTCCATATCGATGGACGCATCTTTGATTACAGTCGCTGTAATTTTTCCGCCGATCCACTCAATGTCAGGAATCTGCTGTTTGTGCTCGTACTCTGCATAGCGTGGGTCGTCTGGGTGCATGACCACGTACTTGTCACCAAACTTCGTCTCAGGGCGCGCGGTAGCAATCACAAACGGACCGTACTTGAGGTAGTAGAGTGGCTCTTTGATTTCTTTGTGTTCGAGCTCATCGTCGGAGACGGTTGTCTGCATTTTTGGGTCCCAGTTCACGATGCGCATGCCGCGGTAGATGAGCCCTGCGTCGTACATACGCACAAAGGCCGTCATCACGGCGGTGTAGCGGGTGTCATCGAGCGTGTACGCGAGTCGCGACCAGTCGAGGGAGGAACCCATCTTGCGAAGCTGGTTTAAGATCGTATCCTGGCTTTCAAGTGCAAATGCATTTACACGTTTGAGAAATTCTTCGCGACCGAGGTCGTAGCGTGTTTTTTCTTCTTTCTTGAAAAGGTCGGTTTCAACTTTAGATTGTGTCGCGATGGCTGCAGAGTCCGTACCTGGCACCCAGAGCGTCCGCTTGCCGTTCATACGTGCATAACGCACGAGAATGTCTTCCACGGCGAGCATGGCTGCATGGCCCATGTGGAGCGTGCCGGTGACGTTTGGCGGGGGGAGGACGATAGTGTATGGCTCGGCATCGGCCGAGGTCACACCTTTCTCGATACACGTCTCAGGGTTGAAATACCCAGCCTCTTCCCAGGCTTTATAGGTGGCGTCCTCATTCGCTTTCGAGTCGTAGGGTGTATTGAAAATCTCCTTCATATATATGCCTTAGATACTCGCTATCCTAGCATAAAACAGCGGTTCGAACACCGCTTATTTTCGACCTTCGGAATGGAGTGAAAGGGTGCCGTCGGCGACGATGACGTCGTTTGCGTCCTGCATGCTTTCAGGGTGGAGCGACACTTTTGCGTGAGCAGCGAGCGCAATCATGATGGCGTTGTCTGTCGCGAGTGAGCGCTCAGGGAAGTACAGGCGAATATTTTTCGTAAAGCACGCAGCTTCGAATGCTTCGCGGATGTGGCCGTTCGCAGAGACGCCGCCACCGACGACGAGTGTTTCGGCACCAGTCTCTTCGAGTGCGCGCATGGTTTTCTTCACCAGTACTTCAGTGGCAGCATCTTCAAATTCTCGCGCAAGCGCAGTTTTTTCTGCATCGGTAAGTGTTTTGTCTTTCACCATGTAGAGCACCGCGGTCTTGAGGCCGGAAAATGAGAAGTCGAAGTCGGGCGAGGCAAGCATTGGGCGGGGAAGGGTGAAGGTAATGTTGTTGCCCGCCTCGCGCGCCTCCTTGGCCATGCGGGAGATCTCCGGGCCACCAGGGTACGGGAGGCCAAGGAGGCGCGCGACTTTGTCGAACGCTTCACCGACCGCATCGTCCCGTGTCTGCCCGATGAGCTCATAGTGCCCCCATTCCTTTGAAAGGACCAGCTCCGTGTGTCCCCCAGAAATGAGGAGCGACACAAAAGGAAATGTTGCAGGACGAAGTGTGTCGTTTTGAAAGAGTGACGAAATGACGTGGCCTTCCATGTGGTTTACACCCACGAGTGGTTTCTTCCACAGCATCGCAAGCGCTTTTGCAAAGTTGACCCCGACCCAGAGCGCTGGCTCGAGCCCGGGGCCCGAGGTTACGGCGATGACGTCGACATCAGGTATGCCGATGATCTCTGCAAACATAATGAGGTCGTCTGCAAGTGTGCCCTCGCGCATGAGAAGTACTTCGATTTCTTTGCGTTCGCCCTCGACGAGGGGGTCAGCATTGTGAATCTCAATGTTCGCAGCATCGAGGGCTTTTTTGAGGAGTGGCACCAGTGCTTTTGCGTGCTCGCGCTTGGCGACCATGGGGAAGACGCCACCAAACTCGCGGTGGATATCCACCTGCGAAAAAAGCGCGTTGCCGAGCACGCGGTAGGTAGCGTTTGGAAACGTGCCGATGGTTTCAATGATTGAAACAGCAGTTTCGTCGCACGATGTTTCGATGGCGAGGATGCGCATGTGTATAAAAAGATGAGCCCCGCAACAATACGGGGCTCAACGAAAGTAATTAAGGGGTTGTGGTTACAGGTGCAGGCTGTGGATTGTACACCGCACCGTTCGCGTATTGCGGCTGACCTGTCGCGTTTGCCAATGCCTGAGCCGCTGCGGCATCTGCTGCACGTTGTTGTTGTAACTGGATTGACCTCACCAGTGGTGAGACATATCCGGGACGCACTGAAATCGTCGCATTCGCCGATGTAATCGTTGTTGCGCCGATTACTAGAATCATAAGTGTCTGTTTCATGTTCTCTCCTTTGTTTGCTACAAAAAGAACGCCCGTCACCACACTAGCAACTGTTCAATAAAAAAGCAATTGCGTGTGACTGTGTATCGAACCGTTTCTGCCAACCATCAGTAGCTTCAACATCAATACTTCGCGTAATACAACGCTTTTTCAGTGGAACATCAGTGCGCGGTGCAGGGCTCGAACCTGCGACCCTTTGCATGTCATGCAAATGCTCTACCAGCTGAGCTAACCGCGCGCGTGATGGATAGTACCACAATAAAAGACAATTTTAAATACCGTTTTCCATCGCATGTTACAATCCAATGTATGTTTGAGTCTGCCGCAAAAAAAGAACAAAATCTTGCAAAGCAAGAGGGCGTATCTGCTCCGGCGGTAGATAAAGCGTTGACGGAAAAAGAAGCGGAAAATATGCTTCATGTGCTCCTGCAGGATCCAGATAATAAGTTTTTGCTCGAAATACCAAAAAATAGAGAAATTGTAGAGGAAGCTGATAGCGCAATAGACGCACTTGCATACGCAGAACACCAAATATACGACCGGAAACATAGAACATTTCGTTTTGAGAACCTCATATCAGTTGAGGGGGTAACACCACACAGTGTTGATTATGATGGGATGATATCCACTGTCGAGCGCATTATGCGTGGAGCACGGGAAATTGGACGAGGTGGCGACGCGTTTGTGGTCATAGACCGCAATGAAATGAGGTCCTTACCACCCGAAGTATGTTACAAGGTAGCTTTAAAAGAGAGAACTCCCCGCGGCCGAAACAGTATTTCTGAAGAGGCTGAAATACAAGGCAAGTTTTATGATGTGATGCAATCAGAGAAACTACCAATCGGAGTCCCTATTCCTTTTTATACCCTCTCGATCGCAGAAAAGAAAATTATTGCAATGGAAAAACTCCACGCTGCGAGCGTTGATGACGTATTGCGCGGAAGAGGAGAGTTGCCTGTTTGGTTCGAGGTCGATTCATTTTGCGATGCGCTGACAAAGACAATAGAAAAGTTTCATGCACACAATTTGTTCCACCGTGATATGCATTTTGGTAATGTGATGATAACGCAAGGTGAACGCCCGAAGGCAGATGAAAAAATTGGTTACATCATAGATTTCGGTCTTTCTGGGTCGGGTATTGAAGATATGGATCCCTACAAAAAAGAGGTAGCGGGGAGCCTATTTACATATGATAATGATTATGGTATAGTAGAGAAAGTTCGTAAAGTGCTTCATGAGTTAAGGAAGAGACAGTATGCAAATCTCAAGGCAACTACAAGTTAAAATTCGTGATTCCATCCGTGGAAAAATGCTCGATATCGATGAACTTAGGCGCGTTGAAGGTGTTGGTGAAATGTATATTTCGCGCTCTACCGACGAAAAGCGTCCTGGTTTTGATACTATGTTCACATTGGCTATCGATAACGCTCTCTACCGCGTTCAACGACGGTCGGGACCACTCGGCATCAACTAACAACCCGTCCTTGGCGGGTTGTTTTTTTATGACTAAGGTATACTAGTTTGCTATGAAAATACTTCAACTCAATATATGGGGAGGGAAGCTGGGGAAGCAGATTATTGAGCTTTTGGAGCGTGAACGGCCTGATGTGGTCTGTTTTCAGGAGGCAGTCGAGCTGGAAGGTGAGAGAACTTTTTTTATTACCACTGCAAAAGAAATTGCTTCACTTACAGGAATGCAATTTACATTTTTCACCCCTTCCTTTGCGTTCAATCTCATGAATAGAAAGGCATATTGGGGAAATATCATACTTTCGAAGTCTGCCTTTTCCAATACAAATGCAGTTTTCACGAGAGGGGAATTCTGCGACAATTTTGATTTCTTGGAAGATGACTACAATATGCGAAATCTGCAGCATGTTGTGGTGGAACATAATGGAAAAAAGCTCAACATTCTCAATCATCACGGGCATCACATTCACCAACACAAAATGGGCGACGCAGAGACGCTGCGACAGTGTGGAGTAATTGCCGATTATATCAAGACGCTCGAGGGTGATGTAGTGCTCACGGGAGACTTCAACCTTGCACCAGAGAGCGAGTCGCTTGCACTCTTCGATGCGGTCTTGGTGAATCATGCGACGGAGTCGGGCGCGACGACGACGCGCACGCCACTGACGCACAAGACGGAGGTCTGTGATTACATCTTTACATCGAAGGGACTTACGGCTACTGGCTTTAAGGTATTACCAGACATTGCCTCAGACCACGCAGCGCTCGTGATGGAGATTGTCTAAGTGTGGAAAAGTACCACACAACAAAAAATCCCCGTACGGGGATTTTTTGTTGTGTGATGCAAGATTAGCGATCGTTTGAACCGCCATTTCCACCACCTTGTCCGTGTTCACCTCCCATAGGCATACCTGGACCTCCCATCATACCACCGTGTTCACCATCCTTACCCTGGCCCATCATGTTCATCATAGGGAGTGTGTCTCCTACCATGACATGTACCGCAGTAATGCTGCCGTCAGCGTTCTTCGGACCGTCCGCTGCAATTTTCTTACCAACGATAAGGTCGCTTACTGAACCTGCTGTAGGAGCAGTCGATGTGCCATTAAATACCTTGATTGTGGTTGTGCCGGTGATATTTACGACAACAGACTGACCATTTGCGCCTGCGATGGTAATAGCATTGCCGTTTGCGAGCGTGATACTTCCGGTAATGTGTGCAGGCATATTCATCATCATGCCACCCTTCATGCCATGACCGTCGCGACCTTCACCACCACAACGCTTCCTGAAGAAGTCTTGTGTGCGAGGACCAACGCTACCGTCGGTACTTGAGCTGATGCCCATGCGATGCTGCCAACGACCGAGTGCCTTTGCGGTCTGAGGACCAAAGAAACCAGATGTAGTTCCTGTAAAGCCACTCTCGCGATCGTTGCGGAGCATTTCCTGCAGACCTTTTACATCATCGCCATGCGCACCCATACCGAGTGAGCGGGTCGGCATAAAGCACGGACCACCATTTGGTGTTGTAGTACCAGCATTGCCGCCTCCTGCAATACCAGGATTTGCTCCAATAATAGTGCGGATTTGCTCCTGAAGCGCCTTGATTTGTGAAAGAAGCGTCTGGATCTGGTTT
>Ga0228698_1001322_pt1 | contig 12477 bp, 11 predicted proteins | sample McNCre117_Aug_MG_FD_178015 | JGI IMG/M metagenome (GOLD analysis project Ga0228698, IMG submission 178015) | Freshwater microbial communities from McNutts Creek, Athens, Georgia, United States - 1-17_Aug_MG | ecosystem: Environmental > Aquatic > Freshwater > Creek | place: USA: Georgia...
CATCACGTCGGGGCGGTCCAGGAAGTAGGTGATGCGGCGGAAACCCTCGGCCTCGCACTGCGTGAAGAAGCTGCCGCCCGAGGTGTACAGACCCGACAGCGCCGTGTTCTTGTCAGGGCAGGTGGTGTTGCGGATCTCCAGCGCGAAATCGGCATCGGGCGCGCTCTCGATGATGAGCTCCTGCCCCTCCTGGCGGAACGACACGCTGTTGCCGTCGATCAGCACGCGCAGCAGGTTCAGCTCCTCGCCGTGCAGGCGCAGCGGGCCGTGTGGCACGGCGCGGTTGCGCTCGACCTGCATCTTGCTGGTGACCAGGGTCTTGGCCGGGTCGAGGTCGAACGTCAGGTCAACCTTGCGGATCCAGAACGCCGGCTGCTGGTAGTCCAGTCGCTGGATCAGGGGAGCGGTGCCTTCACGCATGAGGGGCTTCCTTGTAGGAGGGGTTCTGTGGGCGCGCGCCTGGCCTCGCGGCGACGGTCAGGCGCGCCGCGTCTGGTCAGACGCCTTGCTTGAGGGACTCGGTGATGAACGGGTCGAGGTCGCCGTCCAGCACCTTCTGCGTGGCCGAAGTCTCGTGGTTGGTGCGCAGGTCCTTGATGCGGCTCTGGTCCAGCACGTAGGAGCGGATCTGATGACCCCAGCCGACGTCGGTCTTGGTGTCTTCGAGCTTCTGCTGCTCTTCCATGCGCTTCTTCATCTCGTGGTCGTACAGCCGCGAGCGCAGGCGGCGCCAGGCGACGTCGCGGTTGCTGTGCTGGCTGCGGCCGTCCTGGCACTGCACGACGATGCCGGTCGGGATGTGCGTGAGGCGCACGGCCGAGTCGGTCTTGTTGATGTGCTGGCCACCGGCGCCGCTGGCGCGGAAGGTGTCGGTGCGAACGTCGGCCGGGTTGATGTCGATCTCGATGGAGTCGTCGACTTCCGGGTAGACGAACAGCGACGCGAAGGACGTGTGGCGGCCGCCGGAGGAGTCGAACGGGCTCTTGCGCACCAGGCGGTGCACGCCGGTCTCGGTGCGCAGCAGGCCGAAGGCGTACTCGCCTTCCACCTTGATGGTGGCGCTCTTGATGCCGGCGACGTCGCCCGGCGTCTCGTCTTCCATCGTGGTCTTGAAGCCCTTGCGCTCGCAGTACTTCAGGTACTGGCGCAGCAGCATGCCGGCCCAGTCGCAGGCCTCGGTGCCGCCGGCGCCGGCCTGGATGTCGATGAAGCAGTTGCTCGGGTCGGCCGGGTTGTTGAACATGCGGCGGAACTCGAGCTCCTCGATCTTCTCGCGCAGCTTGCCGGCGTCTTCCTCGATGGCCAGCATGCCGGCCTCGTCGCCTTCCTCGCGGCTCATCTCGAACAGCTCGCTGTTGTCGGCCAGCGAGGTGGTCAGCAGCGTGATCGTGTCGACCACGGCCTCGAGCGTGCGCTTTTCCTTGCCGAGTTCCTGCGCGCGCTTGGGTTCGTCCCAGACCTTGGGGTTCTCCAGCGCGGCGTTGACTTCATTCAGTCGCAGGGCTTTGCGATCGAAGTCAAAGATACCCCCTTAGCGCGTCGGTACGCGCTGAGAGGTCGGCAAGCGTGTTGCCGATTTGGTTGATGTGTTCGATGTCCATGAACGTCGTGGTGCTTGAGGCAAAAGCGAGATTTTCCCTCAAGAGGGCGGCCGTGCCGCGCTCGGGCGTGGGGGTGCGCCAGAATGCCTGCATGGATGCCTTGTCACCCGACGATTACTGGCGCCGCACACGGCGTTTGACGCTGGTGTTGTTGCTGGCCTGGGCGGCGGTCGCGTTCGGGCCGGTGGTGTTTGCCCGCGAGCTCAGCGTGGAGGTGTTCGGCTGGCCGCTGGCGTTCTGGCTGGCATCGCAGGGCGCCTTGCTGGGTTTTTGCGCCATCGTCATCGTCTATGCCTGGCGCATGCGTCGGCTGGACGAGGCGGGTGGCGCTGACGAGCCCGGCTGAATCGCACGGTGCCATGCTGAATGGCGCCGCCGTCAGCGCGGCTTGAGTGCTTCGTCCATGCGGCGCGTCTCGGCTTCGCCGAAATGCTGCACATAGCGCTGCCTGACCCAGCCCGTGCGCACCAGTTCGTCGAGCCGGCTCTGCAGCAGCGTGAGTGCGCGTGCCGCCACGGCCTGGCGGTTCACGTACAGGCCCAGCGGCTGAGGCTGGGCGTCGGGTTCGTCGATGACGACCAGGTCGGTGGGCAGCAGGCCGTCGCGGCGCAGCTTCAGATGGACGGCGTTGGGCATCAGCGCCACCTGCACGCGGCGGGCCGACAGCTTGGCGCTGAGGTTGGCGAAGTCGGTGGAGTACTCGGCGCGCCTGATGTTCAGCAGTTGCTCCAGATGGGCGTCGATGCGCTCGCTGGTGCGGATGCCGCGCACCACGCCCAGCGTCAGCTCCGGGCGGCGGATGATGTCGGCCAACCCGTGCAGCCCGGCGGCGGCCTCGGGCACCACGAGCAGGTCATGCTTGGTGGCGCCATAGGGCAGGTAGGTGCCGATGCGGTCACGGGCCGGCGTGCGCATCATGGAGGTGATGATGTCCACCGTGCCGCGGTCGAAGTCCATCAATGCGCGGGCACGCGGCAGGAAGACGATGTCGAAGCTGCAGCCGGTGCGTGTCTGCAATTCGCCGAAGAGCTCAGGCATGAGCCCGCGGACGTGGCCTTGCTCCACGTAGCTGCCCAGCCCGAGGTCCGACAGCGCTACCTTCAGCGGCCGGCCGCAGTCGGCGTGACTCGTGCCCATGCACCACACCGCCGCCAGCGCCCACAGCCAGCGCGCCGGCCGGGTGGGTGAAGGGATCTGGGTGGATGTCACAGGCATGTGCCGATTTTGCCGGCGACATGACAGAAATGATTTTTCGGTGTCGAATTTTCTGAATTCGGCCGGTCAGCCGAGAAATAGTGCCAGCCGGTCGGCCAGGGCCTGGGGCTGGTCGTGGTGAAGCATGTGGCCTGCATCCGACAGCACGGCGCGTTCCAGGCGAGGCACCAGCGCCAGCCGGGCCTCGAAGTCCTCTCGCGGATAGCGGCCGCCCCAGAACCGTGCGAGCTGGTCGTCGCTGCCTTCTATCCACAGCGTCGGCGCCGTGATGCGCTGCCAGCAGGCCAGCACCTCGGCCTTGCGGTACAGCACCGGGTTCGCGAGCTTGTGGGCCGGGTCGGCATTCAGCGCAAACCCGTCTGCCACCGGGCGCGCCCAATGCTGGGCCAGCCAGGTGGCCTTGTCGGCGGGCAGTCGCGGGTTGTTGCGCCGCAGCCGCTCGGCGACCTCGCCCAGCGTGGCATAGGGCCGCAGCGTCGGCGGGGCCTTCAGTTCATCGAGCCAGCGGGCCAGCCGCTCCGGCGCGGCCGCGGGCGAGACGTCCGGCAGGCCGAAGCCCTCCAGGTTGACGAGGCGGCGGATGCGTTGCGGCCGCACGCCCGCGTAGCTCATGGCCACATTGCCGCCCATGCTGTGGCCCAGCAGGTCGACCGGCGCGCCGGGGCTGAGCTGGTCGAGCAGCGCGTCGAGATCGCCGAGATAGTCGGGAAACCAATAGCTGTCACCGCCCGAGGTGTCGCTCAAGCCGAAACCCCGCCAGTCCAGCGCGATGACCTCGCGCGGGCCGTGCAGTGCATCGACGACAAACTGGAACGAGGCGCCCACGTCCATCCACCCGTGCAGCAGCACGAGAGGTGGTTGGCCGGCTTGAGGCGCACCCCAGCGCAGCAGGCGGTGCCGCAGGCCGCGCAGCGTCAGGAACTCGTCGCGATGGGGGCGAAGCGGGGCGTAGACATCGGGCATTTCCGCACTGTAGGCGACGGGCATCTGCCGACAATGGCGCCATGCCTGCATCGCCATCTGCCATCCGCCCGGCCAAACCGAGCGACCTCAACGCCGTTGTCCAGCTGATCAGCGAACTCGCCGAGTTCGAGAACCTGACGCACCTGCTGGAGGTGACGCCCGAGCGCCTGGCGCCGCACCTGTTCGGCGATGAGCCGGCCGCCGAGTGCCTGGTGGGCGAAGTGCACGGCGAGGTGGTGGCGTTCGCGCTGTTCTACAAGAACTTCTCGACCTTCCTGTCCAAGCCTGGCTTGTACCTGGAAGACCTCTACGTGCGCCCGGCCCACCGCCGCAGCGGGCTGGGCCGCTCGCTCATCGTCGAGCTGGCGCGCCTGGCCTGTGAGCGTGGCTATGGTCGCTTCGACTGGACAGTGCTGGACTGGAACGAAGACGCCGTGCGCTTCTACGAAAAGCTCGGCGCCGACGTGCTGCCCGACTGGCGCATCTGCCGCCTGACCGGCGACGCGCTGCAGCGTTATGCCGATGGCGAGCGGCCGAGCATGTGGTCGCCCTCGGCCTGGCTGTGACATTGCGGGCACGGCGTGCGGCCGCGTCGAGCCGGACGCACCAGAACCAGCGCGGCATGCACCAGCCGCGAGCACCGTTCGCCAGGGTGCTGAGCCATCGCTGCGCCTGCGTTCGCTTGCAGCAGGCCAACACTGCGGGCTAGCCCTGAGCGCCGGGCGGGGCAGGGTGGCTAGCATCGGCCCCCTTCCCTAACTCTGGTTCCTCATGGCGGTGGATCGATACGCGCAACTGCATGCCGACTTCCGCTGGAGGGTTCCTGAGGATTTCAACATCGCCGAGGCCTGCTGCGGCCGCTGGGCGCGCGAGACGCCCAAGGCCACGGCGATCTATTTCGACAGCGAGAGCGGCTGCCGCGCCGCCTACAGCTACGCGCAGCTGCAGCGTGCCGCCAACCGGCTGTCCAACGGGCTGCTCAGCCTGGGTGTGCGGCGCGGCCACCGTGTGGCCATCCAGCTGCCGCAGCGCTTCGAGACGGTCGTGGCCCACATCGCCCTGCAGCAGATCGGCGCGGTGGCGATGCCGCTGTCGTTGCTGTTCGGCGCCGAGGCGCTGGAGTACCGGCTGCAGGACAGCGGCGCCGTGCTGGCCATCGCCGCCTGCGAGGCGCTGCCCGCGCTGCGCGAGGTGAAGGCACGCTGCCCGGCGCTGCGGCGCATCCTCGTCGTGGGCGAATGCACGGTGCAAGCCGACGAGCTGCCGTGGATGGAGGCGCTGCAGGCCGAGGAGGCGCGCTTCAAGCCCGTCGCGACCCAGGCCGGCGACCCGGCCTTCCTGCTCTACACCAGTGGCACCACCGGCGCCCCCAAGGGCGCGCTGATCCCTCAGCGCGCGCTGATCGGCAACCTCAGCGGCTTCATCGCGAGCCAGGACTGGTTCGGCTTCGACCCTTTCCCTGGCGCCACGCAGACGATCAGGCCCGCTTCCCTGGGGAAGAGGGCGCGGGAGATGGCGGGCGACCAGGAAGGGCCTTGGCCCGGCAAAGGGCTGCAGAAGACCGATGCCGTCTTCTGGAGCCCTGCCGACTGGGCCTGGACGGGCGGCCTGATGGACGCGCTGCTGCCCACGCTGTACTTCGGCCGGCCGATCCTGGCGTGGCAGGGGCGCTTCTCGGCGGCCAAGGCCTTCGAGCTGATGGCGGCCTACGGCGTCACGCACGCGTTCCTGTTCCCGACCGCACTCAAGGCCATGATGAAAGCCGAGCCCCGGCCGCAGCGTCACGGGCTGAAGCTGCGCGCGCTGATGAGCGCCGGCGAGGCCGTGGGCGATGCGGTCTTTGCCTGGTGCCGTGATGCGCTGGGCGTACCGCTGAACGAAATGTTCGGGCAGACCGAGGTGAACTACATCGTCGGCAACTGCCACGCCATGTGGCCGGCGCAGCCGGGCAGCATGGGCCGCGCCTACCCGGGCCACCGCGTGGCCGTCATCGACGACGCTGGGCGGGAAGTGGCGCCGGGTGAGGTCGGCGAGGTGGCCGTGCATGCGCGCGACCGCCATGGCGACCCCGACCCGGTGGTCTTCCTCGGCTACTGGAATGACGAACCGGCCACGCGCGCCAAGTTCACGGGTGACCCGGCGGACAGTTGGTGCCGCACCGGCGACCTCGCCCGCATGGATGCCGACGGCACGCTCTGGTACGAGGGCCGTGCCGACGATGTGTTCAAGAGCGCCGGCTACCGCATCGGCCCCGGCGAGATCGAGAACTGCCTGCTCAAGCACCCGGCCGTTGCCAACGCGGCCGTGGTCCCCAAGCCCGACGCCGAGCGCGGCGCGCTGGTCAAGGCCTGCGTCGTGCTGGCCGAGGGGCATGTGGGCGACGCGGCGCTGGTGGCGGCGCTGCAGGCCCACGTGAAGGCGCGGCTGGCGCCTTACGAGTACCCGAAGGAGATCGAGTTCATCGACGCGCTGCCGATGACGACCACCGGCAAGGTGCAGCGGCGGGTGCTGCGCGAGCGGGAGCTGGCGCGCCAGGCGCCGCAGGTGGCGTGAGCCCGGCAGGCCGGGGTGGGCGTGGCGCCCCCCGGCGTCGATGCACCGGCCCTGCCGGGCCGATGCGTGGCGGGCGTCGGTGGGCGGCGGCTTCGCTGCTCAGCAGCTTGAACATCGACACCGACGTCACCAGCGTCTGGGCCTGGCCGCGCAGGCTGTTGGCCGCAGCGGCCATCTCTTCGACCAGCGCGGAGTTCTGCTGGGTGCTTTCGTCCATCTGTGCAACGGCCGTGCCCACCTCGCCCACGCCGGTGGCCTGCTCCTGGCTGGCCTGGCTGATGCTGGCCATCACTTCCGTGACCTGGCGGATGCTGTGGCCCAGCTCGGTCATGGTCTGCCCCGCCTGATCCACCAGCGCCGAGCCGGCCTCCACGCGGCTGACGCTCTCGGCGATCAGCGACTTGATCTCCTTGGCTGCATCGGCACTGCGCGCGGCCAGGCTGCGCACCTCGGTGGCTACCACCGCAAAGCCACGGCCGGCCTCGCCGGCGCGGGCCGATTCCACCGCGGCGTTCAGCGCCAGGATGTTGGTCTGGAAGGCCAGTCCGTCAATGATGGACGTGATGTCGGCAATGCGCCGGCTGGCGGTGCTGATGTCCTTCATCGTCAGCGCCACCTGGCCCATCACCTCGCCGCTCTTTTGCGCCACGCGAGACGCGTCGCGGGCGCGCTGGTCACCATCCTGGGCGAAGCTGGCGTTCTCTTGCACGGTGGCGCCCAGCTGCTGCATGGCCGACGAGGTTTGCTCCAGCGCGGCGGCCTGGCTTTCGGTGCGGGTGGAGAGATCTTGGTTGCCTTGCGCGATCTGCGAGCTGGCCACGGCCAGGCTCTCGGAGTTGCGGCGCACCGATTCCACCAACTGGGTCAGGTTGATGCCCACGGCGTTGATCGCACCGACCAGGCGGCCCACCTCATCGGTGCGGGTGGAGTGCAGACGCACCGTCAGGTCGCCGCCGGCAATGGCTTCGGCAGCCTGCTCCACCTCGCGCAGCGGCCGGCTCACGAGGTGGCGGATGGCCAGGTAGGCCACCACGGCCATCACCACCAGCAACGCGGCCGCCATGCCCAGCACCATGTTGCGAACGCGGCGGGCGCCGGCGGTGAATTCGTCAACGTAGCTGCCGCCGCAGATGAGCCAGTTCAGGTCGTCCACGCTGCGGAACACCACGGTCTTGTCGCGGGGCTGCGTTTCGCTCAGCTCCTTGTTGACCCACGCATAGGTCAGTTCACCGGACTTGCGCTGCAGCATGTCCTTCACGAAGGAGGCGCCGTTGGCATCGGTCACGTCCAGCAGGCTGCTGCCTTCGCGGGTGGGATGCACCAGCGCCGTGCCCAGCGTGCTGCCCGGCTTGGCGTCCAGCACATAGAAGTAGCCCGTCTGGGCGATCTTCATGCCACGGATGGTCTGCTTGAACTCTTGCATGAGCTTGGTGAAGTCCAGACCCACGAAACGCACGGCGATCACGCGGCCGCTGGCGTCCAGCACCGGGTCGTATTGCGTCATGAAGTTGCGCCCGAACAGCGTGGCCGCGCCCACGAAGCGCTGGCCGCTGCTGACGGCCTTGTAGCCGGGATGCTCGCGGTCCAGCAGCGTGCCCACGGCGCGCTCGCCCTTGTCGTTCTTGAGCGAGGTGGTGATGCGCACGAAGTCGTCGCCGGTGCGGACGAACAGCGTGGCGACGGAGCCGGTGGCAGCGCTGAAGTCGTCCACCACCGAGGTGTCGAGGTTCACCGGCTTGCCGCGCACCGCCAACACGGGTGTGGCGCGGCCCTTGATGTCGATCTCGCCCTTGCCCAGCTCCAACTCGCCCTGCAGGCTGGCCTGGTAGGCCTGGGCCAGCGCCGCGGCGCGTTCCTTCAGGTCTTTGGCCGAGGCGGAGACCATGCGGGTCAGCACATCGGTCTGCATCTGCAGATCGTGGACCGACTCTTCCTCAACGGTGCGGGAAAAGGCCACCGACACCACGGCGGCAAAGGCGCCGACGAGCACGGCGGTCATGAGGATGTTGGCACCCGTCAGTCGGGCTCCGAGGCTGACTCGGCTGGTTGAACTCAAAGGCATGAAACGTGCGCAAAGTGGGCCTGCACCGCCAGGGCGCAAGGGCTGGCAGCCAGGTCGGGCAGGCGTTGTAACGGCCGCCATCCCGGCGGCAAGTCGCGCCCGGATGATCGAAACGACCCACCCGAAGGGCGAATAAGTCAGTTGAATTAATCATATTTGACGGCCATCAAATCAACCAAGCGCACTAGTTCACGATCGCGGCGATTAGCGCCACTTTTTGTGCCCCTCCGCCGTGCGCACAGATGCTTTTCATCAGTCAAATAGCGGAAAGACGTGCCGGCGCCAAGCCCGAAGCTCGCGGCGCGTCAGCGGAACTGATTCACTCGACTTATTCCCCAGTCATGAACGCCGGCAGCTCATCCCAGGCACATCGCACCGCCATGCTCACCGACGCGCAACTGGCACCCACCGCCCGCCAGATCCTGGACGTGGCGGAGCGTGAGTTCAGTCTTCACGGCGTTGAGAAGGTGTCGCTGCGCGAGCTGGGTTCTGCCAGTGGGCAGCGCAATGTGTCGGCAGTCAGCTACCACTTCGGATCACGCGAGGGCTTGCTGGGTGCGCTGCTGTCGCGTCGCTTTGCGCAGATCAACCAGCTGCGCCTGCAACGGCTGCGGCTGCTGACGCGCCTGGACAAGGCCGGCGACCCGCATACGGTGATCGGCGAAGCCTTCCGCGTGCTGGCCGATGCCGTGCGCCACGAGGCTTGGGGCGCCGACTTCGTGCGCGTGCTCGCCCAGGTGTTCTTCGATCCTGAGCTGGACTTCCATGCCTTGGTGCCGGACGAGCTGACCGAGGGATACCGCATGTCCATCGCGCTGGTTCAGCCCGCGCTGCAACACCTGCCCCCCGCCACGCTGGAAGACCGCATGAGCCGGGCCTATCACCACGGTACCTATGCACTGGCGGCCTGGTTGCACACGCATGTCAGCGTCACGCCGTCCAACGAGGCGGGCTATGACACCTACGTGGACGACACGGTGGACTTCATCGTGGGCGGCGTGGTTGCGCCCATCTCCAGGGCTGCGGCGCGCTGAACGCCGGTCGCGCCCGCCCGGGCTCCGGCACTCGTGGCGCTGTTTGATCTGGGCCAGAGCAGGCTGGAACTCAGGGGCCACAGCGTCGGCACGGCGGGCTGCAATGTCGGCGTCCTCAACGTTGAGCCCAGCAACAGACCTTGGCTGGGCAAGCTTTCCATTCAGACGCGTGACGTTCGTTCGCCATTCAGGACATCCCAGCGCTGATTGCCGAGGCTGATTGTCGATGCTTGCTAGTTCGCGCCAATCGGTATGCTGCCCAATCTGCTGCGAGTCACCGAGTGACGGATGCTTGGCTCGTTAGGCTGGGCGAGTTTTTTCGGCATCGACGGGTATGCATCGGTACCGTTGGAGGAAAACTTGTCCAACATAACCTACGTGCCGAAACTCAATGTGCGCTCCTTAAGGTTTGTCTGATGTTATGAATCCTGCGCCCGCTTCATATTCCTATCCAGCCCCTTGGCCTCCAACCATTGATTCCAACGCGCCGTACGCTGACTACTTTGGAAGCCGCCGGCAGGTCCATACGAGCGTTCAGCAGGCCGCCATTAAACGTTATGGACCACCGCCGGAGTCCATGTGGATGGTGTGCGGAAACATCGTAGTCAGCCACCCTTATGGGCCTGGTGGCCGTGAGCGCAGGACTGGACTTCGACTATTTAAGGCTGGCTCCAAAGTCACGATTTGCAAGTTCTGGCGCAATGCATCACCTGAACGCGTTACTGTCGTTGGCAGGCATCGGAAGTCCAACAAGTACATCTCGGTCATCTTGGAAACTCGGTTTCTCGGTAATCTTCGCGTGCAACTCATCAAAAGTCCGCACATCATCCTTCAGCATTGGGAATCACCGGTTCAGCGGCATGCCTATGGGCGTGATATGGAGGCTGCCGCTGCTGTCCTTGTGGAGTTGCTTCCGTACATAGGCTCCGAAGAATAAGCCGATGAATCCAATTGCCGTTTTCGCATTGACGTGCTTTTTAGGTGCGCTGTTGCAAGTTGTGACCGGTCGCACGTGGGTCGCAATCCTCATTCCTGCCTGTGTCGCAGCAACGTTCTTTGCTTTCGCGGCAGGCCTATTCAAATCAGGCAAACACGACAGCGTTGCTGTATCTGTCTTTCTAGGATTTCTACCTGTCGCACTGGTCGTCTACATGGCCGCCGCTGCAGTGGGCGCTGCGATAGCCGCAGCGCTTCAAAAGAAAAAGTAAGTCGCGGCTTCGAGCCCAAGTTCACGCCATGCCCACGGGTAACCACCGCTACCGGCTCGTCGCCAACCCCTGAGCCGCCGCCCACGCACTGATGTCGTCGCGCCGGATGGCTGCAGCCATCAGCCCAGGGAAGGCATCCGGCGTGCAAGCGAACGACGGCACGCCGAGCGCCGCGAGCTTGGCGGCCAGTTGGTGGTCGTAGGCCGGCGCGCCCTCGTCGCTCAGCGCCAGCAGCGTCACGAACTGCACGCCGCTTTCCACGAGATCGGCAGCGCGCCGCAGCAGCCCGGCTTCGACGCCGCCCTCGTACAAATCCGAGATCAGCACGAGGATGGTGTTGCGCGGCTCGCGGATGATGGACTGGCAGTAGCCCACTGCGCCGTTGATGTCGGTGCCGCCGCCCAGCTGCACGCCGAACAGCAGTTCCACCGGGTCGTCGAGCTGCTCGGTCATGTCGACCACCGCCGTGTCGAACACGACGAGCTTGGTCGCCACCGCCGGCAGCGAGGCCATCACGGCGCCGAAGATGCTGGAATAGACGACCGAGTTGGCCATCGAGCCGCTCTGGTCGATGCACAGCACCACCTCGCGCCGCGGCCGGCGGGCCTTGCGGCCGTAGCCGATCAGCGTCTGCGGCACGATGGTGCGGTGCTCGGGCTGCCAGTGGCGCAGGTTGGCGCGGATGGTGCGGTGCCAGTCGATCTCGGCGTGGCGCGGCCGGCGGTTGCGCTGGCTGCGGTCCAGCGCGCTGCTGATGGCGGAGCGCAGCGGTTCGTCCAGCCGCTTCATCAGCTCGTCGACCACCTGCTTCACGACGAGGCGGGCGGTGTCCTTGGTGCCGGCCGGGATCACGCGTGACAGCGCCATCAGCTGCGCGACGAGGTGCACGTCGGGCTGCACGGCGTTCAGCATCTCGGGCTGCAGCAGCATGTCGCGCAGGTTCAGCCGCTGCAGCGCGTCGTGCTGCATGACCTGCACCACCTGGCTGGGGAAGTACTTGCGGATGTCGCCCAGCCAGCGCGCCACGCTGGGCGCGGAGCCGCCACGGCCGCCGCGCCGGTCCTTCGATTGCAGGCCGCCGGGGCCTTGCGCGTCGTAGAGCGCGGTGAGCGCCTGGTCCATCTCCTGCGCGGTGCCGTTCAGCGTGCCGCAGCTGGCCTCGGCCTCCTGGCCCAGCACGAGGCGCCAGCGGCGCAGGCGGTCGGTGTCGTCCGTAGTCATGGTGCACCCTTCGCGCTTCGCGCTGTCCCGCCAAGCGGGAGTTGAGCCCCTTCGGGCGGCCGTGCGGGGCTCATGCAGGCAGCTCCAGCAGACGCCGCAGCAGCGGCAGGGGCAGCGCCGCGCGGGCTTCGTCCCACGCGGTCGCGCCGGTGATCTCCGCCGTGACGGCACCGCGCGCGGCACGCGTGCCCAGGTCGCGGCGCTCGCCGGCGGCGAAGTGCGAGAAGCTGCGCCGCACCAGCGGCAGCACGTGGATGAAGTGCTCTTCGCTCAACGCGCCCAGCCATTCATCGACGAGCCGCCAGACGGCGTCGTCATGCAGCAGCACGACGGCATTGCGGTTCAGGAAGCCGTCCAGCCAGGCGGCGGCATCGGCCGCCGGGGCGCCGGACGACAGGTGCAGCGACAGCTGCTGGGCCACCTGCTCGCGCGTCCAGTCACCGGCGTCCAGCAGCAGCCGGGTGGCCAGGCCGCGCAGCAGCTCCTGCGCCGTTGGCAGGCCGGCCAACTGGGTCAGGGCCTGGCGCCAGGCGGCGGTCTGTGCGTCGCCGTCGCGCAGGCCCACGGCGGCGTGGGCGGCGAGGAGGTGGTCGCGCAGCGCGTCGGCGGCCGTGGCGTCC
>Ga0228698_1001323_pt1 | contig 12474 bp, 8 predicted proteins | sample McNCre117_Aug_MG_FD_178015 | JGI IMG/M metagenome (GOLD analysis project Ga0228698, IMG submission 178015) | Freshwater microbial communities from McNutts Creek, Athens, Georgia, United States - 1-17_Aug_MG | ecosystem: Environmental > Aquatic > Freshwater > Creek | place: USA: Georgia...
TCGATGGTCTCGTCGGGCGTCATCGACTGGTAGACCTTGACCAGGCGGCCCGTGCCCGGCGCGGGCGAGGGGGTCTCGAGCACGACCCCGACCTGGTAGCGGCGGGAAAGGTTGAGGCGGCGGTCGATCTGGTCGAAGAAGCGGTCGTAATAGAACTCGCCGACGATGAAGCCGCCCGCCGTGCCGCCGAGCGTGACGGGGAGGTAGACCGCGAAGGTGGGGGACTGCAGCGGCGGCTCAAGCGGGGCGGCGATGGCGAAGCTGTAGGACGCGCGCGCGGCCTCGGCGGCCGCCCGGCGCAGGGGCTGCCCCGCATGGTCGAAGGACGGGGCGTCCTCGTTGCCCTCGCGCGGCCAGAACCAGCGGGTCTTCAGCCCCGCATCGATCCACTGGATGGACCGGTAGCTGGCGAAGTCGCGGAGATATTCGGCGACTTCGCCCTGCCACTCCTCCTGGGTGAGGCTCGGGGCGCGGGTCCAGCGCCGGGCCTGGCGGGCGAGGCTCTCGATGCCGTCCTCGGATTCGCCGCTGTAGAGGGCGGCGATGTTGTTGATCGTGAGCTGGGTCGTGCTGCGGGTATAGGCGAGCTCGCGCTGGCGCAGGGCGACCCAGAAGGTGAAGGTGACCGCGAGGCTGCAGGCGACGACCGGGAGCCAGAGCCAGCGCGGGCCGGCGCCGAGCCGGTCGTTGTCGTCGCGGGCGGCGAGCCAGATCTGGGCGACGCCCAGGACGATGAGCAGGAGCGCGGTGGGTGGCCCGAGGCGCGCATAAGCCTGCCACAGCTCGACGTCGTTCAGGCCGGTGCGGTAAGCGACGAGCCCGGTCAGGCCGTAGGCGGCGGCGAGCGAGCCCAGCAACGCGAGCAGGACGGGCCGGCGGGCGTCGCCGGACCGGGCCGCCAGCCAGGTGAAAAGCAGCCCGCTGAACATGAGCACGAAGGAAAGGGCGGCGGGCATGCGCGCCACGCCCAGCCCGGCGACGACGGACTCGTGGCGCACGAGCAGGTCGTCGATGCCGAAATCAAGGTTGAGCGGGTCCTGGATGAGCGTGGCCCAGGCCAGGAGGGTGGCGAGCGAGCCGAGCGCCAGGCCGGTGCGGGGCCAGCGGAACCCCACGAGGATCGGCGCCAGCCCAAGCAGCACCAGGCAGGCGCAGGCATTCGCCGGCAGCACGGCATCATAGGACCGCGGTTGTACAAGACCCAGGCTGCCCGTCCGCCAGGCCAGCAAACCCGCCAACCCATAAAGCGCCAACGCGGCAAACGGCGTCAGGTAGCCATGAGCCAGCAGTTGCGGCCAGAATCGACTCTTGGGGGGCGGCATGAGATGCAACTCAGTTTGCTAGGGAGCGGCCATCCGGCTGGCAATGGTTTTTGGGGGTTTCCACCTAGGCCATTTGGGAGGGCCTATGAGGACACCGTCAGGGCAATCAATGCCCCGGCGGCACGGGCTTGGCCGGCTCGGGGGCCGGCGGTGGCGCGGCGGGAGCTTCCGGATGGGACGAGGAGCCGCCGACCACGATGGACCAGTCGGGCTTGCTGACCGGGCCGTTGAGCTTGAGCTCGAGGATGCTGGTGAGCGGGTTGATCACAATCCCGATGACCCCGGTGAGCAGGTTGCGGTTTTCCTCGTAGGGCTTGAGCCGCGCGGTGAAGTCGAGCGCGTTGGTGGCGAAGGTGTAATTGCCCCGTGCATCGATGACCGCGGTGTTGCCGGTGATCTTGAGGTCGGGGAAGAGCAGCCGGCCGTTCTCGAGCCGGATGCTGCTGCGGGCGGCGTCGAGCTTCAGGGACGAGAAGTTCAGCGAGAGCCCGCTGAGCACCTGCGACAGCAGGCCGAAGAGGTGGATCTCGCCGAGCTCCGCGCCGGTGAGGGCGACATTGCCGGTGCCGGTGAAGCTGGCGAGGTCGCCGGGCCGGCCGGTGGCGGACAGCCCCACATCGACGCGGCCACCCTCGGCGCGCTTCATGAATTTGCTCTCGGCCACCGACACGGGCTTCTCGTTGGTGCGGCCGGCCTGGTACTGCTCCACGGCGCGGATGGCGCGGGCGAGGTCCGCGCCGTTGAGGTAGAGGTCGAAGCCGAGCCGGCGGTAGTCGGGCGGGCCGTAGACCGCGGCCTTGCCCGAGCCCTTGCCGCCCGCCGCCGTGAACTCGATCGCATCGAGCCGCACATCGGCGCCGCTCACCCCGCCGCTGACCTGCGCGGTGTCGAGCGGGAAGCCGAAATATTGCAGCCCGCCGGTGGCGGTGCCGGTGAAGGTGTAGTCGGGAGCGGCCGCCAGCACGCCCTTGGCGTGGACGTGCGGGGGCGAATTGAAGCGCAGGCTGGCCAGCACCTCGTCCGCCCGGCCCTCGAGCATCCGGCCGATGACCGCGGGCTCCACGCTGGATTCGAAATCGAACTCGAACCGGCCGGGATCGTGCGCGCCCGGCAGGCCGTGGCGCCGGAAGGTGCCGGACAGCCGCTGCGTCCCGCCGGCCCGGGAGCCCTGCAGCACCAGCCCGTCGGTGAACTGGGGCCGGAGGAAAATCACCGCGTGAGCCTGGGTGAACTCGCCGTTCCAGACCGTGGCCTCCCGGGCGTCGCTGCGGCCGAAATAGACCGTGCGGCCGGGATCCTTCCAGCGGCCCGACACCTCGACCTCCGCGGTGGGCGGGGCGACGGGAAAGGCGAAGTGCGCATTCCAGAAATTCAGCCACCAGTCGCCGCGGAACCAGCCGTTGATCTCGGGCGGGCGCAGCCGTCCGTCCAGGAGCATGCGGTAGTCGGTGGTTGTGAAATCCATCCAGTAGGAACCGCGCGCAAAGTTCTCGCCGAGCTCCACGCGGGCGTCGTGGGCGAGGAAGCTCATGCCCACGATGTCGATCTGGCCGCGGGCCGCGGTGATCTTCACCCCGCGGGAGTCGAGCCGGCGGGCGTCGACGCGGCCGGAGAGGCGCGCAAAGCGCCACCCGGGGTCGAGGACCGCCGTCGCGCGGAAGGCGACCGGATCACCGAAGACGAAATACGGCGCCGCGCGCGGCGTGATCTCGGTCAGCACCCGGCTGATGAGCTCGTGCGACACGCGGCCCTCGGCGCGGAGGCGCGCGCTTTGCTCCAGCAGGCGGGCATCGACCTCGGCGGCGAGGAACTCGCCGCTGAGCTGGGTCGCCACCGCGGCCGACACGTCGGGCCACCGGGTCAGGTCGGCGCGGAGCACCGGGCCGAGGGCCGCCACGCCCGGCGCGGACAGCTGGCCGGCCGCCACGAGCACCTCATGCGGGTGGAAGGCGTAGGTCTCCGCCGCCACGTCGAGGCTCAGGATGGCGCGCACCGCTTCCGCCGCGTAGGTCTCCTGGTAGCGGGCGTTCCGGACCGCGGCATGGAGGCGGAGCGTGCGCGATTCCCGGCCGTCAAGGCGCAGCGTGCCGGCGGCCGCCAGCGGCCCGAGGCTGAGAGGCTGGCCCCACGGCTGGTGCGCGGCGCTCGCGGTCAGCAGCAGCTCCGCGGTGTTGCCGAGCCCGGGCGGGCTGGCGAGCCGGACCGCCAGCGCGGGCTCGTCGAAGGCCTCGAGGCGGTGCAGCTGCACCGCGAACTGGCGGCTGAGCTGCAGGAAGCGGGCGGTGATCTCGTCGGGATTGAGGGGCGGCGTACCGGGCGAGCGCGGCGGGGGCGCCAGCTCGCCCTGGGCGGTGAGCACGAGCCGGCCGACGCGGCCGTTGAACTGGTCCACCAGCCAGCGCTCGTCCTCATGCCGCAGCACCAGGGCCACGTCCTGGATGAGCGGCTCGACGGTGCCGCTGGGCGAGAGCATCGCGGGCAGCTGGAGCGCCGCGCCCTCCAGGCGGATCTCATCGGGAATGGGCCGGCCGGCGAGCACCGACCAGAAATCGCGGCGCAGGTAGAGGACGCGGCAGGTGAGCAGCGGCTCCTCGAACGAGCGGGAGCGGAACTGCACGTTCTCCAGCAGCACGATGCCCGAGGGATCGAGGCGGGCGCGGCCGAACCGGAGGGTGAGGCCGGCGCGGGCCAGCTCCGCCTCGGCCCGCCGCAGCATGAAGTCGGGCACGGGCAGCTCCCGGGCCGCCGCAATGTAGGTGAGCGTGACCAGCGAGGCGCCCAGCACGAGCCACACGGCCCAGCAGGAAACCGTGACCAGGCATGAGCCGCAAAAACGCAGCCCCGACTTGAACCACGGCTGGGGAGGAGAGCGCACGGTCAATGGGTGCGCCTAGGTCTTCGGCGGCGGCCCGGCCTTGGGGGTCTCGGCGGGCGCGACGGATTCCTTGGCGGGGGCGGGCACTGTTCCGGCCTGCTGGCCGGCCGGTGTTTGCCCGGGCCGGTCGCCCGGCAAAGGGCCGGGGTCGTGCTTTTCCGCGTAAGTCAGGGCGAAGATCGCATCCAGCATCTCCTGCGTGGCCTCGAAGACCACGCCGCCGAACTCCGGCGTGCCGACGAGCATGCTGGTTCCGCCCAGCCGGTCGGTGAAATAAAGGGTGGAGGTGGTGCTGTTCTGGGCGGCCCCGGTGCCGCCGGGGAGCACGAGGGTGAGGTCCAGCTGGTATTTCCACGGCTGCGGGCCCGCCGGGGTCTCGGCGTGGTCGGGGTTGAAGGTGCCGGCGGCGAAGGCCTTGGCCCGGAGGGTGCGCAACTGGCCGAGCAGGCCGGCCAGCACGGTGCGGGCCTTGTCGGAAAGCTTGGCCGTGGCCAGGGAAACGGGGGTGAGGGCGACCTCGTTGCTGAGACCGAAGAGCAGGGTGGCGCCCGGCAGTGCGGTGAGCTTGAGGTCGGTGATGCGCGCGGCCTCCGGCAGCTCGCGCAGGACGCGGAGCCGGTAGTGCCGCGCCGCGGCGGGTGCGTCATCGAGGATGTCGGGGACGATCTGGTAGACGAAGGGGGCGTTAGTCACGCGGGCGAAGGCCTCGCCGGGCTTGTCGGGTGAAACGCCCACCTGCAGGGTGAGGCTGGAGGCCTCCTTGCCCAGCGGTCCGCCGCCGGTGCTGAGGTTGAGGGTGATCTCGCGTTCGGGGCGGTTGAAGCCCCAGTTCTCGAGGTCGCTCGCGCTCGGGGCGTCGCTCAGGAACTTGGGCGCGCCCGGCCGGGCCTCGCGGGCGGTGAGCTGGGAGATTTTCTCCAGCAAGCCGGTGACGACGCCGGGGTCGGCGGCGGTGGCCTGGGGGGCGGCGCCGGGCACGCGGACGATCGCCTGCCAGCCTTGCTCGCCCTCCAGCTTCTGCAGGGTCAGCTCCGGCTGGCCCGGCGCGACCAGGGTGAAGGCGGTGACGGTGGCGGGCGTGAAGTCCATGACCCGGGGATCGCGCAGCGTCTCCTGGGCGGCCCCGAGGACGGTGATGAGGTCCTTGGGCACGGCGGTGGTGAAGACGACGGCCTTGTCCTCAATCTTGGCGTAATACTCGGTGTCGGGGACACCGCTGCCGGCGGCCGGCGGAGTTGCGGGCTGGCCGGTCGGGTGGCCGAGCAGGAGGGTTTCGCGGCGGGCGTTGCCCTCCAGCGTAACACGCAGGGCCGGTGAGTTGAGGCCGGCGCGCTCCAGGTCCGTGTCGCGCGGCTCGAGGAAATTCCGCGCGGTGAGCGCGTTCACGGCGTTGATGGTGACCTCGACGGCGGCCTTGCTGGCGCGGGCGTTGATGGGCGCCTCGAAGGCCCAGCGGGCGGCGGCGTCGCGGCGCAGGCGGACCTTGAGGTTGGCGGGCGGCGCGGTCTGCACGTTCAGCGAACGGACCTCAAAGACCGGCACGGTGAAGAGCGAGGGGGAGCGCAGCGTGTCGAGCGGCAGCCCGATCGCCTCGGCAAAGCTGCGGTTGACGACGTGGATGCGGGTGCCGTCGGCCGACAGGACGTAGAGCCGGTTGCCGACCTCGGTGGTGTCGCCGATCCTGAGCGTGAAGGCCCGGCGGGCCGAGGTGAACTGCAGGGTGAGCGCGGGGTCGGCGAGCCCGTAGTCGGCGAGCTTGCGGCCGCTCTGGGCGAGGTCGGCGACGGGGAAGCTGGTCTCGTGCTCGAGGAGCTCAAGGGTGTTGAGCAGGCCGGCCATGGCATTGCGGTCGGCCGGCCACTCGTAGGGGGCGGTGAGCCACCAGGCGTCGGTGCGCTTCTCGAGCTTCACGGTCTCGCCGGTGCGGCTGGTGCGGGTGAGCGAGTCGATGGAGGCGGCCTCGGGCCCGAGCACGCGGCGGCGGGCCTCGAGGGTCTTCAGCTCGTCGATGCGCGGCTTGTCGTAGAACCAGATGTAGGCGAACAGGACGACATTCAGGAAGAGGAGGACGACGGTGACTTTGGAGCGCATGGCGGCGGGGGCGGTTAGTGGCGGCGGGTCCAGTAGACGAAGAGCCCGAGGAGGCCGACCAGGCCGGGCACCACGAGGAAGAGACCGAGACGGAGGCGGACGAGCTCCTCCTGGCTCAGGGACAGCTGGAAGCGCTCGATGGGCCGGGCGGGGATGTTGAGCTGGGTGTCGCGGTCGACGGCCCAGCTGACGGTGTTCAGGAAGAGGGGGAAATTGCCGCCGTTGATGATGCGGTTGTTGGTGACGAGGTCGGCGGTGCCGAACACCGCGAGCCGGCCGCCCGGCACGCTCAGCGGCAGGTTGGCGGGCTTCAGGCGTTCGGAGATGACCATGACGCCGAGACCGTCGCGCCCGCGCAGGTCCTGGCCCGGGGTGTATTCGGGGCGGGTCCGCAGCCGGTAGCCGCTTTCCCCCCAGGAAGTCGGGCTGGTGGCGATGAGCCGCTTCACGCTGAGCCCGTCGTCGGCCGCGCGGCCGATGTCCTCGTTCACCACGCGGGTCGGCCCGACCAGCAGGTAGAGCCCGTTGTCGAGCAGGAGCTGGGTGATGGGATGCGGCAGGAAGCGGCCGAGGATGAGCTCGCCGTTTTCCGAGATGAAGTTGGGGTTGGTGTCGTAGATGACGTTGTCGTAGACGAGCACGCCCCAGTCGAAGAGCAGGTTTTCCAGCCCGAACTGGCGCATGGGATCGACGAGGAGGATGACGCGGCCGGCGCGGGTCGTCAGGTAGTTGCGCAGCAGTTCCTCCTCGAAGGGCTGGAAGCGGCCCTGCGGCGAGGCGATGATGATCAGCGCAGCGTCGTCCTTGATCTGGTGGCTGAGCGTGAGGTCGAGGCCCTCGAGGTCGTAATTGCGCTGGCGCAGCTGGTCGCGCAGCTGCGAGAGGCCGCGGGCGCCGTCGACGCTGTCGGGCGACATCTCGCCGTGGCCGGCGAGGAAGTAGATCTTCTTCCGGGTGGCGCTGGAGACATCGAGGATGGCGGCGGTGACGGCGGCCTCGCCCTTGAAGGCCTCGCGGCTGACCTTTTTCTTGATGACGTAGAGGTCGTCGAGCCGGAGCATGCGCTGGTGGCCGTCGCTCGCCAGCATGATGATGTTGGGCTGGTCGGCGACGCCCAGCGCCTCGGCCTCGCGCCGGCTCTGGTAGACGTCGACGTAACGGACGGCCAGCCGCGTCTTGCCGCTGCCGCCGGTGAAGTAGGTGTATTCGCGGAGCAGGGCGCTGATGTCGCGGTAGGCCTGCGCCAGCTCCTCGCTGTCGCTGTTGTCCGTGAAGGTCACCGTGATCGTGACGTCGCGCTCGAGGCGCTCGAGGTAGGAGCGGGTCTCGGGGGAAAGGGAGTGCCGGCGGCTGGCGGTGGCGTCGAAGCGCCAGGCGTGGTTGAGCGCGACGTAGTTGAGGCCGGCGAACAGGGCGAGGAACAGCACGGCCTGCAGCAGCAGGTTGATGAGCCGGATCCAGCGGGCCGCGCGGAAGCTGTCGGAGAAATGCATGCGTCAGCCGTTGAGCAGCTTCGCCTCGACGCCGAGGATGCTGAAGATGAGGGCCAGGGTGGCCCCGGTCAGGTAGTAGAAGAGCTGGCGGGTGTCGATGACCCCGTGGGTGAAGTCCTCGACATGGGTGAAGATCTGCAGCGAGCCCAGGGCGGACTTGAGCGGGCCGAAGACGGCGTGGTTGAGGACGCTGATCTCGCCGAGGTAGCGGGGCCCGAGGATGACGGCGATGAGCAGCACCACCGTGAAGATGCCGGCCACGGGCTGGCTGCGGGTCATCGAGCTGGCCAGGACCCCGATGGCGATGAAGAGCAGCCCGCTGATGGCGATGAAGAGGTAGCCGCCGATCAGCGGCCCGGAGTCCAGGTAGCGGGCGTCGCGGGCGTAAAGCTGCAGGATGTAGTGGAAGCCGAGGGTGGAGCCCCAGAGCAGCAGGTAGAACAGGTAGGCGGCGGAAAACTTCCCGAGCACGACCTCGGCGGTGTTGACGGGCGTGGTGAGGAGCGTCTCGAGGGTGCCCTGGCGGCGCTCGTCGGCGATGGTCTTCATCGTGAGCAGCGGCACCATGAAAAGCACCGGGAACCAGAAGAACTGGAAGAACACGACCGCCGGCGGCGTCTCCTGCGGGGACTTGCTGTAGAGGTCGAGGATGCTGGCGAAGATGAAACCCATGACGCCGAGGAAAAACACGGCGGCGATATACGTGCTCGGGCTGTAGAGCAGCGTGCGGATCTCGTGGGAGAGGATGGTGAAGTAGTGGCGCACGGAAAAGGCGGGGTGGAGGGGGGAGGCCGGCTCAGAATTTCGGCAGGGGCGCCCGGCTGTCGCCGTTGACCGGCTTGTCGGGCAGGCGCGCGTCCCAGCTGCGGCGCGTCGCGGCGAGGAAGACGTCCTCGAGCGAGGGCTGGGTGCGGCCGAGGGACCGCACCCGGTAGCCAAGGGCGGGCAGGGCGGCGAGGAGCTGTTCGCCGAGGTCGGCGGCGGACTCGGTCACGAGCGTGGCGGTGCAGAAGCCGTCGGCGCCGCAGTCGCCGAGCGCGGCGACCTTGAGGGTGGCCTCGATGGCCCGGAGGTGGCCGGCGAGGGCGTCGGCGTCGCCGGCGAGCTCGAGGCGGTAGCTGGTCGAGCCGAAGATCTCGTGGCGCAGCTCGGCGGGCGAGCCCTGGGCGACGATGCGGCCGCCGTTGATGATGAGCACGCGGTCGCAGGTGGCCTCGATCTCGGGCAGGATGTGGCTGGAGATGATGACGCTCATGCGGCCGCGGAGGCTGGCGATGAGGTCGCGCACGATGATGATCTGGTGCGGATCGAGGCCGATGGTCGGCTCGTCCATGATGATGACGGCGGGCTCGGAGAGGATGGCCTCGGCGATGCCGACGCGCTGCCGGTTGCCCTTGGAGAGGCGGCCGAGGATGCGGTGACGGTTGCGCTTGAGGTCGCAGAGCTCGAGGACCTCGTCGATACGGGCGCGGAGCCGGGCGCGGGGCATTTCCTTCAGCCGGCCGCGGAACCAGAGGTACTCGGAGACGCGCATGTCGTCCGGCAGCGGGTTGTTCTCCGGCATGTAGCCGACGTGGCGCTTGGTGGCCTCGGGGGCGCTGGCCACGGGGTGGCCGCAGATGTGGACGGAGCCGGAGTTGGCCGGCAGGTAGCCCGTGAGGATGCGCATCGTGGTGCTCTTGCCCGCGCCGTTGGGCCCGAGCAGGCCGACGATCTCGCCGCGTTTCACGGTGAAACTCAGGTCGTTGACGGCGGTCAGGGCGCCGTAGGTTTTGACCAGATGGGATACCTCTATGGTGATGTCGGGAATTTCGGCCATGCCGCGGGAATATTTACACGGGGAATCGGCCCCGCGGGCAAGCCTGCGTATCAGGCGGCGGGCGCGGTTTCCCGGGACAACGTGACCTCGCCGGCGCGGAAGCGTTCCGTGCGGCCCGAGTTGAGCCGGACGATGAGCGAGCCCTCGTCGTCGATGCCGGTGGCGGTGCCGGCCACGGTGCGGGTGCCCTGGGTGACGCTCACGGGCCGGCCGCGCAGCACGTCGTAGCGCTGCCACAGGCCGGCGAACTTGTCGCGGTAGCCGCCCTCGACGAACTGGTCGTAGGCGGACAGGACGCGGCCGATGAGGGCGGCCGCGAAGCGGTTCAGGTCGAGCGGGGTGCCGGTGGCCTCGGCCAGCGAGGTGGCGGTGCGCTGGAGGTCGCGCGGCAGGTCGGCGGCGCGGCCGTTGAGGTTGAGCCCCAGGCCGAAGACGAGATCGCGGATCTGGTCGGCGTCGACCCGCGCCTCGGTGAGCATGCCGCCGGCCTTGCGGCCGTTCAGGTGGAGGTCGTTGGGCCACTTGAGGCCCGGCTCCAGCCTGGCGAAATTGGAGACCAGCTCGCAGATGTTGAGCCCCATCCAGAGGGTGAAGTCCTGCAGGCGGGCGGGCTCGAGCTTGGGCCGGAAGACAAAGGTGCTGTAAAGGTTGCCGGCGGGCGGGCTGTGCCAGACGCGGCCGCGGCGGCCGCGTCCCTCGGTCTGGGCGCTGGCCAGGATGACCAGCGGCACGGCGGCCCCGGCGGCGAGCAGGCGCTCGGCCTCGCTGTTGGTGCTGTCGACCGTGTCGAGGCACACGAGGTGCGGCGGGTGGGGCCGGCCGCTGAGGTGGGCGCGCACCAGGGCGGCGTGCAGGTGGTCCGGGGTCTTGCGCAGCAGGTAGCCGCGGCTGCGCCGCGCCTCGAAGACAAAGCCCTGCCGGGCGAGTTTCTGCAGCTGCATCCAGACGGCGACGCGCGACACCCCGAGCAGCCGGGCCAGCCGGGCGCCCGAGACGGTGCCGCTGTCGGCGGCCAGGAGTTCGCGGAGGATGGTGACTTCAGTGTCGGCCACGGGAAAATTTCATCGCGGTGGGGTCGGGCACCGTTACGAAAACAGAGAACGAGGGGCGCGCAAATGTCATTTGCGGATTTTCCGCGGCCCACGGCCGGGGTTTTCGCGGCGGAATGGGAGTCGATCACGCGGGCGCTGCTCGCGCGAGGAAGGCTCAGGGCTTGCCGGCGGCTTCGCGGAGCGACTTGGCCGCGGCCGGGTCCGTCTGCTCGACCGCTTTCGAAATGGTGAAGACGTCGCTCAGGAACTGCTGCTTTTGCGCGATGTTGTAATCCTCGCGGGCGCGCTCGGCGGCCGAGACCCCGCCCAGCCAGGAAGGCAGGGTGAACTTGTTCAGGACGCCGCGATCAAGCGTGCTGAGGTTTTTCTTCGCGAGATCCTCATTGAAGGCCTTCGGGCCGAGGATGACGCTGTCGCCGAGCCGCACCCGCGGGCGGGGCTGCTGTTTCACGGTCATCTTGGGCAGTTCGAGCACATCAGGATTGGGTGCCGCGGGCGGCTTGGCCGGGGCGGGAGGGGTATATCCCGGCAGGCTGGTGGTCAGCTGCTGCCGGACCTCGGCGGAAAGCGACGCCGGCGGGGCGGCGGTCGCCGGCTCATCCGCACGGACCAAAACGGTCGCAATCAAGACAAGGGTGGCAAGGACCGGTTTCATCATGGACTAGACAGGAGCTAGCCCGGAAGTATCCCGGCTGCCGACAAAAATCCGCGCCCTCACTTGCTGCCCGCGGCGCGGCCCGTGACGAGGTTGCCCAATTCCCGCCGCAGCCCCGCTGCCGCCACCGGATCCTCCCGCGCAATGGAATCAATGAGACTGTTCACGCGCTCGATCTCCCCGCGGAACTTGCCCTCCTGGTAGGCGGCCCGGGCGCGGGCCGCGGCCGGCGGCGTGACGAGCGGAACGAACCAGCTGTTCAGCGCCCACTCGAGGTCCGTCATCGATTGCTTGTAGGCGGCCATGGCCTTCTGCTGGACGGCGCGCTCGGTGAGCCAGACATCGGGATCATGGCTGGGCGGGCGCTTTTCCTTCACCGTATATTTGGGCAGGGCGAAAGTGTCGGGATCGGCCGCGGCGTCCTTCGGCTGATCCAGGACCCGGGGTGGCGGCGGGACAAACGGCGGCAGGCTGGCGCGGATCTCCTGCTGCAGCCGCAGGGATGTCCTCACGATCACCGGCGACGGCGGTTCCTGGGCGGCGAGGCCTCCGGCCAGGACGAAGGCGAGCAGGTGCATGCCGGCGGTTTTCATCGGGAGTGCTACCATGGGACAGTCGGGCCACCGGATGTTTCCTGCAAGCCGGCGAATTCTCCCGGCAGGGATTAACCCTACTTTAGCGACTGGGCCAGGGTGCGGAGCCGCGGCCACTGGTGGTCCGGGATGGCCGGGCCGAGATGTTGCACGCACTCGGCTCCGAGGGCGGAGCCGAGCGTGCCGGCGCCGGCGAGCGACAAACCGCGGAGATAACCGTAAAGGAAGCCGCCGGCCCAGGCGTCGCCCGCGCCGGTCGTGTCGTTGACGCGCTCGACCTTCACCGGCGCGATGCGGTGCAGGGCGGAGCCCTGCGCGACCCAGGCGCCGTCCTTGCCGATCTTGACGCAGGCGATGCCGCCGTAGGCCGCGAGCTGGCGGGCGTAGGATTCGTAGGAGGCGTCCTTCTGGAACAGGGCGCGGGCCTCGTCCTCGTTGGCGAAGACGATGTCCACGCCCTGCTTGAGCTGGCCGAGGATCCAGTCACGGGAGACATTGACGACCTCGAAGGACGAAAGCTCGAGGCTGATGGTGCAGCCGGCGGCGCGGGCGGTGCACGCCACCTGGTCGGCGA
>Ga0228698_1001324_pt1 | contig 12469 bp, 9 predicted proteins | sample McNCre117_Aug_MG_FD_178015 | JGI IMG/M metagenome (GOLD analysis project Ga0228698, IMG submission 178015) | Freshwater microbial communities from McNutts Creek, Athens, Georgia, United States - 1-17_Aug_MG | ecosystem: Environmental > Aquatic > Freshwater > Creek | place: USA: Georgia...
CAGCGCGTGCGCCAGCTCCAGCGCCTGCGCGTCCTTGATCAGGATGCCGTGGCGCGCGGCCACGCCGGTGCCGACCATGATGGCCGCGGGCGTGGCCAGGCCCAGCGCGCAGGGGCAGGCGATCACCAGCACCGCCACCGCGCGCAACAGCGCCTCGCGCCCGTCGCCCAGCGCCCAGGCGTTGCCGATCAGCGTCAGCACGGCGATGGCGATCACCACCGGCACGAAGACCGCGGCCACCTGATCCACCAGGCGCTGGATGGGTGCCTTCTTGGCTTGGGCCGATTCGACCAGCCGCACGATGCGCGCCAGCGTCGTCTCGGCGCCCACCGCCCGGGTGCGCACGATCAGGCGGCCTTCGCCGTTGACCACGCCGCCGGTGACGCGCTGGCCGGCCTCGCGGGCCACCGGCAGGCTCTCGCCGGTGAGCAGCGACTCGTCGACGTGGCTGGCGCCTTCGATCACCTCGCCGTCCACCGGCACGCGTTCGCCCGGGCGGATCACCACCACGTCGCCCACGCGCAGCGAGGCCAGCGGCCGGTCCTCCTCGCTGCCGTCGGCCAGCCGGACGTGGGCCGTCTCCGGCGCCAGGGCACGCAGCGCGTGGATCGCATCGACGGTGCGGTGGCGCGCGCGTGCCTCCAGCCATTTGCCGAGCATCACCAGCGTGATGACCACCGCGGCGCTTTCGAAGTACAGATGCGGCATGCCGTCGCCACCCGCCAGCTGATCCTGCAGCAGCAGCCAGCTCGACAGGCCGTAGGCCGCGCTGGTGCCAATCGTCACCAGCAGGTCCATGTTCCCGGTGCCCCCGCGCAGCGCGTGCCAGCCGGCGCGGTAAAAGCGCGCGCCCAGCCAGGCCTGCACCGGCGTGGCCAGCAGCCACTGGACCCAGCCCGGCAGCATCCAGTGCGCGCCGAAGAGGTCGCCGACCATCGGCAGCGCCAGCGGCGCGGCCAGCAGCGCGGCGATGACGACGCGCGCGCCTTCGCCCAGGGCCGCGCCGCCGTGCCCGGCGGCGGTGGGGGCGTCGCCCGTGCCGCCGTCCAGCCGGCGGGCCTGGTAACCGGCCCTCTCGATCGCGGCGAGGATGCGCGCGGCGTCCGTCTCACCTTCGACCCAGCGCACCTGGGCCTGCTCGGTGGCGAGGTTCACCTCGGCCTCCAGCACGCCGGGCAGCTTGCGCAGCGCGCGCTCGACCCGGCCGACGCAGGAGGCGCAGGTCATGCCGCCCACCGCCACATCCAGCTCGTGCTGCGGCACCTCGTAGCCGGCCTGTTCGACGGCGGCGATCAGGGCCTGTGGCGAGAGCGTGCGATCGGCCTGCACCGTCACCTGTTCGGTGGCCAGGTTGACCGCGGCCGAGCCGATGCCCGCCACCTTCCCCAGTGCGCGCTCGACCCGTGTGGCGCAGCTGGCGCAGGTCATGCCCCGCACAGGCAATTGCCAGGTGAGGGCCGCGGCGGAGCCTGCGGCGGGGGGGAGGTCGGTCATGGCGTTCCTGGCTTGTTGCGGATCAAGTCGTCGGGTGGGCGTGCGGACGGATTTTCTGCGAAGATCATTACATACCTGGTGGGGTGTATTGACGGCAAGGGGATCTGCCCGCTGGCATCATGACCACCGGATTGTTCAGATCTTGCCTCAGTGCCTTGCCCTGGTCTTCACGCCTTTGGAGTGCCCCATGATTGAACTGACCCTGCCCGACATGTCCTGCGGCCACTGCGTCGCCACCGTCCAGAAGACCCTGCTGCAGCTCGATCCGCAGGCGCGGGTTCAGGTGGACCTGCCTGCGCACCGGGTGACGGTCGAGACCAGCCAGAGCGAGCAGCAGGTGCGCGCGGTGCTGGCCGAAGAGGGCTACCCCGCGGCGGCCTGAGCGCCTCGGCGTACAGAAAGAGCGGCCAGTTGGCCGCTTTTTTCATGTTCACGCCAAACTCAGCGGGTGTGGGGATCGACTGGCACAGGAATCGATAACGGCCGGATTCGCGGCGCTTATCGCCCTCAAGTTGAGCGGGAGGCTGGGAAGAATGGCGAGGCAGAGAACCTCCCCCCACCATGGCCGACAGCGCACAAGACCGACACCTCCCCCCGACCGCGCGGCGACTCGAGCAGGCGCGCAAGGACGGGCAGGTTGCGCGTTCGCGGGACCTGGGGCATTTCGCCGCTGTGGCCGCCGGGCTGGGGCTGCTGGCCGCCGGTGCGCCCTCGCTGGCGCAGTGGCTGCGCGACCTGCTGGTGGCCGGGCTGCGCTTCGATGTGCGCACCGTCGCGACGCCCGCGGCGATGCTCGACCGCCTCAGCCAGCTGCTGGTGCCCACGCTGGCGCTGATCCTGGCGATGGGCAGCGTGATGGCGCTGGTGGCGGTGGCCACCGCGGTGGCCTCGGGCGGCTGGGTGTTCACGCTCAAGCCGGTGATGCCCAATTTCGGCAAGCTCGACCCGCTCGGCGGGCTCGGACGCATCGTCTCGAAGGCCCAGATCGGCGAGATGCTCAAGGCGGTGCTGCTGGCGCTGCTGCTGGGCTGCGTGGGCGGCTCTTACCTCTGGTCGCACCTGGCGGATTTCGCGTTGACGCAGTCGGCCGCGCTGCCGGCGGGCTTCGTCGCGGCGAGCGAGCGCATCGTTTCCGGGCTGTGGCTGCTGGTGCTGGTGCTGGCGGCCTTCGCGCTGGTAGACGTGCCGCTGCAGCGCTTCTTGCACACCTCGCGTCTGAAGATGAGCGTGCAGGAGATCAAGGAGGAGCACAAGCAGCAAGAAGGCAATCCGGAGGTCAAGGGCCGCATCCGTCAGCGCATGCGCGAGGTGGCCCGCCGCCGCATGCTGGCTGCGGTGCCCACCGCCGACCTGGTGGTGATGAACCCGACCCACTACGCGGTGGCGCTGAAGTACGAGGATGGGCGCGACGCCGCGCCGCGCCTGGTCGCCAAGGGCGCCGACCTGCTGGCGCTGAAGATCCGCGACCTCGCCCGTGAATCTCAGGTGCCGGTGCTGCAAGCCCCGCCCCTGGCGCGCGCGCTGTACGCCCACGGCGAGCTCGACCGCGAGATTCCCTACGCGCTGTACAGCGCGGTGGCGCAGGTGCTGGCGCACGTGTTCCAGCTGCGCGCCGCGCTGGCCGGGCGCGCGCCCTGGCCGGCCGACCTCGCCGCCATTGCGGTGCCGCCCGAGCTCGATCCGCACAACCCTCAGGGGCAGCCCGCGACGGCTGAACCGGCATGAACGCGTTGATCCAATCCTTCCAGCAACAGGTGCAGGCCCGCCTGGGCCCGCACGCCGGGGCCGCCAAGGCCATGGCCGCGCCGGTTCTGATCCTCATGGTCCTGGCCATGATGGTGCTGCCGCTGCCGGCCTTTGCACTGGACCTGTTCTTCACCTTCAACATCGCCACCGCGCTGATGGTGATGCTGGTGGCGTCGTACATGATCCGGCCGCTGGACTTCGCGGCGTTCCCGACCGTGCTGCTGCTGACCACGCTGCTGCGCCTGTCGCTGAACGTGGCCTCCAGCCGCGTGGTGCTGATGGACGGCCACACCGGCCCGGGCGCAGCGGGCCAGGTGATCGAGGCCTTCGGTCACTTCCTGATCGGCGGCAACTTTGCGGTCGGCATCATCGTTTTCGCGATCCTGGTGGTGATCAACTTCGTGGTGATCACCAAGGGCGCAGAGCGCATCGCCGAAGTCGGCGCGCGCTTCACGCTGGACGCCATGCCCGGCAAGCAGATGGCCATCGACGCCGACCTGAACGCCGGCCTGATCGACGAGAAGGAGGCCAAGCGCCGTCGCGCCGAGGTGGGCAACGAGGCGGAGTTCTTCGGCTCGATGGACGGTGCCTCGAAGTTCGTGCGCGGCGACGCGATCGCCGGCATCCTGATCCTGTTCATCAACATCGTCGGCGGCTTCATCATCGGCGTGGCCCAGCACGGCCTGGGCGCCAGCGAGGCGGCCAACTCCTACATCGTGCTGGCGGTGGGCGACGCGCTGGTGGCGCAGATCCCGGCGCTGCTGATCTCGGTGGCCGCGGCGATGGTGGTCTCGCGCGTGGGCAAGGAGCAGGACGTCGGCACCCAGATCCTGGGGCAGATGTTCAAGTCGGCGCACTCGGTGGGCATCGCCGCGGGGGTCATCGGCCTATTGGGCATCGTGCCGGGCATGCCGCACTTCGTCTTCCTGCTGATCTCCGGGGCGCTGGCTGCGCTGGCGCGCTCGATGCACCGGCGCGCGCAAGCGCCCAAGCCGGCCGAGCCCAGCGCGGCCGCCCCCGATGCCGCCAACCCGACCGGCGAAGCCAGCTGGGACGATCTGCAGCCGGTGGACACCCTCGGCCTCGAAGTCGGCTACCGCCTGATCGCGCTGGTGGACAAGGACCGAGGCGGCGATCTGCTCAATCGGATCAAGGGCGTGCGCAAGAAGTTCGCCCAGGAAGTCGGCTTCCTGCCGCCGGCGGTGCACATCCGCGACAACCTGGAGCTCAAGCCCAGCATGTACCGCCTGACGCTGCGTGGCGCCGTGGTGGGCGAGGGCGAGGCCTTCCCGGGCATGCACCTGGCGATCAACCCCGGCCACGTCAAAGTGCCGCTGCACGGCCAGACCACCACCGATCCGGCCTTTGGGCTGCCGGCCACCTGGATCGACGAGAGACAAAGAGAAACAGCTCAAATGGCTGGATACACGGTGGTTGATTCCTCGACCGTCGTGGCGACCCATCTCTCACACTTGATGCAGACCCATGCAGCGCGCCTGCTGGGTCGAAGCGAAGCCCAGTCCCTGGTCGAGCATGTGACCAAGCTGGCCCCCAAATTGATCGAAGACGTGGTTCCGAAGATGGTCGGCATTCCCACCCTGCAAAAGGTGCTCCAGCTGCTGCTGGAGGAGGGCGTGCACATCCGCGACATGCGCTCGATCGTCGAGGCCCTGGCCGAACACGCGGGATCTGGCGTCACCGACCCGCAGGAGCTGTCGCGCCGGCTGCGCGTTGCGCTGGCCCCGGCCATCGTGCAACAGATCTATGGCAGCCAGCGCGAGCTGGACGTCATCGCGATCGCGCCCGAGCTGGAGCGCCTGCTCGGCCAGGCGCTGAATTCCACCAACGGCGCTGCGTTGGACCCCGGCGTGGCCGACCACCTCAGCCGCGGCGCGGCCGACGCGGCGCGCCGTCAGGAAGACCTGGGCCTGCCCGCCTGCCTGCTGGTGCCGGACTCGATCCGGGTGCCGGTGGCGCGCCTGCTCAAGCGCGCCGCCCCGCGGCTGCGTGTGCTCGGTCACAGCGAGATCCCGGATACCCACTCGATACGAATCGGGTCACTCATCGGAGGCAACGCATGAAGTCAACCGCCCCGTCCGCTGCGCGGATTCCCGCTGAGTCGATCCGTCAGGAGGCAGCATGAACGTCAAGCGCTTTGTCGGCCGCAATTCGCGCGAGGCCATGCAGAAGGTGCGCTTGGCCTTCGGCGACAACGCGGTGGTGCTGTCCACCAAGCCCTGCAGCGAAGGCATCGAGGTGCTGGCCATGCCGCCCGAGACGCTGGAGGCGATCGAGCGTTTCGGCGAATCGACCCCGATTTCAGCCCAGCTGCAGGCCGCAGAGCGTCACGGCGCCCCGCGCCAGCCCGAGCCGTCGCCCGAGCGGGCCCCGGTGCGCGCCACCCCTCAGCCCGAAGCCCGCAGTGGCTCGCTTCGTGCGCGGGTGGCCGAACAGGACGCGCGCAGCAGCCTGAAAGACCCCGAGGAAGTGGTCAACGACGACGTGGGCACGCTGGCGATGAGCACGCTGTCCTTCCAGGACTACGTGCGCGAGCGCATGCTCAAGAAGCGCCAAGCCGAACTGCGCGAGCAGGCGATGAAGCCGGTGCCCGTGTCGCCCCAGGCGCTCGAACAGCGTCTGGCCCAGCGCGAGGCGGTGGCGATGCCCGCCTACCCCGATTTGGCCGCTGCCGCTGCTGCGGAGCGCCTGCGTCTGAACGAATCGCCTTCCGTCGCTCCGCGTGCGATGCCCCGCCAGGAGCCGGCTCACCATGATTTTGGCGACGCACGCAGCGGCGCCAGCCAGCTTGCCCGCGGCGAAAGCCGGCCGCTTACGCGCCAGGAGCGCGAGGACTACCGCGGTGAGCCCCGCAGCGATGTGCGCAGCGAAGCGCGCTCGCAAGCCCGCCAGGAGCCGCGTCGCCAGACGGCCCGCCCCGCTGCGCCGCCGCCCGACTTTGGCAACACCGACTTTTCTCTGGCCGACGACGCCCAGCCCAATGAGCCGGCACCGCGCGCCCGGCCGGTGGCGCGCAATGTGCCGACGCCGCGCCCGGTGCGTCCGCCCGAGCCCGTCGCCGAGGTCCGTCAGCAGGCGGACATGATGAACGAGATCCGCGCCATGAAGGGCCTGATCGAGGAGCGCTTTGGCGCCCTGGCCTTCATGGAGCGGCTGCAGAAGAGCCCGAAGCAGGCTCAGCTGACCAGCAAGCTGCTGGGCTGCGGCTTCTCGCCGGCGCTGATCCGCAAGCTGGCCGACAGCCTGGGCGACGAGGTGCTCGACGAGCTGGCCTGGGCCGGCGAGGTGCTGCAGCGCAACCTGCTGACCGGCGAATCCGACGCGGCGCTGGAAGATCAGGGCGGCGTGTTCGCTTTGATCGGCTCCACCGGCGTGGGCAAGACGACCTCCACCGCCAAGCTGGCCGCGGCTTTCGCGACCCGCCACGGCGCGGCCAACCTCGGCCTGATCACGCTGGATGCCTACCGGCTGGGTGCCCACGAGCAGCTGCGCGCCTACGGCCGCATCCTGGGCGTGCCCGTGCACACCGCGCACGACCGCGTCGCGCTCGAGGACCTGCTGGACCTGCTGTCGGCCAAGAAGATGGTGCTGATCGACACCGCCGGCCTCGCGCAGCGCGACACCCGCACCCGTGAGCTGCTGGAAATGCTGGGCCACCCGAGCATCCAGCGCCTGCTGGTGGTGAATGCGGCGCAGCAGGGCGAGACGATCGAGGACGTGCTGGTGGCCTACAAGGGCGCGCAGGCCAAGGGCATCGTGCTGTCCAAGCTGGACGAGGCGGTCAAGCTCGGCCCGGCGCTGGACGCACTGATCCGCCACCGCTTGAAGGTGCTCGCGGTGGCCAACGGCCAGCGCGTGCCTGAGGACTGGCACCGCCTGACCGCTCAGGCGCTGATGCACCGCGCGCTGCGCAGTGCCGGCACCCAGGCCTGGCGCCTGGACGCCAACGATGTGAATCTGCTGTTCTCGATGCCGGCGGCCACGCCGGCCAGCCCACGGCGCTCGCGCTCGAGCAGCGCCGCTTCGGGCGGCGCCCGCTGACCGGGTGCGCCCGGGCCGATGAGCCGGGCAGCCTGCTCAGGCCGCCAACGGTCGATGCCAGATGACAGGGAATTCGAGCATGTCTTATCCGCCCCGTTTTCGCCGCACCATGCCGTCGGACCAGGCCGATGGGTTGCGCCGCCTGTTTGCCACGCGCGCGGCGCGCTTCATCCCGATCGTCTCCAACCCCTTCATCGTGCATGGCGGGGTGCTGATCGAACGCCTGTGCAGCGTGCTTGAGGAGATGGACCTCGACACCCTGCTGGTCGATGCCTCCGAACGCGGCGGGCCACCGCGCGAGCTGGCGAGCTTCGATCTGTCCGAGGGCGTGGAGCCGCTGTCTCAGCGAGTGTCCTACCTCGCCGCACGCGGCTTGCCGGTGCGCTGGGTGGACAGCCGGGGCTCGACCCGTGCGTTTCTTGATGCCGTCGTGGAGGCGGCGCCGACCAGCCAGGTCGTGCTGGTGCACGGCACGGCGGTCGATCTGGTGCGCCTGTTTGGTCGCGGGGACGAAGGCCTGAGCCGTCCCCGCCCGGTGGTGCTGTGCGACGAGCAGCCCGAGGCCGTCAAGCATGCGTATACGGCGCTGAAGCTGTTTGCGCAGCGCGCCGACTGGCTGTCCCATGACCTGCTGCTGTGCGCGCCACCTGAAGCGCCGGCCGGCGAGATGGTGGCTTCGCGCCTCGCTTATTGCGCCGATCATTTTTTGGGGGGGGTGCAACATGCCGTTGTGCAGGTCGATCCCGCCGAGCCCCCCACCGCCGCTCCGTCGCGTGCGCTGGTCCAGCTTGTCGAGGGCCTGTTGGAAAGTGCGGCGGCCTGCACCGCGCACGAGCAGGGCCCTTTCAGCATGCAGCGTGCTGCCCTGCCTTCACCGCGCCAGGCCTACCTCTGAACGCTTCGGAGCCCCGGTATGTACACCGCCAAAGGTCGTCTCGACGCCAACGCCATGCTCAAGCAGTACAGCCCGCTGGTGCGGCGCCTGGCGCATCAGATGATCGCCAAGCTGCCGGCCAACGTCGAGCTGGACGACCTGATTCAGGTCGGCATGATCGGCCTGACCGACGCACTCAGCCGCTTCGACAGCGACCAGGGCGTGCAGTTCGAGACCTTCGCTACCCAGCGCATCCGCGGCGCGATGCTCGATGAGCTGCGCGGTGCCGACTGGATGAGCCGCGGCAATCGCAAGCACCAGCGCGACATCGAAGGCGCGGTGCATCGCCTGGAGCAGCGCCTCGGCCGTGCGCCGCTCGAAAGCGAGATCGCCGTCGAGATGGGCGTGTCACTCACCGACTATCAGGACCTGCTCAACAAGGTGCGTGGCACCCAGTTGATCTACTTGGAAGACATGGGTGGGGGCGACGATGGCGACAACGATTTCCTCGACCGTCACGTGGCCGAGGAAGGCTCCGACCCCCTGGCTCGGCTCAATGACCTGCGCATGCGCGAGGCGCTCGTCGAGGCCATCAACAACCTGCCTGAGCGCGAGCAGTACGTCATGAGCATGTACTACGAGCAGGACATGAACCTCAAGGAAATCGCCGCGGTGCTGGGCGTGACCGAATCGCGCGTCTGCCAGCTGCACAGCCAGTCGATCGCCCGCCTGCGCGCCAAGCTGCGCACCTGGTGATCGACACGCTTGACGGCGCGTGGCGTGGAACTTTGTTTGGCGATTGACGACCCAAGTATCAGAGTCCCACGCACGCTCAGACCTCAAACCGGCCCTGAACCGGAATGGATCCGGCCCGCCCTTGCCGACGGATGACCGGACCGCGCCCAGGAGACATCGTCCATGCTGACCTTGCTGCGCTCTCGCCGCTCGGCTCCCCCTCCGGAGCCGGTTGCCGCGGCGTCCAATGCCTTGTCGAACAGTCCGGGCGACGATGTGGTGCGGCGCGTGGCCAGCAAGGTGTCAAACATTGGCCGCGATGCCGCCGAGGCGCGAGGCGTCATTGAGGACACGCAGCGCGTCGTCGTCGCTCAGGTCGAGGCGCTGCACGCGTTGACCGATCAGCTGGATGCCGTGCAGGGGGCGCAGGCCGCCATCGGCCAGGCCACCGGCGCCAGCCTTGAGGCGGTGGCGCGTGCTCGCGCCGTGGTAGTGCAGGTGGCCAGCGAGGTGGCTGGCATCGTCCAGGTGCTGCACGAGGTGGCCGCCGCCGCGGGGGACATCACCCAAATCGCCTTGCAAACCCGGTTGGTGGCGTTCAATGCCTCGGTTGAAGCCAAGCGCGCCGGCGAGGCGGGCCGCGGCTTCGGTGTCGTGGCCGATGCGGTCAAGGACCTGGCTGGGCGCGTTGAGGTCTCCTCCAAGACCATCATGGGCACGCTGGCGCAGTTGGATCAGCGCATCGAGGCCTTCTCGCGCGACATCCGCATCGACGAGCGCGGCGCAACCGGCGCCGCAGGCGGATCGGCCAGCGTTCCCAAGGGGGCGATCCACCGCGCTTTCGCCGACGTCGAGACCGACGTGCAACGCATCAACGTCGCCGCCGAGGACAGCCGCGGGATCTGCTTGAGCGTGAGCAAGCGAACTGGAGCGCTGGGCCAGGACATGCAGGCCGCGATGATTGGCCTGGATGCGGCGATGGCCTGCAGCGAGCGCTTCCTGAAGGTCTCCGAACACCTGATCGATGAGCTGGCCTCCAGCGGCATCGCCACCGAGGACACGCCTTACATCGAGGCCGCCCAGCGCGTCGCCAGTGAGGTGGGGCGAGCTCTGGAGCAGGCGCTGGCGCGCGGTGAGATCAGCGAGTCCGACTTGTTCGATGAGGACTACCGGGCGATCCCGAACACCCGGCCGCAGCAGCACCTGACGCGCTTCGTCGCTTTGACCGACAAGCTGCTGCCGGAGATTCAAGAGCCGATGCTCAGCTTCAGCCCCAAGGTGGCCTTCTGCATCTCGGCGGATCGCAATGGCTACATCGCCACCCACAACCGCAAGTACTGCCAGCCTCAACGCGGGGACCTGACCTGGGACACCGCCAACAGCCGCTACCGACGGATCTTCAACGACCGCACCGGCTTGGCCTCGGCGCGCAACACGCGGCCCTTCCTGCTGCAAACCTACCGCCGCGACATGGGCGGCGGCAAGCACCTGCTGATGAAAGAGGCCAGCGCACCGATCACTGTGGCCGGGCGCCACTGGGGCGGCTTGCGGTTGGCCTACCAGTTCTGAAGCAGGAACGAGTGGGCGCACGCAGGCAGGCGTTCACCCGTCGCTGCGCACGGTCCGTTCAGGAACAGGTGCTGCCGCCGCAGCCGGAGATGGCCGCCTCGGGCTGCACCGGGCGCTCGATCTGGCCGGAGGTGGCGTCGTAGCCGACCTCGCCCATGTGGAAGATCAGCGCCGCGTCCATCGACTGGGCGTGCTGCTCGAACCAGGTGGCCAACTCGGGCAGCAGGCGGGGAAGCAATTCGTCCTGACCTTCGTCGACCACGCGGCGTCGCACCTCGTTGAGCAGTTCGAGCACCTGCTTGTGCTGGTTGGTGTGGCAGTTCTCGGGCGTGAAGCCCGTCGCCGCCATCCAGCGGTCTTCTTGCGCAAAGTGCTCGACGGTGTGCTCGATCAATGCGTCGTAGCGCGCGATCAAGTCCTCGGCCCCCGCCACCCGTGCGGCTTCGAGTTCGTTGATCAGCTGGACGAACTCCTGATGTGTTTCATCCATCTGCGGATGGTGGTTGGCGAGTTCGTCGGTCCAGGCAAGCAGCGTCATGGTGGTTCGGGGAAAAGTCACGGCGGCGCGGTGTGAGAACCGCGAGGCGCGAAGCCTAGCAGCTCCGCACCGGCGCTGCATTGCCAGGCGTCAAGCGTCAGGGGTAGAGGCCGCGCACCTCGCGGGCGGTCAGGATGCGCTCGCAGGCCACCGCGAAAGCGGCGGTACGCAGCGAGATGTCGTGCCGATCTGCGGTGGCCCAGATGCGAGCCAGCGCGTCGACCAAGATCTTGTCGAGTCGCTGGTTGATCTCGTCTTCGGTCCAGAAAAAGCTGGAGAAGTCCTGCACCCATTCGAAGTACGACACGGTCACCCCACCGGCGTTGCAGATCACGTCGGGCATCACCAGAATGCCCCGGTCGTGCAGAACGTCGTCTGCGTCGGGCAGGGTGGGGCCGTTTGCGCCCTCCAGCACGATGCGTGCGCGGATGCGTGCGGCGCGATCGACGTCAATTTGGCCCTCGAGCGCGGCGGGAATCAGGATGTCGCAGTCGATGTCCCAGAAGCCGTCGTCGTCCATCGGCTCGCCGTTGACAAAGTCGGCCACGCTGCCGTGCTGGCGGACGTGGGCGGCCAGGGTGGCGGGGTCGAGGCCGCGCGGGTGCTGCACCGTGCCGCCGTGGTCCTGCACCGCGACGATGGTGGCCCCTGCGGCGGCAAAGAGCTCGGCCGCTGCCGAGCCGACGTTGCCGAAGCCTTGTACCGCCACGCGCGCGCCCGACAGATCCAGGCCGAGGCGGCGGGCCGCTTCCCGGCCGGTGACGAACACGCCGCGACCGGTTGCTTTGACCCGGCCGAGTGAGCCCCCCAAGTCGATGGGTTTGCCGGTCACCACGCCGCTGGCGGTGGCGCCAACGTTCATCGAGTAGGTGTCCATCATCCAGGCCATGACCTGGGCGTTGGTGTTGACGTCCGGAGCCGGGATGTCCTGCTGCGGTCCGATGACGATGCCGATCTCGCTGGTGTAGCGCCGCGTCAGGCGTTCCAGCTCTTTGATCGAGAGCTGTTTCGGATCGACGCGAATGCCGCCTTTCGCGCCGCCGTAGGGCAGGTTCACGGCGGCGTTCTTGATCGTCATCCAGCCGGCCAGCGCCATCACCTCGGCCAAGGTGACGTCGGGGTGGTAGCGCACGCCCCCCTTGCCGGGGCCACGGCTGAGGTTGTGCTGTACGCGGTAGCCCTCGAAGTGGCGCACCGTGCCATCGTCCATCTCGATGGGCACGTCGACGATCAGCGCCCGCTTGGGGCGGCGCAGCGTCTCGCCCCAGCGCGCGAGCCGGCCCAGGTAGGGCAGGACGCGGTCGATCTGGGCCAGGTAGGTGCCCCAGGGCGAATGGGACTCCGAGGAGACGTAGGACAGTGCAGTGCCGGGGACGGCCGGGGAAACGGGGGCAGCGTTCATGAGCATGGGCCTCGTGGGTCGTTGCGGGCTGAAGCCCGTGTCACACGGAGGA
>Ga0228698_1001325_pt1 | contig 12465 bp, 10 predicted proteins | sample McNCre117_Aug_MG_FD_178015 | JGI IMG/M metagenome (GOLD analysis project Ga0228698, IMG submission 178015) | Freshwater microbial communities from McNutts Creek, Athens, Georgia, United States - 1-17_Aug_MG | ecosystem: Environmental > Aquatic > Freshwater > Creek | place: USA: Georgia...
CTCAAGGATGGCGAAGTGGGCTCCTCCACCATGCCGCACAAGGTCAACCCCATCGACTTTGAAAATGCCGAGGGCAACCTGGGCCTGGCCAACGCGCTGTTGCGCCACTTGAGCGAGAAGTTACCGATTTCCCGCTGGCAGCGCGACCTGACCGACTCCACCGTGCTGCGCAACATGGGTGTCGCCTTGGGCTACGCCGTGCTGGCCTACAGCTCGCTGATGAATGGCCTGAACAAACTGGAAATCAACGAAGCCGCCATCGCTGAGGACCTCGACGCGTCGTGGGAAGTGCTGGCCGAGCCTATTCAGACCGTGATGCGCCGCTTTGGCCTGCCCCAGCCTTACGAGCAACTCAAGAAGTTCACCCGCGGCGCCGCGATGACCCGCGAGCTGATGCAGGGCTTTATTGCCGGGCTGGACATTCCCCAGGCCGAGAAAGACCGCTTGCTGGCCATGACGCCCGGTAGCTATACCGGCAAGGCGTCCGAGTTGGCAAAGCGCGTCTGATGGCACTCAAATCCACCATCTACAAAGCCAATTTGCAGATTGCAGACATTGAAAACAGCTACTACGCGGACCACGCGCTCACACTGGCCCGCCACCCGAGCGAGACCGATGAACGCATGATGGTGCGCTTGGCGGCCTTGGCTTTCAATGCCCACAAGCTGCAGAGCGTGTGCAATGGCGATGGCACGCTGGCTTTTGGGGCGGGCCTGTCCGACCCGGAAGATCCGGATGTGTCACTCACTGATTTCACCGGCCAAAAGCGCCTGTGGATTGAGGTGGGGCAGCCCGAAGACAAGCCGATCTCCAAAGCCTGCAACAAAGCGGATAGCGTGTTGCTCTATCCCTTTGCCCACTCCGCGGACATCTGGTGGAAAGGCATTGAGACCAAGCTCACACGTCTGGACAAATTGCAGGTGTGGCGCATCCCGTCCGTCACCTCCCAGGCCTTGGCCAAGCTGGCGGCGCGCAGCATGCAGTTGCAAGCGACGGTGCAAGAGGGCGTGTTGATGCTGGGAGACGGCAGCAGCACCGTCGATATCGAGCCGATCCGCTGGAAGTAGCGCCTCCCCGATTTCAAGCCAAATCAAGCGCTAGCGCTCACTGAACCTGCGCGAGCAGCTATATATTTAATAGCAAAATCAGGTCGCTGACTTGGTTTCTGCCGCCCGCTCTGCGTAACGGTTGAAGCGCCAGGAGCTCGCATCGAGGGTGATGCGGCGCCAGGTCGCCCGTTTTTCTGCGGGGCGCATTTCGGGCCACAGCTGCACTTCTTCAAAGGTGCGCCCGCAGCCTTTGCAGGTTTCGTCCCCTTGGCTGGTTGAGCAAATGGCGATGCAGGGGGTGTCCGGTGTGGACTCGTACCAGGTCTGCCACGCCGCAAGGGCCTTGGGGGGCATGCTGTATTCATCCGCCTCGGTCTTATGGTAGTAGACCAGCAAGGCATACACCTCGGCCAGCGCCCGCGTCGGCGCGGGGAGCGACACCCCATCCGGCGATGGCTCGCGCACACGCCAGAAGTTAATGGCCGACTCAATATCAGTGATGTGTATGCCTGCCACGGAGTCCTGTTGCTGGTTTCGGGGGAGGCGCATCATATACCGCAACCCGGTTGCCGCGGCCGTCCCCTCCCCAATGCCACTACTGCATGCCGGATGCCCGATGAAACCCTGGAGTCTTTAGGCCTAAAACTTCCAGTGGTACATTGCACGCTTCTCCGGAGGGGAGTAGCTCCAAGCGGTATGCAGCCGCTTCGACAGATCGTCAATACGAAGCGCAAGCTTCCGGTCTGTCGGGGTATCCAAGATTGGGTATTCGAGCAAGACCTTCGATTCACGCCGATTGCAGGCGGAGTCGTGGTCCTATCCACCTCTTGCCTGCAACGGCTTTTCTGTATCGTTGTGAGGTGCTCTGATGGAATTCATGTCCGCTCCGTGGTGGTCCGCCCTGTTGGCCATTGTTTTGATTGACTTGGTATTGGCCGGCGACAACGCGATCGTGATCGCCCTGGCGGCGCGCAATCTCCCCCCGGCACTCAAGCAAAAAGCCATTATTTGGGGAACGGTGGGTGCGATTGTGGTGCGCTCGGCCATGACGATGGGCGTCGTCTGGTTGCTCAAAATCCCCGGACTGATGCTGATTGGCGGCCTGGGCTTGCTGTGGATCGCCTACCAACTGCTGGCGGACCAGGAAAGCGATGAGCACGATGGCCCCTCTGCCACCACATTCTGGGGTGCCATGAAAACCATCATCGTGGCGGACGCGCTCATGGGCGTGGACAACGTCTTGGGCGTGGCCGGTGCCGCGCATGGCGCCATGGACCTGGTCATCATCGGCTTGCTGATCAGCGTGCCCATCGTGGTGTTCGGCAGCAATGTGGTGCTGAAACTGGTGGAGCGTTTCCCCGTGATCATCCAACTGGGGGCTGCCGTGTTGGCCTTTACGGCCGCCAAGATGGTGGTGCATGAGCCGTGGTTGGCCTCGGTGTTCGGTGCGGATGCCGATCTAAGCGGCACACAAAGCGCGACCCGCTGGGCGGTCTATGCGCTGGCTATTGTGGCCGTGCTGGGTGCTGGTTGGTGGAACCAGAAACGTCAGGCGGCGGCCAAGACCTCGGCAAGCTGAGCGCAACCGTGGCCCGGCTGCTATGCTGGGCGTATGAAATTACTCTTCAAGTGGATGCTGAGCGCCATGGCCTTGCTGGCTGTAGCGCATTTTTATTCTGGGGTACAGGTCTCCAGCCTAGGCTCTGCCTTGATGGCTGCCGTGGTGATCGGCTTGTTCAATACGGTGCTGCGCCCTGTGCTGGTGGTGCTCACCTTGCCGGTCACGCTGCTGACCTTGGGCTTGTTTCTGTTTGTGATCAACGCGCTCATGTTCTGGTGGGCGGCCAGCGTATTGGACGGTTTTCAGGTGCGTGATTTCAGCGCTGCGTTGCTGGGCTCCCTGCTTTACACCGCAGCAGGCATGGTGATCAACTCATCGCTCGACAGCCTGTTCCCGAAGTAACTGCTCCACTTGGCGCAGCCGCACGTCGACGATAGACGCTTCGATCTGGTCCGTGGTTTGCCCCCCGGCGCGGGCAATATCCTGCGCCGCTTTCAAGCGGGTGACGGCCGATGCGTAATCCAGTTGCGCAATATTGACCTCAGCCTCCGCCCGCACAGCGGCTACGGTGCGACCTTGGGCCGCACGGGCCAAAGCCAGTTGCTGCCAGGCAGCAGCATCCAGCGCATGCTCTGTGACCCACAACTGCAAGGCATCCGCCGCCCGTCCGGCTTGGCCGGTGGCCACCTGGGCAGACGCCCAGAGCAATAGCGCAGCGCGCGTGGTAGGCACGGACGCCGTACCCACCATTTGCAAGGCCAACTCTGGCTTTCCCTGCGCCATATAAGTCTCCGCAAGCAAGTAGCGCCACTGCGTCACCGCAAGGGCTTGGCCCGCGACCAAGGGCTTCAAGGCTTCCGCATATGTATGGGCCTTGTCGAATTCCCGCAATCGCACAGCGGCGAGACTAGCCCCATACAAAGATGCGACGCGCTGCACCAAGGAAAGTTTCTCTAACCGCGCTGGGACAGCCTCCGCATACCAGGAGCGCAGCCCGTCCACGGAAGCATTGGACAGCAAGCGCGCACGCGCCGACACAATGGCGTGCTCCAAATTCGCCACGTCTTGCGCCGGGCTCACCTCTGGAATGCGGGACTTCATGTCCGCAATACGCTCGGTGGTCAAGGGGTGACTGCGCAAGTACGGGAAATTGCCGGAGTCGTTGTTGCGGTTGGCTTGCTGCAGTTTCTCGAACATGCTCACAAACCCTTGCGGAGCAAAGCCCGCCTGCCCCGCGACGCCGAATCCCACGCGGTCCGCTTCTCGCTCCATGTCCCGGGAAAAATTGAGCTGCGCCTGTGCCGCTACCGCTTGCCCGCCAACGATCACGGCATTCGCACCGCCGGGATTTTTACTGGCGGCCATGGCGCCCAAAATCATCGCGCCTACCAACCAAGGAGTTTGCTCACTCTGGCGACTGATAAGACGTGCAATATGACGCTGGGTGACGTGGCTCAGCTCGTGAGCCAACACAGACGCTAGTTCGTCTTTGGTCGCTACGGCTCCGATCAAGCCGAGGTGGATGCCGAAATAGCCTCCTGGCAAGGCAAAGGCGTTGATCGTCCGGTCTTTGCCCATCAGAATTTGCCATGCATAGGCGTCGTCCAGCTCTGGCGACAACTCTCCTCTGCGCCGCGCCGCGTCCGTCAACCGCAACCAGATGCCCTGCGCGTAGTCCAACAAGATAGGGTCGTCAATGTAATCCGGGTCACGGTAGAGCTCCCGCGCCACCCGATCGCCAATGCGTCGCTCTGTGGCTGGGGTCAACTCGGTACCATCGCCTAGGTTGGGCAAGCTCTGTGAGGACTGCGCCGACAACCCCGTCTGCATCGTAAGCGCTACGAATATAGTAACTATCCCTGCATATCTCGCATGAGGCAAAGGCATAGCAAGTTTTGTATGCCGCACTAGAAAGAGTCCAGAGGCAGATAACCCAACACATCGCCATTGCGGCCATCCACCAGCACGGTCCAGAAATCTTTGCGGCCCGCCAAAGGCACATACTTGGCGACGTCTGCGGCATCTCCCTTGCCTGCCAGTGCAGCGTCTATTTCGTGCACTGAAGCGGGGAAGCGACCCTTGAGTTGACCTACTGGCTTGGATGCCAGCAGTACGTCTTTACGTGATACCTCATAGCTTTGCCAGAGGTCCGGACGAAAACCTAGTTGTAGGCCCTGAAATGCCGCGATTGTTGCATCCAACTTTTCCTGGCTGTCCTTAAAAGGCCTCAGCCCAAGCATGGTCGGACCGCCGTAAGGCAAGGCAATCACACCTTCGGGGGTTTGCTTCAACAACTCTGGCAGAACATCTATGGCGTGAACTATACGAAACCGGTCTATCTCAAACACAAGATGTACGGGTCGCGCCATAGCCATCGTCCACAAGCCATAACCCAAAGCTAACATTTGGATCAATATGACAACGACCAAGTCACGTCGCAATTCTTGCAACGGCTTGCGTATATCAAAAATTGCAAAAGTAATCAGCGGGCCAATGATGACATCAACCACCACTACGAGCAGGAACAACTCGCGACCTCCGGAAATTTTCCAGTAAGGGTAAGGGTACCAAACCCCGAATATCAAGAGTGCTGCTAACGTGGCGACAAACGCACTCAAGCCAAAATGAAGCGCACTAGCCCTAAATCGAGGCATTAATAATGAAGAATTAGCTTGCGTCATGGTCGAACAATGCTTGTTGATCTGGAATACCCAATAAAGCTCCTACTGAATCGTACACGCAAAAACACATTATCTAAAACAATTATTGCCAGCACAATCTTTTTACAAGCATCATTGTACAAAATCAATATTTACCAGTTGCGGATACTTTTCTTGCGTCAATGTTATTATGTTCCGCCTAGCTTCATCATATACATCGCTAGGGAAAAGATTTTTCAGTACAAGGAGGTTTTTTTTTGAAATCTCTACACGTCCATTTAGTGCAGAAGCCAGAATAGACCTAAATATTAAAGGCGCCCACCCAAACCTCTCAGAAACCTTCTCTAGTAACAAAACATCGTGCATAGGCATGTTCGGAGTCGCACGCATACGCATAACCGACAGCAAATCTCCATACTGATTTAACAAACGAATTTTTGGCACAACATATTCCGAGGGTGTTACGCCTATCCTCCTGTTTTCGAACCTATTTATTCTAAAATCACCCTCCACCAAACAATACTCATATGCGATCGATATTATCAATATAATCCAAGCCAGACAAAATATCGAAACTATGCTTTTATGCAAGCCAATTAAATTATCACCAATTTCACAACTATTAATAAAGCCAACAAGAACTGCAGCGATAACCAAAAAATACGAGTATGCATGCGGCAACTCCAACAACGAATGAACCATGAGCGGCATCAGCATCGCCAGCGCCCAATATGCATCGAAATTTCGCTGCATCAATGAAGAAACTTTAAAAAACCACCGAAATACACAAATTATCACAAATACCGAGAATGGCATTCCAAATGTAACCAGCGAATCTAAAATTATATTGTGAGCATAATTTGCTTGCTCAACCCCAGGAAACGCGTTGGCACCAAATTGTTGAGCCGCCGCTAGCTGACCCCAACCCCAACCAAAAAAAGGTTTTTCTACTATTGCGATTGCAAACTGTTTCCAGATTAACTCTCTAGTTCCAGGCATCATTCGCAAGCCAACTTGCAGCTCGCCCCCGCCAGACTCCGCCAAAAGACACACCCACAGCCAGTATCCAAAAGACAAGAAAAGTAATGGCATTAATGTAAAAAAACTTTTAAATAAACTTCGACTCCATCTAAAGCCATAAATATTCAAATATATAAACACCATCAATTCCGATAAGATTGCTGTGCGTGACTGGGTGGCAGCTATTGCCACAGCAAAATAAATTTGAACAAGAATAGTGCTTGCGACACTTAGTTGTTTTCTTGCGTTTAGCGCTAATACCGCAACAGCTCCCAATACGATGCTCGTAGCTGCTTGATTTGGCTGCCCCAAGTTTGCACGGGCGCGTCCATTTGACAATGGCTCCAGTATCAAGTCACCAAATTCTGTCGATATTTGTAATTGTTGACACAATACCTGAAAGGAAACAACTATAGCAACCCATATCAAGAATAACTGAACAGAATGGTACACCTTTGTTGCTACACTCTCAATCTGAATCCATTTGTGAGCAATACTTATTAAACCAATGTACGCAACCCCGACCAACGCATCTCCAGTATACTGCTCATGAAAAAATAATGGCCTTGCACTAAATGCGAGCAAAAGCACGATTAAATACACTTCGGCTTGTGAAATTTTAATATTTTTATATTGAATTAAGGCAATTCCAATCAATGCAATTGCAGCAAAGGCTGGTGCTTCGGTGTGATAAGCAGTCCAAGGCGGGAAATGATCTGGTATCAACCAGCATATCGCCAAGATAAAAAATGACAATCCGGATAGTATGTTTTTTTTCATAAAAAAAGGGCTCATTGAGCCCTTTCATTAAACATAAACACGAATTAGGGCGCGAATGTACCACCACCGTATGTACCAGCGACAGTCGCATCGCGGCAAGAACCGGGGAGATACTTAGGATTCAAGCCACCAGTACTAGTTAAACCACCCGCTACGGTAGTCGCCACTGTCGGAGATGAAGGGCCACATAGCCATGCAGTTACATTTCCGCCAGCGGCTATCGCTGCACTTGGTGCGAGAATAATCGAACCAGGAGCGCTCGTTAGCGCAGAAGCAACCCGAATAGCGCCTGCAGAGCTTGTTTGAATTCGATTAACGTTACCGGCAGCCACAGATGTCTCGCAGCCCCAGCCACCTGCAATAAACTGCGATGCTGCGGATGTAGCAGTTTGTACTGTTTCTGTAATTGTTGTTCGGCATTGCGAAGCCGCCAAAATAACCTCTGAAATTTTCGCTCGTACAGTGTAATCCTGATAAGCAGGCAATGCCACTGCAGCCAAAATACCAATAATCGCAACCACGATCATTAATTCGATAAGGGTAAAACCCTTTTGAATAACAAGCTTCATAACCTACTCCAATAAAAAAGGGTTTAAGCACATGCACTTAGCATGCCAACTTCCACAAAGTCAATTACAGGCACTAAAACCTGTAAGTTTCTGACACTTAGGTCAAAAGCAGCACCTTAAACACATACCGAACAATGACTTTCATGTCACTTAATACAAACTTGTCGCACCATCTTCAAGTCTGTCATTCCCATCAGCACCTTCTCCATTCCATCCATCTTGAGAGTACGCATCCCACCCTCGACCGCTGTAGCAAAAAGTTCGGCGACACGTGCGCGCTCCTGAATCAATTTTTTGAGTGCGTCATCAGCCACCATGAGTTCGTGCAGACCAATTCGGCCCTTGTACCCTGTCTTGTTGCATTTCTCACAGCCCACAGCTTTGTACAACTTCAACTGCCCTTCATGCCCATAGTTTTGAGTCCACTGCTCCACTAACTTTTTCGACTCTTCTGTATAGTTTTCTTTCCACGCCTCTGTGTTTCGGAGTTCCTCTGCATATTCTTTGCAGAACAAACGCAGCTCTTCCGCAGTAGGAACATATGCCTCTTTGCAATCGCACAATTTCTTGGCCAACCGTTGCGCAAGAATACCTAGCAAAGCATCAGCAAAATTGAATGGATCCATACCCATATCCAGCAAGCGAGTAATGGACTCCGGCGCTGAATTGGTATGCAAGGTAGAAAACACCATGTGGCCGGTTAATGATGCCTCCACGCCCATAGACACCGTTTCTTTATCTCGGGACTCACCCACCATAATGATGTCTGGGTCTGCACGCAGAAAAGCACGCATCACCAAGGCAAAGTCAATACCTGCCTTTTTATTGATTTGTACTTGGCGCAAACCTTTTTGCGTAATTTCTACCGGATCTTCTGCAGTCCAAATTTTGGTATCTGGTGTATTAAGGAACTTTAGGATCGAATGCAAGGTTGTCGTCTTCCCCGAACCGGTAGGTCCACATACGTAAAACAACCCATATGGCTTGCTCACTGTCGCCTCTAAACGTGTCTTGTTATGTGCAGTCAGCCCCAGTTTTTCAAGCGGTATTGGCTCACCGGCAGCCAATATTCGCATGACTACATCTTCAACCCCACCCGCAGAGGGAATGGTAGCAACACGAAGCTCAATATCCAAAGGGCCATATTTCTTGAATTTAATTTTCCCGTCTTGCGGCTTGCGTCGCTCAGATATGTCCAGGTCGCACATGATTTTTAATCGTGTCACCATGGCCTGCCTAAAATGTGCAGGCACTTCTACATACGGGACCAAGCTACCATCAATGCGAAAACGTATGCCAGTTTTCAACTTCCCTGGCATGGGCTCAATATGAATATCTGATACCTTCTGGCTATACGCATCGATAATTACCTTGTTAACAAATTTAACTAGTTCGTTATCGGCTGCAGCAGACTCTAGCGACTCATCATTATTTCCATCATCGATGGGGCCTCCATCCATGTCCGCCAAGAGCTGATCAATGGTACCGCTATCCGAGAGAGCACCGAAGATTTGAGCCAAAGTGTCATTGAATTCCTGTTGCGTGGTAACCCGATAGGCGAATTTACTGATACGGGGGAACACTTGGGGAACAACCCTTGAACCGCGCACAGCCTCGGGGTCCGTGCACATGATGACAAGTCCGTCCGGTGACTCCTCCAGGGGAATCCATTCTTGCTCTTCCAAAAACTCTCGCTTCAAAGAGCCGTGCAGAATCTCCGAACGGATTCGCCCCGCATTGAATGGTTCATAGGGCACACCAAAAAACTGCGCCAGACTGGGGCCTATTTGTCCGGGCTTTAGCCCTGTACGGCTAATGATCAAGCCCTCCAGCGGCACACCTTCATCACGAGACTCTTGTGTAAGTTGCTGAAGATCAGACTCTGTCATCAAGCCTGCATCAACTAAAACGTCATATTTTGTAGTTTTTTTGCGGGAAACACCCTCATGCTGACGCTGCCTGTGGCGTATCGCCGTAGCCAGTGTTTTACACAGCTCATTAACGCCATCCAGCTCCAGCTCACCAAAGGGTTCATCACTTTTGTTATTAATGACTTGCAGCACACCGTAAAGCGAATTCCCCTCCAAAATGGGGGCGACCATCATCTGCTTGGTTCTATACCCTGAGCGCTTATCTACTTCCTTCAAGAAGTTTAAAGAGGGGTGTATTTTTCTCAGTGCAGCGTCGTCATACACATCCGACAAATTCAAAGCCGCTTTACTGAATGCAGCATATCCCGCCAAACTTTGAGGGGATATGGGCAACTTCAGCTCTCTACTTGTATTCAAACCCGTCTTTATTTTTGAAACAATAGAGGTTTTGTCTTCGCTCAACACATACAAAGTCAATCGATCGGCATTGAATAATTTGCAAATATCCTGACTTGTCTCCAACATGATTTGTTCGAGATGCTCTGTATCATGAATCCTAGCCGTGACTTGGTGTAATTGTCGATAAAACAATGCTTCAAATGTCATTCCCCTTTTTTTAAGGGGATGTTTTTGAGACTCGAAGAATGCCTGTTCACTGATTTTCACCGGGCTATCCTGATGTGGCAGTGTATTCATAATATAAACTCCTGACCCGCGCAGAGCCAACGTATATCGTGCTCACTCGCTGCACCTGCCATAGTACTGTGCTCAAACATTGCTATTTCGCTCATGATGAGGTCCGTTTCCGCAGGCTTTGTGTGTGTAATATAAATTGGATATCGATTATCTGAATCAATGTTGCTCAACTCATTCGCCAACATTTCTGGCGCCAAATGGTTGCTGCGTAATGCCAACTCTGATTCGCGGTTGCTGAATGCCGTTTCAATCACCAGCATGCCAACCTTCATTTGATTAACTCTCACCCATAATGCTGGGTTATTAGTGGTATCCCCTGTGAACACCCAATTCAATCCTCCCGAGCTAGACACGGCATAACCCAAAGCAGGCACAGAATGAATAGCAGGTAGTGCTTCTACTCTCAACACACCAAGTTCTTTGATTTCACCAATGCAAATGGGTGAAAATTTAATGAACGGACTGACTACGGTAGGCAAGACGGTAAAGTCCGGCCAGATAACGTCATTGAAAATATGGGTTTTCAGCGCCCTTAATGTTGCCTCTAGGGCGTGCAGCTTCAGTGGACTCTTTCGCTGAGATGCCACAGCATCCAACATCAAAGGCAAGGCCGCAATATGGTCTAAATGAGAGTGGGTCAGAAACACATGATCGATGGCAGACATTTCTTCTAATGTCAAATCTCCCACCCCGGTTCCCGCGTCTATGAGTACCGAATCATTGATTAGAAATGAAGTCGTCCTGCAGTTTTGGGCTATAGCTCCTGAGCAACCTAGTACGCGTACCTTCACAGGTCCATCTCCGTCTCATTTTGTTTCGAAATTGGTAGCGCCATCCCAATCTGGATCGAATGGCAGATACCGCATGGAGACTACACGTTCGCTGTAAAGTCGGTAAAGGTACTTGTTGGCGTTTATCCGAGATATGTTCAACAGGGCCACATCCGCTTGATCCCAATTTTGAGCACGGTAGGCCTTCAAAAACTGCGTCCACAGCTTGATTTCATCAAGAGCCTCCTTGGCATCGGGCAGTGCTGCCAGGGGGCAAAAAATAGTTACCGACTTATCCTTGCCTTTGACCCGAACTTTGTCCAACTCCTGCCATATAAAGCCATCCGCCATCCGCTTTGTCTCTTCACTCGCGACGATATCAACGCCGTACACCTTGGACAAGGATTCCAATCGGGATCCCAAATTGACCGTGTCACCAATTACGGTATAGCTGCGTCGAATGTCTGAACCCATGTCTCCGACACACATTGTCCCTGTGCTGATCCCAATACCAATACCAATCGCCGGCAAGCCCTGCAGCTTGTGTTCTTTATTGATTTCACGGACTACCGCTGCAATATCCAACGAAGCGAGAACGGCCAAATGGGCATGGGCTGCAGACTCAATGGGAGCTCCCCAGAACGCCATGACACAGTCTCCCATGTATTTATCAATGGTTCCACGATGTCCGCGGATCACTTCGGTCAACTTGCTGAATACACGGGTCAGCATCGCTTGGAGTTGCAGAGGCTCCATCGTTTCCGACATGCTGGTAAAGCCCCGCATATCACAAAACATGACGGTCATCTCACGATTCATTGCCTGCATGTTGTAACTATCAGGATCCTCCAGCATCTCGTTTACAAGCTCTGGCGGTACATACGTTCCAAACAAATTGGCAAGATCTCGTTTAGACCGACTCTCCACGAAATATCCATAGCTCATATTCAGTGCAAATGCGGTAGCGCACATTAATACCGCAGATGCTAATGGAAGCACCAAGCCATAGCCCAAATAGAGCCAGAGATTAACGAGCGTTAAGGACATCAGTACTGCCACACTCAGAAATACTGCTCTTGCCGCACTCAGTAAGGGCAAGCAAATTGCGAGCAACACACCCGAAACGATTAATGAAACCAACTCATACCCAATAGAGTAGTCAGGCTTCACCAGCACGTGACCATCCAGCAACGCAGATATAACGTTTGCATGGGTTTCAACGCCTGGATAAGTTTCTCCTACCGGGGTGACACGCATATCAAACAAACCCAGTGCGGTGGTGCCTAACAATACTATTTTATTTTTTAACATCCCCGATGGAATGCGATTACTCAAGACATCCGAGGCGGAAATATATTTAAACGATCCCCCTTGTGCATTGCCAAGACCTCGGTAAGGAATTAGTGCCGCACCTTTTCCGTCAACAGGTATTCCCAATGTCTTATCGCCCTGCACCAGCAACAATTTATTCAATGCCTGGTCGGTGCGC